>Ga0207667_10001210_pt1 | contig 32269 bp, 33 predicted proteins | sample KBSCornC52_FD_184301 | JGI IMG/M metagenome (GOLD analysis project Ga0207667, IMG submission 184301) | Corn rhizosphere microbial communities from Kellogg Biological Station, Michigan, USA - KBS Corn C5-2 (SPAdes) (version 2) | ecosystem: Host-associated > Plants > Roots > Rhizosphere > Soil ...
GCATCCGTCCTTGCGTGATGGAACCGCTTGGGCGGTAGAAAGTTCAGTCGGCTTCCCGTGCTTTCGTCATTCCGGGGCGATGCTCAACCGGAATGTCTTCAACGTCGTCATTCCGGGGCGGCCTGCGGCTGCATCGCAGGTCGAACCCCGAATCCACTTTTCCCAGTGCGCGGGTGATTATCGGATTAAAGGGCCTACCCGCGGACCGTGCGGGCAGACCCGAGAGACAACCACTGTTTCGAAGCGTCAACGCCTAGTTGTTGTGAATGATGGGCGTGCCGGTGCCGTCGTCAGGGCTGACCGTGCCGGCTCCGCCGGTTGACGCCATGCACGCGAACGGATTGCCGCTGACGTAGTTTGCGTTTCATGATGCTCTCCTTCTCCGATTGCGGCGGGATTGCCGCGGCGAAACAACGGTAAAACTGAAGGAGGATTAGGTGCCGCCACGCGCTCGAATCATTTGTTTATGATCGAGGGATTGGTGACTGTTCCCCGTACCGACACCGACGAGGTCGTGGCACATGCTACGCCGCCCACAGTCGCGCGGAGTTGATAGATATACGGCCCGCCCGCGGTCCCGGGATTGTCATTGTTGTCAACCATAGTGATCTGATTGCCGTTGGCTGTGAGATTGGGTGTCTGGAAACCGGGCGGAACTGTGCCATCGACCCATGAAAAGCCCGAGTTTTCCGGGTCGCTCAGGTCGATTGCATTGAATGCGGCGTTTGATCCTGCTCCGGTCAGCGTCCAAACAAGAGTTGTCTGGTCTTGCTCCTGGGGTACGTTGATGGCATGGCCATGGTCCTTCACGTCGAGCGTACCGGCACTTGTATCAGCCGTTACTTCAGTGGTGATGGTCAAATTGCTCATGGAGCTTTCTCCTTCTGCGGTTGGTGAATCCCCGGTATGTCAATGTTGGGAAATGCCTTCACCAGCGGCTTTCGAAGTCGCCGTATGCTGACCGTGCGAGGCAACAACGTTGGATGGGTAATCAATGTGCGCGCGACGGAGAACGCTGATGAACTCCGGATCGCGATAACCGCTTGCCTGTAATCGGGTCATGCCGCTCCGCGCCTCATCTTTCCTGCCAAGCGCCAGCAGGGCCTCGATCTTCAGTGCGAGCAAGCGCGGATCGCCGCGGTCGGTTTTCACGGTTTGCGTGAGTTGCAGCGCTTGTTCACGCAGGGCCCGTGCACTTGCGGGATCATGCTGCAGCGATGCCAGCACGAGTTTTGCCTTCAACGTGGCCAGCAGGGTGTTCCGCTCTTTTGGGTGCTTGGCCAGCATCGGCTCCAGCATATCCAGCGCAGTCCGTGCCAATCGTCGCGTGTCATTTTTGTTTCTCCCAGCTTGCGTTTCCGCGGCCTGCTCCGTCAGGGCTTCGGCGTACTCGACCTTCCAGTCATCGTTGCTTGGGTCCCTTTTGGTCAATGTGGCAAGGATCGAGGTCGCTTTGGTATTCAACGTGCGAGCCGCCGGCAGGCTGCCAGTCGCGCGTTCCAGGCGGGCCAGTTGCAACGAGTACAGCGCCACGAATTCTTGAGAAGTGGCATTGTTGGGATCGGCGTTGCTTTGTGTCTCCGCCATTGCCACGGCTTGCTGCAGATCGTGAATGCCGGTTTGACTGTTGCCCGCTAGGGCCAGCGTGCGCCCCAAGATCGCCCGTAACCGCAGCATGTTCTCGCGCTGATGATTATCTTTCGAGGCGCGCTCGGCGAGCTTAGTTTCGAGGGCATCGTCAATGCGATATTCGGCGATCGCTTTGGCAAGGTCGCCGCGTAGAAGCGCCATCCTACCGAGACTGTTGTGTGCGGCACCCAATTCCGCTGCGTACTCGCTGTTGTCGGGCTTGAGCGCGACCAGTTGGCGCGTCAGCGCCAACATCTTGCGATATTCCGCTTCCGCCGCATCGGGCTGGCCCCGGGCTTCCAGCACGTGTCCGATATCGTTGCTGAGAGATTCCAGTTGGAAAAGCGCCGACGGATCGTTTTTCATTTGTGATAACGACGGCCGCAGCGTCTGTCGCGCGGATTCGAAACCCTGCTGCGCCGCTTTCAGGTTGCCTTGGTTCCAGTGGACCATGCCAATGAAAGCGAGGGTTCGGGAATACGCAACCTGCCGTGCGATGTTCGCAGGATCGTCACGCGCCAGCTTCGAGGAAATCGCGATTGATGCGTTGAACGCTGCCAACGCGCCAGGCAACTGGCCCAGGTTCATCCGCACCATGCCGATTTTTTCCAGGGCCATGGCGCGTTGAGCCAACGCCTCAGACGTGACGTCGGAATTTGGCAGTGACTGGAAGTACGCCATCGCCTTGTCGTCGACGCTTTGCATGATGTCTAGGCGTTGCACCTGTGCAAGCTTGTCGTTGAGGTCGCCCAGCATGAAGTTGACCAAACCTTCGGCCTGCTTTTGCCGGCGCTGCGCGGCCTGCTGCGCAACTATCGCCTCATGTTGCGCAATGACCGCGCGGTGGCGCGAAACCAGCGCGAAGATCGCCAGCACGATGGTCACCGCCATCACGCATACGGCGAGCGCGGTGATCGCGGTCATGCGGCGAATGCGCCGCTGCTGTTCGCGCTGCTTCAGCGTGTCGAAGCCGACGTCCAGCATGCCGCCGATCAGTTTCAACTTTGCATTGGGCTTGCCGTCCTTGCCGGGGCGCGCGTCGGCGGCGATCGGTTCGGTTCTTTCGGTCGTCGGCTGCCCATTCGCATCGAGCTTGAAACGCAGAGCAGGACAAAAACATTCTTCGGTTTCACGGCCGGGCAGGTCGGTGGCATCCGGTTCGCCATCCACGATAAGGCAGAAGATACGTCCGCCACGACCCATGCGTTTATACGCCAGCACCTCCTCGTTCACCCAGCGCGAAGCAGCCGACGCGGGCGAGCACAGCACGATCAGGTTTTCCGACTGCGCCAGGGCTGCGTTGATCCTGGTGCCGAGTTCGGGCGAGCTGGACAGTTCTTCGCGGTCGCGGAAGACCGGATTCAGGCGGCGCGGGATTTCCCCGTGCGCGGTCTTCGTTCCCACCAGCCGCGAGGGCACGCGCCAAGTTTCCAGCGCCTTGTGCAGCCAATCCGCCCACGCCTTGTCGCGGTGGCTGTAGCTGATGAAGGCGCGATAGGTGAAACGCGCAACGGACGGATCCGGCATGGCGACCCCACGTCAGTACGTCGAACCGTCCCTGGCAGGACGCGATCGTCGGGCGCGGGGCGCTGGCGGGTCGCCGCGATCCGTTACAAGCGGATCGCGGGCCGGAAATTAGCACCAAATGTGAACCATGTCACGTTTGGTAGGGCGGGTGACAACCCGCCTTGGGTCTGCGGCAATCCGGAAGCCGCTTTGAACGGCTGTCTTGCGCAACCCGGCGGGATGCGCTCCGCTGCTCCCGCCCTACCGGACCTAATCTTTCAATGGTTTGGCCATCCTGATCAGGTCGGTCATGAAGCCGGCGCGTTCATACAGGTCGCGAGCCCGGGCGTTGGCAGGGAATACGCTGAGTGTCAGGCCTTTGCAATGATTCCTGCGCGCCCATGTTTCGGCATGCGCAAGCAACGCGCGGCCGATGCCGCGGCCATCCTGGCCGGCCGCCACCGCAAGATCTGAGATGTGGCAGGCGCGCGCGCCGGAAAAGAAATCGCGTTGCACCTGCAGGTGCAGGAAGCCGACGCGTTCCCGTTCCGCACCGGTTTCTTCCGCCACGAAGAAATGATCCGCGGGTGGCGCATCGCGCAAGGCGCGTTCGATGTCTGCCTGGATGCCGGCCAGCGTTTCGCGCTTGCGCCGACTCTTTGGCAGCGCGAAGCCGACGAATCGCGGCGCCAGCGAAAGGATGAAGCTGGTGTCGTCCGGTGTGGCGGGGCGGATTTCGAAGGATGGTCTGTGTGGTTTCGGCACAGCACGCGCTCCTTTCGATTCGTCATTCCGGGACTATTGCCGTCTTCATTGGCGCTGGAACCCGGCTGTGTTTGCAGGATTGCAAACGCGAACGCCGCAGGCGGCCCGAGGGCTGGCGCCAAGGACGGCGCGAGTTTATCCACCTTTTTGCACGTTCGAGAGTGCCAAAAGCAGATTCCGGATCGCCGCTCCGCGGCGTCCGGAATGATGACAAAAGAACGCTCCATCTGGCGAGCGCCGCCTGCCTACCCAAACAATGCATCCGGCATCGCGAAAATGCTGTCCGCACCTGCCTGCATCGCGGCAAGATGGGTGCGGGTGTGCGGCAGAATGCGATCGAAGTAGAAGCGTGCGGTCAGGCGCTTGGCTTGCTTGAAGTCCTCGGGTTGCGAGGACGTTTCCGCGGCTGCGACGCTGCGCGCCCAGGCGTAGGCCAGCGCGACATAGCCCGAATAGAACAGGTAGTCGACCGCCGCCGCACCGACTTCGTCCGCATTGCCCACCGCGCGCCTTCCGATTGCTTGGGTGACCTCGGCCCATTCCTTGGCAATGCCTGCCAGCGGCGCCACGAATGCCTTCAGTGCGTCGTCGTTCGCGTGTTGCGTGCAGAACGCGGCAATCTCTTCCAGGAACAACTTCAGACCCGCGCCCTGCTGCTGCATGACCTTGCGACCGAGCAGATCCAGTGCCTGGATTTGCGTGGTGCCCTCGTAGATCGTGGTGATGCGCGCATCGCGCGCGTATTGTTCCATGCCGTGTTCGGCGATGTAGCCATGGCCGCCGTAGATCTGCAGCGCGAGGCTGGTGCACTCGTTGGCGTTCTCGGTGAGCAGCGCCTTGACGATCGGTGTCAGGAACGACATCAGCACTTCCGCGCGCTTCACTTCATTTTCGTCGGTCGAACGGTGCTGGATGTCCACCAATGTTGCAGCGTACAGGCCCAATGCCCGGCCGCCCTCGATCAGCGCTTTCTGCGTCAGCAGCATCCGGCGAATGTCGCCGTGCACGATCAATGGATCGGCCGGTTTGTCGGGAAACTTTGCGCCCGAAAGCGAACGCATCTGCAGGCGTTCGCGCGCGTAGGACAGCGCGTTCTGGTAGGCGCGTTCGGACAATGCCAATCCTTGCAAGCCGACCGCGAGGCGCGCGGTGTTCATCATGGTGAACATCGCATTCAGACCCTTGTTGGGCTCGCCGATCAACCAACCCTGCGCGCCGTCGAAGTTCAGCACGCATGTGGCCGAACCCTTCAAGCCCATCTTGTGCTCGATGGAACCGCAACGCACACCATTGCGTTCCCCCTTCGCGCCGTCCTTGCCGACCTTGAACTTCGGCACGATGAACAGCGAAATGCCCTTCACGCCCTTCGGCGCGTCCGGCAATCGCGCCAACACCAGGTGCACGATGTTGTCGGTGAAGTCGTGTTCGCCGGCGGTGATGAAAATCTTGGTGCCGCTGATCGCGTAGCTGCCGTCGTCGCTCGGTTCGGCGCGGGTTTTCAAAAGACCGAGATCGGAACCGCAATGCGGTTCGGTCAGGCACATCGTGCCGGTCCATTCGCCCGAAACGATGCGCTTCAGGAAGGCGTCCTTTTGCCAATCTTCGCCGTGCACGCGCAGCGCCTCGGTGGCGCCGTGCGAGAGCAACGGGTAGGTGCCCCACGCGAGGTTGGCCGAATCGATCATTTCCTTGACCGGCGCGCCGATCGTCTCCGGGAGCCCTTGACCACCATAGGCCTCGGGCGCAGTGAGGCCGGTCCAGCCGCCTTCCACGTATTGCCGGTAGGCCTGCTTGAAGCCTTGTGGCGCCTTCACTTCGGCGGTGGCCTTGTCGAAGCTGCAACCCTGCTGGTCGCCGATTTCGTTGAGCGGCGCCAGCACGGCTTGCGAAAACTTTGCGGCCTCGTCCAGCACCGCATCGATCAGTTCGCGGTTGAGACCTTCGCAGCCTGGCAATTTGGCGAACAGCTTTTCGACTTCCAGCACGTCGTAAAGATCGAAGCGGATGTCGGCGAGCGGGGCGGTGTAATGGGTGGTCATGGTGGACTCATGGCTGGATGGTCGTTCACGCTGAGCGTAGCGGTCGAAGACTGCGAAGTCGAAGGTATGCTTCGACTCCGCTCGTTCTTCCCGCGCAGCCTTTCCTGAGCGCGTCGAAGGGCGCAGCACGAACGGTATGGCTCACCGCCAGATGTTCGACACCCCCGGCACCGGCGACATGTAACCCTTGCCATCCAGCTTGAACGGTTGTGCCTTGCCCGTCGTGCCCTTGCCCACCGAAAGCGAGCCCTTCAACTCGTATTGCACGGCATTGCGTTTGGCCGCGGCCAGCGCGGCCGCGCCGGCGGCATCGGGTTTGAAAGTTGTGGTGGCGATGTCGGCATCCATCGCAGGAATGTCCAGCGCGGGCGAGAGCGTGATGTGGCCGGCGGGCTTGTCGTCGAGCGTGAGATTCGCGTCGATCGAATACACGTGCATGCCGGTGTCGTAGCTGTAATTCTGGAAGCGCACGATCGCGGACCAGGTGCCGTCCGAGTTCACGGCGAGTTGCTGGATGCTGGCGGTGGGTGGTTGCAGCTTGGTGCCGAGGCCCGTGCAGCCGGCGAGCAGCAGGGCGGCGCATGCCAGGATGGACACACGTGCACGCGGAGCGGATCGGGACGAACGGCGGGTCATCGTCGGGTTCCTTTTCGGCCAATCACTTCGTTGCTACTTTAACCCGTCGCGCGCGCGTTGGCCGCAACCGGAACACCCGATGCGGCGGTGGACGACTCGAACGCCGCGACGCTCTGGAGCGCAGCCAGCCGACCGTCTTCGATCAGCACCACGCTGTCGGCCAGCGCGACCACCTCGTCGGGCTGGTGGCTGACCAGGATCGTGCTGAGCGTGAATCCGTGTTTGAGGCCGCGCAGGTGTTCCAGTACTTCCGCGCGCGCTTCGCGATGCAGGTTGGCCAGCGGTTCGTCCAGCAACAAGGCCTGCGGCTGGCGCAGCAAGGCGCGGCCGATCGCGACGCGGCGGATCTGTCCGCCGGAAAGTTGCCCGGGTTTGCGTTTCAGGAATGCGGACAGTTCCAGCAGGTGCACCACATCGTCGAAGTTTTGTCCGGCTGCAGCACGTGGCATGCCGTAGCGCAGGTTGTCGCGGACGCTCAAGTGCGGAAACAGCCGCGCGTCCTGAAACACCACCCCCAGGTTGCGCTGCGCAGGTGGCAGGTCGATATTCGCGTCGGCATCGAACAATGCATGACCGTCGATTGCGATGCGTCCGCGCCGCGGGCGCAGCAGTCCCGCGATCGCAAGCAGCGTGGAAGTCTTGCCGCAGCCGGAGGGGCCGAACAGTGCCAGCGCACGCGCGGGCGAACACAACGAAAGTTCCAGCGAAAACTCGCCACGTTGCAGCGCGAGATCGAGTTCGATCATGCGTCGACCTCGCGCGTGCCGCCCCGCAACAGCATCAGTGCGGCGATCAGCGATGCGATCACCGCGATCACCACGGCGACCAGCGTGAGCCGCAGCGCGCCGCTTTCTCCGCCGGGCGTCGAGATCAATTCGTACAAGGCAATCGGCAGCGTGCGCGTTTGTCCCGGGATCGACGACACGAAGGTGATGGTGGCGCCGAACTCCCCGAATGCGCGCGCGAACGCCAACGCGAGGCCGGCGACCAGACCGCGCGCCGACAGCGGCAGAGTGATCCCGAAGAAAATGCGCCACGGCCCGGCGCCCAGTGTCGCCGCCGCGTTTTCGAGTTTGCGATCCACCGACTCGAACGCGTTGCGAAGCGCCACCACCAGCAAGGGAAACGCCATCACCGCGGCGGCCAGCGCGGCGCCGGTCCAGCGAAACGCAATGGAAAGGCCCGCGGCATCGAGCCAACGTCCGATCGTGCCATGGTGGCCGAACACGATCAGCAGGACGTAGCCCGTCACCACCGGCGGCAGGATCAAGGGTAGCAACAACACGCCTTCAAAAACGGGCTTCCCGAAAAAACGCGTGCGCGCCAGCAGCCACGCGCAGCCGACGGCCACGGGCAGCGAACACGCGACGCCGACCAGCGACACCTTGAAGCTCAGGGCCAGCGCGACGGCTTCGGCGTGGGTGAGCAGCATCGTCAGTGCGCCAGCACGTCGAAATCCCAGCGGCGGAATACGCCGCGCGCCTGCCCGGCTTTCAGCGCAGCGAGCAACGCACGCGCGGCCGCGCCATCGTGCCCTTTCACGATCGCGACCGGGTACACGATGGGCTTGTGGCTCGCGGCGGGAAACGTGGCCAGCACTTTTACGCGGGGTTCGGACACGGCATCGGAGCGGTACACGATGCCGAGCGGGCACTGCCCAAGCACCACCAGGTTCAGCGCCGCGCGCACGTCGCGCGTCATCGCCACGCGCGGTTGCAGGGCGTTCCACATCCCGAGTTTCGTCAGGGACTGTTTCGCGTAGATGCCGGCGGGCACCGAGTCGGGCAGGGCGATCGCGAGGCGGCCGTCGCGGCCCAATGCCTCCAGCAACGATGCTGAGCCTTGCGCAAGCTCGACCCTTGCCGTTGAATCGGAAGGCGCGATCAACACCAGCGCGTTGCCGAGCAGATCGGTTCGCGTGGACGCCAAGATTGCGCCGTGCCGTGCGGCATCGTCCATCCACCGCTCGTCGGCGGAAATGAAAAGGTCGGCGGGCGCGCCATTCTCGATCTGCCGCGCCAAGGCGGACGACGCGGCATAGACGAGACGCGGTGCCGGTGAACCCAGCGCCCCGTCGTGCGCCATCTGGTCGAGCGCGGGTTCAAGGCTTGCGGCGGCGAAGACGGTGGGCGGCGCCGCGGTCGCCAACGTTGACGCCAGCGCACCTGCGGCGACGACGATCACGCACGCGGCCAGTCGCGGGATTCCTCGCATCCTCGTTGCATCCACAGGGTGGGTGCAGCGATTCTAGCCCGGCGCGCGATTGCGGCCGCGCGCCACGCGGATCACCGGCCCCATACGACGGTCAACGTCGCCTTCGCGAGCATGTGCTTCTCGATGCCCGCCAGCGCAATCTTGCGGCTAACGTGCGCGGCCAGCCCCAGCTCAGGCACATCGAGCGCGTACACGGTGATCACGTAGTGGTGCGGCTTGCCGGCCGGCGGGCAGGGACCGGAATAGCCGTGGTTGCCGAAATCGTTGGGCAACTGCGCGGCGTCACCTGGCGCATTGCCGCTGCGCGGTGCACCGGCATCGGCGTTGAGCCCGTGGGCGCCGATCGGGATCTCGAAGATGATCCAGTGCCAGAAGCCGCCCGAGGCATCAGGGTCGTACATCGTGACGGCGAAACCCCTGGTGTTCGCGGGCGGGTGATGCCACTGCAGCGCCGGCGAAACGTTGCCGCCGCCGCACTGCGTGTACACGTTCGCGATCGGCATGCGGGCGCCGTCGGACAACGTGGGGCTGTCGAGCGTGAATCCTTGCGCGGCGAACGCCATCGCGGGCGCGAGCGACAGGCACAACCAGAAGAACAAGCGTTGCATCACGCCCGGGCCGCTGCGCTTTTGCGTGCGCGCAGTGCGTGCCCGCGCAGGTATTCGGCCAGCACGGTCGCATTGCAGTGCTCGGCGTCGTGCGCCATGAACAACAAGGTCGCGGTCGGGTGTTTCTCCAACAGTCCCTGCAGTTCCGCCACCGCGTCGGGGTTCGCGTCAAGTTCCGCGCGATAACGCTTGCGGAATTCCTCCCACTTGTCCGGATCGTGACCGAACCACTTGCGCAACTCGGTACTCGGGGCGACGTCCTTCACCCATGTGGTGAGCTGCAATTTCTCCTTGGACTGGCCGCGCGGCCACAAGCGGTCGATGAGGATGCGCGCGCCGTCGGCCTTGCTGGCGGGCTCGCTGGCGTGCTTGATCGTGAATGCCATGGCAACCTCCGTTGTGTGATGGCTGCACATCAAGGCATCATACGCGTTTGTCCTGAAGGGTTCACGATGACACGTCGCCTGATCGTCCGCCGCTCGCCCATCCACGGCAACGGCGTGTACGCCGCCGTCGACATTCCCGCGCATACCGTGCTGATCCGATACAAGGGCCGCCTGATCACCCACGCTCAGGCCGATCGCCTGTACGACGACGGCGCCGACACCGGCCACACGTTTCTGTTCACGTTGAACGACAAGTACATCGTGGATGCCAACGTGGGCGGCAACAGCGCGCGCTGGATCAATCATTCCTGTGCCCCGAACTGTCATGCGTACATCGAGGAAGTCGATGGCGCTCGCAAGGACAAGGTGATCATCGAGACCAAGCGCGCGATCAAGGCGGGCGAGGAACTCACCTACAACTACGGCATCGTGCTGGACGTGCCGCACACGCCGAAGATGAAGAAACTGTGGGCCTGCCGCTGCGGCGCGAAACGCTGCACGGGGACGATTTTGCAGCCCAAGGGCAGCGCTCGATAGCCGCGCACGTTGCGTGGCGTGTGCCGCGTCGCGCGCGGTGGCTGTCGATCGACTGAACCGGTGCGCCGAATTTGCGGGACACTTCGCTTGCCCACACACGGGATTAACGGCGCGCTGCTTATGCTGGGTGTTCCCATGATGGCAACGGGTTCAGGAGCAACAGCATGAGCAAGGACAAGCTGAAGGGCTGCAAGGTCGCGATTCTGGCCACGGATGGATTCGAGCAATCCGAATTGATGAAACCGAAGCAGCTTCTGGAGGAAGCCGGCGCCACCACGGCGGTGATCTCACCCGGCGACGCGCAGCAGATCAAGGGCTGGAACCACGGCGAGTGGGGCGAGCAGGTGGAGGTCGACGTGCCGTTGGCGAAAGCGCGCGCTGCCGATTACGACGCGCTGGTGTTGCCCGGTGGTGTGATCAATCCCGACAAGTTGCGCCTCCACGAAAAGGCCATCGATTTCGTGCGCGAATTCGGTCGCACCGGTCGACCCGTGGCCGCAATTTGCCACGGTCCATGGACACTCATCAACGCCGGCCTGGTTCGCGAAAAACACCTGACCTCGTGGCCCTCGTTGCGCGCCGATCTTGAAAACGCCGGAGCGCACTGGGAGGACAGCGAAGTGGTCGAAAGCGGCAACCTGATCACAAGCCGCAAGCCCGATGACATCCCGGCATTCACCAGTACGTTGATCCGGGCGCTGGAAGAACGTCAGGCGGAAGCGGCCTGATCGCGGCAGGTGGGTGCTTAGTAGCGTAGCCGGGCTTCATCCGGCGAGGCCCACCTTGCTGCGCGACAAGCGATGTTGGGCTTCGCCGACAAAGCCCGCGTCAGTCCAACCTGCATCTACGTGTACGCGTAGGCCAACCAACAAAACGCCCGGCGTTGCGCCGGGCGTCGGGATGATCGTTGATCCGGAGAGGATCAGGCACCCTTGAGGCAGGTGCTCATGAACGCCCTGCGGTCGGCGCCCTTCAGGCCTTTGGTTTTCGCGTCGGCATTGCAGGTCTTCATCTTCTCCTGCTGCGAGGTTTTGGCAGGCGCCGCGGCCATGGTTTTTCCGTGCAGGCAGTCGCTCATGAACTTCTTGTGGGCTTCGCCCTTCATGCCCTTGGACTGATGGCTGCAGGCAGCCATCTTGCTTTGCTGCGCCGTCATCGGCTTTTGCGCGGTGGCGCCGGCAGCGAAGGCCGGTGCGGCAGCCATTGCGCCGAGGGTCAGGCCCAGTGCCAACATCGAGGTACGGATCCGCATGATCGCTCTCCTGGTGTGCCGGCATGCTGCCGGCGCCGCGGAGCATAAACCTGCCCATTTCCGGAAAGCTGACCGGGAGGCAACGAGCCTTCGTACCTTTCGGCCCGGGGCGCGGCAAGTCCGTCGGACATCTGCGGACCGGGTTGTAGACCATTGCTGGCGGCAAATGCCAGGCAAGCCGCACTCAACCCAGTGCCATTGCTCAGGCGATGCTGCGCCGGGTACCGGATATCGCTTCGCGATGCCGGGATGACGGCCAAGTCTGAACTCTTCTAAGCCGCGGCGCGCTTGGCTTCCACCTGCTGGCGCGGACCTTTTTTCAACGCTTCGCGGACGTGCGACACCAGCAGGTCCACCTCGGCTTCGTTCATCATGAAGTGCGGGGTGAAGCGCAAGGAGTTGGCGCCACCGTGGATCACGTTGATGCCGCGCTCGCGCATGTATTCCTCGATGGAATCCGCGCCGAAGCACTTGAACTGCGGCGCCAATTCGCACGAGAACAACAACCCGGTGCCCTGCACCTTGGTGATCAGGCCGCCCAGTTCGTCCTTGAGCGCGTTCAGCTTCTGCACCGCCTGCACGCCGCGTTCGCGGATGTTGGCGCGCAGTTCCGGCGTGATCTCGGCCAGCACCGCGCAGGCGATGTCGAGCGCGCGCGGGTTGCCGGTCATGGTGTTGCCGTAGATGCCTTTCTTGTAGAGACCCGCGGCGCGTTCGTTCAAGGCCACCACCGACAGCGGGAACTGCCCGCCATTGAGCGCCTTGGAATAGGTTTCCATGTCGGGCGCTGGCAAGTTCTCGAAGCCTGGGTAATCCACGATCGACAGCACGCCATGCGCGCGCAAGCCGGCCTGGATCGAATCGACCAGCAGCAGCGAACCGTGTGATTGGGTCAATTCGCGCGCGGCGGCGTAGAACTCCCTGGTCACGGCGCGGCCGGGGTCGCCTTCGCCCATCACGGGTTCCAGGAACATCGCCTCGATGAACCAGCCGTTCTTGTCGGCTTCCTCGAACGCGCGTTGCAGCGCGGCCACGTCGTACGGCGGGATCGCGATTACCGAGTGCTCGTCGCGGAAGCTCGCGAGGTTCGACAGGTACGCCTTGCGCGAGGAATCCGAATACAGCGCGGGGCGCTCGGTGCGGCCATGGAACGCGCCTTTCACGACGAGACGCTTGATCGTGCGCCCGGCGTATTTCGCGCCCGGATCGGTCTGGAGCTTGGCGTTGACGTCGGCGATGCGCGCGGCCAACGTCACCGATTCCGAACCCGAATTGAGGCACATGAACTTCGCGAACGGATGCTTGCCGCCCCGGTGGCCGATTTCGCGGCGCAGTGCGTCCGCGAACGCGTGCTGCGCCAGCGACGGCGTCATCACGTTGGCCATCACCTGCGGTTTGGCGAGCGCCTTCAGCACGGCCGGCGGATTGTGGCCGAAGCCGAGCATGCCGTAGCCGCCGCAGTCGTACAACACCGCGCCCTTCAAGGTGACGATCCACGCGCCGCGCGCGGCCAGCGGCACGAACGGGCACACCGCGTCATCGGGGTAGAAGTTGACGAAGCCGGACTGCAGCGCGTGCAGCTGCGCGTCCTCGTCCAGCCCCAGCACCTCGGGACTCTGCGACTTCAACTGCGTGAACGCCGCATGCGCGTCGGCAATCGCGCCCGCGAGATCGGCGCCCTGTTGTCCGGCGAAGCGCTCGATCGTGGCATCGTCCAGCCCTTGGGTGCGGACCTTGCCGCCTTGTTCGCGCAACTCGCGAAGCATGTCAATCGATTTCATGGGAGCCTCCAACGCAGGGGCGGCACCGCAGCGTCGCCCGTAAGTGTTTAACACAGAAAAGAAAACGTCCTGCAATTCTAGCAGGCGGACCGCCCCGGCGTAACCCCGCGCGGCGCGGCATGACGGCTGTCAGATTGGATCGGTGACGGCCCGTGGCTGACGCTGCGCGGCCGTTGCGGCATGCTGGAGGTGTCGAAGCAGAAGGGGGCGGGGCCGCCATGCACGCATTGATCGTGCAATCGCATTTTCACCGGATCGTGTTCTACGTCGCGCTGTTCGTATGCTTCGCGCCCGAATGGATCGGGACGCTTTTCCAGACGGTGGAAAAGGGCGCGGTCCGGCGCGACCGAGGTTCGCACGCGTGGCTGTTGGTGGCCATGGGCGCCGGCGTGTTCGCGGCGTTTTTCATCGTCAACGCCAACTTTCCGGGCACGACGCTTGCGTCGTACCAGCGGCTGCAATTCTGGATCGGGATCGTCGTCATGCTGTGCGGCCTTGCCTTCCGCTGGTATGCGATCAAGGCGTTGGGCCGGTTCTTCACCCGCAGCGTGGCCACGCGCCAAGGGCAGTACGTGGTGGATACCGGGCCGTACCGGCTGATCCGGCATCCGTCCTATTCGGGCTCGCTGCTGATGTTTCTCGGCATGGGCATCGCGATGACCAACTGGGCCGCGTTGCTCGCGATCATGGCCGGAGCAGCCATCGGGTGCGGGTATCGGGTGCGCATCGAGGAACGGGCGCTGTGCGCGGATCTGGGGCAGCCGTATCGCGACTACATGCTTCGCACCAAGCGGTTCATTCCGCATGTGTTGTGACGCCGGTGCGAACGCGTACCATGGGCCCGTGAGGTGCCGCCGTTGAAATTGAAGATTGCTCCCGATTCCATAATCTCCATGAAAACTGGCGAGGCGCGTGGCTGGTACACGCGGCTCGAACCGTGGGTGTGGCTGGTGTGGCTGGTGTGGCTGTTCGGCCCCGCGTTGTTCATATCCAAGGGCTTCGAGCACTGGTTGTCCGCGACCGTGCTGAGCCTGCCGGTTTTCCTGGCGCTCTACTGGTTTGCGCATGCGTGTCCGCGTCGGCACGCCGTGTGGTACACGCTCGCGATCGCCGCGCTCAGCATGGCGGTGACGCCCTTCAACCCCTTCGCGCAGACGTATCTGATCTATGCCTGCGCGGTGGCAGCAACCTGGAGCGATCCCCGGCGATCGGGCAGCCTGATACTGGCGTGCCTGGTGGCCTACAGCGGCCTATGGTTCTGGCTGCGATTTCCGTGGGAATCGCTGATCAACATCTGGATCCTGTGTCCGATCATCTCGGCGCTGATCGTCGCCGAGCGCATCCAGAGTCGGCACCGCGCCGATCTGCGCCTGTCGATGGACGAAGTCCGCCGCCTCGCCGCCAGCGCCGAGCGCGAGCGCATCGGCCGCGATCTGCACGATCTGCTCGGCCACACGTTGTCAATGGTGGCGTTGAAATCCGAACTGGCCGGTCGCTTGATCCATCGTGATCCGAACGCCGCGCACCGCGAAATGGCCGACGTGGCGCGGGTGTCGCGCGAGGCCCTGTCGCAGGTTCGCAGCGCGGTCAGTGGCATCCGCGCTGCGGCGATGGCGGCGGAGCTGGCCTCCGCGCGGCTGCTGCTGGAAGCTGCCGGCGTGCAGATGGAGTACTGGCACGACCCGCAGGACTTGCCCGGCGAAGTCGAAACGTGTCTGGCGCTGGTATTGCGCGAGGCCGTCACCAACATCCAGCGGCACGCGCGCGCCAATCGCGTCGAGATCACCGTGATCGTCGGCGCCGAACGCGTGGTGATGCGCATCCGCGACGACGGCCGCGGCGGCGTCAACGAGCGCGGCAACGGACTCACCGGCATGCGCGAACGTATCGCCGCGCATGGCGGCGAATTGTGGATCGAGTCACCGCGGGGCAAGGGCACCGGCATCGAGATCCGATTGCCGCTGCCATTGGCGCCGGTCGGACGCGCGACGGCGCAGAAGGTCGTGCCGATCAACGCCGCGCCGCTGGCGCAGCCGGCGGGCAGTCGCGCATGATGCGGGTATTGCTGGCCGAAGATCAGGCAATGGTGCGCGGCGCGCTGGCCGCGCTGCTGGCGCTGGAGCCCGACATCGAAGTGCTGGGTTCGGCGGCGGACGGTGAGTCGGCATGGCGCGAAGTCGAGCGCCTGAAACCCGACATCCTGATTTCCGACATCGAAATGCCGGGGCTTACCGGACTCGAACTTGCGCAGCGCATCCAGCGCCACGAGTTGCCGGTGAAGGTGGTGATCGTGACGACATTCGCGCGCTCCGGCTACCTGCGACGCGCGCTGGACGCGGACGTGTCGGGTTACCTGCTGAAGGATGCGCCAGCGGAAAAACTCGCCGACAGCTTGCGCATGGTTCACCGCGGCGGTCGCGCGATCGATCCGGAACTGGCGCTGGAAGCATGGACCGAAGCCGATCCGCTCAATGATCGCGAACGCCAGGTGTTGCGTCTTGCGGGCGAAGGCCAGAGTGCGGGCGAGATCGCGCACAAGCTCAACCTTTCGCACGGCACCGTGCGCAATTATTTGTCCGAGGCGATCGGCAAGCTGGGCGTCGCCAATCGGATCGAGGCGTATCGCCTTGCCCGGCAAAAGGGCTGGCTGTAGCACCGGCGTGTTCTCTCCCTCCCCGAATGCTCTTGGTCAGAGAGAGAGTTGTTTCGGCACGCGCTTACAATGTGCCGTTGTTTTGCCGATCGCCGCGCCTTGAAGAAGTCCGATTTCCATTACGACCTGCCGGTCGAGTTGATCGCGCAGGAGCCGCTGCCCGAGCGCAGCGCCAGTCGCCTGTTGCTGCTCGATGCGCCGCATCAGGCGCTGGCTGACCGCGCGTTCACCGATCTGCCGACACTGTTGCGAGCGGGCGACCTGCTGGTATTCAACGACACGCGCGTGTTGCCGGCGCGCCTGTTCGGCCGCAAGCCATCAGGCGGTGCGGTCGAAATCATGCTTGAACGCATCACCGGTTCGCATACGGCGGTGGCGATGCTCGGGGTGAGCAAGAAGCCGCGCGAGGGCGGCCTGATCGAACTGGACGACGGCACGCCGGTGCGCGTGCTCGGCCGCGAAGGCCAGTTTTTCGAACTCAAGTTCGAGTCCACGGAGCCTCTGGAAAAGCTGCTGTTGCGCGTCGGCCACATGCCGTTGCCGCCGTACATCGCGAGGCCTGACGATCCGCGTGACAGCGAACGCTACCAGACCGTCTACGCGCGCCAGCCCGGTGCGGTGGCGGCGCCGACGGCCGGTCTGCATTTCGATGCCGCGCTGCTGGACGCGCTGCGCGCGCGCGGCATCGACTTCGATTACATCACACTGCACGTGGGCGCCGGAACCTTCCAGCCGGTGCGTGCCGAGAAGATCGAAGATCACGAAATGCACCGCGAATGGTTGAACGTGGGTGCGGAACTGGTCGAAAGGATCCAGCGCACGCGCGCGCGTGGCGGGCGCGTGATTGCGGTCGGCACCACCGTGGTGCGTGCACTGGAAGCCGCGCGCGGCGAGCGCGGCGCGGTGGAGCCGTTCGCGGGCGAAACGCGGATCTTCATTTTCCCGGGCCACCGGATCATGTCGGTCGACGGTTTGATCACCAACTTCCATCTGCCCGAATCGACATTGCTGATGCTGGTCTCGGCGTTCGCCGGCCGCGAGTTCGTGCTGTCGGCGTACCAGCACGCGGTCGAGCAACGCTACCGGTTCTATTCGTATGGGGATGCGATGCTGGTGTGGCCGGCGCAACGACCTTGACCCTCTCTCAACATTTCTCCTTGTAGTGAAGGAATCCCGTCTTGTCCAACAATGATGACGTGAAAACCGGGTTCAATGAATATCTCGTTCTCTCCCGCGGTCAGTGGGATGCGTCCTCGTCGAAAGAGGAGATCCAGCGCGCAATCGACGCCTTCTACATTTGGCACGATCGCATGGTCACGGACGGCAAAATGAAAATCGGCAGCCGGTTGATGAGGAACGGCAAGTTCGTTTCCAGGCGCGCGGTGACCGATGGGCCTTATTCCGAAACGAAGGAAATCGTCGGCGGCTACTGGTTCGTGCTGGCCGGCAGCCTGGATGAAGCTGCCCGCTTGCTTGCAGGAAGCCCTTGCCTTGCGCATGGCCTGTTCTATGAAGTACGCGAACTCGACCCGCAACGCAGCAGCGCGTACATGGTCACGGCCGAGACCCCGGGCGGTGCTTGATCGTCCGGTCGCGTGCCGTGCATCCTTCGGAAGGACGGGGCGACATGGTTGAGGTGATCGGCTGATGCAATTCGATCTGCTCGCCACTGACGGCGTCGCACGCCGCGGCCGCATCACGGTGCCGCGCGGCGTGATCGACACCCCGGCATTCATGCCGGTCGGCACGTATGGATCGGTGAAGGCGACGACGCCGCGTGACCTGCAGGAGGTCGGTGCGCAGGTCATCCTCGGCAACACGTTCCATCTCTGGTTGCGCCCGGGGCTGGACGTGATCGGCGCATTCGGCGGACTGCACAGGTTCACCGGCTGGAGCAAACCCATCCTCACGGACTCCGGCGGCTTCCAGGTGTTCTCGCTGGCCGAGCGCCGCAAGCTTACCGAAGAGGGTGTGACGTTCGCCTCGCCGGTGGATGGTGCGCGGGTATTCCTGTCGCCCGAAGAATCCATGCGCATTCAGACGGTGCTGGATTCCGACATCGTGATGGCGTTCGACGAATGCACCCCGTACACGGTGCACGGCAAACCCGTGGGTGCGGGCGTGGTGCGCGAATCGATGGAACTTTCCCTGCGCTGGGCCACGCGTTCGCGGCGCGCCTTCGACGAACTCGGCAATCGCAATGCGTTGTTCGGCATCGTGCAGGGCGGGGTGCATGACAATTTGCGCGCGCGTTCGGCGGAAGGATTGCTCGAAACCGGTTTCGATGGCTATGCGCTTGGCGGATTGGCGGTGGGCGAGCCCGAAGCCGAACGCAATGCGACGCTGGAAACTGCGGTGCCGCGGCTACCAAGCGACAAGCCGCGCTACCTGATGGGCGTCGGCCGTCCCGAGGACATCGTGGAAGCCGTGCGCCGCGGCATCGACATGTTCGACTGCGTGATGCCCACCCGCCATGCACGCAACGGTTTTTTGTTCACCCGCGAAGGCACGCTGCGCATCCGCAACGCGAAATACGCGAACGACACGCGTCCCATCGAGAACGGATGCAATTGCTACGCCTGCACCAACGGATTTTCGCGCGCCTACCTGCGTCACCTCGACCGTTGCGGCGAGATGCTGGGCGCGCAGCTCGCGACCATCCACAACCTGCACCATTACCTGACGCTGATGCGCGAATTGCGTGAAGCGATCGAATCGCGACTGCTGGATCGTTATGTGGCGGAGTTCTACGCGCGACGCGGCGTACATGGCCAACCCATTCCCACCCAACGTTGCTAAGCTCGCGCGTCCTGCGCTCGCCAACCAACCCGGCGCTCGGCATCCCGCCTCGCGCGCTCACCGACGCACGAACCTGCGGTTCGCAAGCGCGTCGATTCACCCCCTTGAAGGGGAGGGTTTGAAAGCTTTGCGCTGGTTTCCTTCACCTTCAAGAGGAAGGTCGGGATGGAGGTGGTGTGTTTATTTGCGTATGAGAGCGTCGAACTCGATGATGCAATCGAGGCCGCGTGCGCAGAACCGCCGCAAGGAAACTGCGGGAGCGGAATCGCCTTGTTGGCGTTGCGCCCACACCGCGTGCCGCGCCAGCAGTGCGGCGGCGACGCTGCGTGCACAGGTCGTGGCGAGGCGCAGCGCGCCGGCTTGCAGCGTGTCGGCATCGCGCGCATGGTCGCGCAGCCACGTGTCGGCATGGCGGATCGCGGCGTGGATGGCTTCGGCGTCCCGATCGGACACCGCGCCATCGGCAGCTTCCATCCACGCATCGACTGCCTCGACGAGCGGATCGATGCCGAGCTTGTCCAGCGCGCGCAGGAAATCCAGCGCCTGCACGTTGCTCGAACCTTCCCAGATCGGGAACACCTGCGTGTCGCGCAGCAGCAGCGGAATGCCGCTGTCTTCGAGATAGCCGATGCCGCCGAACGCCTCGACCGTTTCCGAGGCGATGTGCACGCCGAGCTTGCAGATCCATGCTTTCGCCAGAGGTGTCAGCAGGCGTTGCAGTGCGGCATCCCGGTCGTTGCCCGTACCCGCTTCGACGCGCCCCAGCAACAGTGCGACTTCCATCGCCAGATGGAATGCGGCCTCGAATTCGGCTTCCCAGCCGGCCAGCGCGTCGACAAACAGCGGCTGTTCGATAAGGGGTTTGCCGAACGCTGTGCGGCGCCGCGCGTAGTCGCGTGTCAACGCGAGACAGCGCGCCATCGTCGAAAGCGACCCGAACGCATTCCACAGTCGCGTCACCTGCAGCACCGGTGCGATCGCGCGCACACCGTTCGCGGTGTCACCGACCAGTTCCGCGGGTGTGTCGTGCAGGTGGATTTCCGCGGTGGGCAGCTCGCGGGTGCCAAGCTTGTCTTTCAAGCGGTCGATGTTGATGCCATTCCAGGAGCCATCGGCGTTGCGGGTCTCGACGCAGAACAGCGCGAGGCCGTCGGCGGTATCGGAGTTGCCTTCCGGACGCGCCAGCGCCAGTGCGACTTCGGCATTGATGGCGGAGGTAAACCATTTGCGTCCGTTCAATCGCCACGTGCCGTCGCCGTCGCGGCGAGCGGTGGTCTCGCTGCCGCCCACGTCCGAGCCGCCGGTGTTTTCCGTCATCCATTGCCCGCTGATCCAGAACGTTGCGGGATCGCGGCTGAGGAGGTGCGCAAGAATGCGATCGCGCAAGGCTGCATTCGGCGCATCGCGCAACGTGGTGGCAACGCCGTCGGTCATCGCCAGCGGACAGGAGTAGAACGCGCTGGCGGCGTGGTACAGGTAAACCTTGGCGAACTGCTGCACGCGTGCGAATTCGCCCAGCGCGCGATCGTGTCCGTCCGCGACAAGCCCGTATTGGGCCGCGATGGCCGGACCTTCCCGCCATGTTTCGGTCAGCTCGATGCGGTCGATGCGGTTGCCCCACACATCCCAATTCGTCAGTATCGGTTCGGTGGGCGTGGTGGCGGTTTGTCGCGAGTAGTTGCGTTGCGCGTATTCGGCCAACGCCAGGAAATCCGGCTCCGCGGCATGCCGTTGCGCCTCGGGCAGCACGCGTGACAACCACGATTGCAGCACACGGTCGTCCCTGTAGGGATCGGCGAGTCGCGGCGCGGGCTGGACGAAGCTCATGTTGAGAGGAGATCCGAGCCCCTCTCCCACCGGGAGAGGGGTTGGGGTGAGGGTTCGGGGTCGAAGCATGGCATCATTTCAAATTATCCGTCGAGGTTTTCGCGAAACCGTACCCTCAGCCGGCGCTACGCGCTCGCGCTACGCGCGCGTTCGCGTCGCTCCGCCTCTCCCGGAGGGAGAGGAGCTATGCCATGGCGCCGCCGCTTCGGCTTGCGCGCGCACGACAGGATCACGATGACTGCCAGCGCGAGTTCGATCACGGCGAACACGCGTTCACCCGGCGCGGACCACGCTTCGGCCACGCCGTGGCAGAAATAGAACAGGCAGATCATGCCGGCCAGCAGCAACATGCGTGCCGGCGTGCGCCAATACAGCAGCGGAATCGCCAACGGCAGCAATGCGATGAGCAGCGCCACCTCGACGGGCATGCGCGCGGGCGGCAGCAGCCATGCATGCCAGATGATCTGCAGCAATGCCAAGGCACCCCATGCTGCGAAGCCGATGCGTCGTTGCGCGGTGGCGGTCACGCGTTCACCGCCAGACGTTTGGCGATATCGGCGACACGTCGTCCGAGCACCCGCGCAAGCGTGCGTTCGTCGTCGCTGATCGGACGATCACGGTTGATGCCGGCCACGTGGCTGGCGCCGTACGGCGTGCCGCCCGTGGTGGTGGAGTTGAGCGCGGCTTCCGTGAACGGAATGCCGACGATCAACATGCCGTGATGGATCAGCGGCGTCATCATCGACAGCAGGGTCGATTCCTGACCGCCGTGCATGGTGGAGGTGGACGTGAATACCGCGGCCGGTTTGCCGACCAGCGCGCCCGACGCCCATTCGGCCGGCGTCGAATCCAGGAAATGTTTCATCGGCGCGGCCATATTGCCGAAGCGGGTGGGGCTGCCCACGATCAGGCCCACGCATTCGTGCAGGTCCCTCAGTTCCACGTAGGGGGCACCTTCGTCCGGCACCGGCGGATGCGCCGTCTGCGTGATCGGTGCCACCGGCGGCACTTGGCGCAGGCGCGCGCGCATGCCGTCGACCTCCTCGACGCCGCGCGCGATCAGGCGCGCGAGCTGGGCGACGCTGCCGTTGCGGCTGTAATAGACGATCAGTATTTCCATGGTCCGGCGATATTTCCTGGCATCGAAAATTCGGGTTTACGAACGCCAACGCCCGCATGCCTCGGCGTTTCCTTTGTCCCGCGGTTGCACTAGCCTTTTCACATGAGACGGCTTTCGGGCTTTCGTCAGATACTGCGCCGCGACCGGCTGAAGGCGTTCGCGAAGTTTCTGTGGTATCGCTTCCGCGACGACAAATGTTTTGAAACCGCCGGCGCGCTCTCGTACACGACATTGTTCGCGGTGGTGCCGCTGCTGACCGCGGTGGTTGCGATTCTTGCCGTGTTTCCGGTCTTCGCCGGGCTGCGCGAGCATGTTTCCGATTTCATCTTCCGCAATTTCGTTCCGGCGTCTGGTGAAACGGTGCAAGGATACCTGCTCCAGTTCGCCGACAATGCCAGCAAGCTGACCATCGTCGGCATCCTGTTCCTGCTGGCAAGCGCGTTGATGATGCTGGCCAGCATCGAGGATCGCTTCAACCGGATCTGGCGCGTGCCTTCGCCGCGCAAGGGCAGTGCGCGCTTCCTGCTGTATTGGGCGGCGCTGACGCTGGGCCCCTTGGCACTGGTGGCGGCGGTGGCCGCAAGTTCCTGGGTATTCGCGCAGCCCGTGCTGCGTGGCGCTGGCAATGCAGGCGTGCTGGGTTTGCGGCTGGTCGCGCTGCTGCCGTTCGCCGTCACGTGGGTCGGCCTCAGCGTGCTGTATCAACTGGTGCCCAACTGCCGCGTGCGCTGGCGCGACGCGATCGCGGGCGCGCTGGCCGGCGCCTTGCTGTTCGAGGCCGCGCGCAACGGTTTCGCCTGGTACGTGCAGGATCTGGCGAACTATCAGGCGGTGTACGGCGCGCTGGCGGCGATTCCGGCCCTGCTGATCTGGATATATCTCTCGTGGGTGATCGTGCTGCTGGGCGCGACGCTTACCGCCGCCCTGGACGCTTTCGAGTACCACGACCCGCACGAAATGCTGCCGCCGGGCTGCGAATTCGTGGGACTGATGCGGGTGCTGCAGCGTTTCGCGATCGCGCAACGGTCGGGCGAAGGTTTGCAGGAATCGGAGTTGTCGCAGCGCGAAAGCTTCCTGACCGCCGACCTGTTGCAACGCTATCTCGTGGACCTCAGGCGGGCCGGGATGATCCGCTGCGCCGCCAGCGGCGAGTGGGTGCTGGCGCGCGACCTCGACAGCGCCTCGCTGGACGACGTGTTCCGCGCGGGTGATTACCGGCTGCCGGATGATGCTTTGTCATTGCAACGCGCCAGCGTCGGTCTGCTACCCGAGGTGCGCGTCGCGTTGCAACGCGCCGAAGCTGCGCTGCGCGGCAATTTGGCGGTACCGTTGCGACACGTGTTCGCCGCGGCGGTGCGCGAGCCGCCGGCAAAGTCCGAGGAGAAACCTTCATGAATGTGTTACGCCGCGGTGCGTGGGTGTTGATGCTGGCGTTGGCATTTGCGGCGGGGATCGGACACGCGCAATCATCGGCCGCGACGCCTCCCGCACTCAGCATCAGGACGCTGGGCGGCAAGACCGTCGATCTCGCGGCGATGCGCGGCAAGTGGGTGATCGTGAATTTCTGGGCGACCTGGTGTTCGCCGTGCATCGCCGAGATGCCCGCCCTTTCGGAGTACGTCCGCACACACAAGGACGTCGCTGCGATCGGGTTGGCCTACGATCGTTCACCACGCGCCGACGTGCTGGCCTTCGCGAAAAAGCACCCGGTCGATTACCCCTTGGCGCAGCTCGACATGGACGATCTTCCGCGAGGCATCGAAATGCCGGCCACGCTTCCGACGACTTACCTGATTGCGCCGGACGGGCGCTTGGCGAAACGCTTCATCGGTCCCGTCGATGCGAAATTGCTGGATGCGGCGATTGCGGCCTCCCGGTCGTCGCGATCCGGCACCAGGATAGAGCGTCCGTGACGTGCGCGCGTTTCATCGTCACGGGAAAAGTTCAGGGCGTGTTCTTCCGGGCCTCCACGCGCGAGCGCGCGTTGCGCCTCGGGCTGACCGGCCACGCGAAAAACCTCGCCAACGGAAACGTGGAGGTGGTTGCGTCGGGCAGCCGCGAAGCCGTCGACGAGCTGGATGCGTGGCTGCATCACGGGCCACCCGCGGCATGTGTCGAGAAAGTCCGGCGCGAGCCGCTGCCGGAACAGTCGTGGCGCGGGTTCAAGACCGGGTGAATTTCCGGCTCAGGTGGGGACGTGTTCCGGATATTGCGGCGCATCGCCGGGAATGGGGTACCACGCTGCCTTGTAGGAAGTGAAGATGTGTTGGGACGGTTTGCCTTCGACCGGCGTGTCCAGCGTGCCGAGGCGCAGGCGCAACAAGTCGGGCGTCGCATCGCGACGGCTGTACAACTGCGCGCCGCAACCCGTGCAGAACACGCGGTGCACACCGGGCGAGGATTCGAATTCGGCCAGCGCATCCTTGCCGCCCAGCAGGCGCAGATCCGCGCGCGCGATCGGCGCCACCGCGCTGAACGCCGAGCCGTTGGCCTTCCGGCATTTGCTGCAGTGGCAGACGGTGATCGGGCCGAGTTCGCCGTGCACTTCATAGCGTACGGCGCCGCACAGGCAACTGCCAGTGTGCATGATGATTCTCCGATGCAAAACGCGATGATACGGGAGTACCCGATCAGCGCTCGCCCAGTCTCGGAATCAGCCCGACCAGGTTGCACGGCCGCGTGCGGGCGTCGAGTTGCGCGCGCAGGATTTTTTCCCACGCGGTCCGGCACGCCGACGTCGAGCCGGGGAGGGCGAACACGAAGGTCTGGTTGGACAATCCCGCGAAGGCGCGCGACTGCAACGACGACGTGCCGATTTCATCGAAACTGATCGCGCGGAACAATTCGCCGAAACCGGGCATTTCCTTGTCCAGCAGCGGCAGCACTGCTTCCGGCGTCGAGTCGCGGCCGGTGAAACCGGTGCCGCCGGTGATCAGGATGCCGTGTACGTTCGCATCTGCGATCCACGCAGCGACCTGCGCGCGGATCGCGTAGCGATCGTCGTGCAGCAACTTGCGTTCGTGCAGGTGGTGTCCGGCTTCCGTCAGCGCGTCGACAAGAAACTGGCCGGACGTATCCTTCTCCAGCGTGCGCGAGTCGGAAACCGTCAGCACGGCGAGATTCAACGGAACGAATTGATCTTTCGCGCTCATGCGTCAGCGGTGCCCCAGCGGTTGCGCACCGGTTCCGGCGGTGCGATCGGTTTCGGCGCCAGGCCTTGCCGGTAACGATCGTCCATGTCGCGCAGCAGCGCCGCGAAATCGCGCGCATAGACTTCCATGTCGAAGAGGCCGGAGGTTTCGCGTTGCGTTTCCAGCCGCTGGCGGAGCGCCGCCAGAACCGTACGCTCGTTGCCGAGGCGCACGGCGGTTTCGATGAACGCGCCATCGTCGCGCGCGATCAGTTCCGGCATGCCGAGGTAATGATTGAGGCTGCCCGCGACCCGCGAGGCGAAGGTGTCGCCGGGACGCGTCAGCACCGGGCAGCCTGCCCAGATCGCGTCGGACGCGGTGGTGTGCGCGTTGTAGGGATTGGTGTCGAGGAACAGGTCGGCGAGGCGGTAGCGCGCGAGGTGTTGCAAGTGCGGCAGCGACGGCGAAAACACCAGCCGTTGCGGTTCCACGCCTTGGCGGCGCGCCGCATCCCGCAGGCGCGCGTCGGCTTCGCGATCGGTGTTCAGCAGCCACAGCACCCCATCGGGCACCTTCCGCAGTACCGCGCACATGCGCGTGAAGCTCGCGCGATTGAGCTTCCACGAGTTGTTGAAGCTCGCGAATACCACGGCATCGTCGGGCAATCCGAACGACGAGCGTGGCGGCGCATCGAACAACAACCGGTTGGTATCGGATGGCTGGTAGCAACGCGGCAACCACGCGACGGCCTCGGAATAAAAGCGGCGTGATGTTTCCGGAATGATGAAACGATCCGCGATCACGTAGTCGATGAATGGCGCTCCCGAGGTGCCGGGGTAGGCGAGCCAGTTGACCTGCACGGGGGCCGACCTCAGCGCAAACACGCCGGGCACGCCGCCGGCGCACCAGCCGTCCACGTCGATCAGGATGTCGATGCTCGCGCCGTGCACGAGGCGGGCGATGTCCGCCACCGACAATTCGTCAGCATCATGGAAGGCATACGCGGCATTGCGCAGGCGCTGTCGGATCGGACTACCGGCATCGGGCGTGGTGGCGATCAGGTGCAATTCGATGTCTTCGAGTTTGCCAAGCTCCTCGAACATCGCGGCGGTCAACACGGCCGTCGCGTGCGGCACGCCCATGGGCGCGCCGAAACCCGCGGACACAAACGCCACTTTCAGTGGAGCGCCGGCCGCCCGCGGCGCGTGTTCGAAGCTCAACTTTTCCTTCGACGGCTGTTGTTCGCGCACCGTGCGCGCGGCAAGGGCGCGGGCGCAGGCCAATTGTTCGACGGGGGACGAGTCTTCGGCCAGGAACGCGAATGGATCGACGTCGTCCGCGCCGGCCATCACGCGCGCGCGCCTTCTGGCGCCGAGCGGTTCGGCGGCCGTCCAGTCGTACATGCGCCGCAGCGCGAACAACAGCTGGCCTTCGGCCAGATGCAGGTTCGGGTCGAGTTGCAGGGCACGCCGGTAAAAGCGCGCCGCTTCCGCATAATGATGCTGTTCGTCCGCCATCAGACCGGCCTGATACGGAAACTCTGCAGCGCCGGGCGCAAGCTGCGCGGCCTGCAGGTACACGGCCTGTGCGTCGGCGAACAGGCGGCGACGGTGCAGGATGTTTCCGAGCAGCAGCAGCGCCTGCGGATGCCGCTGACGCGACAACAATGTGCGCAGCCGCTGTTCGGCAATATCCAGCATGCCCAGCGAGACTTCCACCGCCGCGAGGTTGAGCAGTGCACCCGGATGATCAGGTGCGACCTTCAGCGCCGCGAGGTATTCGTCGCGCGCGCGTGCATCGTCGCCGATGGCGCGCAACGCGTTGGCGAGGTTGTTGCGGATGCCGGGATCGTCGGGATGTTCCCGTACGACTTGCTGCAGTATCCCGACCGCCACTTCGGCCTCGCCGCACGCCATCAACGCTGCGGCATAGTTGCAGCGCGCGAGATGATCGTCGGGCGCGAGCCGCACGGCTTCGGCCAATGCTCCGCGCGCGGCCGGTGCGCGATCCAGCATCAGCAGCGCGATCCCTTGCAGGCGCGCAGCTTCCGCGCAGTCGGGAAATGCAACGCACGCCGCTTGCGCGAGCCGCTCGGCGGCGGCGGGGTCGCGCTGGTCGAGCAGCTCCAGGATGCGCGCGAGATGCTGCTGCAACGCCGGCGACGTGAGGGTGGTGGATTCGGTTGTGCCTTGCGCGAGCGGCTGGGCGGGTGCGGGCACCTGCCCGACCTTGCCGAGGATTCGCGTCAGGCGCGTGCCGAGATCGGAGCCCGGTTTGCTCATGGCGCATCGCCCAAGGCAGCCAGCGCTTCCGCGTGCGATTCGCGCGCAAGCGTGCCGATCAAGTCGTCGAGATCGCCATCCAGGATTTGCGGCAACTGGTGCAAGGTCAGGTTGATGCGGTGGTCGGTGACGCGGCCCTGCGGAAAATTGTACGTGCGGATGCGCTGGCTGCGGTCGCCGGAACCCACCTGCAGCTTGCGGGTCGCCGCCTGTTTCGCGGCTTGTTCGGCGCGTTGCGAATCCAGCAGCCGGGCCTTCAGCAGCGACAACGCCCGCGCGCGATTCTTGTGCTGGCTGCGTTCATCCTGGCATTCGACCACGATGCCGGTCGGAAGATGGGTGATGCGGATCGCCGAATCGGTCTTGTTGACGTGCTGGCCGCCGGCTCCGGACGCGCGGAAGGTGTCGACCTTCAGATCGGCATCGCGCAATTCGATGTCCTCGATTTCTTCCATTTCCGGCAGGATCGCGACCGTCGCGGCCGAGGTGTGGATGCGGCCCGAGCCTTCGGTGACCGGTACGCGTTGCACGCGATGCGTGCCGGATTCGAACTTCAGCGCCGCGTACGCGCCCCGGCCCTCGACGCGCGCCACGGCTTCCTTGTAGCCACCGTGTTCGCCCTCGTGTGCGGACATCAGTTCCGTGCGCCAGCCGCGGCGCTCGGCGTAGCGCAGGTACATGCGCAGCAGATCGCCCGCGAACAGCGCGGCCTCGTCGCCACCGGTACCGGCGCGCACTTCCAGGAACAGGTTGGCGTCGTCCAGCGGGTCGCGCGGGATCAGCAGCGTCTGCAGGCGATCTTCCAGTTCGGCGCGGGCGGTTTCCAGTCGCGCGATTTCCTCGCGCGCCAAGTCGCGCATGTCGGGATCGGCCAGCATTTCGCGCGCATGCGCCAACTCGTTGTTCGCCTTGCGCGAAGCGGTGAAAGTGTCGGCGAGTTCCTGGGTTTGCGCATATTCGCGCGACAACGAGCGGAAGCGCGCGGAATCGTTCGCCGCATCGGGCTCGGCCAGCAACAGGCCCACCTCGTGATGGCGTTCCAGCATTTGTTCCAGTCGGCGCTGCAGTTGCGGAGTCACGCATCGTGCCCGTGCGCGCCGAACAGGCGCGTGGCCGCGTCGAGCAATGCCTGATCGCCGTGTTCCGCCGCTTCGTGCAGGCGCACGCTGGGGGTGTGCAGCAGCTTGCCGGTCAGCGTGTTGGCGAGGAAATCCAGCGCTTCGTCGGGATCGCGGCCGTTGGCCAGCATTTCGCGCGCACGCGCCAGCACTTCGTCGCGTTGGGCTTCGGCGCTGGCGCGGTACACGCGCAGCGGACGATCGAACTCGGCCGCGCGCTGCCAGGCGAGATAGCGTTCGACCTGCAGGTCGATGATGGCTTCGGCCTCGCGCACCGACGCCTCGCGCGAGCGGCGACCGCTGTCGATGGTCTGCTGCAAGTCATCGATGGTGTACAGGAAGACGTCGGGCATTTCAGCCGCGACAGGATCGATGTCGCGCGGCACGGCCAGATCGATCAGCAGTATCGGGCGGCGACGGCGTTGTTGCAGCGCGTCCTGCAGCATCGGCACGCCGAGGATCGGCTCACGACTGGCGGTGGCCGAAATCACAATGTCGGCTTCGGCGAGATGCTTGGGCAAATCGGCCAGCGCGATCGCGTAGCCACCCACCGGATTCACCAGCGCCTGCGCGGTTTCGACAGTGCGGTTGGCGACGATCAGGCGCTTGACGCCGCGTTCGATCAGGTGCCGCACCGCAAGTTCAATGGTGTCGCCCGCGCCGATCAGGAGCACGCAGGATTCGCGCAGGTCTGCAAAGGCCTGTTCCACCAGTCGCACCGCGGTGAACGCGACCGAAACGGGGCCGTTGCCGATGCGCGTTTCGGTGCGCACGCGCTTGGCGACCGCGAACGCGTTCTGCAGCAGCCGGTCCATCGGTGCCTGCAAGGTGTGGGCCGAACGCGCGGCGCGCCATGCATCCTTCACCTGGCCCAGAATCTGTGGCTCGCCCAGCACCATCGACTCGAGCCCGGTGGCGACGCGAAACACGTGGCGCACGGCATCGCCGTCAGTGTGGCGATACAGGAACTCGTCCAGCCGCCCCGGGGTCATTTGATTGCGGGCGTGCAGCCATGCCTCGGGTGCGTTTTCAGATCCTTCGCGAACGCTGCAATACAACTCGGTGCGGTTGCACGTGGAAAGAATCATCGCCTCGTCCACGCCCGGCTGCGCGGCCAGTTCCACCAATGCCGGCGGGGTCGCGTCGGCATCGATGGCCACCCGTTCACGCAAGGCGACCGGCGCGGTGAGATGGTTGAGCCCGAGTGCGATCAGCGGCATGGGAACGAATGCGGTGACAGGCTAAGCTGTCGCATGGCGACAAGAAAAGAGGACCGGAATCCCGGTGCGGAGTGTGCGGACCCAACCCGACAAGTTAAAGACACGGCGCAGGACGCGCGCACATTTTAGCGCGTTTGCGGCCGCGCTCGCCGTGTTGGCGCTGCTCGGCGGGTGTGCGCAGGTGCCGGTCCATGGTCGTTCCGGCACCGCGCCGGAGCAACCGCTGGCGCGGCTCGATCTGCCTGTCGGCAACGGCAGGGCCGTGGCGCTGGTGATCGCGGCCGAATTCGCGCTGCAGAACAACCAGGTGGACAAGGCCGCGGCCGACTATGCCGAAGCCGCGCAGATTTCGAACGATCCGGCCGTGGCCAAGCGAGCGCTGCAACTTGCCCTGGCCACGCGCGACGCCGCTGGCGCGCAGAAGCTGCTGGACCGCTGGCAAGCCTTGGATGCCGACACCCACGATCTCGCGGCGGTCCGTGCGCAGCTCGCGATGCTGCGCGGGGATCGCGCCGATGCGGAACACCAGTACGGGCTGCTGCTGGACTCCGGCAAGACCGACGACTGGAAAACCTTCGCCGCCACCTTGCTGACTGCGCGCGACACCGCGCTGGCCGGACGCGTGCTGGAGGATCTCGCCACACCCGAACGCCTGCCCGCCAGCGAAAGCATCTGGGTGGCGTTGAGCCAGCTTGGCGAGCACTTTGGACGTCATGCGTTCGCACGCAAACTGGCGGACGCGGCCGTGCAGCGGTTCGATGCGCCGGACAGCATCCGATGGGCCGCCAGCTTGCGGGTGACGACCGGCGATCGCGCCGGCGCCTTGGCGCTTTACGCGAAAGGTGTGGCGGCCCACCCGGGCAACGCCGAACTGCGGTTGGGCTATGCCGCGTTGCTGGCCGAAGGTGAGAAATACGCCGAAGCGTTGAAGCTCCTGCAGCGCGGTCCGCAAACCGATGCGACGTGGACGGCGCGAGTCGCGTACGCCGCGCGCGCCAAGGACGATGCAGCCTTGCGTGCCTTGTATGCCGATCTGCAACGTGCACCCCAAGCGCAGCGCGCCGACAACGCCTTTCTGCTGGGCCAGCTTGCCGAATTGCTGAAGCACGATCCGCAGGCGCTTACGTGGTACGGCAAAGTCGATCCGGACAGTCCCCACGCCTTCGACGCCCAGGTGCGCAGCGCGGTGCTGCTGGACAAGTCGGGACGGTCGGAGCAGGCGCATGCGCTGGCCGCGCAGCTTCAGCAGGATTATTCGGATGACCCGGACAGCCTGCGTACCGCGTACGAACTGGATGCGCAGATGTATTCGCAGCATGGCCAGCACGCCGCGGCCGTTGCCGCTTACGATCGCGCACTGGATGCGATGCCCGGCGATCCGGCGCTCATCTACGACCGCGGCATCGAGTATGCGAATGCCGGCAATACCGATGCGGCGCTTGGCGATTTCCGCAAGGTGCTGGCGCAGAATCCCGACAATGTCGAGGCAATGAATGCGCTGGGCTTCACGCTCGCCGACGCCGATCGCGATTTGCCGGAAGCGACCCGTCTGTTGCGCAAAGCGCTGACCGCCAAGCCCGATGCGGCCGCGATCATGGATTCGTGGGGCTGGTTGCAGTACCGGCTGGGCCATCTCGATCAGGCCGAAACCTACCTGAAGCGGGCCTGGGTCCAGCAGCAGGATCCAGACATTGGCGTGCACCTCGGCGAAGTGCTGTGGAAGCTGGGCCAGCACGAGTATGCACGCGAAGTGTTCGGCAAGGTGCGCAAGCTCGATCCACGCAATCCGGCACTGCTGCAAGCCGAACGGAGATTGAAGCCGTGATTCGATCCTGGCGTTTCGCCGTTGTCGCCTCCGCGGCGACGCTGATCCTGGCGGCCTGCACGCCGGTGCCGGTGCGCACGCCGGGCACCACGGAGCAGCTCGCCGCGCAGGCCGCGCGCGAGCAGGCGCTCGGTGCGCAGCAGGACTGGAGCCTCGACGGGCGCTTCGCCGCGTCCGACGGGCATCATGGCGGCAGCGGCGGCATTGCCTGGCAGCAGGATGGTCAGCATTATGAATTCACGTTGCGCGCACCGGTCACCGGCAAGACCGTCCAGTTGAGCGGCGGGCCGAACGGCGCGGTGCTCACCGGTGCCGGCAGGCAGCCGCTGGCCGGGCGCGACGCCGGCGAGGTGCTGAACGCCGAATTCGGCTGGGACGTGCCCGTGGCCGATCTGGCGTGGTGGGTGCGCGGCCTGCGTGCGCCCGGTCGACCGGCCATCCTGACCTTTGGCGCGAATGGCTTGCCGGCCACGCTGGACCAGGACGGCTGGCACGTCGATTACCGGGACTGGTATGCGGAACGCAATCCGCCGTTGCCGCGCAAGGTCTATGCAAGCCGCGATCCCTATACCGTCCGGGTCTCCATCGAACAGTGGCGTGGCATCGGTTCGACGCTGCCTTGAGGCGCTGAACCCTCGAAAGCCGCGGGTCGACATCCAACCGCCTGAATTGACACGAATTGCGCAGGCCACGACAATAGACGGCTTTTCAGCGCGCGAGACGGGTGGCCGGCCTCGCGTGCTTGGCTGTTGCAAACGTGGCGCGGCTTCGCCGCGACCGCTGGGCAGGAGCCCAACTTGCTCATGGTGGGGCGTCGCCAAGTGGTAAGGCACCGGGTTTTGATCCCGGCATTCGCAGGTTCGAATCCTGCCGCCCCAGCCACATCGGCGTTGCAGGCGAGAGACCGGAATCATGCACAACACATCCAGCCTGATGCTGTT
>Ga0207667_10001211_pt1 | contig 32264 bp, 29 predicted proteins | sample KBSCornC52_FD_184301 | JGI IMG/M metagenome (GOLD analysis project Ga0207667, IMG submission 184301) | Corn rhizosphere microbial communities from Kellogg Biological Station, Michigan, USA - KBS Corn C5-2 (SPAdes) (version 2) | ecosystem: Host-associated > Plants > Roots > Rhizosphere > Soil ...
TCCTCCTCAACATGCGCGACCGCGTGCGCGAGGAGCAATGGTTCAACGCGCAGGTGATGCAGGAGGCGGCGCGCTGGGTCGAGCAGAATCTCGATGCGAAACGGTTGTTCCTGACGGTCGAATCGTTCGATCCGCACGAGCCGTGGTTCGTGCCCGCGCATTACCGGCGCCGTTACGACGCCGGCGACGGACGCGAGCAAGTGATCTCGCCGTACGCCGAAATGCCGTGGCTGCCCCCCGAGCTCGTCACCCGCACGCGGGCGAACTATGCGGGCCTCGTCGAAATGTGCGACCGCTGGTTCGGACATCTGGTGGAGACGCTGCGCGTGACAGGCGTGCTCGACGACGCGCTCGTCATCGTCACGTCCGATCACGGGCACAGCCTGTGGGAGCGCCGCGGCTACATCGGCAAGCGCGGCTATCCGTCGGATCCCGAGAGCTACGAGGTGCCGCTGCTCGTGCGCCATCCGCAGCGGCTGGGTGCGGGCACGACGTGCGATGCATTGGTCCAGCATCACGACATCGCGGCAACGGCGCTCGACGCATCGGGCGTGACGCCGCCCGAGGCCATCGACGGCAAGTCGTTCCTCGACGCGGCGTTCGGACGCGGCGCGCCGATCCGCGATCACGTTACCGTCGGCTGGGGCGGCGCGATGACCGTCATCGACGACAACTGGTGGTTCAACTGCAAGATCAACGGGCGCGGGCCGTTCCTCTACGATTCGCCGCGTCCGGCGCCCGATGCGCCGAACCTCGCCGATCGGCATCCCGACGTCGTCGAGCGCCTGTTCGACGTCGGCAAGGCCGACGCGGCCGGCGGCTTTCCCGAGTACCTGTTGCAGCAGGCCGAGAGCGCCGACGACGCGCCCGGCTGCAGTCCGTTCGCCGCAATCCGCTGACCCCGAAGTCCTGGCCCCGAAGTCTCACTGACCGCAGGAGGAGACCACGATGAAACGACGTTCTTCGACGCCGCCGGCCGCACCCGCGCGCCGGCGCATGCTGAAGCAGGCCGCCTCGCTCGGTGCGGCGGCGCTCGCGGCACCGTACGTGCTGCGCAGCGCCCACGCGCAAGCCAACGCCGACATTGCGCCGTACACGCAGGCGAAGATCAACTGGCGCCAGGCCGAGGGCGAAGCGATCACCGTCGCGGTGATTCCCGCGAGCTACTTCGAGAACCTCGTGGCGCTGGCGCCGACATTCGAGGCGCTTTCCGGCGTCAAGCTGCGCTTCGAGAAGGTGCCGCCCGGACAGATCCGCCAGAAGGCGATGCTCGACCTGTCGTCGAAGACGGCCACGTACGCGACGTCCGCCACCGATCCGATGTACTACCCGCTTTACGTGTCGAACAAGTGGATCGAGCCGATCGACCGCTATCTTGGCGACAGCGCGCTGACCGACGCCGCGTGGTTCGACAACGACGACATCTTCAAGGCATGGCGCGACGCCAATTCGTACGAGGGCAAGCCGTATGCGGTGCCGTACGACGGTGAAGTGACCGTGCAGGTGTACCGCAAGGATCTCTACGACGCGAAGGGTCTGAAGGCGGCCGACACGCTCGACGAGTTCCTGAAGAATGCCGCAGCGATCAACGACCCCGCCAATCGCGTGTATGGAATGGCGCTGCGCGGTTTCGCGGGCGCCGGCCAGAACATGTACATCTACCCGTCGCTGTTCCGCGAGTTCGGCGGCGACTGGTTCCGCGGGAAGAAGATCGTCGTCGATTCTCCCGAAGCGGTGCGCGCACTCGACTGGTACGTGAACGCCGAAACGAAGTACGCGCCGCCGGCGGTGCGCAACTGGAACTGGCCCGACATCGCCGACGCGTTCTCGCAGGGAACGCTCGGCTGCTACATCGACGCGCATTCGTCGGCGTCGGTGCTCGTCAATCCCGAGAAGTCGAAGGTCGTCGGCAAGATCGCCTTCGCGCGCTGGCCGAAGGGCCCGACCGGAAAGCGCTGCACGTCGATCTGGAACTGGGGCTTTCCGATCAACGCCGCGCTTTCCGACAAGCAGAAGCGCGCGACCTGGCTGTTCATCTCGTGGGCCGCGTCCGCCGAGACGCAGGCGCGCACGTCGTGGAAATTCGCCGGTCCGGCGAAGCGCACCGGACTCAACCGCACGTCGTTGTGGAAGTCGCCCGAGTTCGTCGCGCTGACAAAGGAGATCGGGCCCAACTTCGTCGACGCGGCGCTCACGTCGCTGCAGCAGGACACTGACGTCGACTGGCGCCCGCGCGTTCCGCAGTGGCCGGCGATCGGCGACACGATGGCCACGGCGATCCAGTCGGCGCTGGTCGGACAGAAGAAGTCGAAGCAGGCGCTCGACGAAGCGCAGGCGCGCATCGACCAGATCCTGAAGGGGTGAGGCGCCGGGTCGGCGAAACCGGCGCCTGTTGCGTTAATACCGCACGCCGTCCCCGGCGCGGCATCCGCAGGTCGGGCGGAGCCGCGCCGGCCGGTACGCGCGACCGACTCGAATTACAATCCGCCCATGGACCCTCTCGTCCTCACCGTCGACATGGCCGGGCTGCCCCAGTCCTGGGTCGGCCTGGAGGAAGCGATCACCTATCACGCAAAGCAGGCGGTCGCGTGGTCGCTCGGTGCAGTGGTGCGCGAGTTTCGCGGCGGCTTCCAGCGCGACGGCTCGCGCTCGCGCATTTCGACGAAGTCGATCCTCGCCATCAAGGGCAGCGCCGGGCGGCCGCTCGCGCATACACCCGGTCTCACCAATCCGATGCTGTTCGCGCGTGACCGGCAGGTGTGTGCTTATTGTGGTGGCCGCTATCTGTATCGCGAGCTGTCGCGCGATCACATCATTCCCGCCTCGCGCGGCGGGCGCGACACGTGGATGAATTCGGTCACCGCCTGTCGCAGCTGCAACACGCGCAAGGGCAACCGTGCTCCCGAGCAGGCGAACATGCCGCTGCTCTACGTGCCTTACGTTCCCAACCGGCACGAGCACTTCATCCTGCGCAACCGGCGCATCCTCGCCGACCAGATGGAGTATCTGCTCGCCGGCGTGCCGCATACGAGCCGCCTGCATCCGCAGGCGCACACGTACGCCGCCTAGCTGACAGGATCGCGTTTCGGCGCGATGCATCGTGTTCGGCGCGCAGTCGCATTCGCCGGCGTGATGAATGCACTGGTGCGCGCGGCGCATTCATGCACTAGTGCGCCAACGCATTTGCGCGCTCGTTCAATGCGTGCCGGTTCTCGAATTCGCCGTCGTCACGAACTCTCGTAACGGCCCGCTTTCCAATGGCTGGGATTCGCGACCGCCGATGCGACGTGCCCATCCGATCCGGTAGCAGTCGATCGCGGTTGTTCTCGTGGCGCCCGGCAACGCCGGGCGATTCGCTCACAGTCCAACTTGGCAGGAGAAACCTATGGCGAACCAAAATCCGTCGCGCGAAAATGCGTCGCGACAGCAAAGCGGCGAGCGTGCGCAATCCGGCGCATCGCAGCAGGGCACCGGTGCGCAGCAAAGCACGCAGGGCGGCAGCTATGGCGCCGGCACGTATGGCCAGGAAGGCTCCGGACAGGGGACGCAAGGCCAGGGCAACTATCGCGAGGGAAGCGCGCAGAATCGCTACAACGAGGGCAATTACACGCAAGGCAGATCCGGGCAGGGACGCTACGCACCGCAGGCAACGGGCCGAGAAAACCGCGGTCGCGACGTCGGTACCTCCACCTGGCAGGGCGGGCGGCAGTCGGGCGGCCCGCTGTCGACACGCGGCGGTTCGTCGTTGTCACCGTACTACGGCTCAGCGGGATATGGCAGCGGACCGTTCTCGGTCATGCGCCGCATCAGCGACGAGATGGACCGGCTGTTCGAAAACTTCGGCATGGGGCGCGGATTGTTCGAGAGCGAACCCGACCAGGGGCGCCCGTGGGACGTCGGCAGTTACGGCGCGGGCGCGCCGTCGATGTGGTCGCCGCACATCGAAGTGTGCGAACGCAACGGCAAGCTGCTGATCCAGGCCGACCTGCCGGGAATGAAGCGCGACGACGTGCACGTGCGCGTCGAGGACGACGAGGTGATCATCCAGGGCGAGCGGCGCCAGGAGCAGACGCAGAACCAGTCCAACTATTACCGCAGCGAGCGCAGTTACGGCAGCTTCTACCGGACGATCCCGTTGCCCGAAGGGACGAACGCCGAGTCGGCCAACGCGACATTCAAGGACGGCGTGCTCGAAATCGAGCTCGACGCACCGCGACCGCAGCAGCGCGGGCGTACGCTCGAAATCCGCGACGCCACCTCATCCCAGTCGGGCAGTCGTTCCGGAACGGGCAGCGGCACGACGTACGGCAGCGGCACGACCGGCTCGATGGAGGGCACGTCGGGAACGAGCGCCGGGCAGCATTTGCAATCGGGCACGTCGCAGCACTCGACGTCCGGAACGAGCGGCACACAGCACTCGGCCTCGGGCACGAGCGGCACGCAGCAGTCGTCGGGCAGCGGCACGATGTACAGCGGGTCGGGCAACCCATCCGCAGGCGCCGCGGGCATGGGCGGCAGCCAGGCGGGCTCCAGTGACAAGTCGTCGCGCGGCTCGAAGGCGTAGACGCGAGCGCCGACGCGTCGTTCGACGCGAAGCATCGGGCGGGCGGAGGATCGACCCGCCCGTTTTTTTTGCCGCCCGGCGGTCACGCGACGCGTTTTATACTGCGCGGTCGGCGGCCGATTGCCGCGTTTTCCCAATGGCAGTCCACGCCCGAGGCCCGCAAAATGCACGTCGTGACTTTCGCCACCGAGCCGGCCGTTCGCGGCGCATGCGAGCCGCATCGCGCGAACCGCGCGCAGATCGGTATCTGGAGCCTCGTCGCCTACCTGCTTCTGGTGCTTGCAGCGTGGTCGGCGCCGTCGCCCGAAATCGGCGATGCTCCGCCGCAGCCCGAGCACGGCATCAAGGCCGCATTCCTCTACAAGTTCCTGGGCTACGTCGAATGGCCCGCCGGCGTGCTGGCGAGCCCGACCGCGCCGATCGTCATCGGCGTGCTCGGCGCCGACGACATCGCCGACGAGTTGCAAACGATCGTCGCCCGGCGGCGCATCGCGCAGCATCCGATCGAGGTGCGCCGCGTCGGCGAAGCCGATGCGCTCGACCGCCTGAACGTGCTGTTCATCGGTCGTGATGCCACGTCGGCGCTGCGGCGGCTCGCCCCCGCTGCGCACGAGCGCTCGGTGCTCCTCGTCAGCGACGTCGACGGCGGACTCGAGGAGGGCAGCGTCATCAATCTCGTCGTCGTCGACAACCGCGTGCGCTTCGAGGTCTCGCTCGAAGCGGCCGAGCGGAGCCAGCTCAAGCTGAGCTCGCGCATGCTGGCCGTGGCCATGTGGGTACGGCCTGCGCGCTGAAGCGGTGCGTACGAAGGCGCTGATGCGCAATCCCGGGCAGTCGATACGCAGCAAGCTGATGCTCGTCGTGCTGGTGACGACCGCGGCTGCGCTCGTCGTCGTCGCGATTGCGCTCGTCATCTACGAGTCGCGCGCCTACGAGCGGGGGAGCGCCAACGCGCTGATGACGCAGGCGCAGATCCTCGGTCGCGCGAGCGCACCGGCGCTCGTGTTCGACGACCCGGTCGCCGCGCGCGAAAACCTGGCGGTGCTCAAGGTGCAGCCGCGCATCCGCGCCGCCGCGATCTACAAGCCCAGCGGCCGGCTCTTCGCGAGCTATGGGGCAAGTGACCTGTTCGGTTCCGGCTTTCCACGCGCCGGTCAGGCGGACGGCTATTCGATCGAGGGCAACGAGATCGTCGTGTACCGGCGCATCGTCGAAGGGGGTGAGCCACTCGGAACCCTGTTCCTGCGCTCGAGCTACGAGCTCGACGCGCGGCTTCGCGATTATCTCGGCATCCTCGGGATCGTGCTGATCGCGAGCCTGCTGCTCGCGCTGCTGCTGTCGGCCGCGCTGCAGCGTGCCATCACGCGGCCGATTCTGGCCGTCACCGATGTCGCACGGCAGGTGATCGAGCGGCGCGACTTCTCGTTGCGCGTCGCCAAGACGACGCACGACGAGGTCGGCGTGCTCGTCGATGCCTTCAACGCGATGCTCGCCGAAGTCGGACGGCGCTCCGAAGCGCTCGAGGCGTCGAACGCGATCCTTTCGCGCGAGACCGCCGAGCGACGCGAGGCCGAGGAGGCGCTGCGCATCGCCAACCGGCGCAAGGACGAATTCCTCGCCATTCTCGCGCACGAGCTGCGCAACCCGCTCGCGCCGCTGCGCAACGCGCTCGAGATCCTCAAGCGCGGCGGCGCCGAATCGGCGATCGCGCGCGGCGCCCGCGAGATGATGGAGCGGCAGTTGCGCCAGATGGTGCGGCTCGTGGACGATCTGCTCGACGTGTCGCGCATCACCACCGGCAAGCTCGCGCTGCGCACCGAAATCGTCGTATTGCAGGACGTGATCAGGAGCGCGATCGACACCGCGAAGCCGCTGCTCGACCAGCGGCAGCATGCGCTGGCGGTGGTGCTGCCGCCCGAGCCGCTGCAGGTCGACGCCGACGCGACGCGCCTGTCGCAGGTCTTCTCGAACCTTCTCAACAATGCGGCGAACTACACCGAGCCGGGCGGCCGGATCGAGCTTCGCGCCGATGCCGGCGACAGCGAGATCACCGTGTCGATCCGCGACAACGGCATCGGCATTGCGCCGGACATGCTCGGTGCCGTCTTCCGCATGTTCGCGCAGGCCGACGCATCGCTCGAGCGCGCGCAGGGCGGGCTCGGCGTCGGCCTGACCCTTGCTCGCCATCTGATCGAGCTGCATCACGGCTCGATCGAGGCGAAAAGCCAAGGCGTCGGGCACGGCAGCGAATTCCTCGTGCGCCTTCCGAGGGCGCACGGCAGCTTCGCTCCCCCCGTTGGCGCACCGCACGCGCCGCCGGCCCGTGCGCAGCCGATGCGCGCGGGCGCACGCCGCATCCTGATCGCCGACGACAACGTGGATTTCGCGATGAGCCTCGAGGCGATCCTGACGCCGCTCGGTCACGACGTGCGCGTCGCGCACGACGGTGTCGCCGCGCAGGACCTCGCGGCGACGTTCGCGCCGCAGATCGCGTTTCTCGACATCGGACTCCCGGGCTGCAACGGCTACGATCTCGCGCGTAACCTCCGCCGGTTGCCACAGACCGCGCACGCGCGGCTCATCGCGATCACCGGCTGGGGTCAGGAAGACGACCGCCGACGCTCCCGCGACGCGGGTTTCGACCTGCATCTGGTGAAGCCCGTCGAGCCGTCGCAGCTCGTCGACATCATCGACACCGACATCCCGCTGCACGCCGCGGTCTGACGCCCGCCCGCCGGTTGCGCTTGCTGGCATGGCGTTTGCGGCGGCGTGGATCATGACAGGGTATATTCAATTGTTTTGCGGAGGCATTCGATGAGCAGCATCGACCTGCCCAGCCCTGCAACGCACATCCGTCTCACGTCGCACCACCCGCACGAGGGTGCGCTGGGCGCCGCATGCATCCACTGGGGCGCCGCCGATCCGCTGGTGCGCGGGCCGGTCGTCGGCACGACCACCGAGCGAGCCAGGCGCAATGTGATCGGAACGCACAGCGGCAGCTATGGCGTATATCGCGCGCTTGCCGTCGCCGCGAAGTCGCTGACGCGGGGACATCGTCCCGATCTCACCAATACGTCACCCACCGACGTCATCGGGCCGTATCCGCAGTGGTTCGATGCCGATCGCATCGTCTCGCTCGACCCATGGGGCGGCGTCGTCGCTGACGTCTACAAAACGTTTCTCGACAGCGGTTTCGACATTCGCCCGACGATCGCCATCACCAAGGCGCACATCGAGCTGCCCGAGGTTCATGAAGCGATCGCCGCGGGCCGGCTGGTCCCCGACGGGAAGCTGCTGTTCGCGAATGGCGCTGCCGTCGTCACCAAGGCCGCGATCGAGCCGGTATGGTGGCTGCCGGGCATTGCGCGACGGTTCAACGTCGGCGAAGCCGATCTGCGGCGGGCGCTGTTCGAGGAAACCGGCGGCATGTATCCCGAACTCGTCACGCGCGGTGATCTCGAAGTGCTGCTGCCGCCGGTCGGCGGGCAGACCGTCTACATTTTCGGCAATCCGCGCGACCTCGCCGATCCGGCGGTCACGCTGACCGCGCGGGTGCACGACGAATGCAATGGCTCCGATGTGTTCGGGTCCGACATCTGCACGTGCCGCCCGTACCTGACGCATGCCATCGAGGAGTGCATCCGCGGTGCGCAGACGGGCGGCGTCGGTCTCGTCGTCTACTGCCGCAAGGAAGGGCGCGCGCTCGGCGAAGTGACGAAGTTCCTGGTCTACAACGCCCGCAAGCGCCAGGCGGGCGGCGATCGCGCCGACAACTACTTCCTGCGCACCGAATGCGTGGCCGGCGTGCAGGACATGCGCTTCCAGCAGCTGATGCCCGACGTGCTGCACTGGCTCGGCGTGCGCACGATCCACCGGCTCGTGTCGATGAGCAACATGAAATACGACGCGATCGTCGCGTCGGGCATCGAGGTCGGCCAACGCGTGCGCATTCCGGACGAGCTGGTTCCCGCCGATGCGCGCGTCGAGATCGACGCCAAGGTGGCGGCAGGCTACTTCAGCGACGCCGGCGCGGCGGCCTGTGCCGTACCCGCCGACGCGAAGGGAAGGCCGCTCTGATGCTTGCCGTGGCGGCTTCGTCCGGTAGCGACCTCCTGTCGGCTGCGGCGATCCGCGAGCGCTCGGCAAACATAACGAGCGCCGTCGAAGCGGGCGAATCGAAGCACTTCAGCGTCGACCGCAGCCGGCTGCAGACGGCCGCCCGTCTCGTCGCCGACGTGACGCGGCGGCGCTATCGCGATCTCGCCATTCCGTATCACAGCCGCTGGCGTCACTTCGATGCCGGCGGACGCAGCCGCGTCAGCGAGCTCAACCGCCACCTCGCCTGCTACGCGCCGCTCGACCGGTTGCGCGCACAGATCGACCTGACCGTCGTCAGCGTGCTGCTCGACGCGGGCGCCGGCAGCGCGTGGCGCTACCGCGAGCCGGGGACGATCGACGACTACACGCGTTCCGAGGGGCTCGGCGTGGCGAGCCTGCGCGCGTTCCTCGGCGGTGCCTGGTCCGCGTCGCCCGGCGAGCCGCTTCGCGTCGACGCCGCGGCGCTGACCGGCATCGACTCGGCAACGCTGGCGCAGTGGTTCCAGGTGACACCGCGCAACGAGCTCGTCGGACTCGACGGCCGCGCAGCGCTGTTGCGCCGCCTGGGCGACGTGCTCGAAACGCGGCCCGACCGCTTCGGCTTGACCGCGCGCCCATCGGCGCTGTTCGAAAGCATGCTGCACGCCACGAGCGTCTCGGCGCCGGCGATCCTGCGCGCGCTGCTCGACGGTTTCGGCGACATCTGGCGCGCTCGCCGGCCGAGCGGCGACGACGCGCCCGGCGATGTCTGGCGTCACCCGCATGCGCGCGGCAGCGGCGCCAGCGCGGGATACGTGCCGTTTCACAAGCTGTCGCAATGGCTCGCCTACTCGCTGTTCGAGCCGTTCGAATGGGCGGGCATCACGGTCGCCGATCGCGATGCGCTGACCGCTTTGCCCGAATACCGCAACGGTGGCCTGCTGATCGACACCGGCGTGCTGAAACTCGATCCCGGTGTGGATCGTGCGACGCCGTGGGCGCCGGAAAGCGAGCTCGTCGTCGAGTGGCGCGCACTCACCGTCACGCTGCTCGACGAGCTCGCGCAACGCGTGCGTGCCGAGCTCGACCGGCCGCAATTGCCGCTCGCGTGCATTCTGGAGGGCGGAACCTGGGCGGCCGGCCGGGAGCTCGCGATGCGCTTTCGCAACGGCGAGCCGCCATTGCGCGTGCAGTCCGACGGCACCGTTTTCTGATGCCGGCAGCGGCGGCCGCGGTGCACGTGCTCGATCACCCGCTGATCCAGCACAAGCTCACGCTGATGCGGCGCAGGGAAACGAGCACGACCAACTTTCGCCGGCTCCTGAACGAGATCGGCGCGCTGATGGCCTACGAGGTCACGCGCGATGCGCCGATGCACGAAATCGAGATAACGACGCCGCTCGAGACGATGCGCTCGCGACTCATCGACGGCAAGAAGCTCGTGTTCGTGCCGATCCTTCGGGCCGGCACCGGCCTGCTCGACGGATTCCTGAACGTCGTGCCCGGTGCGCGCGTCGGGCATATCGGCCTCTACCGCGATCCGAAGACGCTCGTGGCCGTCGAATATTATTTCAAGCTGCCGGGCGGCATGCACGAGCGCGACGCCATCGTGCTCGACCCGATGCTCGCGACCGGCCATTCGGCGGTCGCGGCGGTCGAGCGGCTGAAGGAGACGCGGCCGCGCTCGATTCGCATCGTCTGCCTCGTCGCGTGTCCGGAAGGGATCGCGACGTTCCAGGACGCGCACCCCGATGTGCCGGTCTACACCGCGGCCATCGATCGCCAGCTCGACTCGCACGGCTACATCCTGCCGGGCCTCGGCGACGCCGGCGACCGGATCTTCGGCACCAAGTAGGGGCGTCACACCCGACACCGGCAGGCGGGTCACGAGCGGGACTTGCGTTGGCGCTTCGCGCGGCAGGTCCCGGCGCTCGCTGCGCCGGTGGTATCGTTCTCGCCTCGATCGCCGGCCGGCTTGCAGAACTTGCCGCTCGTCGCAACGTCGTAAGGATCGGGCGCGCCCAAGCGAACTCATTGCGCGTGTCCCAACGAAGGAGATCCCCATGCGCAACCTGTTTTTGATGTTCGTGTTCGCCGCGCTCGGTGCGCACGCCGCGGTGCCCGATTACGCGGGTCCCGTCCCGAAGACGAGCGCGCCCGGCGAGGCCACCGCCGTCTTCGCCGGCGGCTGTTTCTGGGGCGTCGACGCCGTGTTCAAGCATGTCAAGGGCGTCACGAACGTCGTGTCGGGCTACGCCGGCGGAAGTGCGGCCACGGCCAAGTACATGATGGTCGGCACCGGCGCCACCGGACACGCCGAATCGGTGAAGGTGACGTACGACCCGTCGAAGGTCGACTACGCCGAGCTGCTGAAGGTGTTCTTCTCGGTCGCGCACGATCCGACGCAGCTCAACCGGCAGGGCCCCGACGTCGGCTCACAGTACCGCTCGGCGATCTTCTATGCGAATGCGCAGCAGAAGGATCTCGCGGAGCGCTACATCGCGCAGCTCGACGCCGCCAAGACGTTCGGCAAGCCGATCGTCACGCAGGTCGTGCCGCTCGACAAGTTCTACCCGGCCGAGGATTATCATCAGAACTACCTGGCGCTGCATCCCGACCAGCCGTACATCGTCTACAACGACCTGCCGAAGCTCGCCGAGCTCAAGAAGGAATTTCCCGCGTGGTACAAGCCGTAGACTGAGGAGGCCGCATGGCGTTCGATCTCGGAGGACTGCTGCAGAAGTATCTGAACGTGCCGGCGGGCCAGGCGGCGCCCGGCGCGGAGCAACATTTCGACCAGGTCGCGCAGCATGCGCCGCCCGAGGTGCTGGGCCAGGGCATCTCGGATGCGCTGCGCTCGGACGCCACGCCCCCGCTCGGGCAGATGGTCGGTGACGTGTATTCGAAGGCCAGTCCGGACCAGCAGGCGGGAATGCTGAACCAGATACTCGCTTCGCTGCCGCAGGGCGCGCTGTCGTCGCTGGGCGGCGGCGCGCTGTCATCGCTCGGCGGCGGGGCGCTCGGCGGACTGCTCGGGCAGCTGACCGGCGGTGGTACGCCGCAGGTGACGCCGCAGCAGGCTTCGCAGATCTCGCCATCGCAAGTGCAGGATCTCGCGAATCATGCCGAGCAGCATGGGTCCGGCATCTTCGACGCACTCGGCAACTTCTACGCCCAGCATCCCGATCTCGTGAAGCGGCTTGGTGCGGCCGCGCTCACGATCGCGATGGCGAACATCGCGGGCCGCATGCGACGCTAGAGGCGAGCGCACTTCAACCTGCGCGGTGGACGCGCCTTCGTGGCGCATCGCACCGCGTTTGCCTTCCGGGGAATCCATGGCGAACCGCACGCTGAATCTCGACGATTCGTTGTACGCCTATGTGCTGGCGCATTCGCTGCGCGAGCATCCGGCACAAACCGCATTGCGCGAAGCGACGAAGGCGCATCCGCACGCCGCCATGCAGATCGGGCCGGAGCAGGGCCAGTTCATGGCGCTGCTCGTGCGGCTGATCGGTGCGCGGCGCACGATCGAGATCGGCGTTTTCACCGGCTACAGCGCACTCAGCGTCGCCCTGGCGCTTCCTGCCGACGGCTACGTCCTCGCCTGCGACGTGAGCGACGAGTACACGCGCATCGGCAAGCCGTACTGGGAAGCGGCCGGCGTTGCGCACAAGATCCACCTCACGCTCGCGCCCGCGCGCTCGACGCTCGACGCGCGCCTTGCCAACGGAGACGCGAACGCATTCGACTTCGCGTTCATCGACGCCGACAAGACCGGGTACGACGATTACTACGAGCGCTGTCTTGCACTGGTGCGCCCGGGCGGCCTGATCGCGATCGACAACGTGCTGTGGAGCGGCGCCGTCGCGCGCCCGGCCACGACGGCCGACACCGCGGCGCTGCAGGCGCTGAACGACAAGCTGCACCGCGACGAGCGCATCGACGTGTCGCTGCTGCCGCTCGGCGACGGGCTGACGCTCGCGCGCAAGCGCTAGACCGCGGGGCCGCGCGGGCACACGATGCTAGTCGCGACTTGGAACGTCAACGGCATTCGCGCCCGCGAAGCGCAGTTTTGCGACTGGCTCGGCCGCGACCGTCCCGACGTCGTGTGCCTGCAGGAGCTGAAGGCCGAACCGGCACAGATTCCCGAGCGCTGCGGACACGCCGATTACCACGTGTACTGGCACGGCATGCGTGGCTACTCCGGCGTGTCGCTGCACGTCAACAAGGCGTTGCACGCCGATGCGCCCGCGTTCACGCACCCCGGTTTCGACATGGAATCGCGCATCGTCCAGGTCGAGCTTGGCGATCTCGTCGTCGCATCGGTTTACGTGCCCAACGGCGGCAAGGACTATCAGGCGAAGATCACGTTCCTGTCGAACCTCGCCGACTGGGCGGCGCGGCTGCACGCCGAAGGACGCGCGCTGGTGCTGTGCGGAGATCTCAACGTCGCGCACGCGGACATCGACGTGCATCCGCGCGAGCGCAAGGCAGGCGTGATCGGGCAGCGGCCCGAGGAACGCGCGCTTTTCGACCGGCTGCTCGGCACGCATTTCGTCGATGTCGCGCGGGCGCTGCATCCCGGCGACGAAGCCATGTTCTCGTGGTGGCCGCCGTGGCGCAACATGCGCCAGCGCAACATCGGCTGGCGCATCGATTACATCCTCGCGTCGCACGCGATCGCCGATCGCGCCGCCGACTGCAAGGTCCTCGCCGACGTAGGGACCAGCGATCACGCTCCGGTGATGATGTCGGTCCGCTGAGCGGCGCCGCCGCACGTTTGCGGCAACGATGGCACGACATGCGTGTCTCAACACGCATGCACGGCACGCACCGGGCTTCGCGAGCCCAGCCAATTCACCAACGCGCCGGAACTTCTTGCCGATCGGCAATCGTCGCGCGGCCACCGTCGCGCGACGATCGCGGGCGCTCGTGCATTCGGAAGAGGAGATCGACATGCAGGAAACCGACTACCGTTCCCGCTGGCCGCAGGAGGATGCGGCGCCCGAAGTGATGCGCCGCACGCGCCCTGCCGCTCATGGCAGCCACCGCGAATCGCGACCCCTGGGCGAGGCGAGCGCCGAGCGCCTCGCCCACGCGCTCGCGTGGTTCAGCGTCTCGCTCGGCCTGGCCGAAATGCTCGCCCCGCGGCTCATTTCGCGACTTGTCGGCGGTGACGGCAAATACACGAACCTCATCCGCCTGTACGGACTGCGCGAGCTCGCAAGCGGGCTGATGATCTTCGGCCAGGGAACCCGGCCCGCTGCGGCGGTCTGGGCGCGCGTGGCGGGCGATGCGGTCGACATCGCGACGCTCGCGGCGGCCGGCGCGTCGCCGCGGATGAACAAGGGCGGTGTCGCTGTCGCGGCCGCGGGCGTGCTCGGTGTCACCGCACTCGATCTTTATTGCGCCCGCGGATTGACGCGCGATCGGCGCGGCGAGGAGGGCATCCGGATGACGCGAAGCGTCGTCGTCAATCGCCCCCCGCACGAGTTGTATGCGTTCTGGCGCGAGTTCGAGAACTTTCCGCGTTTCATGTATCACGTGAATTCGGTGCGCAACACGGGCCCCGGCGTCTCGCACTGGGTGGTCGATGGCCCGGCGGGTACCACCGTCGAATGGGACGCACGCATCACCGCGGATACGCCGAACGAGCTCATTGCGTGGCAGTCGCTCGAGGGGGCCGACGTCGAGAACCGCGGCAGCGTGCGCTTCGAGCCGCGACCCGGCAATCGCGGCACCATCGTGCGCGTCGACGTGGTGTACCGGCCGCCCGGCGGCCGGGCGGGCAGGCTTGCCGCCATGCTCTTCAATGAATCACCGGAGCAGCAGATCTACGACGACCTGCACCGCTTCAAGCAGATCGTCGAGACCGGCGAAATCGTGCGCTCCGACGGCAGCCCGTACGGCATCGGCGACGTGAAGCAGCATCCCGGACAACCTGCAGGGGGACAACCACGATGAAAGCAACCTGCTGGCACGGCAAGCATGACATGCGGGTCGACAGCGTGCCCGACCCCGTCATCCTGAATCAGCGCGACGCGATCGTGCGCATCACCTCCACCGCGATCTGCGGATCCGACCTGCATCTTTACAACGGCTTCATTCCCACGATGAAGAAGGGCGACATCATGGGACACGAGTTCATGGGCGAGGTCGTCGATGTCGGCCGCGAGGTGAAGAACCTGAAGGTCGGCGACCGCGTCGTCGTTCCGTTCCCCATTGCATGCGGCAAGTGCGGCGCCTGCGAGGCGCAGGCCTACTCGCTGTGCGAGAACTCGAATCCGAATGCATGGATGGCGGAGAAGCTGCTCGGACATTCGCCGGCCGGCATCTTCGGCTACTCGCACATGCTCGGCGGATTCGCGGGCGGCCAGGCCGAATACGCGCGCGTGCCGTTCGCCGACGTGGGGCCACTCAAGGTGCCGGGTGGCATGAACGACGAGCAGGCGCTGTTCCTTTCCGACGTGTTTCCGACCGGATATATGGCGGCCGAGATGTGCGACATCACGCCGGGAGACACGATTGCCGTCTGGGGCTGCGGTCCGGTCGGCCAGTTCGCGATCGCGAGTGCCCGGCTGCTGGGTGCCGAGCGCATCATCGCGATCGATCGCGTGCCCGAGCGCCTCGCGCTGGCCGCGAACAAGGCCGGCGCCACCGACACGATCAATTACGAGGACCAGGACGTGCTCGACACGCTGAACGAGCTCACCGGCGGCGTGGGTCCCGACGCATGCATCGATGCGGTAGGTACCGAAGCGCACGCGCCCGGTATCATGTACGCGTACGATCGCTTCAAGCAGGCGCTGATGCTCGAGTCGGATCGTCCGCTCGCACTGCGCCAGGCGATCCTGGCGTGCCGCAACGGCGGCACGGTTTCGGTCATCGGCGTCTACGGCGGATTCATCGACAAGTTCCCGATCGGCTCGTTCATGAATCGCTCGCTCACGATGAAGACCGGGCAGTGCCACGTGCAGCGCTACATGAAGCCGCTGCTGGCGCGCATCGAGAACGGCGAGATCGATCCGGGCTTCGTCGTCACGCATCGCATGCGCCTCGACGACGCACCCGACGGCTACGCGATGTTCGCGAAGAAGCAGGACGACTGCGTCAAGGTCGTGCTCACACCCTGAAGCTCTCCGTTCTCGACCAGTCGACGGCGGCCGAAGGCGCGAGCCAGCACGTCGCGATCCAGGAAACACTCGCGCTCGCGCGCCATTGCGAGGCGCTCGGCTATCACCGCTACTGGGTGTCGGAGCATCACAGCAGCGACAGCATCGTCGGCACCGCCCCCGAAGTGCTGATGGCCGCGATCGCTGCGACGACATCGCGCATTCGTGTCGGCAGCGCGGGCGTCATGCTGCCGCATTATTCGGCGTTGAAAGTCGCCGAGCAGTTTCGCGTGCTGGAAGCGATCGCGCCCGGACGCATCGACCTCGGCGTCGGCCGCGCACCCGGCTCGGATCGCCTCACGGCACTTGCGCTCAATCCGTATTCGAACGCGGCCGAGGATTTCCCGCGCCAGGTGCACGAGCTTCGCGCGTGGGTGTGCGGCGAGCCGCTCGACGACGGCCATCCGTTCGCGGCGATCAGCGCCAATCCCCGCGGGCCGACGTATCCCGAACTGTGGATCCTGGGGAGCTCCGACTATGGCGCGCAGCTCGCCGCGCATTTCGGGCTTCCGTACGCGTACGCCTATTTCTTCACCGAAGGCCGCGGCACCGAAGAGGCACTCGCGCTTTACCGGCGCAACTATCGCCCCAGTGCGCGGCATCCGGTCCCGCAAGCGACGATCTGCGTATGGGCGCTTGCGGCCGACACCGAAGCCCGCGCGCGGCACCTTCTGAAAACGCGCGAGTTCTGGCGCGTCGGCTTCGAGAAGGGTTTGCGCAAGCCGCTCGTGACGCCCGAATTCGCCGACGCGTATCCGTACACCGATAGCGAGCGCGCGACGATCGACGCGCTGCGCCGCAAGGCGATCGTGGGCACCGGCAGCGCCGTCGCCGAACACCTCATCCAACTCGCGCAGCATTTCGCGCTCGACGAGATCGTCGTCGTCACGTGGACGCACGATCCGGACGCGCGACATCGATCGTACGAACTGCTCGCCTCCGCGTTTCACCTCCGCGACTAGCCGCGCGGGAACGCCGCGCTCCGGCGCGTCATCCAATGGGCCGATTACCGCATGCGATGCACGCTGCATTGCGCAGCGCCTCGTCGCCCGCACTGCCCAACGGAGCAACGGATGGCACGTCCAACGTACGCCAAGGGAACGCTCGCGCGTTTTTCGCGAGTCGCCGCGATCGAAGCTCGTTGTCGCGCATTCGCGTTCCGCGGCAGATCGATCGGCTACGCGCTCGCCTGCGCGGCGGCGGTGCTCGTCAGCGCATGCGGCGGCGGTTCATCGCCAAACGATACGCAGACGACCGATCCTGCACTCATCGCGAAGGGCAAGCAGATCTTTCGTTTCGACACGTTCGGTGACGAAACGCAGTGGACCGATACGCTACGCATGCATGAAGTGATCAGCGCGGCGGTGGACCCGACGACCGCGCTGTCGGTCGGCCTCAAGGTCGACGCCGATGCGCTGCCCGCGGCCGTCGTCGCCGGCATCCAGGACGGCAGCATCGACTTGAAGAGTCCCGCCACGACGATCGCGCTGCTGAAGCTCGACGCGGTGGTCGGTGTCAAAGGTACGGTCGAGACAGTCAACGGACACGACACGTTGACGCGCGTCGGCATTACGTGTGCGCTATGTCATTCGACCGTCGACAATTCGTTCGCGCCCGGAATCGGCAAGCGTCTCGACGGCTGGCCCAATCGCGACCTCGATCCCGGCGCCATCATCGCGCTGTCGCCCGCGCTACCGGCCGCCAGCAAGGCCGTCTACAAGAGCTGGGGTCCGGGCAAATACGATCCGCGCTTCAATCAGGACGGATTGAACGGACCGCAGGTGATTCCGCCCGCGTACGGTCTCGCGGGGATCCACAGGATCACGTCGACCGGCGACGGTGACGACATCGCGTACTGGAATCGCTACGTCGGCGTGACGCAGATGGGCGGCCACGGCAGCTTTTCCGATCGGCGCACCGGCGTGAACGTGACCAACGGCACCGACGATCTCATCACGGCGAAGCTGCCCGCGCTGCAGGCCTACCAGTTGTCGCTCGCCGCACCTCCGCCACCCGCGGGCAGTTTCGATCCCGTTGCGGCGGAACGCGGCAAGGCGCTGTTCAACGGCGCCGCCACCTGCGCGACGTGCCACAGCGGCGACGCGCTCACCGACGCGAACCTGCGGCTGCATCCGCCGACCGATGTCGTCAGCGAGCCCGAGCCGAACGGCGCGCCGAGCTATGCGTCGCGCAGTGCCACGAAGCAATACCGGACCGCGCCGCTGCACGGGCTGTGGCAGCACGCGCCGTATTTCCACAACGGCAGCGCCGCGACGCTCGAGGATGTCGTGCGAACCTACAATCAGCGCAAGTCGCTCGGGCTGCCCGACAACCAGATCGCCGATCTCGTCCAATATCTGAAATCGCTTTAATTGCGCTACACTCGCCGACCGAGCGCGGGGATTGTCCCCCGCCGCACTATCGGAATCGGAGGAAACATGCGCATGTCGGCGTTCCTGCGGGCCCTGTTGCCTGCGTTGCTCCTGGCGGTGCCGCTCGCCGCTGCCGCCCAGGGCGAGCTCGTCGTCTACTGCACGGTGCAGGAGGAATGGTGCCGGCCGATGGTGGCGGCGTTCGAGAAGAAATTCGGCATCAAGGTGCTGATGACGCGCAAGAGCGCCGGCGAGTTCTACGCACAGATCAAGGCCGAATCGGCGAACCCGCGCGGCGACATCTGGTGGGGCGGCACCGGTGACCCGCATCTGCAGGCGGCCGAGGAAGGCCTCACCGAGCCCTACAAGTCGCCGATGCTCGCGCAGCTGCAGGACTGGGCGGTGCGCCAGGCCGAGGAGTCGAAGTACCGCACGGTCGGCATCTACGCGGGAGCGCTCGGCTATACGTACAACACCGAGCTCCTGAAGAAGAAGAACGTCCCCGAGCCCAAGTGCTGGGCCGATCTCGTCAAGCCGCAATTCAAGGACGAGGTGCAGGTCGCCAATCCGAACTCGTCGGGCACGTCGTACAACATGCTCGCCACGCTCGTGCAGATCATGGGCGAGGACAAGGCATTCGACTACCTGAAGGCGCTGCACAAGAACGTCAATCAATACACGAAGTCGGGTGCGGCACCCGCGCGTGCCGCGGCCACCGGCGAGACGATGGTCGGCATCGTGTTCCAGCATGACGCGCTGTACCAGATCCTCGGCGGCGCGCCGCTCAAGATCGTGTCGCCGTGCGAGGGCACCGGCTACGAGATCGGCAGCATGAGCATCATCAAGGGCGCGAAGAACATGGCGAATGCGAAGAAGTGGTACGACTGGGCGCTGACGCCGGAGGCGCAGGCCATCGGCCTCGAGGCGAAGGTCTCGTATCAGCTTCCGTCGAACAAGAGCGCGCCGGTGTCGCCGCTCGCGCCGAAGTTTTCCGACATCAAGCTCATCAATTACGACTTCGCCAAGTACGGCTCGTCGGCCGAGCGTACGCGGCTGCTCACACGCTGGGACAAGGAGGTCTCGACGCTGCCGAAGTAGTGGCCACGTCGCTTCCCTCGGCGGCGCTTCCCGCAGCGCACGCGCCCCGCGCGCCGAGGGATCTGACGACGACGCTGTTCGCGGCGGTGGCGCTCGCCGCGCTGTTGCTGCTGCCATGGGCGATGGACGGCAGCGCGTCCGCGCTGCGACTCGCATCCGGCGCAGGACTGACGAAGTGGCCGCATTACGCCGCTGCGCCGGCGCTTCTTCCGGTGCTGGTCGCGATGATCGCGACGCTCGCCTGCGCATGGTTCGGCTCGACGCGGCTCACCGCGCTCTTCGCTGCGGCCGCACTCGCATGGACATTCGCGCAGGGCTTCATGGCCGGCGTCGCCGGTCCGCCGTTCGGCATTGGCGCCACCGTTGCCCTTGCCGCAGTCACCGTGTGTCTCGCGCGTGCACTCGGTCGCGCCGGCCTCTTCGCCGGAAATGCGACGATCGCCACGATCGTCGTCACGATCGGCCTGCTGCTCGTCCTCTTCATCTTCTATCCGATCGGCAGCGCGCTCACGTCCGCCGTGCAGGATTCACGCGGCCATTTCGCGCCGCAGCTCGTCGGCGAGCGTCTGCTGACGAGCGATATCTGGGGACTCGGCTGCCTCGGCGGAGGAACCCGCTGCGGTGTCGCGATCAACTCGGCGCTGCTCGCGACGATCGTCGGGCTGCTGTCGACGCTGCTGGGCCTCGCACTCGCGCTCGTCGTGCAGCGCGGCGGGCAGCGCTACGCCGGCGTGCTGAAGCTGATGTCGGTGCTGCCGGTGATCACGCCGCCGTTCGTCGTCGCACTCGCACTCGTCGTGCTGTTCGGCCGCACCGGACTCATCACGAGCTGGCTCGGCGTGCTCGGCATTCCCCGCTCGCGCTGGATCTACGGCCTGCCCGGCGTGGCGATCGCGCAGCTCATCACGTTCACGCCGATCTCGTTCATGCTGCTGCACGGCGCGCTGCACGCGATCAGCCCCGCGCTCGAGGAAGCGGCGCAGACGCTGCGCGGCACGCCGGGACGCGTGTTCCGCACCGTCACCTGGCCGCTGCTGCGTCCGGCACTTGCGAATGCGTTCCTGCTGGCGTTCGTCGAAAGCCTCGCCGATTTCGGCAATCCGATCGTGCTCGCCGGCAATTTCGAAGTCCTTTCGACGAAGATCTTCTTCGCCGTCGCCGGCGCGCAGTACGACGCGGGCCGTGCCGCGGTACTCGCGATCGTGCTGCTTGCGCTGACGCTCATCGCATTCGTGCTGCAGCAGCGCTGGGTCGGCCGCGCGTCGTACGTGACGGTGAGCGGCAAGGGCGACGGCGGCGCGCCCGCGGCACTGCCGCGCCGCCTGTGGGTCGCCTGCTTCTGGATCGCGGCGGCGTTCATCGTGTTCACGCTCATGTGCTACGCGGTGATCCTGACCGGCGGATTCGTGCGCGACATCGGCCGCGGCGACATGACGCCGTCGTTCCGCCACTTCCTCGACGGCTTCCGCCTCGAGTGGGCGGCGCGCGGCCTGCTCTTCAGCGGTTCGGCATGGGACAGCCTGTTCACGACGATCGAGGTGGCGCTCGTCGCAGCTCCGCTCACCGCACTCGTCGGCCTGTTGTCAGCCTATGTCATCACGCGCCATCGCTTCGCAGGGCGGCGCGCGTTCGAGTTCCTGACGCTCGTGAGCTTCGCCGTGCCCGGCACCGTCATCGGCGTGTCGTACATCGTCGCCTTCAACATCGCGCCGCTCGAGCTGACCGGCGGCATGGCGATCCTCGTGCTGTGCTTCGTGTTCCGCAACATGCCGGTCGGCGTGCGCTCGGGCGTCGCGTCGCTGGCGCAGATCGACCGCACGCTGGACGAGGCGTCGGCGACGCTGCGCGCTTCCACGTGGCGAACGCTGACCCGCATCGTGATGCCGCTGTTGCGCTCGGCGATCCTCGTCACGCTTGTGTTCAGCTTCACGCGCGCCATGACCGCGGTGTCGGCGGTGATCTTCCTCGCGACAGCGAAGTACAACCTGTCGACGGTCTACATCATCAACCGCGTCGAGGCCGGCGAGTATCCGCTGGCCATCGTCTACTCGACGGTGCTGATGCTGTTCATGCTCGCGGTGCTGCTCGGCATGCAGCGCTTCGTGGGTGAGGCGCGCCTCGGTCGGCGTGCGGCGGCCGTCGTGGTCGCGCCACAATGAAGGCTGGAAGGGATGCGATGAGCAACGTTACGGGCGGCGTCGTCTTCGCCGGCGTCAGCAAGCGCTACAACGAAGTCACCGCGGTCGACGACGTGTCGTTCGAGGTGCGGCCCGGACAGCTCGTGACGCTCCTGGGCCCTTCGGGCTGCGGCAAGACGACGACGTTGCGCATGGTGGCGGGACTCGAGCCGGTGACGAGCGGACGGATCCTGATCGGCGGCGTCGACGTCACCCATCGCGCGGCGAACGAGCGCGACGTCAGCATGGTGTTCCAGTCGTATGCACTGTTCCCGCACATGAGCGTGCTCGAGAACGTGTGCTACGGCCCGCTCTCCACGGGCGCCAGCAAGGCGAAGGCGCGCGAGCTCGCGCATGCGAAGCTCGCGATGCTCGGACTTGCCGGACTCGAGCAGCGGCTCCCGTCCGAGCTGTCCGGCGGCCAGCAGCAGCGTGTCGCCGTTGCGCGTTCGCTGGTGCTCGAGCCGGCGGTGCTGCTGTTCGACGAGCCGCTGTCGAACCTCGACGCCAAGCTGCGCCGGCGCGTGCGCCAGGAGATCCGCGAGCTGCAGCAGTCGCTCGATCTCACGGTCATCTACGTCACGCACGACCAGGAGGAGGCGCTCGCCGTGTCCGACCAGGTGATCGTGATGGACCGGGGAAAGATCGCACAGCAGGGCACGCCGGTCGAGCTCTACGAGGCGCCGACGAGCCGCTTCCTGGCCGACTTCATCGGCGACGCGAACCTCGTCAGCGGAGAGGTCGTCCAGGCCGCGGGCGGAGCGTCGTTTCGCGCGAACAACGTGAGTGCGCCGGTGCATGCCGACGGCGTGCCGGCCGGCCCGGCGACGCTCGCCGTGCGTCCGCACCGGTTGCAGTTGACGGCCGCCGGTCGCGGCCTCCTGCCGGCCGAGTGCCGGCGTGCCGCGTATCTCGGCAGTCGCATCGAATACGTGCTCGCCACGCCGTGGGGCGAGTTGCTCGTGTTCGACGCCGGCGTGCACGCGCCGCTCGCGCGCGGTGCGAGCGCAGGCGTCGCGTTCGCCCCCGAAGATGCGATCGTGCTGCCGGCCGAAAAGTAGCGACAAGCAGGGTCGGAGACGAATTACCGTCGTCCGAGCTCATGCACGGAACGAACGCGCCGAAAGTCGTCTCTGATCCTGCGTCGGTTTCAATCGGAGGCGATACGATGGATCGAATGAAGGCCAGCGATTTTCCGCGCGAAGTGCTGACGATCTTCGACGGCTACGTGCACGGCGAAATCGGCCGGCGCGAATTTCTCGATCGGGCGGCGAAATTCGCCGTCGGCGGCATGACCGCGGCCGCGATGCTGGAAAGCCTGCGGCCGAACTACGCGCTCGCGCAGCAAGTCCCCAAGGACGACACGCGAATCCACGCCGAATACGTGCCGTATCCGTCGCCGAAAGGCTCGGGCACGATGCGCGGCTACCTGGTGCGTCCGGCGAAGGCTTCGGCAAGGCTGCCGGGAATCGTCGTCATCCACGAAAACCGCGGTCTCAACCCGTACATCGAGGATGTCGCGCGACGGCTCGCGGTGGAAAATTACCTCGCCTTCGCACCCGACGCCCTGACTCCGCTCGGCGGTTACCCGGGCGACGACGAAAAGGCGGCAAGGCTTTTCGCGAGGCTCGATCCTGCAAAGCGCACCGAAGATCTCCTCGCCGCCGTTCCGTTCCTCGAGTCGCATCCCGAATGCAACGGCAGCGTCGGCGCCGTCGGCTTCTGCTTCGGCGGCGGCATCGTCAACATGATGGCGGTGCGCTTTCCCGATCTCGCCGCGGCGGTGCCGTTCTACGGCGCGCAGCCGAGCGCCGCCGATACCGCGAAGATCAAGGCGCCGCTGCTCATTCACTACGCCGGGCGCGATCAGCGCATCGACGCCGGGTGGCCGGCGTGGAAGGAAGCGCTCGACCGCAACCACGTCCGCTATCAGGAATACACGTACCCGAACGTCGAGCACGGATTCCACAACGATACGACGCCGCGCTACGACGACGCCGCCGCGAAGCTCGCGTGGTCGCGCACGCTCGCCTTTTTCGGCCAGCATCTCAAGCGCTGACGACGTCGGGTGATATGCGCCCGAGGGCGTCACACAGCGCATGCGCGATCGCCGTGCGATCCGCGCTCGGCACGGCGCCGCTTCGCGCGTGCTTCTGGTTCACTTCGAGCTCGATGCCTGCATACGCGTCGTCGCCGAAGCGCCTGCGCAGGTACGAGGTGAGCCCATCGCTTCGTCCGCGATACGGATAGTTGCGCCGCACGATCCATTGCGGCCTGCGCCGCGCCAGCGCCCGCTGCCAGCGCAGGCAAAGCTCGCGCTCGTTTCGCCGCCCGGGGTCGTAGAGCAGGCCCACGTCGGCGCGCCGGACGTCGCCGTCGAGCCGCGGCGTGAAGCTGTGCGACGAGACGTGCACGACGCGCTTTCGCCCGGCGATCGCCCGCGCGACGAAGCGTTCCACTTCGAGCCGGTACGGCAGGTAGTAACGACGGCAGATGTCGTCGCGGGTGTCCTTTCTCACGGCGCGCATGACCGGCGAGTTGCGAAACTGCCGGCCCGGCGAGCGGTTGAGCTCGACGAGAAGCCGGCTCACGGTGGCGACGACCAGCGTGGCGCCGAGTGCCTGCGCCAGATCATGCGCCGTGTCGAGCGCGCCCGGGTCGTAGCCGCGATGCGAATCGAGCAGTCGCCGCTGGCCGCGAAACAGCCCGGCGAACTCGTGCGGAATGTCGTTGCCGCCATGCTCGCAAGTGACGAGAAAGACGCTGCCTGTGCCGCGCGACATTCGCCTTGCCGCTAGGCGAACATCCGCCCGTCTTCGAGGCACTGGCAGAGCGCGCCGTAAATCACCCGCAACCGGTCGCGGTCAGGGCGGCTTCCGGCCGCGCGCAGGATCCGCCGCGCGAGCGGGCCGTCGCGCAGGATCACGTCGATCACCGGTCGCCACCACGCATGCGCGTCGTCGGCATCGGCAAGCAGCGAGCACCAGACATCACGCGCGACGCAGCGCGACGTCGGCACGCCGAGCGCGTGCAGATATTCGACATCGTCGAGCACGGCAGCATCGGCGTCACGAATGCATGCGAGCAGCACGTCGTACAGCACCTCGGTGCCGATCGCCTGCTGCTCGTCGAGCGGTGCGTAGTGCTCGTCGTACAGGGATCTGACGACCGCCGACGTCGCTGCCGCGATGGCGACGTCGGCCTGCGGACATTCCTGCACGTCGACGACCCGGATCTCGATCGCACAGCGATCGAACCGTGCGATGGCGCCGCGCGAATTGAGCCACTCGTGCCGCAGCACGCCATCGGGGTCGTGCGGCGCGATCTCGGTGTACATCGGCCGCAGGATCTTCGCCTCGTACTCGGCTCGCGTTTCGACGGTTTCGGGAATCACGCTGGCGCCGACGTGCGGAGTGATCGCGCAGATCCGGCGGTAGGCTTCGAGCCGCGAGTCGAGCGACCCGGTCGGCGCAGCATCGGCGATCGGCGAGCTCGCCGCGAGGGCGGGAAGGAGCGGCAGCACGAGCCTGATCGCCGCATGGAGCCGCGCGAACTCGCCGTCGTCGCCGAACGGCAGGTTGATGTGCATGCTCTGCAGGTTTGCCCAGCCGTGACGCCGGCAATCGTAGATGCGATCGTACGTGCGATAGATGTCGCCGTCCCACAGCCACGTCTCGCGCCGCGGGTTCATCCACGGGTGCATCGCCGTGGGCATGAGCCGCGCGTTCGCCCGCGCCAGCACGCGATTCGCGCCGCGTATTTCGTCGTGAAACGGGACAGGAAGCGATGCGAGGTCACTCACCGGGAGCGGATTCTTGATCTCGACGACGTGGCGCACCAGCTCGTTCGACCATTCCACCGCCGCCGGGGCGGCGTCGGCGTCGGGCCCCCGCGCGCCGGCGAGCTCCTTCAGCAGCCGATCCGCGATCGGCCGCACCGCAAGCGACTCGCGGTCGACGATCATGTATTCGAGCTCGATGCCGTACGCATCGAACGCCGCGATCGGCGCCCGCGCGGCAGCGATGGCGCTCAGGACGTCGTCGTGCGCCCGCGCTCGCGGATCCGGCGCAGGAAGACGCCCATCACCTCGCGGTACAGCGCGTCCTTCAGCACGCCGTCCTCGTTGCCCGTGTCGAGATTCGGGTTGTCGTTGACTTCCATCACGTAGCATTGCCGGCCGTCCTGTTTGAGGTCGACGCCATAGAGTCCGTCGCCGATCAGGTTCGCCGCGCGCACGGCGGTTCGCACGACGATCTCCGGGGCCTCGCCCACCGAAAGCGCCTGTGTCGATCCTTCGAGCGTGCGGCCCGATTCCCGTTTCACCACCTGCCAGTGACCGGGGGCCATGAAGTACTTGCAGACGTAGAGCGGGCGCCGGTCGTAGACGCCGACGCGCCAGTCGAACGCGGTGGGCAGCCATTCCTGGGCGACGAGGAGATCCGATTTCGTGAACAGCCATGCGAGGGCGTCCTGCACGGCATCGGCGGTTTCGACCTTCGCAACGCCGAGCGAGAACGCGCTGTCCGGCTGCTTCAGGATGCACGGCAGCCCGAGCAGCGGCACGATCTGGTCGACGTTGTCGCGGTGGACCATCAGCGTCTTCGGCACCGGCACGCGATGGCGCGACAGCAGCTCGTTCAGGTAGACCTTGTTCGTGCACTTCAGGATCGAATCGGGATCGTCGACGACGACGAGGCCCTCGGCGGCAGCACGCCGCGCGAACTGGTACGTGTAGTGGTTGACGTTGGTCGTGTCGCGTATCAGGAGACCGTCGAATTTCGGCAGCCGGTCGATGTCGTCGCGGCCGATCACCGACGCCGTCATCCCGAGCGCGCGCGCCGCCGCGCAAAGCTTCTCGATGGCCTCCGGGTTGGATGGCGGCTGCGGCTCGTCGGCGTCGAACAGGATCGCCATCGACGGCTTGCCGCTTGCCGGCGCTTTCGCTCGCGGCCGGCTTGCGCGCGTCACGTAATCGCGCGCCGCTTCGGCGATCAGCGGCCGCTGCGCCGGTTCGATGTCGGTCACGGCGAGGATCGACAGGTCGCGCAACTGCCAGCGATCGCCCGTGTGCCGGAAATGCGCGCGCAGGAGCGGGATGCGAAGTGCTGCGAACAACTGTTGCGCGAGCCCGTCGTTCTGCTTCGCGGGGTCGCGGCCGAAGTATGCGTCGAGGGCGAACGTCGCGTCGCAGTGCGCGGACAGCGCACGCTGCAGTTGCTCGCCGAACGTGGCGGGGAGCAGCCGGTCGGGCGGCTCGCTCGACTGCAGGTCGCCGAGCGTCTTCACCTCCGGCAGCGGCCGATGGCCGCGCGCCTCGGCGAGCAGCGACACGTAATAGCCGCGGCCCTGGTAGCGATCGGTGCGGCAGAGGTTCAGCACGCGTGCCGACTGGTTCTCGCTGTACGCGGGATCGGTCAGGTAGTCGCGCGCGGTGACAATGCGCGTGCCGGCGATCTCGAAGGGCCAGTCGCGCGGATGATTGACGACGACGAGCAGAGTCATTTACGGCCCCGATCGCTTTCTTCCCGCGGATAGACGACGAGCAGGTTCGCGTCGTGCGTCACGATGCCGAGCAGGATGGCGGCGACGACGCGATCGACGCTGATCCAGTACTCGTGCGACGGACCCCACGGATTCGGCTGATAGGGATCGACGACCATCACGCGCCGGCGCAGGTCGTCCCAGCCGGCGATCACGACGAAATGGCCGACCGGATGGCCGCGCACGTCGTCCGCCGTGCCGTCGGGACATTCGCGCTCCGAGCGGTAAAGGTAGGTCGACGAAAGGCCGGTCAGGATCGGCAGCCGGCAATGCAGGATGCGCCGGATCAGATGCTCCGACAGGTTCGCGAAGCGCAGCCGGCCGCCGCGCGCGAGAAACTCGAGATAGCCGTCGACCGCGTGCTGCCCGCGGCGCTCGTCCTTGGCGTTGCGCTGCATCACCAGGCGCGACGCGATGTCGACGCCGGGAGTTGCGAACCATGTCGGATCGAACACCGTGAGGTTGTAGGTGTAGATGCGCGCGCGGTAGCCGTTGCGCAGCGCGTCGCAGCCGAGGTAGACGGCATAGGTTCCGCCGTGCTCGAGCCGCCACATGCGCTCGATGACGCTCGGCAGCGGCTCGACGTCGCCCCAGTACGCGTAAATCGCGTGCAGGCACGTCGGACCGCAGGTGGTCTCGTCGGGCTGGGGCAGCGTGGTGACGGGAAGGCGCAGCGAGCGCGCCGCGGGCCCGACCGCGCGATCGACGGCAGTGGGTGCGGGCCGTGGCGCACCGGAAACCTCGATGGTCCGGGCGTCCCTGCCGCGAGCGCTTTCTGCGACGTTGCGAAGCTGCAAAGGAAGAGGAGAAGCCCCGGCACCCGGTCAGGCGTCGGCGCGGCGGGGCGATCTCGCAGGAAGCATGCGAGCACTATTGCGGGATTGGCGGGGTAGCGAACCCGGCCGCGCGCTGAAAACCGTGTACGCATCGGTCCGACGTCCGCCTCGGGCGACACCCGCGACGTTCAGAAGGTGTCGAGCGTCGGAAACCGGGCGTCGCCGCGAATGCAGTCGACGAGATAGATCGCGAGGCCAAGGTCACCGGTCCATAGCGAGTAACGCAGTTCACCGACGCTGCGTTCCGCGGCGAAGAGCTGCCCGATCGCGTGCATCGCGAATGCGCGTGCTCGCTCGAGCCAGCGCGGATCGCGCGTACGCCGGTAGAGCGTGAGCAATGCATAGCCGTTGCCGGCCGTGCCGTGACACAGGTTCGCGCCCTTCCCGACCGGCCCTGCGGCCCACGTCGCTTCGCCGCCGGCGAGCAGCAGTTCGTCGAGCGATGCGCCCGGCATTCCGGCGAGACAGACGACGAATCCGGGAGCGCCGTGGCAGAACTGCATGAGGGGCGGCGGCGCGCGACCCGGAGCAGTCTGCAGCCACGCGCGCCAGTTCGCGCAGGCGCCGTCGCGGGTGACGGTCTTGCGGATCGTGTCCTCGATGCAGGCGGCCCAGTGCTCCCATTCGTCGGCGGCAAGCAGAGGCCGCCCGCGGATGAGCGGCAATGCGGTTGCGACGAAGCCGTGCACCGCGTCGAGATAGCTCGACCGCTGCCCGTACATATCCTGTGTCCAGTATCGGCACGCGTGCTCGGCGGACCATTCCAGCTCGGACCACAAGCGGCGCGACGTCGCGCGGAACAGATCGGCAAAGCGCCGTTCGCCGGTGCACTCGTGCATGAAAAGTGCTGCGAGCAGCGTTCCCGGCGACCCCCACATCAGCTCGCGCGTCGGATTGTCGAGGTTCGATTCGATCAATGCGGCCAGCGTGTCGGCGGTCGCCGTGCTCGCGACCATCCGGAACTGCAGAAGTCGAATCCCGGTGTCGCCCATCAGGTAGGACGCATCGAACGTGCAGCCGAACGAGCGCAGCCAGTCGCGGTTTCGTTGCAATAGCGGCGCGATGAACGGACGATAGTCGCGTTGCAGCGTCGCCGCACCGGTCGCCGCGAGATACTGGAGCGCCCAGATGACGCCGGCTGCGCCGTGGTAGAGCGGATACGCCGGCGCCGCGTCGGCGCCGGCGACGTCGCGCGGATGCAACGGCCAGTAATCGTCGGGCGAGAAGCGTGCTTCCGTCCGGCGGACGATGTGTGCGACGGCGCCGCGCGCCCGCGCTTCGTCCCATGCGATTGCGGCGAGCGGCTCGTGCCGGGCGGGGTCGTGGAGCATGCGGGTACCGGGTCGAGGACGGGCGGCCGCTACAATAACGCGCCGCACGCGCGACAAGCCGCTGCCGTGCATCTTCAGCACACTTCCGATGACTCCGGTCGTTGACGCCGCCGATCTTCGCCGCTACGCGATTGCGCGCAGTCTCTTCGCGCCGGCCGGCCTGCAGGCCGCGATCGAGCGTCTCGGTTTCGTGCAGGCCGATCCGATCCGTGCGCCGGCGCGTGCGCAGGATCTCGCGCTGCGCCATCGCGTCGCCGGGTATCGCGCGGGAGACCTCGACCGCAGCTACCCCGCGCTGGACGTCGAGGAGGATTTCGTCATCAACTACGGCTTCGTTCCGCGCGCCGTTTACGCGCTCATGCACCCGCGCACCGTGCGGCCGGCATGGAGCGCTTCGCGGAGGAAGCGGGCGCAAGCCGTGCTCGAGTTCGTCCGCGAGCGCGGCGACGTCCACCCGCGCGACGTCGACGCGCACTTTGCGCATGGTGCGGTCGTCAATGCGTGGGGCGGCAGCTCCAGCGCGACGACGCATCTGCTCGACGCGATGCACTATCGCGGATGGCTGCGCGTCGTGCGGCGCGAGGCGGGGATCAGGATCTACGCGGTGCGCGAGTCCAGGCCTGCGCACGCGCCGCCGATGTCGCCGCGGGCCAGGCTCGATGCGCTGGTCGACAGGGTCGTGCGCAAGTATGCGCCGCTGCCCGCAGCGCGCCTGTCGCCGCTGGTGCGGCGGCTGCGCTACGCCGCACCGCAGCTTGCGCAGGGCATCGACGACGCACTCGCGCGCGCGAAGCGCCGTCTTGCGCATGCAAGAGTCGACGGTGCGGACTGGTACTGGCCGGCGGACGAGACGCCGCGGGAGATCGCCGATGCGGTGGACGGCGAGGTGCGATTGCTCGCGCCGTTCGATCCGATCGTCTGGGATCGCGTGCGCTTCGAGCGCTTCTTCGGCTGGGGGTATCGCTTCGAGGCGTATACGCCGCCTTCCCGGCGCAGGCTCGGCTACTATGCGCTCCCGCTCCTGTACGGCGATGCGGTCCCCGGCTGGGCGAACCTGACGATGACGGACGGCACGCTGGCGAGCGACATCGGTTACGTGCGCGGCACTGCGCCGCGTGGCCGCGCGTTCGCGCGTTCGCTGGACGACGAGCTTGCGCGGATGAAGACGTTCCTGTCAGTGCGCGATTCGGAGTGAACGCTGCTTTTCGCCTGGGCGTGGCGGGCCTACAATCGCCCGATTGAGCGAGGCGCTTTGAACCCGTTCTTCTTGCGTCGACCGCGCCCGTTCATTGCAGCGATGCTTGCATCCCACAAACGCGCAAGGGGACCGTCATGAAAACGAAATCGTTATGCGTACTCGCGGTGGTCACGCTGGCGTTGTCGTTGCCCGTTCTCGCGCAGCAAAGCGGCGCCCCGGCGCCGATCAAGCGCACGCTGTTGCAGAAGGTCGATGTACCGGGTTCGTCGAATTACGAGACGGTGACGGGAATTGCCGAAATCTCGCCGAATGTGAACATCGGACGTCACACGCATCCGGGTGCCGAGACGGGCTACGTGATCGAAGGAACGATGACGCTTCTCGTCGAAGGCAAGCCGCCGCTGGCACTGAATGCCGGCGATTCGTACCAGATTCCGGTCAATGCCATTCACGACGCGAGAAGCGGGGAAAAGACGGTGAAGGTACTTGCCGTTTACATCGTCGAAAAGGGAAAGCCCCTCGCTTCGCTGGCGCCGTGACGCCCCGCTTGATCGACACGCGCGTCTGACAGGCGTGTGCGCCCGTAGAGCCACGGGCCGCGCGAGACGGCGCCCCGTGACCGCGGCACCGTCTCACTTGCCACGCGTTACGCTGCGGGTGCCACGAACGGGCAGATCAGCAAGTTGCCCGTGTCGATTTCATACGGATTTTCCGATCCAGGAGGCGCAATCGCCTGGAACTTGCCTGCCACTTCGGCAGCGTCGAGTTCCGCTTCGCTTTTCACAGGCACGAAGTTCGGATCGCTGACCGCTTCCATCGTGTACATGAGCAGGATGATCTTCCACGGCGCTTTCCAGACACCGGCGGTACCGTCGTTCCCCAATCCAGGCGCGCCCGGCAGGACATGATCATGGAAGATGAAGTCCGGAGGTGCGTGGAAACACGGGTTGCACTGGGGTACGTATCCGGACGGCAGCGGCAACGCGGCCTGCGGATAGCCGATCAGGTAGAGCTCTTCGGCATGCGCGTAGGCCTCGGGCTGCGACTGCGCGGCGCCGACGATCACGTGCGTGCCGATCATGTAATACGTCTTGCCCTCGGCGTACGAGGGATCGATCGCAGGCTTTGCGGCGGAGACGAAGCATGGAATCAGAAGCGCGACGGCAAGAACCAGTGCCTTACCTGTGACCAGTCTGGCTAACATGGGAGCTCCTTTCGTGGTTGCGGGATGGAACGGCGGAAAAATGCGCTTGAATCGGCCATTACGGCGCACACATCTGCACCGCGTCCGGGCCGAGGCCTTCCGGCACCCAGCCGTGCGCGATCATGGTTGCGCGCACATTGCGATCGGTCGTGTAGCGGTGATTGGGCGCGCCGCCCTGTCCGTTGTTGAAGAGCCGATAAACCGGTGCAAGACCGGCGGCACAGGCGCCGTCCTGCAACGGGAGCGCGATGTGGAATACCGCGTCGCTTTCGAGCGTCCAGTGCGGGTCCGTCCGCAGCTTCCCGCACTCGAAGTCGAGCGGCGTGTAGAAGTGCGAACTCTTCGCGAAGGCGACGCTATAGAAACGGCACACCGGTGACGTGCCGGCGACGGGTGCTTCGTACGCGTTGAATTGATATCCGGTGCGCCGCCAGCCCGCCAACTGGCCATCGTCGAGCTTCACGATCTCTTCGGCGATCGCCGTGATGAAGTAATGATCGAGGTCTTCGTTGTAGTACTCGATCACGCGAGCGAGGCCGGATGGCGACGCGGGTTGGAATATCTCCGCGCTGCTGGTCGAATCGTTTTGGAGAGGCTTCTCGCCGCCTGCAACGAGCACGCGGCCATCGGCGAGCAGCGTCGCGGTATGGTAAAGGCGCGCGGTACCGGGCGAACCGGCCAGGCTCCACGTCGC
>Ga0207667_10001213_pt1 | contig 32248 bp, 31 predicted proteins | sample KBSCornC52_FD_184301 | JGI IMG/M metagenome (GOLD analysis project Ga0207667, IMG submission 184301) | Corn rhizosphere microbial communities from Kellogg Biological Station, Michigan, USA - KBS Corn C5-2 (SPAdes) (version 2) | ecosystem: Host-associated > Plants > Roots > Rhizosphere > Soil ...
GGGAGATAGCTGGTTCTCGCCGAAATATATTGAGGTATAGCCTCGGGTGAATTGCGTCGGAGGTAGAGCACTGGATGGGCTAGGGGTCCTACCAGATTACCAAACCCAACCAAACTCCGAATGCCGATGACAACTGCCCGGGAGTCAGGCAGCGGGAGATAAGTTCCGTTGCCGAGAGGGAAAGAGCCCAGATCGTCAGCTAAGGTCCCAAAATCTAGGCTAAGTGTAGAAGGATGTGGGAGCGCTTAGACAACCAGGAGGTTTGCTTAGAAGCAGCAATCCTTTAAAGAAAGCGTAATAGCTCACTGGTCAAGCGACCCTGCGCCGAAAATGTAACGGGGCTAAGCCTAGTACCGAAGCTACGGGATCTCGCAAGAGATCGGTAGGCGAGCGTCCTGAAGGAGATACACGGTAGACGGTGACGACTACTAACGGCCTTCAGGAGTGACTATGCGGGCATGAGTAGCGATAAACCGGGTGAGAAACCCGGTCGCCGTAAGTCCAAGGTTTCCTGGGGAAGGATAATCCTCCCATGGGTTAGTCGATTCCTAAGTCGAGGCCGAGAGGCGTAGGCGATGGAAAGCAGGTTAATATTCCTGCACCACCAAGGATGGCGTTGATGCAAGCGGGGACGGAGAAGGATAGCTCAGCAGGCTGCATGGTTTGCCTGTTCAAGCCCGTAGGCTGACTTACTAGGACCCAATAGGGACAAACGGTGAGTCATTAAGGCCGAGAGGTGATGAGGTCTGGCCCTAGGCCAGGACACTGAGTAATTCCACGCTTCCTAGAAAAGCCGCGTGCGGAGCCCCTTTGGTGATCGTACTGCAAACCGACTCAGGTGGACGGGGTGAATATCCCAAGGCGCGTGAGAGAACCCTGGTTAAGGAACTCGGCAAATTGACACCGTAACTTCGGGAGAAGGTGTGCCGCTGGCGGTTAGTGACTCCGCGTCACGAAGCTGTCGGTGGTCGCAGTGAAATGGCGGTTGTGACTGTTTACTAAAAACACAGGACTCTGCGAAGTCGTAAGACGACGTATAGGGTCTGATGCCTGCCCGGTGCTGGAAGGTTAAGGGGATATGTCAGCGCAAGCGAAGCATTGAACCGAAGCCCCAGTAAACGGCGGCCGTAACTATAACGGTCCTAAGGTAGCGAAATTCCTTGTCGGGTAAGTTCCGACCTGCACGAATGGCATAACAACATCCGCACTGTCTCGACCAGGGACTCAGCGAAATTGCATTGGGGGTGAAGATGCCCTCTACCCGCGGCAAGACGGAAAGACCCCATGAACCTTCACTGCAACTTGGCAGTGAATTTCGGGTTGATCTGCGTAGGATAGGTGGGAGGCTTTGAAGCCGGGCTTCCGGGTTCGGCTGAGCCAACGTTGAAATACCACCCTGATTAATCTGGAATTCTAACCTACACCCGTAATCCGGGTGAGGGACACTGCCTGGTGGGCAGTTTGACTGGGGCGGTCGCCTCCTAAATTGTAACGGAGGCGTGCGAAGGTTCCCTCAGGCTGATTGGAAACCAGCCGGAGAGTGCAAACGCATAAGGGAGCTTTACTGTGAGACTGACAAGTCGAGCAGTTGCGAAAGCAGGTGTTAGTGATCCGGTGGTACCAAGTGGAAGGGCCATCGCTCATCGGATAAAAGGTACTCTGGGGATAACAGGCTGATCGCGCCTGAGAGTTCACATCGGCGGCGCGGTTTGGCACCTCGATGTCGGCTCATCGCATCCTGGGGCTGGAGCAGGTCCCAAGGGTTTGGCTGTTCGCCAATTAAAGCGGTACGCGAGCTGGGTTTAAAACGTCGTGAGACAGTTTGGTCCCTATCTGCCGTGGGCGCAGGATACTTGAGAGGAGCTACCCATAGTACGAGAGGACCTGGGTGGACGAACCTCTGGTGCTCCGGTTGTCACGCCAGTGGCATAGCCGGGTAGCTATGTTCGGAACAGATAACCGCTGAAAGCATATAAGCGGGAAGCTGGCCTCAAGACTAGGTATCCCTGCCGTAAGGCACTAAAGGTCCCACGTAGACTACGTGGTTGATAGGCCAGGTGTGGAAGCACAGCGATGTGCGGAGCTAACTGGTACTAATAGACCGTGCGGCTTGACTTATTCTCTAAGGCAAACATTGCAATTGGTATCCAGAGTCCGGGCGAGATTGGCCATGTGCCAGTCTTCAACGAACTCTCGGTTCGACTTCACCGAGGTGTGAGGTCAATCGTGAGAACAGCGCAATACAGCACCAAAAAGCTGGCGCGGACGCCCAAACATTTCCGGTGGCTATATCGAAGAGGCCATACCCGATCCCATCTCGAACTCGGAAGTCAAGCTCTTCGGAGCCGATGGTACTGCAAGGGCAACCTTGTGGGAGAGTAGGACGCTGCCGGGCTAATTCTTAAGGCTCTGAGGAGAAATCCTCAGAGTTCTTTTTGCTTAGAAAACAGGGCGGCTAGCCGGCCTGTTGAATCGATGGTTATTGGGTGGTGCATTACGTGGCGGCTCGTTCCAATGTTCGCGGCGTGCAGGAGTCGCGTGAGATGTGCTGGCGATGTCGTCGCCCCACGCGCGTTTGCTACTGCGGCGCGGTGACGGCAATCGAGACTCGGACGCGAGTCGTCATCTTGCAGCACCCGCGCGAGAGTGACGTGCCGATCAACACCGCGCGCATCGCGGAGCTCTGTTTGTCGAACGCGACGCTGCACGTCGGGCTTGATTTCGCTGCGGACGCCAGCTTGAGACACGCGCTCAGCGATCCTGCGGCCCCAGCCATCTTGCTCTATCCGGGCGAGGGCGCGCAGGATCTCGAGCTCGAGCTGCCGCAGGGGCCGGTTACGCTCGTGGTCGTCGACGGCACGTGGTGGCAAGCGTCCAAGCTATTCAAGCTCAACCCGCAGCTGCACGGATTGCCGCGCTACGGGCTGAGACCAGCGGAGGCGAGCCGATACCGCATTCGACGGGAGCCCGCAGCTCATTGCTTGTCCACGATTGAGGCATTGGCTGCCGCGCTTGCCGTGCTCGAGGGCAGGAGCGACGGCCTGCCCGAGCTTTTGCAGCCCTTTGACGCGATGGTCGAGCGGCAGCTCGAGTTCGTGGCTCGAGAGAGTCGCCCGCGGCACCAACAGAGCGCAACACGTCGCGCGCGACCACTGGTTTTGCCAGCGCTCAGCGAGCGACCTGAGTCAGTGGTGGTCGGCTACGGCGAAGCGAATGCTTGGCCGTACGGCTCTGCGGGCGAGCATTTGCCGCAGATCGTTCACTACGCTGCGGTCCGCCCCGCCACCGGTGAACGCTTCGAGGCCTACGTCGCGCCGAGTGGCCCGCTAGCGCCCTCTTTCGAGACGCACAGCCGGCTCGTCGCGGAGCAAATCCGCGCTGGTGAATCGCGCGCGAGTTTCGCTGAGCGATTGACGCGCTTCGTGGGGCCGGCAGACGTACTCGTCAGTTGGGGCTTCTACACGTCTGAGCTACTCAGGCAGGAGGGCATCGCGCTGCCCCCGACGTTGGACCTGCGACAGGCGGCGATTCATGTGCTCGGCAGACGCGTGGGGCAATTGGCTGACTACGTCGCGGCGCTCGGGGTAGCGCCATTGCCGCCGTGGGCCGCTGGGCGGACCGGCACGCGTTTGGCCGCAATGGAGGCGTTGGTCGAGCGTTTGCGCGGGGCTCGCCGCAGCGAACTCGCCGTACCCCGGCAGGGGCCGGCGCAGGTTGAAAGCTTGGAATGAGTCTGCTCGCGGATCTTCCCCGACGCGCGCGTGTCGGGGCGCTGTTCGGGGTAGCGAGCGTACTGTTCGCCGGGGTGGTCGTCGGTTTCGGACCGGTCGTGCGCTCGGCGGCATTCGCCGCCGCGGAGCGCCGAGGGCTACAGATCGATGTCGACAAGGTGCGCCTCGGCTGGGGCCGCATTTGGCTGCAGGACGTGGAGTTGCGCGTCCCCCTCATCCCAGGCGCGAAGGTGCGGATCGGGGCTCTGAGTTTGAGTTTTGGCTGGCTCTTCAACGTCTCCCAGCTTTCGGTCTACGGCGCCCAGGTCGAGCTTTCGGGGGACGGCGCTGAGCTCCAGCGACAATTGGCGGCTTACCGCGCATCGCGGCCCAAGGAATCGGCAGGCCGCGGCGGGGCGCGCTATTGGGCGGAGGGTGTCGACTTGACGTGGAAGGCGGGCCCGGGTCTCGCGGTGCAGTACGGCTGGGGTGGCCGCTTCGAGCGGGACGGGGAGCACGAGCGGATCAGCCTGGATTTGGCGCGGCTGAACAGCGCAGGGCTCGCGGTCGAGGTGCGCCATCCACAAGCCGAGCTTCGCCGAACGAAGGATGAGCGACAGCTCGAGCAGTTGCAGGCAGACGCGGTCGATCTCGGTATTTCACTCGAGTCGACGCCAGAGGTTAGCGAACAGCCGCGGCGAGCGCCGGCGGGAGCCGCCCCAAAAGGACATGGGTTTCATCCGGATCCGACGCGGGGAGTGCGGCTGCGCGCGGGACTCGCTGAATTGTCAGCGCTCGCCGGCCGCGCGCTGCCCGATGGTGCTGCGCTCGATCTGCAAGGCGTTCGAGTGCAATTTCAGCGCGGCAATGAGCGCCTGAACGTGGGCCCGAGCGCTTTTCGAGTGCAGCGGACGGGGGCCGAGGTGGTGCTCTCGTTGCTGCCCAAAGCAGAGGCCTCGGGCACTCCGCTCGAGCTCAAGCTGACGCTGCCGCTCGATCGCGGCGAGGTTCGGGGCGAGGTTCGGGGCGGGCCGGTGAGCCTGCGCAGCTTGGGGGTGCGCGAAGGTGATTTCGGGCTGACTAGTGTGCAAGCGGCGTCGCTGCAAGCAAGCTTCGAGGTTCGGCTTGCCGCGGACGGCGGAACTCTGGACTTTTCCGGCACTGGCGTGCTCGATCGGATCGCGCTCGCGCGCGCCGAGCTATCACCGTCACCGCTGAGCGGCATTCACCTTGCGTTCCGCGCCCGCGGAAATACGACCTTAGACGGAGCGCACCTAGCGCTCGACGACGGAGAGCTCGCACTCGGCGACGTCCGCGTGCAGGGCAAAGGGACACTGAGTCGTAGCGAAGAAGCCCTACAAACGCATTGGTCTGCTGGGATCCCGCTCGCTTCGTGCCAAGCGCTGCTCGACGCGACGCCACGTGGCCTCGTGCCGCTCATTGCGCCGCTGCGCATGACGGGCACGATCGCGGTCAACGCCGCGCTCGACTATGACTCGGATCGCCCAAACGATACGCGCGTCCGCCTGGCGGTCGCCAATGACTGTAAAATCAGCCAAATATCCCCGGAATTATCGCCGCATCGCTTTGCTTCGGCCTGGCAGCGCGAGGTCAAGGGCCCGGACAAGCAGCCAATGGAAATCGAGAGCGGCCCCGGTTCGCCGGACTGGGTGCCGATCGAAGCCATTTCGCCGTTCATGATCACGGCCGTCGAAGTTTGTGAAGACGGCCACTTCGAGCAGCACCACGGCTTCGACTACGAAGCGATCCAGAACTCGATTCGCGACAATTTGATCAAGGGCAAATTCGTGCGTGGCGCTAGCACGATCAGTATGCAGCTTGCCAAGAACCTCTATCTCGGCAAGGAAAAGACGCTCGCTCGCAAGCTGCAGGAGGCCGCGCTCACGCTCCTGCTCGAACAAGAGCTCGGAAAGCGCGAGCTGATGGAGCTCTACCTGAACGTCATCGAGTACGCGCCCGGGATTTACGGAATCGGGCCAGCAGCGCACTACTATTTCGCTAAGCGGCCGAGCGAGCTCTCGCTCGGCCAAGCCCTGTATATCGCGTCGATTCTGCCCAACCCGGAGCACCAACACTTCGATAAGGACGGCCGCGTGAGCGCCGCCTGGACGAAGTACCTGCAGCGCTTGATGGTCATTGCCAAGAAGATCGGCAAAGTCAGCGACGAACAGCTGGCGCTCGGCCTGGCCGAGCAGGTGGTGTTTCGCGTTCCTGATTCCGGTGGCACCGCACCGTCCGCCGAGAGCGCCGTTCCCGAGGAAGGCACCGACACGCCGAGCGAGCTCTCTCAGTGAGCAGGCGCCGTCGCCGAGCTCAGCCGGAGCTGGCGCGCAGTTTGGCGAAGAAGGCCTTCAGCCGCGCTGCTCCGTCGGAGGCGAGCACGCCGGAAACGACTTCGAAGCGGTGATTGAGCCGAAGATCACGGCCGATCTCGAACAATGACTGAAGCGCGCCCGCTTTGGGATCGCTCGCTGCGAAAATGACTCGGCGGACGCGGGCATTGACGAGCGCACCCGCGCACATCGGGCAGGGCTCGAGGGTGACGAACACCGAGCAGCCCTCGAGGCGCCAGTGGCCCATCCCGGCCGCCGCGGAACGAAGCGCGAGGAGCTCGGCGTGAGCGGTCGGATCCGCCCGCTCTTCGCGGCGATTGTGGTCGCGCGCAAGCTCGCACCCGTCCGCGCCCACGATCACGCAACCAACCGGAACATCCCCGTGGATGGGCGCTCGGTCGGCCTCGCTGAGCGCTTCGAGCATCCAGAGCTCGTCGCTCGAATGACTGCTGGTATCTGCGATCTCTGGCACGCGCGCCGACTCTGACATGGAAGTGCGGCCCGCAAAATGCCCGCTACAGCGGCGATGGAACTCGCCCAAGCTCAGGCGATGCTTGCGCGGGCACGGCCACGGCGACGCAACTCATGAGCCGCCAGCAGGGGTGCGAGCAAGATCCCACCCGGCGCGATCAGCACCAAGAGCCACAACAACACTCGCACGACAGCAGCCATTTACCTTTGCTCTCATGTGCAGCCCGCGTGCCAGTTTGTAAAGCGGGCCAATTGTCAGAAATTTGCATTCAGTCTCGGCAGTGTGTTGAGGCTAACCATGACCGCCGTGTCATGGCTGACGCACGACTGTGTCGTCGGTTACGGTGTAACTCGATGGCCGCGCAGTACTCTCCGCAGATCCTTTATCAGGATGAGTCGTGCGCCGTGGTCGATAAGCCGTCCGGGATGATCGTTCACCGCGGCTGGGCCAACGACGACCAGGACTTGATGCGGCTGACCCGTGACGCGCTCGGTCGTTACGTCTACCCGCTCCACCGGTTGGACCGAGGAGCGAGCGGGGCCGTGCTCTTCGCGCTCGATGAGTCGGCGGCGCGAACGTTGAATCGGGCGTTTGCAGCGGGCGAGATCGACAAACGCTACCTGGCACTGACGCGCGGCCACCCCCCTGAATCCGGTATCGTGGATCATCCCATTCCGCGCGCGCCGGGCGAGGAGCGGGTGCCCGCGCAGACCGGCTACCAACGGCTAGGCACCTTCGAGCGTTACGCGCTCGTCCTTGCGCTACCCAAGACCGGTCGACTTCATCAGATTCGGCGGCATCTCAAGCATCTGTCCTGCCCCCTGATCGGCGACGTCCGTTACGGCAAGGGGGAGCACAACCGATGGTTCCGCGAGCACTATGCTTTCGACCGACTCGCGCTGCACGCCGCCGCGCTGCGCTTCGCGCATCCACGCACCGGCGCCTCTATCACCGTGCGCGCTCCGCTCTCGGGAAGCTTCGAGCGCTGTCTCCAGACTCTCGATCTCGCCCGGTTTGCTGAAGCGGCAGTGGCTGCCGATTTTGACGCAAAATTTAGCGCGTGATTGCGCGTGCGGCGCCGTGGCGGCTTGCCTCGTTGCGCGTGGCGGGTCGGCCGCCTATCGTCGGGCCGTGCCCTCGCGATCCCCAAAGCTCCTCGTTTTAGGCTCGTTGCTTTTGGTCGCTCCGACTTGGGTCGGGTGTGGAGCCGCAGCCACGCCCACGAGCAGCGTGGCCGTGGCTAACCAGCGCCTGACGGGCTCCTGGCGGCTGCAGAGCTTTGCGCCGGAGGTCCCCCTGGACCTGCCGCTTCAGGCCGTTCTGGCCGCCGAGCTCGGGCAGCTGGTGGTGACCTTCAATCAGAGTCAGTTCAGCGCGGTGGGTCCGGGCGTGAATTTCAACGGGCGCTACCTCGTGACCAGCGCCGACGGCGAACAGCTGCAGGCGATTCTTTATGATCCCCAAGGCGTCGGTTATCACTTTTCCTGCCAATTCGCGGGCAATCTGCTGCATTTTCACATCGACGATAAGCCTTGGGCCGGTGTCGGCGCGCTGCAGCGCGCCTGAGCGTCCCAGGCTTGGACGGGCCGCGCCCGACCGCGCCCTCTCAGCGCGACCCGCGCTCGAGTAGCTCGAGCATGCCGTCGAAGCTGTCGCGCATGGCCCAGGCCTGGGCACTCGGGTCCTCGAGCTTGGCCGCGCGCTGTCGTCCGGCGGACAGCGCGCGCTTCGGCCCGACGCAGCTGCCGGCTAGGCGCTGGCTGAGGTCCGCCGCGGCGCCCTCGTAGATTTGGTAGCAGGCGGCGATCTTCCCCTCGTTGTAGAGCGGGGCGCCGACCTCGATCGCTTCTTTCAGTGTCTTGAAGATCAGCGCCTTTTGCGCGTCAGAACAGCCCTTCAGTGTGCTGAGCGGATGATGGGGAACGCTGCGCTTGAGCTGCTCGCTCGCTGCCTGACTCTGCAGCGCGCTCATGGCGGCCGAGAACAGACTCATCGAAATCGGGTGTGGATTGTCGATCAGCTCGGTGACGTACTTGGAGGGCAAGCCGAAGTTCAAGTTTTGGCCGCTTTTCATGAAGGCGGTAGCGACCCCGATGACCTCGCCGCGATCGTTGAACAGCGGCCCGCCCGACGAACCGGGCGCAATCGGCGCCGATACCTGAAGCACGTCGAGCCCATCGTGCACGTGACGAACGGCGCTGATCAGGCCGTTCGAGACCGTATCCTCGAGGCCCAGAGGATGGCCAATGGCGAGCACGCTGTCGCCGGGACGGACAGCGTCACTGTTGCCGACCGGTAGGGTGGGCAAGCCTTTGGCTTCGATCCGCAAGATGACTAAATCGTGGAGGCGATTGGCGTTGATGATCTCGACCACGGGGAACTCTTTGTGGTCGGAGAACACGACCGAGATTTCGGTGGCGCCGCGCACGACGTGAAAATTGGTAGCAACCCAACCGTCAGCCCGCACGACGAAGCCCGTGCCGAGAGAGTCGCCAGCGCGAACCGAGACGATCGCGGGCATCGCTCGCGCAGTGATATCGGCAGGGCTCTGCACCGGTGGCCGTCCGCCCGCACTTGCGACGGGCACGGCCGGCCCCGTGGGCGGGCCGGCGTGCGCTGGTTCGCCCGAGTGCGAGGCACACGCAGGTACTGTGAGCGCCCCCAACAACAAGCATGACCCAACGAAAGTCCGCACGGTCTTTCGAGCATAGCGCTCTTGCCCGATTACGGCAGCTCGACGCCCGGTTTTGCATGGAATTGGCTGCTTCCGAAGGCGCAAACCGGGTGCCTGCGGGCGATCTCTGCCACAACAAACTTGGCCGACGCGAGGAGTCTCGGCCGAGTATCGGGGCTATGTCGCGCTTGCTCTTCGTGCTCGGTTTGGTCCCGCTCGCCGCGTGTCTTCAGCTTGGAACGCCGGGCGATGCTGGTGCGGGCGCTGCTGGTGCGGGCGCTGCCAATGCCGGCGCTGCCGGCGCCTCGTCCTCGGATGCCGGGCTGCCGGCGGCGTCCGGGACCAAGTGCGGCGTTGACCCGAACTCGGGCATCACGCTTTGTCTGGGCATCACGTCGTGTCCAACGGTACTGGTTGATCCGGATCAGCTCCCAGGCTGTGGCTATCGCATCTCAGGCAGTGCGATCGATCTCGAGTGTTTGTGTAACGACTCGCTTTGCCCAGTGGGCTCTGCGGCGAGCTGCGGCGATGCCAAGGCGCTCTTGGCCGAGCAATCCGCGCAAAGTGTTTGTGCGGGGATCGCGGAAGGGCGTTGCAGCGTCGTGAGCCAATCGGCGACGAATGCCGGCTCGAACACCGGCTCGAGCTGCGATAAGAATTGTCGCTCCGAGTGCGGCGGCAACCCTGACTGCATCGCGCTTTGCGGCTGCTGATCAATAGAACGAGCTGGCCGGGAAATCGACGGGCACCGACAGCTCGTCGTTGCCGTAGATGGTGAAAGGCCCGGTCCGAACGGCCGTGGTGCGATCGCGCCCGGCTGGGTCGAGCAGCACCGCCTCGGCGTTGTAGCTGCCCGGCTGGAGATCGACGGTCGTCGCGAACGCGCGACACGACTCCTGAAATTCGCCCGCCAGCGAGCCCGAGAGCGTCGTTACGGTGATGTCCAAAGTCGCTGAATCGCTCTGGTCGCACTGATCTGGGTTCTTGCTGCCATCGATCGTCCAATCGAGGACCAGCGAACCCGAGTCGATGACCGTGGCCGGCGCGGAGTCGTTGGTCTCGACGATGCAACCGGCTAGAACGGAGCAGCAAAGGCACGCGAAAATCAGCGGTTTCATGGCTTCTCCCGGGCTCTGCTCGCTAATCCACACGCTCGGCATGGGGCGCGGCTCGTCTTGGCGCCGCTTCTCGGCGCTCTTCGCGCTCGGGGCGTCGTGGTTCGACGAAACGCTCGCGCTCGGGTGCGCGAGGAGCACGTTGTACATGCAGGCGATAGCGCGCGAGCGGCGCTGGCTCGGTGCGATAGTACATCCAGCGACCGCCATCCCGCGTGTACCAATGATCGTGCACGTAGTACACGGGTCGACCTTCGTAATAGTAGCTCGGCGCGACTTCCACATCGACAGGTGCCATCGCGGTGTCGACATAGACGGGTTCGGCATCGGCTTCGGCGTAACACCCTGAAGCGAGTGCCACCAAAGCGGTCACAGCGAGTGCGCGGGTGAGCCGTGCGGACATGAAACCCAAATGAGCAAAGCTCGTGCCGCGCGACAGGCGCCGATACTTCGCCGCTCGACGCCCAGAAGATTCCGATTCAGCGCAGCATCCCCGCGTCGATGGCCGCGAGGCAATTCGCCGCGCTGGGACAGCGTTGACGCAATTCCAGCCGTGTTCAAGGAGAAAACGGCGCGCTGGGCGCGGGCATGACGCTTGCTGAGCAGCTGAGTGACGTCGCGCAGAAACCGATGCGACGGACCGGGAGAATTCATGAAGCTTCAGAACGCGGTCTTTGCTTTCGGCTTATGCTTGGGCGTTGGTCTGTTCGGTGAGGTCGCGCACGCGGAACAAAACATCGTGCGCGACCCGGATCGTCATCCGCACTACGTGTTCGAGGCCGAGCCGCACTTCTTGCTTGCACCGATCGACGGCCCCGCGCCGGGCGCTGGGTTTCGCGGCACGATCGTGCTCGCGCAGGATGGTTTCATCGATTCCATCAATGACAGCGTCGGGCTCGGCTTTGGCGCAGATTGGACGCACGACAATACTTGGGTCCCGATCGTGATGCAGTGGAACTTCTGGCTCAGCAACCATTGGTCGGTGTTCGGTGAGCCCGGCGGCGCGTTTCATTTCACCGACAATGGCCGGCGCGATCGGGCAGATTTCACGCTCTACGGTGGCGCTCGCCTGCGCTTTTCGGATCGCGTGACGCTGACCCTGCGCGTCGGGCACCCAGCGCTCGCGGTCGGCCTATCTTTCCTGCTCTGAACCCGCGCAGTCGACTCGGCAGCCGCTGAGTGCTACTCGGCGCGGCTTGAGCACGCTCGCGCCGAAGACCTCCGTTCACGCGCCGCCTCCTGGCTTTTCGGAGCGGCGCGTGTCGCTGGAAGCGGAATTTCAGGAGGTCGTCACCGTCGACAGCCTGACCGGCCGATGGTTCATCTTTCAGCGAGCTCGTGGTCATCGACATTCAGTCGATGACGTCTTGACGGCTCACTACGCGCTCGAGGTCTCGCCGCCGGTAGCAACGCATTTGGACCTCGGTGCTGGCCTCGGCACGGTTGGCTTATTGGTGCTCTGGGGCATGTCCGACGAAGCGAAGCTCACGGCGATCGAAGCGCAGTCGGTGAGCCACCAACTGTTGCTGGCGAATGTTGCTGAAAATGGCCTCGAGCACCGCGTGCGCGTCGTGCACGGTGATCTGCGTGAGTACTCGAGCACCGAGCGCTTTCCGCTGATCACGGGCAGTCCGCCTTATTTCCCTGTTTCTGCCGGGATCGTGCCGCGTGATTCGCAAAAAGCGCATGCGCGCTTCGAGTTGCGCGGGGACGTCTCCGACTACGCGCGCGCCGCCGCGCGGCTCTTGACCGAAAAAGGTTGGTTCGTCTTCTGCTTTCCAACACCTCAGAAAGAGCGCGCGCTCGAGGCCGTGGGCAGTGCCGGCTTGCGTGTCGCGCGGATGCGCGACGTCATTCCGCGCGCTGGGCTCGCGTCGCTATTTTCACTGTTCGCCTGCCGAGCGAAGCATGAAGTCATGGATACCGTCATCGATGAACCGCTGCTCGTGCGCACGCACGACGGCGACTTGTCGCTCACGATGTCGAACGTGCGTCGCCGTTTCGGTTTCTGAGATCGAATAAGCTACATTCAAAAACTCGTGATTGAGTGTGCGTTCGAGCCGAAATTGGCTGCAATGTGCCGCTCTACACGAAACTTGTGATCGATCCGGGCAACGCGCTGCATTTCGCTGCGGTCGAATGGCACGCCCGCGTTCTGACCGCTTACTCAAAGCCGGGCATTAGGAGCTCTTTCATGAAACGATTGATGATCGCGTCGGGATCAATGCTGGCGTTGGCGCTTGCGGTTGGCATGCAGGCATGCAGCAGCTCGGATAGCGGCACGCCGACCAACAACGGTGGCAGCGGGAATGCTACCTCCGGCGGCTCCAGCAATGCGACGGGCGGAACCGGGGGCACGTCCGTCCTGCCGGGCGCCGGAACCGGCGGAGTGGCCACGGGAGGTTCGACGGGCGGCAGCACGTCAACGGGCGGCAGTTCGACGGGCGGCAGCACGGCAGGCGGTACCGGTGGTGCTGCGACCGGCGGCGCTGGCGGCTCGACGGCGGGCACCGGTGGCGCGACTGGGGGCACCGGTGGCGGCGCCGCGGTTCCCTTGTGCTCGAGCGGCGAGACCAAGAGCATGCCGTGCACCGCGGCGACGCCAGAAGGCATGGCGTGCGGCAAGACGTGCGGTGTCAAGACGCTCGGCGCGACGAAGGCGGAAACCTGCACCGCGGGCACGTACATGGAAGGCATGTGCACCTATCCGGCTGGCGGCGACTATCACTGCTACAAATTGCCGGCGCCGGTGGCGGCATGCGGCGCGACGCTCCCAAAGAGTGGCGACGCCTGCACCGCGGCTGACTGTTCGCCCCCATGCGGCCCGTATGCGGACAGCGCCGGCACGCAGAAGACCGGCTATTGCGTGTGTATTGCCGGAAAATATGCGTGCGCGAGCGACAAGGAGTGGCCGCCGCAACAATGAGCTAAGTCCGCGTCAGCGCAGCGGCGGGCCACATTCACGAGCTTGCCGCTGTGCACCGCAGCGCGACTTTTTGTAACGAACGTATCGAACTAGCCGGCGCCGCTTGGCGAGGCCGGGCGCCACACTGTGGTGCTTAGCCCCGGTACTTTGTGACCTCGGCCTGCATTGGGCTCGCTGCGGAGTAGAGGCCGGAATGCGGCTCGCCCTGCGCGGCCGTAGCAAATAGGGCCAACATCAACGCCTCGCGCGAGGCTGGCTTGGCGAGCAGGATCGGAGCCTGTTCCGCCTCCACCGCGTCCACTGACTGCTGGAGCAGCGCCCGCGCGGCTTCCGTGTTGCCGGTCGCAAACACGAAGCGCTGCGCGAGCTCCGGAAAGTTCCGGTAGCAAATGGCGTAGAGCTCCGGACCGCTCATACCCGGCATCATCACGTCGGACAGGATGGCATCGAAATCGCTGTCTTGGCGCAGAACCGCGAGTGCCTCGAGCCCGCTAGCGACGGCGATGACTTCGAAATCGGGCAGCAGTCGCATCGTGCAGCGGCGCACCATCTCCTCATCATCGACCAGCAAAACGCGCAGCCTGCCAGATGGGCGGGAACGGTTGTGAAGGAGGGGTTTCGGCGCCAGCGGCCTGGCCAGCCCAGGTTGTGAGCGTCGACCTCGCTTCCGGCACGATGGGCACAACCAAGCACCGTCCGTGGCGCTCAGCAGATCAGAGGTCGTCGAGACCTCCCAACCATCACGCGCCAGTAGGGCAAAGCCCCAGGCGAAGCGAGCGGAGGAGATGTTGCATTGTGCACATTGACACGACTTCATTGGGACCTTGGGAAAACACGATGCAAATGCAATGCCGCGTAGAAATAGGGGTTTGCGCACCTTGAACTACAGTGCTGAGTTTGCAGCGCATCACGCTTTCGTCATGAACGGGTTCGCTCGCAATCACGTTCGCTCGCCGCCATGTTTCGATTCGTGATCGCGCTCGGCTCGGGCATCGATTGCGTGCTGTGACGCTTGCGCGCAGCCGCAGCGGCGCGCGTCGCGACGAACGCGCCGCTGCACCTGGAACGGGACTATTCGCCAACGCAGCGAACGGCGCGCGTGCTCGTCCGCGCCGCTACGGTGCGGGAGCAAAGCGCGAGCACGCCGATCGACCACTTGCTGTTCGCTTCGACGCGACGCGACGCGAACCCAGCGCTCAGGGCGAATCAGCCGGTTTTCGGCTTTATACGAACTTGGCAAGGCCGGCGTCGAGCACGCCGTGAGCTGGGTAAGGGCCGTCCACACGCGCCAGCTTGCGCACCGGCCAGGTCGCCCACGGGACTTGAGAAAAGCCCGTTGCCAGCGCGAGATTTCGCACGACCACTTCGAGATCGTCGATTTGCCACACGTCTTCGTTGGCTCGCTCGTCGCTCGCCGTGGCGGCGCTCCCCACGCGAGACAGGACGAGTGTCGACAAAGGTGGGACGACGCAGCCGAGGAGCGAGAACACGCCGAGCAGGCGTTGAGCCACGTCCAAGCCGCCCACCGAATCGGCGCTGACCGCGGCGCCCACCGGCTTGCCCAGAAAGCACGGCGAGAGCTCGTACGCGCTGATCACCTCCAGAAATCGCTGGAGCGGCGACCCCCAGGAGCCCCAGTAGACGCCGCTCGCGATCAGAAAAGCATCCGCAGAGCTCAGTCGTTCCGCGAGCGCCTCCACACTGCCTGCGTAGTCGGCCAAGGTCAGCGTGTCGCTCTCCCAGCCGCTCGGCAGTGCGCTGGGTGCCCTAGCCAAAAGGCGCGCCGAGTTCCCGAGCGAGCCGCGCACCGAACCGTTCAGCAAGAGCAGACGTGAGCCCATGCGGGGATCAGAGCGCACTACGCCGCGCTGCGCTAGATTGGCGAGCGCACGCCCCATGACCGATCGGAAGCGCCCCGCAAAAACCCCAAAAAAGCTCGAGCCCCGCGCGCCTGTTGCAAAACCCAGGGCGAGATCGAAGCCAGCGCCGAAAACTGCGAAAGCTTCGGGCGAGTACCCGGTGTTGTCATTCGAGCGACGCGAACAATTCGCGGCCTGGCTCGCTGCGCATCATGCGACCGCGCCCGGCATCTGGCTGCGCCTGATGAAGAAGAAATCCGGCGCAAGCTCGATCAGTTATCAGGAGGCGCTCGCGCTCGCCATCGCTTGGGGCTGGATCGACGGCCAGCTCAAGCCGTTCGACGATCGCTCTTGGTTACGCAAGTTCAGTCCGCGTGGAGCGCGCAGCAGCTGGTCAAAAATCAATCGCGATACGGCGCTCAGGCTGATCGCTGTTGGCGAAATGCACCCGCCCGGCCTCGAACAAGTCGAGCGCGCGAAAGGCGACGGACGCTGGAAAGCCGCTTACGACTCGCCAAGCAACGCGACGGTGCCGCCTGATCTGGCGGCGGCGCTCGCGCAATCTCCGCATGCGGCGACTTTCTTCAAGACGTTGGAAGCGCGCAATCGCTATGCAGTGCTGTACCGAGTTCAGGCGCCAAAGAAGGCCGAAACGCGGGCCCGCAAGATCCGCGAGCTCGTGGCGATGTTGGAGCGCGGCGAAAAGATTCATCCCTGAGGGGCTTGGGCCCTCAGTGAATTCGACAGCCGGCAGCGTGCGTTGCGCCGCTGCGCACTGGCGCCCAGGACGAGCAGGCCGAGCAAATCCCAGATCACGCTGGAACGCCCTGGGGAGCGCGTGCTGGCGATTTCGCAGCCCGCGTGCGGGGGAGCCGGTACTGAACCTTGGGGCGTTTCGAGCGTCGCGCGCTCGCCCATGGGCGGCTGCGGCGTGTACTCGAGCTGTGTCGTATCGAAGCTCTTGCTCTGCGCGCGGCTGAGAATGCCGCTCATGGTTTGCTCATCGAGCGCCGGTGTTCGGCTCAAGATCCAGAGATAGAGTCGCGACGGATGACCGATCACGGCGTAATCGTAGTTCGCGCCAACCTCGAGCACCCAGTAGTCGCCGGTATAGCCGCCGACGTCCAGCGCGAGTTTGGCCGGCACGGACGTGTCCGGCACCGTGGCCTTCATCGCGACGGTTTGCAGCGGACCGCTCGCGCTCCCGACATTGCACTGATTGACGAGGCTCAGTGATCCGTCGGCCGCCCGAGTGTAAAACGCGGTCGTGCCGTGGCAATCGACCTGAGTGGTCCTCGGCAAGCGGGCGATTTCGTACCATTTGCCCTGAAGCTCGGACAAATTCACACTCGGCGCGACCTCGAGCGGAGGGTCAGACTGACAACTGCCGAGAGTGAAGGCAGCAGTGAAGAAGAGCGCGAGGCTGAAAGCCCAGGGTCTGCTGAACCATAGCGTTCGCCCGCTCATGCTCGACCTCGCCCGCGATCGCGACACCGGCGAAGCAGCCACCAGCCGAGCCCGACGCCGGCCGCAGCCTGCCCGCCGCGGTCGTTGCCCGTGGGGGCCGTCCCACCACAGCCGTAGCCGGGTTCTTGTTCGCCAATGATTCTGCCATTGGCTGAGCTATTCGGATCGGTTCCCAGGACGAGCTCGTCAGCGTCCGACTTTCCGTCGCCGTCGCTATCGACCTGGTCGGCCGCGAGCAGCGCCACGGCTGCGGCAATCGAGCTCCTTTCTTCGGTCAAACCGCGCGCGCGCAGTGACAACGCGAATGGAGTGATGGCCGTGCTCGAGCCGGTGTTGCCCTTGATGTGGCACACGCTGCAGGGCACCAAATAGCTCAACGGCACGTCTTGCTCGAGCGCTGAAGGAAACGACCGCTCCGCCTTGGCAAGCGAGCTGTAGAACAACGGTGCCAACGCCGCGATCGCGAACCAGAGCTTCGGTCTTGCTTGGCTCATCTTGCTCCTCGGCGCGCAAACACAGCGCCGCTTTCTGCCGAAATTTTCATAGATAGACATGAAGCTGAAGCATCAGCGCGGTCATGCTGAGATTGGTGGTGCCGTTGGCGAGGCTCTGCTTTTGGAAATCGAAGCGCGCGTCAGCGTGAGGCGCGAAGAACCAACCAGCGCCGAGCCAGCCACTCCAGGACGTTCGTCGGTTCGAGGCTCCGAGTCGCATGTTCTCGGCAGTTGCGAGTAGATGAAGCCCTTGCACTGGTTCGAGGTCCGCCTGCAGCATCGTCGCGTAACCGGTGGCGGCCGTGGCCGACTGCTCGACGAGGTCGGCCTCCGCCAATAGCCCGAGCGCGCGGGCTGGCGCCAAGCGCGCAAATAAGCCGTGCGCTTGGCGTGTATTCGGTAGCCTCAAATAGAGATCTTGCGCTGCGTGCGTGACGAGGCTGCTGACGCCGAATGCCGCGCCCGTGAACGGCGCCAGCTCGGCGTACGCGGAGTAGCCGCGCTCACGATAGGCGTCGGGTGAAACCTGATAGTTTCCTGCGATGCCCATGAGCTCGCCGCGGAGCAGCTCGCCGCTGTACGCGAACGCGAGACCATGCTGCTGCGTGTCGTTGAGATCGGTGCGCGTCGACTGACGTACGAATAACGTGTGCTCGATCTGTCGTATGCCGAAAGGCAGAGCGATGCGTCCGGCGCGCACCAAGAATGCGTCGTCTTTGCCGAACGCCCAGCCGAGCCAGTGCTCGCGCGAAACGAGGCTTCCGCTCACCGACGCGGCGGAACCTTCGCTGCTCACGAAGCCCATGCTCGCGTAGGCTCGGAATCCACCGCTGACAACCGCCGTGCGAAGATCGGCCTGCATCACGATCAGCTGCGGCGTAAATCCGCTGGAGCCGGTCTTGCTCATGAGGTTTAGCAGCCGCAGGCTCCCGCTCGGCAGAAACCACTCTGGCGGTTTGACCGCGCTCCAGAGAAAGCCGGCGGTTGGGCTCGGTTCATCGCTCGAGCTCGGGCCGTACTTGGTGCGCAGTAACTCGTCGCCGATCGCGGATCCGTAGTCGGTGAGCACACCGCCTCCGCTCGGATCGACGTGACACGTGGCGCAGCCAACGTAGCCGTGGCGAATCATCCACGGATACGCATGAGCCGAACGCGAAGCGCACGACAATCCGACGAGCAGGAGCGCGGCGAGCGCGATGCGAATGACGGCGGACCGCGCAGCGGAGCGAAATCGAAACTCGGGTCGCACGGAGTCAGCCGCTCTTCACACGCTTTTCAGCGTGGGTCGCGCCGGCCGTTGTGAGCTTGGTCCACCGGACGTCGCGATCGAATGGGTTCGGCGGAGCCGCGGCGCGCCGAACGAGTGACAGCTTCATTTGCTGCGAAGAGTGCCTTTGGCCACTGCGATGCAGGCAGCGCACATCATGTGAAACACGAAAAATGGCTGGTCGCGGTGGCTCCGCACGGTCGCGCAAATTTAGCGTCGTATACTTGCTTCTGCGCGCGACGGAGGCGATCCCGCGGGCGACAAGCACGTACGGCGAGCACGTCGATCTGACGACTGCTGCGCTTGCCGCGCTCTTTACTGTTGCGGGCGATGTCCAACGTGGAGGCCGAACAGGCGTCTGCACGGCGTTACCGAGCGCACTTTCTGTGAGCCAACGCGTTACTGGTCTAAAAATCTAATGAATGCCGTCGGTTAGGCTCAACAATTTCTATTGTGCTTGATTGCACAATAGAAATTGCCTATGAATCGGACATGGCCGCACGCAAGCGGGGGCGCCCGCGCAAGGAACCAGAAAAGCTAGCGGTTTGGACGCCTCCGGCGGACTGGTCGCGGCTCGTGGTGTGGGTTTCGGCCGCCGAGCGCATCGCGCTCAAACGGGTTGCGGTGGAAGCAGACACGTCGGTCGCACAGCTCGTGCGCGCGCTCGCAAACGGCCTCGTTCACGGTGTGATCACGGGTGATGAGCTCTTGAGGCAGATTCGAAGAGGCATAGAAGTCATGGAAAAAATACCGACTATTTTCGATCGTGGTGAAGACTTCCGAGTGATGCCCAAGCCGCGCGTCGGCTGTGAATGGGTATTCGCCGGTGAGGGCCGCGCTACTGAAAAGATCGACGGCACGAACATCCGGATCACTGCGCGCGCGGGTCAGGTCGTGCGCGTAGAAAAGCGCCGCAACCCGAGCAAGCTACAGAAGCAGCAAGGTATCGTCGACGGCTGGTACGTCGATGCGGATGAACACGGCAAGGAAGACAAATGGATTTTCGAAGCCATCAAAGGCACCGACGTGAGCGGCTGGCCCGATGGTGAGCACAGCGCCGAAGCCATCGGGCCTCACGTCCAAGGAAACCCGCTCGGCCTCACCACGCACCGATGTATCCCCTTCAACCTCGAAATTCCAGAGTACGAAAACGTGCCACGCAACTTCGATTCGCTGAAGGCATTTCTCGGCACGCTCGAGAGCAAGTACGCGCCGGGTCACCTCGCCGAAGGCATCGTTTTCCATCACCCTGATGGGCGACGCGCGAAGATCAAACGCAAGGATTTTGCGGGCGTGGCTGGTTGACGGAAGTGGAACCGAGGTTTGTCTGCGCGCCAAACCTACTTCGAGGAGAACGCGCTTGAACGAGTGCGGGTGCGCAGCAGGCCGCCATTTGACGCCGAAGGCTGTGCCGCGATGTGACGGCAAAGGTGACCATCAATCAAATGCAAGGGGGCCAATCGTTTTGGCTCTCTTCGCTTGCTGGCGAATTGTCGAACGACGCCGGCGCCGAGTGGCTGCGGGTTTGCTGCTCGTGACAATCGGCCTGACTGAGCATGCTCTCGGTTCTAGAAAACGGCTGAAGCTTTTGGAGCAGAGACGGCAGTGAACTTTAATGCTCGCTCGCCGCAGGATGACCGATCGAAGTGTCGGGACGCTGTTTGCAGGTTGCGGATGCGCGTGTCAGTTTTTCATGCATGCAAGTGATCTTCCGGCGCATCGGTGAGCGCCGCTACGCGGTCGTCGTCGAAGCGCCGGGCGAGGCCGCGCAGACGATGAGCCCGGCGCCAGGCTTCGATCAGCACATCCCGCATGATTTGGTCCATTACGTGGTGGAGGCAGAGCTCGGCCTCGATGCTGGAGTGTTCGGGCGCGCGGCGCGCGGCGGCGGCACCTTTTACACAGCGAACACGGCAACCAATGCGCGCGAACAAGCTCGGCGCCGTCGCAAACAGGCGCGCCGCGAGCAGGCATTGCGGCGTGAACGCGGCCACGAGGAACAGCTCAACACTTCCGAGCGTCTCGCGGCCCTGTGCGATGCGGCGTGGCGGCGGCGCCACGGTCAGCGCCCTGACCCTGCCTTCTGGCAGCCGTCTTCGCCCGTTTCCGCGCTCGATGCGGCGCGCGTGGAGCGAGTGGTATCCCGGCTCGATGAGCTAGCTCCCCTGTGGAATCGACTGCCAGTGGGCGGCCAGCTCGTGCTCACGTGGCCCAGCTTGTCGGCTCAGATCCAGGGGGGATCAATTTAGGACTGGGACCGCGGTTGCTGAGAGGCGCTCCCCGCTCTTCCAAGATCGACGCCAGTGCGCGCCGACGGCATCAATGGGCGTCGACGAGAGCCGTAGCGCGTTGACAGTTCGCGCCAACCCGCTAGGTCAGCCCGAGATCCGCGCTTCCACCCAGTGCAAAACGCCAACGTTCGTTGGCGTTCGTCTCTTTGCGCACCCGGGAAGATTCGAACTTCCGACCCTCGGATTCGTAGTCCGATGCTCTATCCAGCTGAGCTACGGGTGCGAAGGGGCGAGTGCATAGCACGGGTTTTTGAGACTGTGCGGGAAATGGTGCAGCTGATGCGCGAGAGTTGGTCGGTTGTCTCCGGCGCGCGGTCCGGATTCGCGCTGGCTACTCTGAAAAGTTTTCAGAGGGCGCGGGGGACCGTGACAGCGAAGCCAGGTTAGAAGCTCACGCGACTTGGGCCGCGACACTGGAATCGAGCTTATATAGGCAAAAACAATCGGCTTTGTTGGGCTAGTGGACCTTGGCACGGATGGTGCTTTAGAGACCACCGAACGTCGCGAGGGTGCAGCCTCGAGACGGTCCTTAGGTCGCTTTGCTTCTTAGTTCGCCGTACCGCGGCACTGCTTAAGCTTCGCTTCCGCTTCCTTAGTCTCGCTTCTCTTAGACTGTTCTGCGCTTTTCTTGCGCTTTTCTTGACCTGCAGTTTTTCAGCTGAAGGCCCGACGGGGGAGACCCCGCTCGGGTCTTTGCTCATTTTGCTTCGAATTTCGTGAAACGCACGCGCTTTCGTGGCGCGTATGGGATGAACGCCGGGTCTCCGCCAAAGATTCCGGCTTTCAGCGCGCGTCAGCGGCTGTCGACGATTTCGCGCGGCAGTCCGAAGACGTGATCCGCCGGCGCTTGCGCGTGACAGCCCGCGCACGAGGGGAGCGCCCCTGCGGCCAGAACCCCGCCACGCGCACCCAGCTGGAAGTAGGTCCAGCTGCCATTGAGCTTGCGCATTCCGTACCCCGGACCATCGGCGCTCGTTGCTAGCTGTGCCAGCACGCAGCCGTCCGGAAAGACCGTGTCGGTGACCAGCGTGCGGTAAGTACCTCGGCAGTCGGCGCTCACTCGCACATCCACCGCCTGCTCGGGCTGGTGTCCGTGTGCTATGAAGGGCGCGGGGTTCAGTGCAGGCCACTCGAGGGCTGAGGCGTAGGCATCCCAGGTCTGAGGCGGCTTGGGCGGTGTCGTTCGGGCTGCGGCTGGCTTTGCCCAGGCATCCGATGCTCCCGCGAGTGGTCCCTGTGCCGGCGGTGCGCAAGCCGCGCACACTTGGAGCGTGAACAGCGTGGCCGCGGTCAGGCGGAAAACGGCGTAGGCTGCGCGGACCAGGTGGGCATGGTACCACGAGCGGGTGTGGTCCCCATTTCGCGGTCGAGGCGCGCGGAGCAGCGCCGCGTTGGCCGTCGCGCTCGCGAGCTGTGCCTGCTCCACGCACCCCACGGCTGCTGCGCGCGTGCCGCCCGTCGAGCTCGCCGCGCACGCGCCGCCGCCGGTGGCGTCATCGGCCGGAGAGTCGGTGCTCGGCAGCGAACCTGCGGCACCGGCTCCTGCCGGTGCCGCGAGCGCCCAACCGGCGCCGCATCCACGCAGTAGCCAAGAGCGCGGCTGGCTGGGCGTGGAGCTCGGGAAACGTCAGCCTGACGAGCCCGGCGTGTTGGTGCGGGATGTGGTGCGAGGTTCGCCAGCCGCGAGCGCTGGGGTCGTCGCGGGCGACGTGATCCTGAGCGTGGACGGAGAGAACGTCACTCGGCCGGAGGACGTGAGCCTGCGCGTGGGCGTGCGTGGTGCCGGTCAGCGCTTGAGCCTCGGCATTTTGCATCAGCAGGCCACGCGGCTCCTGGCCGTCCAGCTCGAGCCGTTTCCCACGGGCGACGAAATCCTCCGTCGCCAATACGTCGGGCAACGCGCGCCCGAGTTCGACGCGCTCGAAACGGCGCAGGGCAGCATCGAGCCACGTCTCGGCGCACTGCGCGGGAAAGTCGTCGTGCTCGAGTTTTGGGCATCTTGGTGTGGGCCGTGTCACTTGCTCAGCCCGGTGCTCGAGCAATGGCACGAGCGCTTCACGTCGCAAGGCGTGGTCGTCGCTGGGGTGGCCGCCGAGGACATGACCGTGGTCACGCGCTCGGCGTATCAGCTCGGTATCGCTTATCCGGTGTTCGCCGATCCGAGCGGCGCGACCACCAAAGCGTATCGCGCGTTGGCGCTGCCCACGGTGTTCGTGCTGGACAAGGCCGGTACGGTGCGGGACGTGATGGTCGGCTATTCGACGCCGGGGCTTTCTCGGCTCGAAACGCTGGTCAAACGGCTGATCGCAGAGTCTTGAGCGAACGCTCGCGGCAGCTCGTATACTGCGCGCAATGGACGAACGAGAGCTCGAACGCGCACGCAGTCGCGCGCTCGCAGGCGGCGCAGCGAAATACCACGAGAAGAACGCGGAGCAGGGCAAGCGGTTCGCACGCGAGCGCATTCTGCTCTTGGTCGACGCCGATTCGTTTTGCGAGGATGCGCTGCTCGCCAATAGCACCGCCGCCGATTTGCCGGCGGACGGTGTCATCACGGGCGTGGCGCGGGTCGGCGGCCGGCAAGTGGCGATCATGGCCAACGACTCGACGGTGAAGGCCGGTTCTTGGGGCAAGCGCACGGTCGAGAAGATCTTGCGCATTCAAGAGACCGCTGAGCGGCTTTTATGCCCGCTGCTTTATCTCGTCGATTCTGCGGGCGCGCGGATCACCGACCAAGTCGAGATGTTTCCTGGCCGGCGCGGCGCGGGGCGCATTTTCTACAATCAGGTTGGCCTGAGCGGGCGCGTTCCCCAGCTCTGTTTGTTGTTTGGGCCCTCCGCCGCAGGCGGCGCCTATATTCCGGCCTTTTGCGACGTGGTCGTGATGGTCGACGGCAACGCCAGCATGTACCTCGGCTCGCCGCGCATGGCCGAAATGGTGATCGGCGAGCACGTGACACTCGAGGAGATGGGCGGCGCGAAAATGCACACCGCCGTCTCCGGCTGCGGCGACGTGCTCGTGCAGAGCGAGCCCGAAGCAATCGCGTTCGCCAAATCATATCTTGCGTTCTTGCCGTCGAGTCATGAACAAGAGCCGCCGCGAGTCGAAGCGCGTCCAGCGAAGTCCGGCCTGCGACCGCTCGCTGAAATCATCGTTGCCGACGAGAACAAGCCGTTCGACATGCGGCTCGTGATCGAGCACATCGTCGATGAGGGCAGTCTGCTCGAGCTCAAGGCGCGCTTCGCCAAGGAGCTGATCACGGCCTTTGCGCGGATCGACGGGCGTCCAGTTGGCATCGTTGCCAATCAGCCGAAGCAGCTGGGCGGCGTCTTGTTCGTGGATAGCGCCGACAAAGCCGCGCGTTTCATTTGGCTGTGCGACGCGTTCAACGTGCCGCTGTTGTTTTTGGCAGACGTGCCAGGCTTCATGATCGGGACGAAAGTCGAGCGCCAGGGCATCATCCGCGCGGGCGCCAAGATGATCGCCGCGGTCAGTGAGGCAACGGTCCCGAAAATCAGCTTGATCGTGCGAAAGGCGTACGGCGCGGGCCTGTATGCGATGTGCGGCCCAGCCTTCGAGCCCGATGCATGCCTCGCGCTACCGAGCGCGTCGATCGCGGTGATGGGCCCACAAGCGGCCGTGAACGCGGTCTACTTCAACAAGATTCAGGAAATTCCTGCCGGTCCGGAGCGTGAGGCATTCGTCAGCAAGATGCGCGATGAATACCGCGCGGACGTCGACCTCGAGAAGCTCGCGAGCGAACTCGTGATCGACGGGATCGTGCCTTTTGACGATGTGAGGCGAGAGCTCGCTCAACGCTTTCAGCAGTACGAAGGCAAGCGGCGGCCGCGTGTTGCCCGCCGACATCTGGTGCCGCCGGTCTGAGCTCGCATGCGTGACAAGCGTTTCATCGTTCGGGGGTTGCTCGCGCTCGGCTGCATGCTTGGCAGTCGCATGGCCGCGGCGCAGGTCGATTTGGGCGCATTGGGGCGCGCTCTGCCGAGCGCTTCCTTGCCCACTTCGGGCGGCGCGCTGCCGCGGGTGTTCGCGCGCGGCTCGGCGGGTGCCGTACCGGTCGTGGTGCGCAGTCGGTCCGGCGCGATTAGCGCCCCGGAGCTCAGCAACCTCGCGGGTTTCGCCTTCGCTCGCCTCGAAGGTACGCAGATCGAAAGGCTCGCCGCGGCTCATCCCGATTGGTCGTTCGATTGGTCTCCGCCACGCCATGTGCTGCTCGACCAAGTCGATGGCTGGGTACGGGCGGCCAGCGTGCGCAAGGAAACGAGCACGTCCGGTCAAGGCGTGGTCGTGGGCATCGTCGATACGGGCATCGATCTCGGCCATGCCGATTTCCGAACCGCAGCCGGCAAGACGCGCGTTGCTTGGTTCTTGGACGTGGCGCGCAATCCCGAAGCGCTGCACCCCGATCTCGAATCGGCGTACGGCTGCAACGACACGGGCAACCAGTGCGCGATCTTCGCGGCCGGTGACATCGATGCGCGCCTGGCCACAAATGGTAGCTTACCGGGCGACGACTTCGGCCATGGCAGCCACGTGGCTTCGCTCGCCGCCGGTAACGGCTTGTCGAGCAAGGTGCCGACGTACGTTGGCATCGCGCCCGAGGCGACTTACGTCGTTGCGCGAGTAGCGCACGCGAACGGCGCGATCGAAGATGCGGATGTCCTTCGGGCCGTGAAGTTCGTGTTCGATCGCGCGGCCGATCTAGGCATGCCGGCGGTCGTGAATCTGAGCTTGGGCAGCGACTTCGGCGCGCACGACGGTAGCTCGGCGCTGGAGAGCGAGCTCAGCAACATGATTTCACCCGACCTGCCCGGCCGAGCGATCGTCGTCGCAGCGGGCAACAGCGCGGGGCTCTATTCGGGGCTCGACTCGCCGTATCCGCCGCCGTTCGGCGTGCATACCGAGGTGCACGTGGCGCGCGACTCGGTGTCGATCGTGCCGCTCATCACGCCGCCGCCCACGAGCGGTGGCACGTCCGTGAACGGTACCGCGTACGTGTGGCTCGGCTTTCGCGACGGAGACGAGGTGAGCGTCGGGCTCGAAGATGCGAACGGCACGTGGCTACCGCAACTGCAGGTCGGGCAAGCCACCACTTATCAGCGCGCGGATTACGAAGCGACGCTCTATAACGGCACCCAGACCACGGGTGCGACGAGCGGGTTCAGCCTCGGCCGCAACGGAGCCGTCCTGGTCATCGACGGAACTTGGCCGAGCACGATCGACTTCAAAATTCGGCTCGAGGGTCATGGCACCGCCGAGCTCTGGGTCCAGGGCGCCGGCGATCTGGCGCCCGAGGTGAATCTGGGCGCGCTCTTTCCGCGCGCGCTGAAGGAGGGCACGATCAACGTTCCCGCGAGCGCGAGTGCGCTGATCGCGGTCGGCGCGACTTTGAATCGCAAAACTTGGACATCTGTCGCTGGCACTGCGGTGGAGATGCCGGATCTGGGAGCGCTCACCGATGCGCCGCTCGATACGATTGCTTACTTCAGTGCTGGCGGGCCGAACGCGCTCGGCGCCTTGAAGCCGGATATCGTCGCGCCCGGTGTCGCCATCGCCGGCGCGATGGCGCTCTCCGCCGATCCGCGGCGAAATGACGGCGTGGGCTTGTTCGCGAGCGGTGGGCGCTGCCCCGGGAACGAGGAATGCTTCGTGGTCGACGAGCACCACGCCATCACGAGTGGCACGTCGATGTCGGCGCCGATCGTGACCGGCGCGATCGCGCTACTGTTCGAGCGCGATCCGACGCTGACGCAAAACTCGGTGCGCGCGCTGCTCCAGGCCGGCGCACGTCCGCTGCAAGGTCGCGTGCTCGACGAACGACAGATCGGCCCTGGGGCGCTCGATCTGGAGGGCGCACTGAGCGCCGCGTTGGCGGGCGAATCGCCGGCAGTGCGCACGCCCGGCGCAAAGAGTTGGCTCGCGCTCTCGGAATCCTACGCGCACCCGGACCCGGCATGGCCGTTCGTCGGCTACATCGAGCTGCGTGACGACTCTGGCAACATCGCGGATGGCTTCGAGCCAAGCCGTCTGCGCGTCACCGCGGAGCCAGCGACGTTCAGCGAGGATCTCACGCGCGTCGCTCCCGGCTTTTACCGGTTTACCTTGACGGCTCCGCCGGGTAGCGGCGGCAGCACCCTTCACCTCAACGTGCTGTTCGATGGCCAACCGCTGCTCAGCCGCGATCTGCCGATCGCGGTGGACCGTTGGCTGGCAAATGACGGCGTTTCAGCGCGTGGGGGCTGCGCGTTCGGCCCGGCGCCGAGCGCGACGCTCAGCTCTTGGGCGCCGCTGGGCGCGCTCGCTCTGCTGCTCCGGCGCCGACGCCGACGTTACATGCTGGCAAAATAGACGGTGCAAGACTGTGGCTCGAAGGGAGCGAGATCCGGATCGAACGGATGCGCGAGATCCACTCCGCCCATGTTGATGCCAATCGCGAGCACCGCGCGCACGTTGAGCAAATTGACGACGCGTCCTTCGGCGGAGCGGCCGCGCTCCTGAAATGGCACGTCGACGCGCGCCATCTCGCGGCCTTGCGCGTCGAGGCTGATCAGACGCCACTTGAACGCGACCGGCGCTTCCCACTCGGCCTCGAAGCCCAGCGATGTGCCGAGCGGAACCTCGTCCATGTCGACCCACACGAGCTCGATCCCAGTCGGTTCGATCGGCCGTGAAGCGCGAACTCGGCGGGGGAGCGAGGAGAATTCGAGCACCCAGTCGTAGCGCGGGCGGCCGAATGCACCGGCCCATTCAGCGTACGGCGGGTGCGTTCCGTCGTCGCGATCGCCGAGGAACGCTCGCGAAACGGCGTAATCGCCGAGCAGAGACGCCATCTTGACGGTGTCCTCGTCCAGGCTGTGGCGGAGCACGTCGAACACGTCGGGTTCGTTGTTCCACTCGAACGCACTGCTCGGGGTACTGCCAACGCTGGCCGAGAACAGCGAGGCGATCAGGCCCCCGCTCTCTTGCGACGACCGCGCGAGCTCCAAAAAATCCAGCAGCAATGCCGCGCTCGCGCGTGGGTCCGCCGTTCGCGCGGCCAGCGCCAGCTCGGGGTGCGCCTGCGTGTCGTCGATGGCCTGCACGTCCAGCGAGCTGATGCGCCCGGTGAGCCACCACAGCTCGGTAGCAAAGGCGCGCTGCAGAGCGGGCGTTTCAGCGGGATCGAGCCGCTTCGCGATCGCTTCTGCTACGCAGAGCGTGGCGTCGCGCTTCATCAGCTCTGGATCGCTCGCGCCGCCCACGCAGAACGCCGAGGCGCGATCGAGCCCGCCGAACTCGACGGCATCGCGCTCGGTCGCGAGTGCGCTCCGCCCGTCGCCGAGATACCAATCCAAAGCGTCGCTCCCGCCGTGGCCATCGTCGGGCAGGGGCGTCGGCAAAGCGAGCACCTGTACCAGTCGCTCGTAGGCCGCTTCGAGCGCTTGCAATCCCTCCAGCACTTGCGCGCCGGAGTTTGCCTGGCCGCGATGCACGCACACCGGGAGGCGCTCGGAGCAGGCTGCGCCCAGGCTGTGCGGGCGCTCGCTACTGCTGGCAAAGGCAGCTCCGGTCGGCAGATCGGGGTCGATGGCGACGGGCGGCCGGATCACGTGCCCACCTGCACCGAAGAGCAGGGGAGGATCTCGGCGCGCGCTGCCGGCACGGCAGGGAGCCACGCTCAGCAAACATGTAACGAGGGCGGCGAGCCACGTCCCAATACGCATTTACGCCGCGGACTTTAGCCTGGAACCGCCGCGGTGCACCGGCGCGTATGCGGGGCCGGCCGAAAGCGCGACGCCCACGAGAATTGACAGGATTTACCCGAAACGACCTATACTCTTGAGTTGCGGGCCAGAGGCCCGAATCAAGCCATGATGAGCCCGCGCTTCGACCCGTCGTATGCCCTGGAGTTTGATCTCGGCCGTGGCCAGATTCGGATGGCCAACGCGAGCGAGCGTGTGGTCGTCCCGAGCGACGCCTTGCTCGCGTTGTGTGAGGGGGCCAGCGCCGACGCCGTGCGCGATTTCGGGCGCCGCCTAGGGACCGAGGCAGGCCGCGCAGCCCTCGCTCACTTGGGCGATGCCGGACAGGCCTCGCTCGAAGCCGTGGTGGAGCACTTGGGCGGGGAGCTTGCGTTGATGGGGCTTGGCTCGCTCGGGCTCGAGCGCTGGGGTAGCGCGCTCGTCCTGTGCTTCACGCATTCGCCGCTCGGCGCGGCGGGTGACTCGTTGCTCGGTTCAGTATTGGAAGGGATGGCGCAGCGCGCATTCGGTCGCGACGTGGTGGCCGCCAAGCTGATGCGGGACGCGGAGCACGTTCGCTTTTTGATCACTGGGCGCGCAGGCGCCGACAAAGCGCTCGGCTGGTTGTCTTCGGGCGTCGCTTGGGGTGACGTGCTGACTCGCCTCGCGAGCGCCGGAAGAGGTGAGTCGTGAATCAAGACGTGACTCGGCTGGAAGAACTGCTCGCGCGCGTTCAGCGCAACGCGGCGCAACCCCGGCGCGGCTGGGCCGCTCCTCTGCCGTCCTCGCCCGGCGCGGCGTCCTCCCCCAGTGCGGCGGCAGCGCCCGCTCGTCCAGCCCTTGCGCCCGCAGCCCCGACCGCTGCCGTTTCGCCGCCGCCCCCGCCGGTCGCGTCGCCGGCACCGGCCTACCCAGCCCACGCGAGCTTCGACTCCGTCGATGATCTGCTCGCCGATCCGTTCCCCGCTTCGTCCGCGCCGCCGCCGCCGATCGCCGCGGAGGTGATCCCGGATCCCATCCCCGCCGTGGAGGTCGCTGCCGGCAGCGAGCACATCTCGGGGGTGATGCCGGTTGCGGAAATCAGCGAGGAGGCGCCCGAGGAATTGCTCGAGGACGACATCGTCGAAATGAGCCCGACAGCGGCGCCCGTGGAAGCTGCTCCGAGCGCGCAGCGGAGCCCGCTCGACGAGCTAGATTTCGACGACGAAGAAGAAGCACCGGCACCTCGAGCGGAGCCGCACGAAGAACCCCCAGCGTCGTCCTCGCGCAGCAAGGTTGCAGCGACGATGGACGAAGCGCTCGCGCACGCCGCCGAGCAGATGGAAATTCAGGAGGGGCGCGAGGTCCCGCTGAAGACGCCCCCGCCCGAATCGGGTCCACAGGCGGCCATGGCGCCGATGCCCGCCGGCATTCACGCGCCTCCCGCGCCCGACATCGACGAACTGCTCGAGGCCGACATCATTCCCGTCAGCGGCGTGACCGGCGCCGTTCCAACCGCCGAACAGCTCGGGCAAACGATTGACCTCGACGAGGCGCGCGGCCCGCACCTGGAGCTCGATCAGCCCGTAGCCGCTGCGCCCGAGGCCACGACCGAAGGGCCGCCAGCGGAAGAACTCGAAGTCACGCTCCCGCAGCGCGAATTTGGCGGCGGCTACCAGGAAAACCTGATGCCTCCGCCGGAGGCGCGGCAAGATCTGGACGCGCATCTACAGCGTGCCGGCGAGGAGGCGATTCCGCCGCCACCCGAGTCCCTGGCCCAATACCCGTCGACACATCCGGCGACTGGCGCAAGCGGCATGTTCGCGGCGGCGACTGCGCCGAGTGTTACGACCGAGTCACCGAACGAAGCGGTGTCGACGGTGACCATCGAAGCCTCGAGCAGCGCGGAGTTCGTGCCGGAGCTGTTGGCGCGTCCAGAGTCGAGCCCGGGCCCGGTGGCGAAGTTCATTCGCGCCGATATGCCGCGACCGAGCACCTTTTTGGAACTGCTCGACGCATCGCTCAAGCTCGGTGAGGGCTGAGCGGCGCGCGGGTTCGGCATCGGCACTGGGCGGTCGCGATGAAGCTGGCCAGTACTCGAGACGGTAGAGACGGCGCGCTGCACGTGGTCAGCCGTGACGGCACGCGCATCGCACCAGCGAACGACATTGCCGCGACGTTGCAGCTGGCGCTCGATCACTGGTCAGAGCTCGCGCCAGCGTTGAGCGAGCGCTTCAATGCCCTCGAGTCAGGCCGAATTTCCGGGCGGAGGTTGGTGAGTGCGGAACTGACTGCGCCGCTACCGCGCGCCTACGAATGGATCGACGGCTCGGCGTTCATCAATCACATCGTGCTCGTGCGGCGCGCGCGCGGCGCTGAACCGCCCGCCACTTTGACGTCCGACCCGCTGGTCTATCAAGGGGCCTCGGGCTGCCTACTCGGCCCGCAAGATCCATTTCCGATGGCTGACGAATCGTTCGGCTTGGACTTCGAAGCCGAGGTTTGCGTCGTGCTCGGCGACACGCCACGGGGCACTCGGCCCGAGCATGGCTTCGAGCACGTGCGTTTGCTCATGCTCGCCAATGATTGGACGTATCGCAATCTGGTGCCGGCGGAGCTCGCCAAAGGCTTTGGCTTCTTCCTCTCCAAGCCCGCCACTTCGTTCTCGCCGCTTGCGGTCACACCCGACGAGCTCGGTTCGGCGTTCCGCGACGGGCGCGTGCATTTACCGCTGAAGACGCGCCTCAACGGGCGACTCGTGGGCGATCCGAACGCCGGCGCGGAGATGCACTTCTCGTTCTTCGACTTGCTCGCGCACGTCACGCGAACGCGCGCGCTGACCGCCGGGACGATTCTCGGCAGCGGCACGGTGTCCAATGCCGACCCCGCGCGCGGCGTGTCGTGCTTGGCGGAGCAGCGTGCGCGCGAAATGATTGCGACGGGCAGCGCCGTGACGCCATTTTTGCAGATAGCGGATCGCGTCGAGATCGAAATGTTCGACGCTTCCGGCGTGAGCATCTTCGGTGCGATTTCGGCGGCGGTGAGCGACTGAAGGCGCGCTACACTGGGCGACATGATCCTGCATACGTATTGGCGCAGTTCGTGCGCTTATCGCGTGCGCATCGTGCTCGGGCTCAAGGGCATCGAGTACGAGCCGCGCTTCGTGCATCTGGTTCGCGATGGTGGTGAACAGTACCGGTCCGAGTTCTTGCAGAAGAGCCCACTCGGACAGGTGCCGGTCCTGGAGCTGGAGCAGGCTGGCGCCCCGGTTTTCCTCAGTCAATCGCTCGCCATCATCGAGTACCTGGAAGAGCGCTTTCCGACTCCCGCTTTGTTGCCCAAAGATGCGCTTGCCCGCGCATGTGCGCGCGAGCTGGCTCAAATCGTCAATTCCGCGATCCAGCCGTTTCAAAACACCGGTACGACGAACTTCCTCCAGCAAGTCGCGCCTGATTTGGACAGGCCTCGCTGGTACCGCCATTTCATCGGGCGCGGCCTCGCCACGCTGGAGGCACGGGCAAAGTCGCTCGCGGGCCGTTTCTTGGTCGGCGACGAGTTGTCGATCGCAGACACGCTGCTCGTGCCGCAACTTTACGCGGCGCGGCGCGTCGAGCTCCCGCTCGACGCTTATCCGACGTTATTGCAAGTCGAGGCCGAGTGTCTAAAGCTCGAAGGCTTCGCCAGTGCACACCCTGACCGACAACCGGATCGGGAGTAGTTGAGGCGCAAAGGTCGCGCGTGCGATGCGACTTGCCTTGCGCTCCTAAAGTTACTGCGGCGCGACGAAATAGCGCTACTTTGAAGGGATGGCAGAGCTCGAACCGCTCGGAATTCTCGGCCTGGAAGGGGTCCACTACTACGTGCGCGATTTGGAGCGCAGCGAGCGCTTCTACATCGACCGCAT
>Ga0207667_10001214_pt1 | contig 32246 bp, 24 predicted proteins | sample KBSCornC52_FD_184301 | JGI IMG/M metagenome (GOLD analysis project Ga0207667, IMG submission 184301) | Corn rhizosphere microbial communities from Kellogg Biological Station, Michigan, USA - KBS Corn C5-2 (SPAdes) (version 2) | ecosystem: Host-associated > Plants > Roots > Rhizosphere > Soil ...
CGTGCCAGCGAGCAAATCATGCGCCGCTATTACTGGGCAGCCAAAGCTGTCACGCAACTCGCGACCATCCTGATTCAAAACATCGAGGCGCAACTGTTCCCGCGCACGAGCGGTATCACCCGAGTGCTGTCCGAACGCTTCGTCGAGAAGCAAGGGATGATCGAGATCGCGAGCGACGATGTATTCGAGCGCACACCCCATGCGATTCTCGAGGCGTTCTTGCTGTATGAGACGACGCGCGGCACGAAGGGCCTCTCGGCACGCACGCTGCGGGCCCTTTACAACGCGCGCGAAATCATGGATTCGGGTTGGCGGCGCGATCCCGAGAACCGTCGCCAATTCATCGAAATTCTGAAGCAGCCGCAGGGCATCACGCATGCCCTGCGGCTCATGAATCAGACGAGCGTGCTCGGCCGCTATCTGCTGAACTTCCGGCGCATCGTCGGACAGATGCAGCACGACCTCTATCACGTTTATACCGTCGACCAGCATATCCTGATGGTGCTGCGCAACCTGCGCCGCTTCGCGCTCGCGGAGCATGCGCACGAGTACCCGTTCTGCAGCCAGTTGATGGCCAACTTCGAACGGCAGTGGGTGCTCTACGTGGCTGCGCTCTTTCACGACATCGCCAAAGGCCGCGGCGGCGACCACTCGACGCTCGGCATGGCCGACGCGCGCCGCTTCTGCCGCGAGCACGGTATCGACGGTGAAGACACGGCGCTCGTGGTTTGGCTCGTGCAACATCATTTGACGATGAGCCAGGTCGCGCAAAAGCAGGATACGAGCGACCCGCAGATCATCAAACAATTCGCCGAACTCGTCGGCAACGAGCGTCGGCTCACCGCGCTCTATTTACTGACGGTCGCCGACATTCGCGGCACGAGCCCGAAAGTCTGGAACACGTGGAAAGGCAAGCTGCTCGAGGACCTTTACCGCATGACGCTGGCCGTGCTCGGCGGCGCGCGGCCCGACGAGCATTCGGAACTGAAGACGCGGCAGGAGGAAGCGCTCGCGCTGCTGCGGCTCGAAACGGTACCCGAGAATGCGCATCGCGCGCTGTGGGACGAGCTCGATGTCGGCTATTTCCTGCGGCACGATGCCGCTGACATCGCCTGGCAAACCCGTGTGCTGTACCGGCACGTGCGTACCGAGACGCCGATCGTGCGCGCACGGCCCTCGCCGATCGGCGAGGCGCTGCAGGTGCTCGTCTACGTGCCCGATCGCTCGGATCTGTTCGCCGGCATTTGTGCGTACTTCGACCGCAACGGCCTCTCCGTGCTCGACGCCCGCATCAACACGACGCGCCACGGTTATGCACTCGACAATTTCATCGTCGCGCATACCGAGCATGATGATGTCCATTACCGCGACATCGCCAATCTCGTCGAGCTGCAACTGACGGCATGGCTTTCGTCCGATGCGCCGCTGCCCGAGCCGTCCAAGGGCCGCCTTTCGCGGCTCTCGAGAACTTTTCCGATTACCCCGCGCGTCGACCTGCGAGCCGACGAGCGAGGCCAGTACTACATCCTGTCCGTGTCGGCCAACGACCGGCCCGGGCTTCTTTATTCGATCGCGCGCGTGCTGGCGGAGCATCGGGTCGGCGTCCATGCGGCGCGGATCAATACGCTCGGCGAGCGCGTCGAGGACGTGTTCCTGCTGGATGGGCGCGGCCTTTCCGATAACCGCTTGCAGATCCAGCTCGAAACAGAACTGCTGCGCGCGATCGCTGTGTGAGACCTTATGCGCGTCAAATTGACAGCCAAGCATCCGCGCCCGGCATCGCCGGGCCGCGCCCCCGTTCGCGCCGGCAGCCCGTCGGCGCGCAAGAGTTCGCGTGCGTCCGACGCCGGGCATCCGGCGGCGATTGAGAAGCCGGCCGCCCCGCGCGCCGGCGGCAGCGCTGCAGAAGGGGCGCCCACGCCCACGGTCGAGGCCGTAGCGGCAACCACGAGAAAGCGCGACGACACGGCCGCGAAGACACGCGTTGGCGCCGCAGAAAACGCGCCCCGCGCGCGCACCCAGGAGCGCCGCACCGAGGACCCGTCTCGTCGCACGTTTCGTCCCGCTGAGCCGCGCGGCCCCCGCGCGCCGCGCGAAAGCGAGCGCGGCGCACCTGTTGCCGGCCGCAAAAGCGCCATTGCCGAACGCGGGGCACAAGAGAAGCCGCCCCGCGCGCCGAGCGCGGCCGATAAGCGCGAAGCGCGAGGTCCACGCGTGGAGAACGAGCGTGGCGAGCGGGGGACCGTTCGCGTCCGTGATACCGATAGGCCAAGCGGTGGCGCAGGCGAGCGCAGCCGGAGCAACCCAGCCGAGCGTAGCCGCGGCAACGTGGGCGAGCGCGGCCCCGGCAATGCGGCAGAACGTAGCCGCGGCCATGCAGCCGAACGCAGCCGCACCGGCACAGGTGAGCGTCCTGCGCGTGCGGAACGCCCCGCCCGCGGAGCAGTTTCGGACGTGGCCGGCCAACGTAAAACCGGGCATCGGGTCAAGCAAGGCGCGACATCGCCCAATCTGCCCGCGCCGCGTCGGGAGACCGTCGGCGCACGTCGCACGGGCCCGAGCGGGAACGAAAGCAGTCAGCGCTACGAACGCTCGGCGCCCTCCGCAACACGCGGGCGCTCGAGCACCGGCCATCGCGCCGACGCGCCAAAATTCGAGGGCAAGCACAAGGCACCATCGCCGCGCGCGACCAAGCCCGTTAAGGCCGCACCCGCCGCCAGCCATGCCGAATATGCCGACCATGCGGACGGAACGATGCGCCTATCGAAGCGCATGTCCGAACTCGGCCTATGCTCCCGCCGCGAAGCGGACGAATGGATCGAAAACGGCTGGGTGCGCGTGGACGGCGAGCGCATCGATACGCTCGGCAGCCGGGTGCGCCCCGATCAGCAGATCGAGATCACGCGCGACGCCCACGTGGCCCAGTCGCGCCAAGTCACGATTTTGCTGCACAAGCCGGTCGGCTACGTCTCGGGGCAGGCCGAGGACGGTTATGAGCCTGCCATCACACTGATTACGGCGGAGAACCGCTGGGAAGGCGATCGCGCAACCACGCGGTTTTTGCCGGCCCAGTTACGCGCACTGGCCCCGGCGGGCCGGCTCGATATCGATTCGACGGGCTTACTCGTGCTGACGCAGGACGGCCGCATCGCCAAACAGCTGATCGGCGAGCATTCAAGCGTCGAGAAGGAATATTTGGTGCGGGTCGCGTACGGCGAACGCACAACCGACATCGACCGCAACTTCCCGGCGGAGCAGCTCGCCTTGCTGCGCTTTGGGCTTTCGCTCGACGATTCGCCGCTCAAGCCCGCCAAGGTCAGTTGGCAAAACGGCGAGCAGTTGCGGTTCGTGCTGCGCGAGGGGAAGAAGCGCCAGATTCGCCGCATGTGTGAACTCGTGGGCTTGCAAGTCGTCGGCTTAAAGCGCGTGCGCATGGGCCGCGTGGCGCTTGGCCCGCTGCCGCAGGGCAAGTGGCGGTATCTGCTGCCCGACGAGGCGTTCTGATCGGCGCGGCACCCGCCGTCGCGCCGCCTTCTGCGTGCGACGCGGTCTGCCGAGCGCAGGGCCGGCCGCGCTCGCCGACGCGGTTAATCGTCCAGGTTCGGATCGAGGTCGGGGAACAGCACCTCGGTGAAGCCGAATTTCGCGAAATCGGTGATACGCATGGGATAGAGCTTGCCGATCAAGTGATCGCACTCATGCTGGACGACGCGCGCATGAAAGCCTTCGGCGACGCGGTCGATCGGTTGGCCGTACTGATCGAAGCCATGATAGCGGATCATGGAAAAGCGGTTGACGGTGCCGCGCATGCCCGGCACCGACAGGCACCCTTCCCACCCCTCTTCCATATCTTGCGACACCGGCGTGATCGTCGGGTTGATGAGCACGGTCTCCGGCACCGGCGGCGCCTCAGGGTAGCGGTCGTTGTGGCCGAACCCAAAAATAACGACCTGCAAGTCGACGCCGATCTGCGGTGCGGCAAGCCCCGCGCCGTTCGCATGGTGCATCGTCTCGAACATATCGGCGATCAGCGCGTGCAGTTCAGGCGTGTCGAAATGCTCGACGTTTTGGGCAATGCGCAGCAAGCGCGGATCGCCCATTTTCAGAATGTCTCGGATCATGGAATGTCGCCCTCCAAGAGCTTGCGCATACCGTCTTCGTCGAGAATCCGGATGCCGAGTTCCTCGGCCTTCGCGAGCTTGCTGCCGGCCTCGCTGCCCGCCACCACGTAATCGGTCTTCTTCGACACCGAGCCGGCCACCTTCGCGCCGGCCGCTTCGAGCATCTCCTTCGCTTCCTCGCGCGCGAGCGTCGGCAGTGTGCCCGTCAGCACGATCGTCTTGCCGGCCAGCACGCCTTGCGGTTTGCGCGGCGCCGGCGGCCCTTCTGGCCACGTGACTTTACCCGGTGCGCGCAGTTGCTCGATGACGTGGCGATTGTGCTCCTCGGCAAAGAACTGATGAATCGACTCTGCCACCACCGGGCCAACGCCTTCGACTTCCATCAATTCTTCGATCGACGCGTTCATGACCGGGTCGAGCGAGCCGAAGTGACGGGCAAGATCTTTGGCTGTCGATTCGCCCACATCGGGAATGCCGAGCGCAAAAATGAACCGCGTTAGCGTAGTGTGCTTCGCCTTTTCCAGCGAGTCGATCAGATTTTGCGCCGATTTGTCGGCGAAGCGGTCAAGCGCGGCCAGCGTCGAGAAGCCGAGGCTGAACAAATCCGCGGGCGTGCGAACGAGATTCTGCTCGACAAGCTGGTCGATAATCTTTTCGCCCAGCCCGTCGATGTCGAGCGCGCGGCGTTGCGCGAAATGCTCCAGCGAGCGCTTGCGCTGCGCCGGGCAGACGAGGCCGCCGGTGCAGCGTGCGACCGCCTCGCCGGGCAGCCGCTCGATCGCCGAGCCGCAGGCCGGGCAAGCGGTGGGCATCACGAAGGGTTGGGCGCCTTCACGCCGGCGCTCGAGCACGGGGCCGACGACTTCCGGGATGACGTCGCCGGCGCGGCGCACGATCACGGTATCGCCGTTGCGAAGATCCTTGCGATGGACTTCGTCCTCGTTATGCAGCGTGGCATTCGTGACCGTGACGCCGCCGACGAAGACGGGCGCGAGTCGGGCCACGGGGGTCACCGCCCCCGTGCGGCCCACGTTGACGCCGATCTCGATGAGTTCGGTCAGCGCTTCCTCGGGCGGAAACTTGTGGGCAAGCGCAAAGCGCGGCGCGCGCGAAACGAAGCCGAGTACGTCTTGCTCGTCGCGGCGGTTCACTTTATAGACAACGCCGTCGATATCGTAGGGCAGCGCAGCGCGCTTTTCTCCGATGCGCCGGTAGAACGCCAGCAAGCCTTGCGCGCCGCGAACGACATCGCGCTCGCCGCATACCGGCAAGCCGAGTTCGATGTACCAATCGAGCAGTGCGTCGTGTGTATCGGGCATCTCGAGCCCTTCGAGCGCCCCGATACCGTAGGCGAAAAACGACAACGGCCTCTGGGCCGTGATGCTTGAGTCGAGCTGACGCAAGCTGCCCGCGGCCGCATTGCGCGGATTGGCGAACTCGCGCTGCCCCGCCTCGCGCTGGCGCTGGTTGAGACGGTCGAAATCGCGTCTGAACATGAGCACTTCGCCGCGCACTTCGAGCACCCGCGCAATTCGATTGCCCTTCAAACGCAGCGGAATCGAGCGCACCGTGCGCACATTTTGCGTTACGTCCTCGCCGGTCGAGCCGTCGCCACGCGTGGCCGCGCGCACGAAGCGCCCGTCTTCGTAACGTAGGGCGATCGCGAGGCCATCGAACTTGAGCTCGCACGAATAGTCGACCGGGGTGTGGCGAAGCTGGTCGCCCACACGCTTGTCGAAGGCAACCACGTCTTCATCGGAGAAGCCGTTATTCAACGACAGCATCGGCAGCGCGTGCACGACGGGCGCAAACCCGCTGGCCACTTGCCCGCCGACACGCTGCGTCGGCGATTCCGGTGTAATGAAATCGGGGTGTTCCGCCTCGATCGATTGCAGCTCCGAGAACAAACGGTCGTACTCGGCGTCCGATAGGTCGGGTTGATCGAGGACGTAATACCGGTGGTTGGCCCGCTCCAGCTCGGCGCGCAGCCAAGCGGCGCGTTCGGCCGGTTGATCGACAGGCGGAGGCGATTGCACTTGCTTGCGAGCCATGACGTTGATCTTGTTATCGTTGTGCGCGTACGGCGGCAACCCGTGTCACTGGCTGAACAGACGCCGCGTCGCGGGCGAGCCGGCCGGAATACCGGCCTCCTCCAGCCGCGCATAGAGCGTCATCAGTTGTTTCTCGATCGCGAGCAGGGCCTGTTCCGGCAGCGGCCGCCGCTGATCGTCCACGACCCGCCCGCCGATGCGCTCGGCCAGCGATTTGGCGTAATCGCACATGAGCCTGAACGGCAGGATATCTTCGTCGGCCACGGGCACATCGAGGATCAGCTTGATCATCTGCCCGCCCTTGTAGGTGAGATCGTCGCGCAGAAAGTTCGTATCGCCGAACTGCAGCATGAAGACGGGGCTCTGCTTTGCGTCGAGCTTGACGAAGCGTGTACCGTCGCGCGACAGCAATAGACCGTCTTGCGACGCGACGGCCTGCACGTAGTTGGCCGACCAGGGCGCGCCATCGGACAGGACGTTGACCGACAACTGCGCGTCGCACTTGGCCGCGAACGCATCGAGCTCGCGTGCCATCGAAACGGTTTCAAGCATGTCGGGGAACTCGGGCGCGCCATCAATGGCGTCGGCAAATTGCTGTACGCCCGAAACGAACTCCGAGAATTCGAGCTCGTTCAGCGCCCCGCCTCGGTTCGCGAGTTGGACCGCTGCCCGCAATTGCTCGTAGCGCTGTGCGGTTTGCAACAGCTCCCAATCATTGCCGCCTTCGGGTTTGCCTTCGATGTAGACGGGCTTGCTGCCCGCGCGGCGCAGCCGTTGCGCGAGCGGCGACGCCTTCTCGCCGGAAATCGGGCCACCGCAGCGAATCGGCACGATGCAATCGATCCGCCGATCGACGATATGCGGCGGCGCGGCCGAAATCGTGGTCGCGGCCGGTGCGACCGTTTCAGGCTCACGCTCACTTTCGCGCTCGCGCTCGCTCGGCACCTGCGCCGACGCGCCTTCGGCCGGATTCGATTCGGGGGTGAAACCGTTCGGCGTCGTCGTTTCGGCCTGAATGTCGGCCGGAATGTCGAGCGGCGCCGACACGCCGAAACGCGGCTCGATCCGCCCGGCCGCGCCGTCGGGCGCGGCATCGGGCATGCCCGGCTCGCGCCGTGCCCCCGCACGCGCCGGCTCGATGAACGGCCGCTCTTCCTCGTGGTCGTGGCGCACGAGGCCTTGCTCCGCGTCGGTCGGCATGGGCCGCGGCATCTTACGGCGCACCTTGGCGCCCTGCCACGCGTTATAGACAACCACGCCTCCCACTACCACGGCGCCTGCGCCGATCAAACCGAGTGTCAACTCGTCCATGCACGCTCCATCAAACCATCCTGTGTCGCGGCCCGCCCGGCGCCTTGCGCCAGCGACGCGGGCCGCTCGTTAGCCGATATTCTGTGCGAAACCGGCAGCCGTTTCCATGTCCACGGCCACGATGCGCGAAACGCCCTGTTCCTGCATCGTCACGCCGATCAGTTGCTGCGCCATCTCCATCGCAATCTTGTTGTGCGAGATGAACAGGAACTGCGTTTTTTCAGACATCGCCCGCACGAGGTTCGCGAAGCGTTCCGTGTTGGCGTCGTCGAGCGGGGCATCCACCTCGTCGAGCAAGCAAAACGGCGCGGGATTGAGCTGGAACATTGCAAACACCAGCGCCGTGGCCGTGAGGGCCTTCTCGCCGCCCGAGAGCAGGTGAATCGTCGAATTCTTTTTGCCCGGAGGCTGCGCCATCACCTGCACGCCGGCATCGAGAATTTCGTCGCCGGTCATGATGAGCTTCGCCTGCCCGCCGCCGAACAGCCGCGGGAACAGTTCGCCGAAATGCCGGTTGACCTCGTCGAAAGTGCCTTGCAGCAGCGTGCGCGTTTCCTGGTCGATCTTGCGGATCGCGTCTTCCAGCGTTTCGATGGCGCGCGTCAGGTCCTCCGACTGCGCATCGAGGAAATTCTTGCGCTCGGTCGCGGCCGCGAGCTCGTCGAGCGCGGCCATATTCACGGGGCCAAGCGCCGCGATGGCATTGTTGATGCGCGTGACTTCGCCCTGCAGGTACGACGGCTTCATGTCCGCTGTCAGCCTTTCCTGCAACTGCACTTCGTCGACACCCGCCGCTTCGAGCTGCTCGATGAATTGCTCGCCTGCGATGCGCGCGGCCTGCTCTTTCAACTGCAATTCGGTAATGCGATCGCGCAAGGGCTGCAGCGAGCGTTCGGCCGTCAAGCGCATTTCGTCGGACTGGCGCAGCTTCGCTGTCAAATCTTCCAACTCGAGGCGCGCCGCCGACAGCGCCGCCTCCTTTTGCGCACGCACTTCGAGCGCCGCTTGCAAGCCCGTGTGCGTCGTTTGCTCGTTGATGGTTTCGAGTTCGGCGCGTGCATCTTCAAGCGAACCGGCTATGCGCTCGCTCTGCTCGTGTGCGACTTCGATGCTGCGCTTGAGCTCGTCGATACGCGTAGCCACGTTGCGAGCAGCGAAGCGTGCATCGGCCGCCCCCCGCTCGAGATCACGCGCTTGCGTGCGCGCCTGCGACAGCGTCTCGTCGAGCGCCTCGAACGCGAGCTGATCGTCTTCGAAGCGCGCCTGTAATTGCGCGAGCTCGCCGTCGTGATGTTCGAAGCTCGCCTCGGACTCGGCTCGCTGCGCGCGCTGCTCGTCGATTTGCGCGACGATCTCTTCGAGCTCCTCGCGAATCTGTGTACTGCGCTGCGTGTAGCGTTCATGCGCTTGCGTCAGCTTGAGGACGTCGAGCTGCAGGGCATGGACGCGTTGCGTCGCACGCTCGACCTGTCCGCGCGCATCGGCCAGCGCCTGCGATGCCTGCGTATGGGCGGCTTCGGCGCGAATCGCGGCCGTCTTCGCTTCATCGGCAAGCAGCGTCTGCGCCCGCAGTTGACGCGTGAGATTCTCGATCTCCTGTTGACGCGCCAGCATGCCGGCCTGCTCGGAATCTGCCGCGTACAGTTGCACGCCGACCCGCGTCACGACATGCCCCGCCTTGACGACAAGCATCGCGCCCTCGGGCAACTGCGCGCGCATGGCGAGCGCTTGGGTCAGATCGTCGGCGATATAGGCCTGGCCGAGCCATTCATTCAAGACGGCGCGCAGCCCCGCATCGTCGATACGCACGAGCGAGAGCAGCGGCGTCAGGGAAGCCGGCGTTTCGCGAGGCGTGCCCGCCGGCGGCGGCGAGTAAAAGGCCAGTTTGGCGGGCGGCGCATCGCTCGCGAAAGCGCGAACCCAGTCGAGATTCGATATTTCGAGCGCGGCAAGCCGCTCGCGCAGCACCGATTCGAGCGCAGCCTCCCAGCCCGCCTCGACATGCAGCTTCTTCCACAAGCGCGGCAAGCCCGCCAGCTCATGTTTGTCGAGCCAGGGTTGGATCTTGCCCTCGGTCTGCACGCTCTCCTGGAGCTGCTTGAGCGCGACGAGGCGCGCCTCGAATTGATGGATTTGCGCGCTTTCGCTTTGCACGCGTTCCTGCGCCGCGCGGCGCTCGGTGTCGACGCGCGGCAGCGTCTCCTGCGCTTGCGCGAGGCGCGCCTGCGCCTCGTTCAGAATCTCTTCCTGCTCGGCAAGCTGCATGCGCTGCTCTTCGAGCTGCGCTTCGTCGGGCGCGTCCAGACCGCCCGCTTCGGTTTTGAGCCGCTCGTGGCGCTGCTGCAACTGCTGCAACTGTTGATCGGCGTTGCGCTGATGCGCAGCCTCGAGCTTGAGCGCCTGCTCCGTCTGAGCGATGCTCGCGCGTTGCTCGTTCAGGTGCGCCTGCGCGTCGCGCCAGCGCGCCTCGAGCGCCGGCAATTCGTCATGCTTGGCCGCAGCCTGCTCTTGTGCCACCGCGGCTTTTTCTTGCGCAACGGCAAATGCCTCTTCGGCGTCTTCGAGATCGCCGCGCGCTTTCTCAGCCTGCGCCTGCCACTGCTCGCGCTGCGCCGTGAGCGCGGCGATCTGCGCCTGCACGCGGTTGCGCGATTCGATGACGAACTTGATCTCGGCCTCGAGCCGGCTCACTTCGGCATTGGCTTCATACAGCGAGCCCTGCGCGCCCTGCATGGCGTCGCTGGCCGCATAGTGCGCGACCCGCAGCGTTTCCAGGTCGGCTTCGACTTCGCGCAGCTTTGCCGTCTGGGCTTCGAGATCGATCTGAGCTTCGGCGATCGCGCGCTGCTGGCGGGCCTGCTCGGCGGCCGCTTCGTTTTTGCGCAGCAGCCACAGCAACCGCTGCTTCTCCTCGCCTTCGGCCTGCAGCGTCTTGAACCGGGTGGCGACGACGGCCTGCCCCTCGAGCTTTTCGAGGTTCGTACCGAGCTCGCGCACAATATCTTCGACGCGCGTCAAATTTTCGCGCGTGTCGTGCAGGCGGCTCTCGGTTTCGCGGCGGCGCTCCTTGTACTTCGACACGCCCGCAGCCTCTTCCAGGAACACGCGCAGCTCTTCCGGCTTCGCCTCGATGATGCGCGCGATCATGCCTTGGCCGATGATCGCGTAGGCACGGGGACCCAGGCCCGTGCCGAGGAAGATGTCCTGGATGTCGCGCCGGCGCGCGGGCAGATTATTGATGTAGTAGCTCGAGGTGCCGTCGCGCGTGAGCACGCGCTTCACAGCGATCTCGCCGTACTGGCCCCACTGGCCCGCGGCGCGTCCGTCGGCGTTGTCGAACACGAGTTCGACGCTCGCCCGGCTACCCGGCTTGCGGGCCGTGGAGCCGTTAAAGATCACGTCCTGCATCGACTCCCCGCGCAGCTCGGAGGCGCGCGATTCGCCCAACACCCATCGCACTGCGTCGATGATGTTGGACTTCCCGCATCCGTTCGGCCCGACCACGCCGACGAGCTGGCCCGGGACCTGGAAATGCGTGGGATCGACGAAGGACTTGAAGCCAGCGAGTTTGATCGAGGTCAGACGCACGGCGATATCGCTGTTTTAGGAGAATCGAACAAAAACGCGGCCGGACTGCCTCGCCCGCGCACGATGCCGCGGCCGATGAGGACGAGCCGCGGGCGCCTTGCGCGGCGGACCGCCGCCGCGATGCTTTTGGGTCGCGAAAGCCATGCGCCTGAGCATCGAGCCACATGCCTCGCGAGCAAGTGGCAATCATACCATCGCCTATGCGCGGCGCCCCCGCCCGAGCCGCCGCACGCGCAAAGCCGCCGCCCGGCGGACGCGCTGCACGCTATAATGGCGCCCTTTTCCCGCACGAGGGCCGCGCGCGATGCCGCCCCTCGAAACGTGCCCGCCGAGCCCCACGTGAATCCGCTACTCGACCGTCTCCAATCCTATCCGTTCGAAAAGCTGCGCGTGCTGTTGAAGGACGCGACGCCGCCGGCCGATCTGCCGCCTATCAGCTTCGGCATCGGCGAGCCCAAACATGCGACGCCCGCTTTGATCCGCGAGGCGATCGTCGCGTCGCTCGATACGCTGTCCAGCTATCCGGCCACGATCGGCTCGAACGCGCTGCGCGAAGCGATCGCCGCCTGGGCCATGCGCCGCTACGGTCTGCCCGCGCTCGATCCGGCCACGCAAGTGCTACCGGTCTCGGGCTCGCGCGAGGCGCTGTTCGCGCTCGCCCAGACGGTCGTCGACCGGGCGCGCCCCGGCGCGCTCGTCGTGTGCCCGAATCCGTTCTATCAGATCTACGAGGGCGCGGCCCTGCTCGCGGGCGCCGAACCGCATTTCGTCAATAGCCATCCCGCCCGCAACTTCGCCTGCGACTACGCCGCCGTACCCGACGACGTCTGGGCCCGCACGCAATTGCTCTACGTCTGCTCGCCGGGCAACCCGACCGGCGCCGTACTGACGCTCGACGATTGGCGCGATCTGTTCGCACTGTCGGACAAGCACGGGTTCGTAATCGCATCGGACGAATGCTATTCGGAGATCTACTTCGACGAAGCCAATCCGCCGCTCGGCGCTCTGGAGGCGGCGCACCGGCTCGGGCGCGGCTTCGAGCGGCTCATCATGTTGTCGAGCTTGTCCAAGCGCTCGAACGTGCCCGGCATGCGCTCGGGCTTCGTCGCCGGCGATGCCGCACTGCTCAAGCGTTTCCTGCTTTATCGCACCTACCACGGCGCGGCGCTGTCGCCCGTCTATCAGGCGGCCAGCGTTGCCGCGTGGCGCGACGAAGCGCACGTACGAGAGAATCGCGCCAAATACGTTGCCAAATTTTCGACGGTCACGCCCATGCTGGCCGGCGTACTCGACGTGCGGCTACCCGATGCGGCGTTCTACCTGTGGGCGAACGTAGAGCGCACGGGCCTGACCGATACCGAGTTCGCCCGGCGCCTGTACGCCGACTATAATCTGACCGTCTTGCCCGGCTCTTATCTGGCGCGCACCGCGCACGGTGTGAACCCGGGCTGCAATTTCGTCCGCATGGCGCTCGTTGCCGACGTGAACGAATGCGTCGACGGCGCCAAACGCATCGTCGATTTCTGCCGCGGCCTCGCGCGCTGACCCGCGTGTGAGGCGCGGCAACGCGAGGCGCGCGCGAGGCCGCGAGGCCGCGAGCCGATAGCGAGTTCGGATCGCGCACGTCGCCGTCAGGGCCCTTGACCGACCACTCCCGTCATTTTCCGATTTCTTTTAGCGAAACTACCGACATGTCGCAACACATCCAGCAAATCATCGACAACGCCTGGGAAAGCCGCGCCGAGCTGTCGCCCAAGGCCGCGCCCGCCGAAGTGCGCGAAGCCGTCGCACATGCGATCGAGCAGCTCGACAAGGGGCTTTTGCGCGTCGCCGAAAAGAAAGACGGCCAGTGGGTCGTCAATCAATGGCTGAAAAAGGCCGTGCTGCTCTCGTTCCGCCTCGAGGACAACGCGCCGATGCCCGCCGGCGGCTACTCGCAGTTCTACGACAAGGTGCCCTCGAAGTTCGCGAACTACACGGCTGAAGATTTCGCGGCCGGCGGCTTTCGTGTCGTGCCGCCCGCTATCGCGCGCCGCGGCTCGTTCATCGCGAAGAACGTCGTCTTGATGCCGTCGTACACGAATATCGGCGCTTATGTCGACGAAGGCACGATGGTCGATACCTGGGCGACGGTCGGCTCCTGCGCGCAAATCGGCAAGAACGTTCATCTCTCGGGCGGCGTCGGCATCGGCGGCGTGCTCGAGCCGCTGCAAGCCAACCCGGTCGTCATCGAGGACAACTGCTTCATCGGTGCCCGCTCGGAAGTGGTCGAAGGCGTGATCGTCGGCGAAAACTCCGTGATCTCGATGGGCGTCTACCTCGGCCAAAGCACGAAGATCTACGATCGCGAAACGGGCGAAGTCACCTACGGCTACGTGCCGCCGGGCTCGGTCGTCGTGGCCGGCAATCTGCCTTCCAAGGACGGCTCGCACAGCCTCTATTGCGCCGTCATCGTCAAGAAGGTCGATGCGAAAACGCGCGCGAAGGTCGGGCTGAACGAGCTGCTGCGGGGCGACTAATGACGTCCAAGCGCACCGTCGTCTACGGCATTCCAAACTGCGACACCGTCAAGAAAGCCCGCACGTGGCTCGAGTCGCACGGCGTCGCATTCGAGTTTCACGACTTCAAGAAAGCGGGGCTCACGGCCTCGCTCGTGAAGGATTGGCTCGCGGATGTACCGCTCGAGGTGCTGCTGAACCGCCGCGGCACGACTTGGCGCGGCTTGCCGGAAGAGGCGAAAGCCGCCGCCGAGACGCAGGCAGGCGCGATCGCCCTGATGGTCGAAAAGCCCTCGGTGGTCAAACGGCCCGTCGTCGCCGTGGACGGCCGCGTCAAATCGGTCGGTTTTTCGGCCGACGAATACGCGGCGCTGTACGCTTAGCGCGGCGCGGCATGTTAGCCATTCGTTAGACTAGAACCGAACGCCGCGTCGGGAAACAATACGAGCATCGCCTGCCGGCTGTACCCTGCCGGCATTTTTTTATGCAGAACGAAACGGCCACTGAACCTATGTCCGGCACCCTTGCTCTCACCGAAGAACTGATCGCGCGCGCCTCGGTCACGCCCGACGATCAGCACTGCCAAAAGCTGCTGGTCGCGCGGCTCGAAGCCGCCGGCTTCGTCTGCGAGACGATCGAATCGCACGGCGTCACGAATTTGTGGGCCGTCAAGCGCGGCACGGACGGCACGCACGGCAAGCTGCTCGCATTCGCGGGCCATACCGACGTCGTGCCGACCGGCCCGCTCGAACAGTGGACGTCGCCCCCGTTCGTGCCGACCCACCGCGACGGCAAGCTGTATGGACGCGGCGCCGCCGATATGAAAACGTCCATCGCCGGCTTTATCGTCGCAAGCGAAGAATTTGTCGCAGCGCATCCGAACCATCGCGGCTCACTCGCCCTGCTCATCACGAGCGACGAAGAAGGCCCAGCCACCGACGGCACCGTCAAAGTCGTGCAAGCGCTCCAGGCCCGCGGCGAGCGGCTCGACTACTGCGTCGTCGGCGAGCCGACCTCGACGAATACACTCGGCGATGTCGTCAAGAACGGCCGGCGCGGCTCGATGGCGGGCAAGCTCATCGTCAAGGGCGTGCAAGGGCATATCGCCTACCCCCACCTCGCGCGCAATCCGATTCATCTGCTGGCGCCCGCATTGGCCGAGCTTGTCGCCGAGCGCTGGGACGACGGCAACGCGTACTTCCCGCCCACGACGTGGCAGGTGTCGAACCTGCATAGCGGTACGGGCGCGAGCAACGTGATTCCAGGTCGCGCCGAACTCTCGTTTAACTTCCGCTTCTCGACCGCCAGCACCGTCGAAGGCCTGCAGCAGCGCGTGACGGCGATTCTCGATAAACATAGGCTCGATTACGATCTCGATTGGACGGTCAGCGGGTTGCCGTTCCTGACGCCGCCGGGCGAGCTCTCGAATGCGCTCGAGCAAGCCATCAAGGACGAAACGGGCGTCACGACGGAGCTGTCGACAACAGGCGGCACCTCCGACGGTCGTTTCATCGCGCGCATCTGCAAACAGGTTGTCGAATTCGGGCCGCCGAACGGTAGCATCCACAAGATCGACGAACATATCGAGCTCGCGTTCGTCGAGCCGTTAAAAAACATTTATCGGCGTGTGCTCGAAACGCTAATCGCGTAATGCGTAGCACCGAGCACCAAACGAAACCGCACGATGCCGTGCCGCATATGGAGATGCCGCGATGACTACGCCGTTCCTCACCCCTCGCGACTTGCTGCGCTACGCCGTATCGCGCTTTACGCAAGCGCAGCTCGCTTTCGGCCACGGCAGCGCGAACGCCTATGACGAGGCCGCCTATCTGATTCTGCATACGCTGCACTTGCCGCTCGACACGCTCGATCCGTTCCTCGACGCTCGGCTGCTCGATAGCGAAATCGAAGCCGCGCTGAAGGTGATCGAGCGTCGTGCGGCCGAACGTGTTCCGGCTGCCTACATCACGCGGGAAGCCTGGATGCATGGGCGACGCTTTTATGTCGACGAGCGTGTCATCGTGCCGCGTTCTTTCATCGGCGAACTGCTGGACGACGGCCTACAGCCTTATGTCGCCGATCCCGATGAAGTGGGTGCCGTGCTTGAACTCTGCACGGGCTCGGGTTGCCTCGCGATTCTCGCCGCGGACGCGTTCCCGAATGCAGACGTCGACGCCGTCGATATTTCGGCCGATGCGCTCGAAGTCGCGCGCCTGAATGTCACTGGGTATCAGCTCGACGATCGGATCGCATTGTTCGAGGGCGATCTGTTCGCACCGTTGCCCGAGCGCCGCTACGACGTCATCATCGCGAACCCGCCGTATGTCAACAGCGATTCGATGCAGGCGCTCCCGCCGGAGTATCGACACGAGCCCGCACTGGCGCTCGCCGGCGGGGCGGATGGCATGGACGTCGTACGCCGCATCATCGGCCAAGCGCGCAATTGGCTGACAGAAGACGGCATACTCGTCATCGAAATCGGCAACGAGCGCGCGAACGTGGAAGCCGCATTCGGCGGGCTCGATCTCGTGTGGCTCTCGACGAGCGGGGGCGACGATAACGTCTTCCTGATTCAAGCCAGCGATTTGCCCACGGTGTGACCGCGTAGGCCTGCCCCGCCGCTCGTCGGGCACGCCTGCGTCGCATCCCGTGCGATGATCCGCATCGGGATAGATATAAATAGCAAACGCGCACACTGGCGGGCAACTTTGCCGCGTATCGGAAAGACGTCAAGAAGCCTACTGATCCGCTCATGCATTTCGATTGGCTCTCTTTCGGCAGCCTGATCTTCGCGGCACACGTCCTCGGCGTGATCGCGGCCGGCCATGCCATCCTCAATACGCGAACGTCGCAAGGCGCGATCGCCTGGGCCGTCTCGCTCCTCGCCGTGCCCTATGTCACGCTGATCCCCTACCTCTTTTTGGGACGCAGCAAGTTTTCCGGGTACGTCGACAAGCGCCGAATCGAAAGCGAGCTGCTGCGCACGCGGGCGCATCCCAGCGCTTGGGACACACGGGCTTCGTCCACGGGACGTCCGGCCGAGGCCCTCGGCCACCACGTCGTGCGAGCGCTGACGAAGCTATCGGGCATGCCGTTCCTAGCCGGCAACACCGTACGTACGCTCGTAAACGGCGAAGCGACGTTCGCCGCCATCCTCGATGCCATCGAGCAAGCGCGCCATTACGTGCTCGTTCAGTTTTTCATCGTGCGCGAGGACGCACTGGGGGAAATGCTGAAGCAACGGCTCATCGAAAAAGCCTCCCAGGGCGTGCGTGTATGTTTCCTCTACGACAGCATCGGCAGCTTCGATCTGCCCAAGCGCTATGTGGCCGCGTTGCTCGCGGGCGGCGTCGAGATTCATCCCTTCGCGACGAACCGCCGCTTCGTCAATCGCTTTCAGCTCAATTTCCGCAATCACAGAAAGATCGTCATCGTCGACGGCGAGCGTGCCTTCATTGGCGGACATAACGTCGGGGTCGAGTATCTGGGCGGCAATCCGCGTCTGTCGCCGTGGCGCGATACGCACATAGACATGCGCGGCCCGATCGTCGCGAGCGTGCAGTTCGTCTTCATCGAGGATTGGCACTGGGCGACGCAGCGTCTACCGCGGCTCGAGCCGTCGCAAGCCGAAACGCCGCACAGCGTCGGCGATGCCGACATGCACTGCCTCGTGGTCGCCCCAGGCCCGGCCGACAAGGAGGAAACGGGCTCGCTGTTCTTCGTCCAGGCCATCAACGCCGCGCAAACGCGAATTTGGATTACGACGCCCTATCTCATCCCCGACGAAGCCGTGTTCTCCGCATTGCGGCTCGCGGTCATGCGCGGCGTGGACGTGCGTGTTCTGATTCCGAGCCGGCGCGATCACTACGTCGTGTTCGAAGCATCGAAGCTCTACGCCTACGACTTGATCCGGGCCGGTGTCCACGTCTTCCGCTACCGGCCCGGATTCCTGCATCAGAAGGTGGTACTGATCGACGACGTGGCCGCGGCGATCGGCAGCGCCAATCTCGATAATCGCTCGTTCCGGCTCAACTTCGAGATCATGGTGCTGACGATCGATCACACGTTTGCATCCGAGGTGCAAGCCATGCTCGAGCGGGATTTCGAGCAAGCGTGGGAGGTCGATCGCAGCGAGTACCGCGATGCGTCGGCGCTACGGCAAATCGTCATGCATGTGGCTCGGTTGTTTTCGCCGATTCTTTGAATGCCGCGCCGGGCAGCGCGAGGGTGGCTTCGGTGCTAGCGCCGAGGCCTCAAAGCAGCGCCTCGATATCCGCCACGATCGTCTCGGGCTTCGTTTTTGGCGCATACCGCTTGACCACGTTCCCCTGACGATCGACGAGAAACTTCGTGAAGTTCCACTTGATGGCCTTGGTGCCGAGCAAACCCGGCGCTTCGCTCGTCAAATAGCCATACAAAGGATGCGCATCGGGGCCCTTGACATCGATCTTCTCGAACATCGGAAAGGTCACCCCGAAGTTCTTTTCGCAAAAGCTGCCGATCTGCGCCGCATCGCCAGGCTCCTGCTTGCCGAATTGGTTGCACGGAAAACCGAGCACCTCGAATCCCCGTGCGGCGAAGCGCTCGTAAAGCTGCTGCAATCCGGCGTACTGCGGCGTGAACCCGCACTCGCTAGCCGTATTGACGATCAGCAGAACTTTGCCGCGGTAACGGTCAAGGCCGACCGCCGCGCCGCCGAGCGTGCGCGCGGAAAACGTATAGAGCGTACTCACGGGTCGCCTCCGAAGGAAAAAGGCAAGTCTATGCGAAACAGTCGTGCCGCGCCTTGCACAACATCTGCTTGAGACGGTCGAGACCGTCTAAAATAGCGCTTTTCGAGCAGCCGGCCCCGTCGTGATCCGTTTCAATCAATTCAGCCTCGCCCGCGGCGTCAAGCCCCTCTTCGACGCCGCTTCATTCACGCTGAACCCCGGCGAAAAGGCCGGGCTCGTGGGCGCCAACGGCTCGGGCAAATCGACGCTCTTCTCGGTTCTGCGCGGCGAGCTCCATCCTGACGCCGGCGACGTCTTTTTGCCTGCGTCGTGGCGCATTGCGCATGTCGCCCAAGACACGCCCGCCGTCGAGAAGACCGCGCTTGAATACACGCTCGACGGCGATGCCGCCCTGCGCGAGATCGAAACGCGCATCAACGAAGCCGAAGCCGCGCACGACGGCGAAACAATCGCCAACGCCCACGCCGCGTTCGCGGATGCCGATGGCTATACGGCCCCGGCCCGCGCCGAGGCGCTCCTGCTCGGCCTCGGCTTCACGCTTGCACAGACGCGTGAGCGCGTCGCAAGCTTTTCGGGCGGCTGGCGCATGCGGCTGAACTTGGCGCAAGCGCTCATGTGCCGCTCCGACTTGCTGCTGCTCGACGAGCCCACGAACCACCTCGATCTGGACGCCATCGTCTGGCTCGAAGATTGGCTCGCCCGCTACGCCGGCACGCTCGTCGTCATCTCGCACGACCGCGAATTTCTCGATGCCGTCTGCAACGTGACGCTGCACCTCGAGAACCGCCAGGTGAAGCGTTATGGCGGTAACTATTCGCAGTTCGAGATTTTGCGTGCTCAGCAGCTAGCGTTGCACCAAAGCGCTTTCGAGAAGCAGCAAAAGACGATCGCCCATCTGCAAAGCTTCATCGACCGCTTCAAGGCCAAGGCCACAAAGGCGCGGCAAGCGCAGAGCCGCATGAAGGCGCTCGAAAGGATGGAACTGATCGCACCCGCGCACGCAGCCTCGCCCTTTACGTTCGAGTTCCGCACGCCCGATGCCGCGCCCAATCCCATGCTCGTGATGGAAGACGTGCGCTGCGGTTACCGCACCGACGACGGCCTCGAAATTCCGATTCTCGACGGTGTGACGCTGTCAGTGCAGAACGGCCAGCGCATTGGCCTGCTCGGCGCCAACGGCCAGGGCAAGTCGACGCTCGTCAAAACGCTCGCGGCTACGCTCGAGCCGCTCGCCGGCACCATGCAAGCGGGCCGCGGGCTCGCGATCGGCTATTTCGCACAGCACCAGCTCGAAACTCTGCGTCCCGACGATTCGCCGCTCGCGCACTTGGCTCGCATCGCGCCGGAGGCACGCGAGCAAACGCTGCGCGACTTCCTGGGCGGCTTCAACTTCTCAGGAGACATGGCCAGTTCGCCGATCGGCCTTTTTTCGGGCGGCGAGAAAGCGCGGCTTGCGCTCGCGCTCATCATCTGGCGCAAACCGAATCTACTGCTGCTCGACGAACCGACGAACCACCTCGATCTCGAAACGCGCCACGCGCTCACGATGGCGCTCGCGCAATTCGAGGGCACACTGATCCTCGTCTCGCACGATCGGCACCTGCTGCGCGCGAGCACGGATCAATTTATGCTCGTCGCCAAGCACCGGCTGCAACCGTTCGACGGCGATCTCGACGACTACCGCGATTGGCTGCTGCAGCACGCCGCCGAAACGCGAGCCGAGGCGAAAGCCGCGAGCCAAGCCGGTTCTTACGGGACCGCCGGCGATACACGCGACGGCGGGGCCGCGGCGGGCAACCGCAAGGATCAGCGCCGTCAGGAGGCCGAAACGCGCCAGAAACTGTCGCAACAGAAGAAGCCGCTGCAAACGCGCATTGCAAAAATCGAGAAAGAAATGGATAAGCTGAACGCCGAAAAGGCGACGCTCGATGCTTTCGTCGCCGATGCGGCAAGCTATGAGCCGGCCATGAAGGCGAAGCTCACGGATGCGCTAAAGCGCCAAGCCGAAGTCGGCATGCGCCTCGAGGTGCTCGAAGGCGAATGGCTCGAAGCACACGAAGCACTCGAACAAATCGGCTGAATGCGCCTTTGCCGGCGACGCGCGGCCCCTCACGCAAGAGCCGGCAGAGATCGACAGGAGGTGTGGGTTGACGACGGATGCTCCGCTGCAAGGCTTGCGCGTGCTGGATCTGACGCGCCTGCTACCCGGTCCGCTCGCGACGCTGCGGCTCGCCGAGCTTGGCGCCGATGTCCTGAAAATCGAAGAGCCGGGAAGCGGCGATCCGGCACGCGCCATGATGCAGGCGCCGGCCGATCGCGCGAAGGGCATGCCGAGCGCCTTCTATCGCCTCGTCAATCGGGGCAAGCGCGAAACCCGGCTCGATTTGAAGACCGAAACGGGGCGCACGGTCTTGCGCGCGCTCGTGCGCGAATCGCACGTACTGGTCGAGAGCTTCCGTCCCGGCGTGATGAAGCGGCTTGGGCTCGATTACGCGGAACTCATCAAGGTCAACCCGAAACTCGTCTACTGCGCCATTACCGGCTATGGCGCGACGGGTCCGCTCTCGCAGCGGCCCGGACATGACATCAACTACCTCGCCTACGCGGGCGTGCTCGATCAGATCGCGACGCCCGAGGGCATGCCCGTCCTACCGAACATCCAAATCGCCGATTTACTCGGCGGCGCCTTGCCTGCCGTCACGCGGATGCTCGCGGCGCTCTGGCAGGTGTCGCGCGGCGGCGGCGGCGCATTCGTCGATGTTTCGATCACGCACTCGATCCACGCAAATAACGTCGTGGCGCAGGCAACGCTCGCGAATGCCGAAAGCGGCATGCCGACCGCCGCCGCCGAACTGCGCGCGGGACATGGGCTGCTCAACGGCGGCGTGCCCTGCTACAACGTCTATCGGACGGCCGACGGACGCTGGCTCGCCGTCGGCGCGCTCGAACTGAAGTTCTGGGAGAAGTTCTGCCGCCTGCTGGGCCGGGCCGATTGGGCGGCGCGTCATTGGAGCTTGGGACAAGTCATTGGCGGCCCCGACGCCGCCGCGCTCACGCGCGAGCTCGCCGATCGCATCGCGATGCAGCCGCTCGACGCGTGGATCGAACTGCTCGAGCCCCACGACTGCTGCGCCTCGCCCGTGCTGACGATCGCGCAAGCACGAGATCACCTTCTGTTTCGGCGCGAGCCCGGCTCGGACGCCGAGGCATAAGCCGTGGGCATCAGCGGCAACGGCACGGCGACGGACCCGCTCACGCGAAGCCCAATCAGCCCATCTTGCCGCCTACTCGAGTTCCTTGACCCGATCGATGGCTTGCTCGATACGCTCGACGGCGAGCACTTGCAAACCCTCCACCGGCTGCTTCGGCGCATTGGCCTTCGGAATCAGCGCCGACGTAAAACCGAGCTTCGCCGCCTCTTTCAGGCGCTCCTGTCCGCGCGGGGACGGTCGGATTTCACCCGCTAGGCCGACCTCGCCGAACACGATCAACCCTTTGGGCAACGGCTTGTTGCGCAGCGACGAATGGATGGCGAGCAGCACGGCCAAATCGGCGGCGGGTTCGGCGATCTTGACGCCGCCGACGGCATTGAGAAACACGTCTTGATCGAAGCAAGCGATACCCGCGTGGCGATGCAGCACGGCCAGCAGCATGGCGAGCCGGTTCTGCTCGAGCCCGACCGCCAACCGGCGCGGATTCGGCACGTGTGCCGTATCGACGAGCGCTTGTATCTCGACCAGCAGCGGACGGGAGCCTTCCTGCGTGACGAGTACGCACGAGCCGGGCACGATTTGTTCGTGATGCGACAGAAAGAGCGCCGACGGATTCGCGACGCCGCGCAAGCCGCGCTCGGTCATGGCGAAGACTCCGAGCTCGTTGACAGCGCCGAAACGGTTCTTGAACGCGCGCACGAGCCGGAATGACGAATGCGTATCGCCTTCGAAGTACAAGACCGTGTCGACGATATGTTCGAGCACGCGCGGCCCGGCCAAGCTGCCTTCCTTCGTCACGTGTCCGACCATGACAATGGTGGTGCCCGATTGCTTCGCGATGCGCGTGAGCTGCGCCGCGCATTCGCGCACCTGCGCGACGGAGCCCGGCGCAGACGTTAGCGCGTCCGAGTAGACGGTCTGGATCGAATCGATGACGGCCACGTCGGGCCGCTCCGTCTCGATCGCGGCTTGGATTTTTTCGAGTTGGATTTCGGCAAGCAGCATCAAGTCTGCCGCGCGCGAGCCCGGCTCGAGCAGCGCGAGGCGCTGCGCGCGCAGGCCGATCTGCGCGGCCGATTCCTCGCCGCTGATGTAAAGCGCGCGCCGCTCCTCCGACAGCGAGGCAAGCGACTGTAGCAGCAGCGTCGATTTGCCGATGCCCGGATCGCCGCCGATCAGCACCACCCCGCCCGCGACGAAGCCGCCGCCCAGGACCCGGTCGAATTCGCCGATGCCGGTCGAGAAGCGCGGCACGTCGGCCGCCTCGATGTCGGCGAGCCGCTGCACCGGGGCGCTTTTGGCGAGCGACTGGAAGCGATGTGCGCCGGCGCTCGGCGCGGCCGCCTCGACGAGGGTATTCCAGGCCGTGCACGAGGGACATTGCCCTTGCCACTTCGGCGTTTGTCCGCCGCATTCGGTACAGGTGTAAACCGTTTTTTGTTTCGCCACGCGCGGTCCTTAGCCGTTTTTTCTTTTGATCGATGTCCGCTCGGCGGACACGCCGCCGTTTACTCGGCCAGCACCGGCACCCGCTGTGCAACCGCGCACATCAGCTCGTAACCAATCGTGCCGCAAGCGCGCGCGACATCGTCAATGGGCAGTTGCGCGCCCCACAATTGCACGCGCGAACCGACGTTCGCCGTGGGAATGGGCGTCAGATCGACGGTCAGCATATCCATCGACACCCGGCCGACGAGGCGCGTACGCACGCCGTCGACGACGATCGGCGTGCCTTCCGGCGCGCACCGCATATAGCCGTCCGCGTAGCCGCACGCGACGACGCCGATACGCATAGGCCCCTGCGCGGTATAAACGGATCCATAGCCGACGGTCTGCCCCTTAGCGAGGGTTTGCACGGCGATGAGCTCCGAGGCAAGCGTCATGGCCGGCTGCAGCCCCACGCCGTCGATCGCGGCCGTCGAACCCGAGGGCGAAGCTCCGTAAAGGATGATGCCCGGGCGGACCCAGTCGAAATGCGCGCGCGGGTGCCAAAGCGTAGCCGCCGAGTTCGACAGGCTACGCGCCCCGGCGATGCCCTCCGCCCCTCGCTCGAACGCATCGATCTGATAATCGATGCCACGATCGCCGTCGGCATCCGAAAAATGGGTCATGAGCACGATTTGCCCCACGCCTGGGCAGGCACGGGCCCGCTCCCAGGCGGCACGAAACTTCTCGGGCGGGTAGCCGAGCCGGTTCATGCCGCTGTTCATCTTCAATTGAATGTTGACCGGCTTGGACAAGCGTGCCATTTCCAACATGCGCAACTGCTCGTCGCTATGCACCGTGGTGGTCAGGCTGTAGCGGTCGATGACATCGATATCCGTCGGGCGGAAAAAGCCTTCGAGCAGGAGAATCGGGCCGGCCCAGCCGAGTTCGCGCAGCTTCACGGCCTCTTCAAGGTCGAGCAGCCCGAAGCCGTCTGTCGCGCGCAGTCCCGGAAAGGCGCGGGCGAGTCCGTGGCCGTAAGCATTGGCTTTGACGACGGCCCACACTTTCGACTTGGGCGCGTGACGGCGCACGCATGCAAGGTTATTGGCTAAAGCGGCGGTATGAATAGTGGCGAGAAGCGGGCGCGGCATGATTTTTTCGTATGAAGCACGATGTGAATCGTGACGGGACGGCGCATTGGCGAGCGCGCAGCAGGCCCGCGCACCGTTCGGACGGCGCGCCGGCAGTCCGAAGGCACCTATTTTCGTGATATAAAGCCGTGCGCACAACCCATTTCGAACGGCCTAAGTCCTAACGCGTCAAACGCGCCCGGGGGGACGCGCCGCAAAGGACCGCACCGCATCAGATGAAAAAAGGTTTTTACTCCATCATGGCCGCGCAGTTTTTTTCGTCGCTGGCCGATAGCGCCCTTCTGATCGCTGCCATTGCACTGCTGAAAGACCTTCACGCCCCGAACTGGATGACGCCGCTGCTCAAGCTGTTCTTCGTCCTGTCGTACGTCGTGCTCGCCGCCTTCGTCGGCGCTTTCGCCGATTCGAGGCCCAAAGGGCGCGTGATGTTCGTCACGAACACAATCAAGATCGTCGGGTGCATCGTCATGCTCGTGGGCGCCCATCCGCTCGCCGCGTACGGTATCGTCGGCTTCGGCGCCGCAGCGTACTCGCCGGCCAAGTACGGCATTCTTACCGAGCTGTTGCCGCCCGAGCGGCTCGTCGCCGCCAACGGTTGGATCGAGGGCACGACTGTCGCGTCGATCATCCTCGGCACGGTGCTGGGCGGCGCGTTGATCAGCCCTCACATCGCCGCGCACGTGCTCAAGCACCGGCTGCCGTTCATCGGCACGCCGGCCGAAGCCGCCATGGTCGTCATCATGGGTATTTACGTCGTCGCGGCGCTGTTCAATCTGCGCATTCCCGACACCGGGGCGCGCTACCCGAAGCAGCAGCATGGCCCAATCAAGCTCATCACCGACTTCGCCGACTGTTTTCTGACTTTGTGGCGCGACAAGCTCGGCCAAATTTCGCTTGCCGTCACGACGCTGTTCTGGGGCGCGGGCGCAACGCTGCAGTTCATCGTCTTGAAATGGGCCGAGGTCTCGCTCGGCATGTCGCTGTCCGAAGCCGCCATCTTGCAGGCGATCGTGGCTGTCGGCGTGGCCGCCGGAGCGATGTACGCCGCGGCGCGGGTGCCGCTGAAGAAATCGCTGACGGTGCTGCCGGTCGGCATCATGATGGGCGCTGCCGTCATGATGATGGCCTTTTATACGCGCCACGCCATCCCCGCGAACTGGGGCTTCTATTTCGGCCGCCTGCACGTGCCCGGCTATCTCATCATCGCTTATCTGTTCTTGATGATCGTGGGTGCGCTTTCGGGCTTCTTCGTCGTGCCGATGAACGCGCTGTTGCAGCACCGCGGACACGTTCTGCTCTCGGCCGGCCATTCGATTGCGGTGCAGAACTTCAACGAAAACCTCTCGGTGCTCATCATGCTGTGCCTGTACGCCGTGCTGATCTGGCTCGACGTGCCCGTCTCGGTCGTCATCGTCTTGTTCGGCACCTTCGTCTGTCTCATGATGTGGCTCGTCATGCGTCGCCATCAAGCCAATCAGCGTGCATTCGATTCGGTCGCGCTGATCGGCGAAGTCAAGCATTGAGCCCCGGGCCACGGGCCGGCCTTTAGCCATGCCGCTTTCCATTTATAACGTCCTGACGATTGCCGGCTCGGATTCGGGCGGCGGCGCCGGCATTCAAGCCGATTTGAAGACGTTTTCCGCACTCGGCGTCTACGGCGCCAGCGTCGTCACGGCGCTCACGGCGCAAAACACGCACGGCGTACGCGCCGTCCATGCGCCCGACAGCGCATTCGTCGCGGCGCAACTCGACGCCGTGTTCGAGGACATCCGCATCGACGCCGTGAAGATCGGCATGCTCGCGACGGCGGATATTGCGCGTGCCGTAGCCACGGCACTGCGCCGCTATGGGCCGCCGCACATCGTGCTCGATACGGTCATGCTGTCGAAGAACGGCCATGCCCTACTCGCCCCCGACGCCGTCGCCGTGCTGCGCGACGACTTGCTGCCGTTGGCCGGCCTCGTCACCCCAAATCTCGATGAAGCCGCCGCGCTACTCGGTACCCACGCACGGGCAAACGACGAAGCCGCCATGTGCAAGCAGGGCGAAGCGTTGCGCGCTCTGGGTGCGCGCGCCGTGCTCATGAAGGGCGGTCATCTAGGCGGCGGGGAAAGCCCCGATTGGCTCATCGACGGTACAGGCGCGCACCGCCTGGGCGCCGCGCGCATCGCCGTCAAGCAGACGCATGGCACCGGCTGCACGTTGTCGGCGGCGATCGCCGCACTCAGGCCCCAGCGGCCCGACTGGCTCGGCGCCGTCGCTGACGCCAAGGCCTATCTCGTCGATGCGTTGCGCGAAAGTACACGCCTCGACGTAGGCACCGGGATCGGACCTTTGCATCATTTTCACCGTTGGTGGTGAAGGGGCGCGACGACCGAGCGCGGGCCGCTAAGCGCTGCCGAGCGCGAATGCCCTTGCCTGCTCCGGCCATGCATCGGGCACCACGAATCCACGCTGTGTCTCTCGCCACCGCCCTGGTCCTACTGTGGCTGGCGCCCGTTCGAAGGCAGCCACCATGACGGGGCCGCTGTGCGGCAGGAGCGGTTCAGCCAGCGTACCCCACGCCGACAATCGCGCTGCGTCGACCTCCTCGTTCACCACGGCAGGCCGGGGGGCGAGCCACGCGAGGCGCGGCAACGCCACCCAGCGGGCGCCGGCGCAGCGCGCGGAAAATGCAGGCCAATCGCTGCGCGTCACCCAGAAACCTCGGTGATGGGCCGCATCGACGGCCTGCACCGCCGGCGGCGCTTCGTCCCACCGATAGAACAGCCAACCCTTGACGAACATCTGCGCCTGCCATGGCCCCCCATGGCCCAGCGCGGCAAACTCCTCGCGCGCCGACAGCGGCAACTGATGACCCAACAAATGCGCGAGCTTCAGATCGAACCGATCCTGCAGGCTGGGGCCGACATAGTCGGCCAATTCGCCGCGCCCGCTGCCCGCATGCAAGTAGCATTTGACGGCCAGTTCCCAATGCAGCCTGCGCCCGCTCGCGGTCTCCACCAGAAAATCGCATTCGCCGATCGTCCGCCCCGCGAGCCGAAGGGCGATGTTGGACGCGACGAGCCGAGCCGCCGGCCCATGCTGCAGAAAGTAGCCGAGCAAGCATTCGGCGTAGCGGCCGAGCCGCGCGGTGCGCGTCGCCGCGATAACCGCTCGCAACGCACCGGCGTCGCGATCGAGTTCGGTCAGCCACTGAACGGCGGCGGCCGCTTCCGCGGCCGACTCGAACGCATTCGCGAGTTCGCCCGTGGGCGGCTGAGCGCGCAGCAGCGGCGTGCTGAACAGCAGCCACGCCAAGTCGCGGACCATCGGATCTGACAATGCATCGAGCAAGGCATCGAGCGCGGCAACCGACCCGGCCGCCGGCTCCGGCGCGCTCATCGCGCCGCCTGCCGTCCGGCTGCGAGTTGCCGATAAGTGTCTAAGGCGAGGCATAGATCGACCCATGCCTTCGCTTTGTCCTGCAAGCTGCGTAGCAGATAGGCGGGGTGATAGGTGACGATGACGGGGACATCCTCGTAGCGATGCACGCGGCCTCGCAGCGATGAAATGCTGGCGTCGGTCTTGAGCAGACTTTGCGCAGCCACACGTCCAAGCGCGACGATGAGCTTCGGCTTGACGAGCGCCACCTGGCGCTGCAGGTAGGGCTCGCAGCGCGCGACTTCGTCGGGCTCGGGGTTCCGGTTGCCCGGCGGCCTGCATTTGACGACGTTGGCAATATAGACATTCTCGGCGCGCGCAAGCGTGAGCGCGTGCAGCATGCTGTCGAGCAGCTTGCCGGCCTGGCCGACGAACGGCTCGCCCTGCTTGTCCTCGTTTTCGCCGGGACCCTCGCCGATCAGCATCCAATCGGCCGCGCGGTCCCCCACGCCGAAAACCGTTTTCGTCCGTTTTTCGCACAGGCGGCAGCTTTGGCACGCCGCGACGCGCGCTTCGAGCGCCTCCCAATCGAGCTGCGCGATGCCACTATCCAACGGTGCTTCGACACGGTCATGCAACGGCGTGACCCGCGCTCGGGGCGGTTCGGGGTCGAGTTGAACGGTTTCCCGAGCGGCCTGTCGAGCCTCATCCTGCCCTGCCGCAAGCGGCTGCGTGGCCTCACCGGCATCGACACCTCGATCGACCGGCACGCCGCGCCGCACCCATAACGTCGCGAGACCCAATGTCTCGAGTGCAGCTTCATCGAGCGCCATCGTCGCCCTCCTCCAAAAACGTATAGCGCATAACGAGCGCATCCTCGCGGCCGTGCCGCCGCGCGGGATAGTAGTTCTTGCGCCGTCCGATCGTCGCGAATCCGAAACGCTCGTAGAGCCGCAGCGCGCGCACATTGGAAGGCCGCACTTCGAGCAGCAGGCCGCTCAACTGCTTGCCGCGTGTAATACGCATGGCCTCGCGCAGCAGCGTGAGGCCGGCACCGGTCCCTTGTGCGCGCGGCGCGACACACAGGTTGAGCAAATGCATTTCGTCGACGACGGGCATCAGCACGCAATAGCCGATCAGCGTACCGGTGACGTGCCGCATGCACACGCCGAAGTACCCGTTGCGCAGCGAATCCTCGAAGTTACCGCGCGACCAGGGGAAATCGTAGGCCTCCTGCTCGACCGCTGCCACTTCGTCCAGATCGGCTTCAGTCATCGGAGACATATAGCGATCGGCAAGCAACACCCCGCTCATCGAACCTCCTGCCCGCTGCGCGCCCCCTGTTGGGCAAGTCGCTCGGCCGTCGTCTGCGCGACTTTATCGCGCACGTACTCGGGCGCCGCATGCTGCGCATCGACGACGCGGCCCGCGCGGTAGGCACGCAGCGCCGCCAAGGCGAGCGGTTGCGCGTGCGGCAGCGCGGCGTGATCGACTACCGCGGCGCGCTGCGCAATCGCGAGCCGCGAGCCGAAGGCGCGAGCGGCATTGCCCGCTACAGCGAACGGCGCGGCGGGCGCGACCAGCGCATCGGGCGCACTCAGCGACGGCGGCGTGAGCGTGCGCCATTCGCCCTCGCCCGCATCCCATGCGTAGTCCGCCCAATACACTTGATCCATCCGCGCATCGAGCACCGCCAGCACGCGCGTGATGGACGGATCGCGCAGCCGCGCGCGCTCGGCACAGGCAAGCAATGTGCTGATTGGAACGACGGGCACGCCCAGCCCAAAGGCAAGCCCCTGCGCCACGCCCGTGGCCGTACGCAAGCCGGTAAACGAGCCCGGCCCGGCGCCGAACGCGATGGCATTGCATTGCGCGAGCGCCACGCCGGCTTCGTCGAACAATTCGCGCGCGGCGGGCAGCACGCGCGTGCTGGAGACCGCGCCCGTCAGTTCGTGGCGCGTCCAGACGCGAGGAGAGGCCAATTCCGACGGGGCGCAGGACCCCTCGGAGCGTAGCAGCGCGACCGAGCAATATTCGGTCGACGTGTCGAAAGCAAGCAGCACGGTCGATGTCATGGGCGCTATTGTAATGCGGCGAGTGCGGCGCTCCGCCTATCGAGTGAGGCGTAGCGATCGCGGATCGGATGCCTCGCGCTCGCGCGCTCCGCGTTTGGAGGCATCGCTCGACTCTTTGGCCCGGATCGCTTGTTATGATCGGCGGCCTTATCGTTTTCGCACCGGAGAGATCACCATGAGCCAAGTCGATACGCTGTTCGAGCAAGCACAGGTGGACGTCAAAGCCCTGCCCGAGAAACCCGGCAACATGACACTGTTGCGTCTTTACGCGCTGTTCAAGCAAGCTACCGAAGGCGACGTGCATGGGGAGAAGCCGGGCTTCACCGATATTGTCGGCAAGTACAAGTACGACGCATGGGCGTCCCTCAAGGGCACCGCGCAAGAGGTGGCGAAACAGCAGTACGTCGAGCTCGTCGAGTCGCTGAAGAACGGCACGGCGGCTTGAGGCCGGGCCGGTTGTCGAGGCGCAGCCGGCTAACTTATCCGATGCGGCAGTGGCGCAACGCAGCAAAAACCCTTATACTGCGGCCTGCGCATCACCCGTCGGTAGCAAGCCGGTGCGTGCGGCGCGTGTAGCGTTTTGCTCCAATCCAGTTTAGAACCTGTCCCCTTCCGCCTAGGCCTTCGCAGGCCGTCTCATACCAGGCTGGCGGCGACGCCATATCGGCGTCCCCGTATCCGATACAGCTTCTAACGAAAAGCTCGCATCAAACCGCGAGCTGCCCCCGTTTTTCGATTTGCTCGCGTGCCCCTTGCATGCTGAATCCGACGACTTGGGTAATGCCGATTGGCGCCGACGTATTTTTGACGTCTTCTTAGGATTCTCATGACTTCGAGCATTGACACCAGCCCGTTGAACGCCATTGTCGAGCAAGCGCTCGGCCTTTCCGCCGACACGCCCGCCACCGACGCCGTTCGCGTCGACGAACCGGTCGCCGAGACCCCCTCCGGCCCGACCTTCGCCTCGCTTGGCTTGTCGCCCGAGATCGTAGCGACGCTGACAGCGTCGGGCTATACGGCGCCCACGCCCGTCCAACAACGCGCCATTCCGGCAGCGATGGCGGGCCGCGACCTGCTCGTCTCGAGCCCCACGGGCTCGGGCAAGACCGCGGCGTTCATGCTGCCTGCGATCGAACGTTTCGCTCAGATTCAAAAAGCACAAGCCGCGCAACCGCGCGAGGCCGGCGGCGGCGACCGCCGTACGCGCCGCGGCCCCGCCGTTGCGCGTCCTGGCCTGCTCGTGCTCACGCCCACGCGCGAGCTCGCCATGCAGGTGACGACGGCCGCCTCGACCTACGGCAAGCATCTGCGCCAGTTGCGTACCGTCAGCATTCTCGGCGGTGTCGCATACGGTCAGCAATTGACGTTGCTTGCCAAGAATCCGGAAATCCTCGTGGCAACGCCGGGCCGCCTGCTCGATCACCTCGAGCGCGGCCGTATCGATCTGTCGCAATTGCAGATCCTCGTGCTGGACGAAGCTGACCGCATGCTGGACATGGGCTTCATCGACGACATCGAAACGATCGTAGCGGCGACGCCTGCCACGCGTCAGACCATGCTGTTTTCGGCCACGATCGACGGCAAGATCGGTTCGTTGACGGGCCGGTTGCTGAAAGATCCGGAGCGCATCGAAATCGTTCAGCGGCTGGAATCGCGCGCAAACATCGCGCAGACCGTTCACTACGTCGACGACCGCGATCATAAGGATCGTTTGCTCGATCATCTGCTGCGCGACGGTTCGCTCGATCAAGCGATCGTGTTCACGGCGACGAAGAGCGAAGCCGACCACTTGGCCGGCCGTCTTGCCGATGCCGGCTTCTCCTCGGCGGCTCTGCACGGCGATCTGCCGCAAGGCGCACGTACGCGTACGATCCGCGCACTGCGCGAGCGTCGTGTGCGCGTACTCGTGGCGACCGACGTCGCGGCTCGCGGCATCGACATCCCCGGCATCACGCACGTCTTCAACTACGATCTGCCGAAATTCGCGGAAGACTACGTGCACCGCATCGGCCGCACGGGCCGCGCCGGTCGCTCCGGCATTGCAGTGAGCCTCGTGCATCACGCCGAGCAAGGCGCGCTCAAGCGGATCGAACGGTTCGTCCGTGCGCCGCTGGCCGTCAACGTGATCGCAGGCTTCGAGCCGCGCAAGGCAGCGCCGGCGCGTAGCGGCAACGGCAATGGCCGCGCCCGTCCGGCTGGAAACGGAAACGGCGGCCGACGCTTCGGCGCCCCGAGCGGTGCCGCACGCGGCAACGGCAACGGCAACGCTAACAGCAGCGGCAACGGCGAGAAGCGCACCAGCAGCGCAGGCGGCTGGAACGGACGCAGCTCGAGCAACGGCCCGCGCGAAGGTTTCGGCTCGCGCGAAGGCTATCAAGGCCGCCGTAGCGACGGCCAGCGCGGCGCCCGCCGCAGCGGCTAAAACAGCGGAGCGGCGGAGCGCAGGCGCCACATCGGGCCCTGCGACTTCCATCCGACAGACCGGAGCAGTTCATAGGAACTGCTCCGGTTTTTTTTGTCCGCGATTCGCCATTCGGCCCTGTCCACGCACGATCTTGTGATCGACCCCTAATTTCACGATGCGAAATACGCTTTTGTGTCGTAAAAATGCGTGCTGCGTGGCACAACGACTCGCATTGCGACATGGAAAACGACGTTTCTCATCCCGAAATACAAATCGTAACTCGATGATTCATAACGACAAATAAGAACAGA
>Ga0207667_10001216_pt1 | contig 32239 bp, 26 predicted proteins | sample KBSCornC52_FD_184301 | JGI IMG/M metagenome (GOLD analysis project Ga0207667, IMG submission 184301) | Corn rhizosphere microbial communities from Kellogg Biological Station, Michigan, USA - KBS Corn C5-2 (SPAdes) (version 2) | ecosystem: Host-associated > Plants > Roots > Rhizosphere > Soil ...
CAGTCTCCTTGTGTAGGGGCAGAGGACCGCGACGATCCTCCTGCCTGCGCGGCGGCACTATCCCTACAACGCGGCATGCGCAGGCGTCCGGTGGGCGCATGCCCGGTGCGGTCCCTTTGTGGCGTGGCGCACCCCCCAAGGTTCGCAGCGCGAGGCGCGCGGGTCTGCGCGGCGCGGCGGGTGCCGCGGCCTGGCTTCGCTCAGGGAGCGAGCGGGATCTCGATCCTTCGATGAGGTCGGGTCGCCGAGGTGGATCCTGCGACTTCGCGCAGGATGACGGCTTGGTTGGCCTGGCGGGTGCAAATGGCTTGCCTGGCCTGGTGGATGCAGGCGGCTTGCCTCGCTTTGCGGGCGCTCACGCTTGTGCGCATCACCACCATTCCTCGCAGTCGACGCCCGCGCTGTCGAGCGCACCGCCGCAGGCCAGCACGGAGCCATCGGGCATCCGCGTGGCGGTGGGATTGCTGCGCGCGACCAGCATGTGCGTCGCGGCCGTCCACTGGCCGGTGGCCGGGTCGAACAGTTCGGCGCCGGGCTGCGCGAATTGCGTGCCGCCCACTGCCAGGAGGCGTCCATCGGCGAGCAGCACCGCGGCATGCGAAGTGTGCGTGGCGGCGGTGGGCGACAGCGTCGTCCAGGTGGCGGCGGCGGGATCGTAGATCTCGGTCTGGGTGGTGGCGCCGCCGGCGACGACGACGCGGCCGTCGGCCAGGCGGGTGGCGCTGTGGCCTTCGCGCGCGAACGCGAGCGGCGTGGTGGCGGTGAAGTCCTGGCCGGTGACGGTGACCGTGGCGATGCCGTTGCCGTCGACGGTCGTCGTGGTGACCAGCACCGGGTCGTACAGCTCGGCGCTGGCCAGCGGGGTGAGCACGCCGGCCACGATGTCGAAGCCGCCGGCGACCAGCACCTTGCCATTGGACAGCAGCGTGGCCGTGTGCTGCGAACGCGCGGCCAGCGGCTGGGCGCGCGGCGCCGTCCAGGTGTTGGCGACCGGATCGTAGATCTCGGCGCTGGCCTCGACCAGGTAGGTGGCGTTCTCGCCGCCCACCACCAGCACCGTGCCGTCGGCCAGCAGGGTGGCGGTGTGGTGCGAACGCGCGACGCTCATCGGCGGCGTGGCCGTCCAGGTGTTGGCCACCGGGTCGTAGATCTCGGCGCTGGCGTTGTTGACGTAGCCCTGCGATGCCGAGGTCGACACCGTCGAGCCCCCCGTCACCAGCACGCGGCCGTCGGGCAGCAGCGTGGCGGTGTGCGAAGCGCGCATCACGCCCATGGGGGCGGCCGACGACCAGGTGGACGTGGCCGGATCGAACAGGTCGGCCGCCGCCGTGCCGCCGGCGGACTTCACGCCGCCGGCCACCAGCAGGCGTCCGTCCGCCAGCAGCGTGGCACTGTGGCCGCTGACACGTTCGGTGGGCATCTGCGGGGCGGCCGTCCAGCTGTCGGTCGACACCGCCACGACGGCCCCTGCCGTCACGCTGCCGATGCTCGCCGTGACGCTGGTCGCCCCGGCCGACAGCCCGATGGCGGCGCCGTTGTTGACGGTGGCGATGCCCGGCGTCTGCGTCGACCAGGTGGCGGTGGCGGTGACGTCGGCGCTGCTGCCGTCGGAGAACGTGCCGGTGGCGGTGAAATGGCGCGTGATGCCGATGCCGGTCAGCAGCGAATCGGGCGCGATGACCATGGACTTGATCGTGGCGGCGATGGTAGTGAGCGACAGCGTGCCGGCGACCGAGCCGGAGCTCGCCGTGATCGTGGTGTTGCCCAGCGTCAGCGCGTCGGCCAGGCCGGTGGCGGCACCGATGTCGGCGATGGCGGGCGCGCTCGACGTCCAGGTGACGTTGCCCGACACGTCGGCCGAGTGCCCGTCCGCGAAGGTGCCGGTGGCGGTGAAGCGCTGCGAGATGCCCAGCGGCAGGGTGCCGGTGGCGGGCGCGATGGCGATGGCCGTGAGCCCCTTGACGAAGGTCACGCGGCCGATGCGGGCGCCGCCCACCTGGAGATAGACCTTCAGCGCGCCGTCGGGCAGGGTGCCGGGCGCCACCAGCGCCACGGTGTCGCCGGCGGCCAGCGTGGTGGCGCCCGTGGCGGGCGTGCCGTTGACGGTCAGCTGGCCCGCGCTGGCGGTGACGGCCGCGCCGGCATGCGCGGCGACGAAGTCGGCCGGCAGCGTGAAGCTGGCGCCGGCCGCCGCGCCGTCGACGCGGAATTCGTCATGCCCGATGACGCCGTCGCCGTCCTGGTCGATCCATTGCGCGAGCTGGTTGGCGTCGATCGGCTTGCCGACCATCGCAGACAGGTGCGCGGCCACGGTGTTGAGGTTCAGGGCCTGCGCGCTGAGCGACAGCGCCTGCTGGTTGCCGGCGCTGACGCCCGAGCCGTTGGCGGCGATGTCGGCCTGCAGCGCGGCCAGCAGCGCACGGACGTCGGCCGACGAGCGGCCCTGCACGACGACGCTGGACAACGCCGCCAGCAGGGTGCCGCCATCGGTGGCCGCGCCGACGTCGAGCGTGCCGAACGCGCCCGGCGACGCCGGCAGCACGATGCCGAACGCCCCGAGCACCTCGCGTTCCGCCTGCGCCCGCGCGTCGGCGAACGCCATCCCGTTGGTGTTCAGGAGCTTGTTGGTGCGCGCGAAGGCCAGCGTCGTCAGCACGTTGACGTTGACCACCTGCTCGGCCTTCAGGTCGGCGTAGGACTGCAGCGTGACGGCGCCGTCGGAGGGCTGGCCGGTGACCTCGTCGGCATAGCTGCCCGCGGCCGTCAGCGACAGGTACTGCGACGCGTACTTGTCGGACGGCGTGAACGCGCCGTTTGCGTCGGTGGTGTAGCCGTAGTGGTTGCCCGTGGTGGACAGGTTCAGGCCGAGTTCCTGCGCGGTGACCGTCGATCCGGCCGCCAGCGGCCCCTTCTGGGCGACGCCCGAACTGGCCGTGTAGGTGGCGGCCGGCGGCACGGGCGTGGTGCTGCCGCTGGGGGAGCCCCCGCCGCAGGCGACAAGCAGCGCCGTGAGGGCCAGCGAGGCAACGGGCAGGGGGACGGTCTTCGGGCGGAACAATGGCATGGCGCGGCGGACTCGCAGGCGGTGACGGGGACGGCCGTGCGCGTCCAGCGCGACAGCAGGCTCGTGGATTTACGCATCGCGGGCCAGGGGCGTCAATTGGCGTGCGGAGATAGTTACGAATTAGTGGGGCCGTGGACGCTGGCGCCGGCCGTGGCGATCTGGCCTGCCTGCCGGCCACGGTCGGTCAAATCGGAGCGAATTGGCCCTTGCCAGCCAGCCGCTCCGTTGCAATGGCGACCGCGAAGGGCCATGGCTTGGCACACGCCCAGATCGTGGAGCGGGCCGGGCATCCCATCGATCAAATGGCGCCGTGTGCGACGACATCCCGCTCACGCTTGATCGCTGATGCGCGTGATGCCGAGCGCCTTGAGCACGTGCCGCTCGAACACGGGCTCGGCGTTGCCGGTCTTCATCTTGTACATGAAGTACTTCTCGAACGCGACCTTGGCCAGGTGCACCCACCGGCCCTTCTTGAACCAGTTCACGTTGCGGGGCGGGATCTGCGGCAAGGCCACGAAGGCCGCTCCGGTATCGCCCATGTCCGCCAGGCAGATGGCGTTCCACGTGGCCTTGGCCGTGGCGGGGCGGCCCTCGATGTCGGCCGCGATGTTGCGCACGATGGCGCCGACCATCGACTCGATCATGTAGCCGGTCTTGGGAGCGCCGGTCGCCACGGGCGTCGCTTCCACCGGCGGGATGGCAACGCACACGCCGGCCGCGAAGATGTTCCTGTACTTCCTGCTTCGCTGGTGGTCGTCGATCAGGACGAAGCCGCGCGGGTTGCACAAGCCTTCCACGGCCGCCACGGGCTCGACGCCCTTGAAGGCGGGCAGCATCATGCTGTAGTCGAACGGCAGCTCATGCTCCCGCTTCACCTGGCCCATGTCGTCCAGTTCGGTCACATGCATCCTGCCGCCCTCGACGCGCGTGACCTTGGCATTGCAGATCCACTTGACGTCGTGGTTGCGCAACTCGCTCTCGAGCATGGTCTTGGAATCGCCCACCCCGCCCAAGCCGAGGTGGCCGATGTAGGGCTCGGACGTCACGAAGGTGATGGGCACCTTGTGGCGGATCTTGCGCTTCTGCAGGTCGCGGCTGAAGATGAACGCGAACTCGTAGGCCGGACCGAAGCAGCTCGCGCCGGGCATGGCGCCGATGACAGCCGGGCCGGGTGCCGCGATGAAACGTTCATAGGCCGCGAACGCGTTCTGCGCATGATCCACCGTGCAGATCGACTGCGTCTGGCCGTCCACGGGGCCGGCGCCCGGAACCTCCTCGAACGCCAGGCGCGGGCCGGTCGCGATCACGAGATAGTCGTAGCCCAGGCGGCTGCCGTCCTGCAGCTCGATGGCGTTGCCTTCGGCATCGATGTGCTTGACCGGTTGCGCAACGAACTCGATGCCCCTGTTCTCGAGCGCGGGACGGATCGGCATCGTGATGGCGCCGCGATCGCGCCAGCCGACGGCCAGCCAGGGGTTCGAGGGGACGAACTGGAAGTAGTCCACCGCGTTGACCACGGTGACACGGTGCGTGCGGCCGAGAGCGGCCTTGAGCTCGTAGGCGGCCGGCATGCCTGCGATGCCGGCGCCGAGGATGACGATGTGGGCCATGATGGATGGGCTCCTTGCGGGCGTTGTTCAGGGATGGACGTCGCGCAGTTGCGCGTTGGCGAGCTGCAGCGTGGCGTCGTCCAGCTCGCCGGCCAGGGCGGCCAGTTGCAGTCTTCGCGTCATCAGCCGGACGCGGGCCTCGAGCAGGGCGAGTTCCGCGGCCGCGGCATCGTTCTGCGCGTTCAGCAGGTCGAGCGTCGTGCGGTCGCCGACCATCAAGCCTTCATGGGTGGCGTCCAAGCGTGCGTGGCTGGCCTCCAGCGCGGCGGCGAGCGCGTCGAGCCGGGCCTTCCCGATGGCCAGGTCGGACCAGGCGGCGCGCACCTGTTGCGCCACCCGCTGCGTCGCGTTCTCCAGCTGGGCGCGGCACTTCTCGACCAGCGCGCTGCCCTCCGCGTGGCGGGCCGAGCGCAGGCCGCCGGTGTACAAGGGCACCGACAGCTGCACGCCGACGGCGCTGTTGCGGCTGGTGTTGCTGGCGCGGCCGAAGTCGCCGCTGCCGGAGAGGTGCTCTCCGGCGATCTGGGCCACGACGTCGACCGTGGGCGAGAAGGCAGCGCCGGATGCGCGCGCGTCGGCCTCGGCAACCCGCAGGTTCGCCTCGGCGAGCCTCACGTCCGGGTTCTGCCGCCGTGCGCGCGCCAGCCAGTCGGCCAGCGCGCCCAGGTCGCCGATGCGCACGTCGTCCGGCAGGGCAAGCGGCGTGTCGTCGGGCGCCAGGCCCGTCAGGTCCGCCAGGGCGCTGCGGCTCAGCTCGCCTTGCGTCTGCGCCGCCAGCCGCTCGGCCTGCAACGCCGCAGCCCGGGCGGCGGCTTCGCGCACGTCGGTCACGGGGCGGTCGCCGATCTGGAATCGATCGCGCGCCTCGGTGGCCGCGCGGTCGACCGCCAGCTGCTGCCGGGCAAGGACGCGCAGGCGCGCCGCGGCCAAGGCCGCATCGAAGTAGGTGTCGGCCGTACGCAGGATCAGCGCCTGCCGGGCCTGGACCCAATCGAGTTCGGCCGCCTGCGCGGCGATCTCCAGGGCCTCGCTGCGGGCGCTGCGCTCCCGGCTGTAGACCGGCTGCCGCAGCACGAGGCCATAGCGCGTTGCGGCGCCACCGGTCACGGAATTGTCGAAGGCGGCGCCGTCGGCCTGGCCGAATCCCGGTGCCGAGAATCGCGCGCCGCGCGTGGCCGTCTCGCTGCTGGCGTAGGAGGCAGCTCCTTCCAGGCTCACGTTGGGGCGCCACAGCGCCCTGGCCTGTTCGGCCCTTGCCGCGCCGGCCTCGCGGGCCGCCCGGGCCTGCGCCGCGTCGGGCGCATGCTGCTGGGCGCCCTGCCAGGCCTGCTGCAGGTCCAGCGCCCCCGCGCCGGACGCCAAGGACGCCGCGACGGCCAGCACGATCACGGGGCGAATCGGACGCATGGCCATTCCGCCTCAGCAGCCGGACTCCACGCCGAGCTTGCGCAAGATGATCTCCAGCGGGCACCAGCGCGTGAGGGAACTCTGGAGCAGGTTGGCACCGACGAAGACGGTGAAGGCCAGCCACCACTGGCTGACGTACAAGGGACTGCCGGGCACTCCCAGCGCGAGCGACACGAGGATGAAGAGGCCCGCGAACATGCGGACCAGGCGCCATGAAGTCATGTGGGTGCTCCTTCGGGAGTGGGCGGGAGTTCGGCGGCCGCGGCCTGCCCGCGGTAGGCCACGAAATACAGGAGCGGGATCACCACCAGCGTCAGCAGCGTGCTGACGAAGATGCCGAAGATCAGCGAGATCGCGAGCCCGTTGAAGATCGGGTCGTCGAGGATGAAGAAGGCGCCCAGCATCGCCGCGAGGCCGGTCAGGACGATGGGCTGCGCACGCGTCGCGGCCGAATGCACCACGGCCTCCTTCAGGGGCACGCCCTGCGCCACCTGCAGCCGGATGAAGTCCACCAGCAGGATGGAATTGCGCACGATGATCCCGGCCAGCGCGATCATGCCGATCATGCTCGTGGCCGTGTACTGCGCCCCGAGCAGGGCGTGTCCCGGCATCACCCCGACGATGGTCAGGGGGATCGGCGCCATGATGATCAGGGGCATGAGGTAGGAGCCGAACTGCGCTACCACCAGCAGGTAGATCAGCACCAGTCCCACCGCATAGGCGGCGCCCATGTCGCGGAAGGTCTCGTAGGTGACCTGCCATTCGCCGTCCCACTTGATCGCGTAGTCGCGCCAGGGGTCGGCGGGCTCGTGGATGAAGGTCTCCCCGAGCTGGCCGCCCCCCGGCGTCCGGATCGCGGCCAGGGCGCGCCGCATCTCGAACATGCCGTACAGCGGGCTGTCCAGCGAGCCGGCCATGTCGCCGACGACGTAGTGCACCGGCAGGCCGTCCTTGTGCTGGATCGGCTGCTCGCGCAGGGTGTCGCTCACGGTCACCAGCTCGCGGATCGGCACGAGCTGGCCGGCGCTGCCGCGCACGGCCAGTTGCAGGAGGGCGTCCAGGTCGCCTTGCCGCTCGTCCGGCAGCTGGATCGTCGCTGCGGCGGGATACTTGCTCTGGTCGTGGAGGTAGGCCGCCGGATCGCCTGCCAGGCCCGCGCGCAGCGTGCTCACGACGGCCGCCTGGGGCACGCCCAGCAGGGCCGCCTTGCGACGATCGACCAACAGCAGCCGGCGCGGCGCGTCCGCGATGCTCGAGTCGTCGACGTCCACGACCCCGCGGGTGTGTTCGAACACCTGGCGCACCGCCTGCGCCACGGCGCGGCGGCCCTCGGCCTCGGGGCCGTAGACTTCCGCGACGATCGGCGACAGCACCGGCGGCCCGGGCGGGACCTCCACCACCTTCACGTTCGCGCCCCAGGGCCTGGCGATCTTCTGGAGCTCGGGCCGCAGGCGCGTCGCGATCGCATGGCTCTGCTCGTGGCGCCGGTGCTTGTCCACCAGGTTCACCTGCAGGTCGCCCACGTCGCCGCCTGACCGCAGGTAGTACTGCCGCACCAGGCCGTTGAAGTTGATCGGCGCCGCCGTGCCCGCATAGGCCTGGTAGTCCGTCACCTCCGGCTGGCGGGCGAGGAACGCCCCCATTTCCCGCAGCACGGCCGCCGTGCGCTCCACCGGCGTGCCCGCAGGCATGTCGACCACCACCTGGAACTCCGACTTGTTGTCGAAGGGCAGCATCTTGAGCACCACCAGGCCGAGCGCCGGCAGGGCCAGCGACAGGACGATCAGGCCTGCCACGCCCAGTCCCAGCAGGGCCCGGTTGCGGGCGCCGCGGCGCTCGTCGAGCAGCGGACGGAAGACGCGATCGAACAAGGGGCCGATCCGCGCGGCCAGGCGCGCCGGCGTGCCGTGCGCGTGCGCGCCGGCGGCGGGGTGCATCCACAGGCGCGCGAGCCAGGGCGTGACGACGAACGCGATGGCCAGCGACAGCAGCATCCCCATGCTGGCGTTGATCGGGATCGGGCTCATGTAAGGGCCCATCAGCCCGGAAACGAAGGCCATCGGCAGCAGTGCGGCGATGACCGTCAGCGTGGCGAGGATCGTGGGGCCGCCCACCTCGTCGACGGCGCCCGGGATGAGCTCGGCGAGCGACTTGTCCGGATGCAAGGCCATGTGGCGATGGATGTTCTCCACGACCACGATGGCATCGTCCACCAGGATGCCGATGGAAAAGATGAGCGCGAACAGCGACACCCGGTTGAGCGTGAAGCCCCAGGCCCATGACGCGAACAGCGTCACCGTGAGGGTGAGGATCACCGCGCTGCCCACGATGGCCGCCTCGCGCCGGCCCAGCGCGATGAAGACGAGCGCGACGACCGATGAGGTGGCCAGCAGCAGCTTTTCGATCAGCTTGGTCGCCTTGTCGTTGGCCGTCGCGCCGTAGTTGCGCGTCTCGGCGACCTCCACCCCATCCGGGATCAAGGCATTGCGCAGTGCAGCGACCCGCTGCATCAGCGCGTTGGCCACGCTGATCGCGTTCTCGCCGGGCTTCTTCGTGATGGCGATCGTCACCGCCGGGAAATCGCCCGCCTTCGACCCATGCCAGACGTAGCGCTGGGGCGGCAGCGCGCCGTCGACCACGCGCGCCACGTCCTGCAGGAAGACGGGCATGCCGTTGTGCGCGCCCACCACCAGTTCGCCCACGTCCCGGGCGTCGCGAAGGTAGGGGCCGGCCTCGATGGCCAGCGCACGGTCGCCGCTCACCAGATCCCCGACCGGAGCGGCGACGTTGGCCGACTGCAGGGCCTGCCGAAGATCGGCCACGGTGAGGCCGGCGCTGGCCAGGCGGGCCGGCTCGATCTGCACGCGCACGGCGCGGCCGGGGCCGCCCACCGTCATGACCTCGCGCGCGCCTGGAACGCGCTTGAGCTCGGCTTCCAGGGTGTGCGCGACGCGCTCCAGGTCGAAGGGACCCGTGTCGGACCGCTTGGCGTAGAGCGTCAACGTGACGATGGGCACGTCGTCGATGCCCTTGGGCTTGATCAGGGGCGCGCCCACGCCGAGACCGCGCGGCAGCCAGTCGGCGTTGGCATTGACGGTGTCGTAAAGCCGCACCAGCGCCTCGGTGCGCGAGACGCCCACCTTGAACTGCACGGTGAGGATGGCCATGCCGGGGCGCGACACGCTCGTCACGTGCTCGATGCCGGCGATCTGGGAAAGCACCTGCTCGGCGGGTGCGGCGACCATCTGCTCCACGTCCTTCGCGCCGGCGCCGGGGAATGGAATCAGCACGTTGGCCATGGTGACGTTGATCTGCGGTTCCTCCTCGCGCGGCGTGACCAGCACCGCGAAGACGCCCAGCAGCAGCGCCACCAGCGCCAGCAGCGGCGTGATCCGTGCGCCCTGGAAGAAGCGCGCGATGCGGCCCGACACGCCCATCACCGGACCCTCGCCGCCGCCTGCGGATCGAGCGCCACGCGCTCGCCCGCCTCCAGGCCGGCGAGCACCTCGACCTGGTCGCCGCTGACGGGCCCCAGGCGCACCTGGCGCAGCAGCGGCCGGCCGTCGGTGCCGATGACGTAGACGCCGGTGAGTTCCGCCCGGCGCATGACGGCGCGCAGCGGTACCGACAATCGTTGACCCGTGCCGGCGTCGCCGGGCACCCAGGCACGCGCGAACATCCCCGGCGCGGCCGGCGTCCCTGGCGGAAGATCGAGGCGCAACTGCATGGTGTGCGTCGCCGGGTCCACGGCCGGAAGCAGTTGCCAGCGCACGGGCGTGACGCGCGCGGGTGCGGTCCCCGGCACTTCGGCCTGCACGACGCTGCCCGGCCGGGGGGCCGCGGTCTGCGGTACGGCGGCGGTGACGCGCAGCGCCGACGGATCGTAGAGCGTCAGCAAGGGCCGGCCGGGCATGGCCATCTCGCCTAGCACCACCGCCACGTCCGCCACCACGCCGTCGTACGGCGCCTTGACCACGTAGAAGCCCGACTCCGTGCGCGCCGCGTTCGCCGCGGCCACCTGGGCCTCGGCCTGCGCCTGCGCAGACTTGTACTGTGCCTCGGCGCGCTCCAGCGCCGCCTGGCCGATGTAGTTCTTCTGGAACAGCAGCTTCTGGCGCTCGAATTCCTTCGTGGCCGCTTCCTGGGCCGCACGCGCCGCCCGCAGCTGGGCGGCGGCCGCCCCGGCTTGTTGCTCCGCCGCGCGGGCGTCCAGCCTGAGCAGCACCTGGTCGGCCCGGACGCGGTCGCCGGCCTTGACCTGCAGCGCGACGACGGCGCCCGGCACCTGGGCCGACACGACGGTCTGGCGCACCGCTTCGACCACGCCGTCATAGCCCGCGGCACGGGCGCCGGTGTCAGCGGCAACCGGCGCGGTGGCCAGCGCCGGCAGTGCGTCGGCAGCGCCGGACGGCGCCACGGCGGCAATGAGGGCGGCTGCGGCCAGCAGCACGCACGTCGGCTTGAGTTCCATCACGTTGTTCCACACATCCTGTCGGCGGGATTTGCGTTAGTATTTAACTAAGTAGTTAAGAAGTCAACTACGTACTTGGATCGGTAGTTACGGAAGGAGCGCGAGATGAGGCATGATGGGGCGTCCCCACCCGTTGGCTGTCCGAGCATGGAAGGCTTGTCTCCAGAGGCGCTGTCGCAGGTTGCCGCGTATTTCCAGGCGCTGTCGGAGCCGACGCGCCTGCAGATCCTCAACCTGCTGCGCACCGGCGAGCGCAACGTCGCCGAGCTGGCGCACGCGTGCGGCTATACGTCGGCCAACATCTCCCGTCACTTGTCGCTCCTGATGCAGCACGGCCTCGTCGCGCGCGAGAGCCGTGGCACCTCGGGGTACTACCGGATCGCCGACGATTCCGTCTACGCGCTGTGCGACCTGGTATGCGGCAACATCGCACGCCAGCTGGAGCGCAGCGTCAACGACCGCAAGGCCTTCGCCGCCCGGCTGCGCGCCACGTCCGCCCCGTCGCGTCCGCGGCGCGGTTAGGCGCAAGCACCGTCAAGCGCTACTTCGCCGGCTTGGCCGGCAGGGATGCACAAGGGTCGCGCCGCGGCCGCGCGGGCATCGACGTGCCGCGCTCCGTCGCGCGCGCCACCATGTCCGCATGGTGCTGGTCCATGTAGGCCTGGCAGTCGGCCCGGTCCTGCATGCCGGCCATCCGCTGCCGATGCGCCTGGCGCTCTTCGGACGTCATCATCGACCAGCCGGGCGTGTTGTCCGATCCCCATCGTCCGTGCATTCCGGTACGGCCGGGGCCGCCGCAGCCGCCGGCCGGCCCGCTGGCGCCGGCCATGGCGGCGCAGGGTCCGGAGGTCGCCGGCTGCTGCGCATGGGCGCCCGCCGAGAGGACCAGGATGACCAGGGAAAGGGCGTGTCGTTTGACGTTCATTGCGGCCTCCGGGACAAGTGGATGGGGTCATTGAACGGCAGGCCGGGCCGCGCGCGATTGATCTGGATCACCCCGTCAGTGTCGTCCGCTTCGGTGGGTCGCCCGCCCCCGGGCACGGCGCGGGGCGCGCGGCGAGCGTCGTCATGCGCCGACGACTGGACGGCAAGACGCGCTCACGGACAGTCGGCGTGCCTTCCTGCGGATGTTTCCAGGGCTCACGGGTGGGACAGGGGGCTCGCGGGCCTGCGGGGGCCCTTCTGGCGAGGCGGCGAGGGACAATCGCGCGATGGCCGACCAATCCCCCGCCCCCGCCGACGACACCCCGGCCGCCGGCGCCCGTCCCGGTGACGCCTTCGTGCAGTCGTTCGCGCGCGGGCTGGCCGTGCTGCGCAGCTTCGGCGCCGACGCGCCCGCGCAGACGCTCACCGGCGCCGCCGAGCGCAGCGGCCTCACGCGTGCCGGCGCGCGGCGCATCCTGCTGACGCTGCAGCAGCTCGGCTACGTCGAGACGGAGGGACGCCTGTTCCGCCTCACGCCGCGCGTGATGGAGCTGGGCTTCGCCTACCTCAGCTCGCAGCCGGTGTGGCACCTCGCGCAGCCAGTGATGGAGGAGCTGGTGCAGGACATCCACGAGTCGTCCTCGGCCGCGGTGCTGGACGGCGACGACATCGTCTACGTGCTGCGCGTGCCGGCCAAGAAGATCATGGCGATCAGCCTGGGCCCGGGCAGCCGGCTGCCGGCCTACTGCACCGCGATGGGCCGCGTGCTGCTGGCCGGGCTGCCCGAGGCCGAACGCCGCACCCGCCTCGAGCGCGCGCCCCGGCCGGCGCGGACGGCGCACACCGTGACCGACGTCGAGGCGCTGCTGGCGCTGCTGGATGGCGTGCGCCGCGACGGCCACGCGCTGGTGCACGGCGAGCTGGAGGAGGGCCTCGTCTCGATGGCCGCCCCCATCGTCAACCGCGGCGGACGCGTGATCGCGGCCATCAACGTGAGCGCACAGGACCAACGCATGCCGCCCGACCAGATGCGCAAGCGCCTGCTGCCCCGGCTGCTGGAATCGGCCGCGAGCATCAACACGCTGATGCGCATGCAGGATTGAAGCGACTTTCCGCACGCCGCGGGCGTCGACGCACGGCCACGCCGCCGGGCGTGCCGCAAGGCTTGGCAGAATCGCCGACGAATCGATCGAATCGGACGGGCGCCGGCTTCCCGCGCGGGAAGCGGAAGCGTGCCGTCCCCGTGCCGCGTCCGCCACGAACGGAGGCGGCCGCCCGCGCATCGCGCACCGCCTGCACCCGCCATGAACGCCGCTCCCCCATCCACGACCGATGCCTCGCCGCCTGCCGGCGCCGGGCCGGCGCCGGCGGACGGCCTCGCGTCGGGCCGGACGACCGAGTACCAGGGCTGGCGCCTCGCCTCGCACTTCCAGCCGATCTTCAGCCTGACGCACCATCGCACCATCGGCCACGAGGCGTTGCTGCGGGCCACGGAACTGGCCACGGGCGCCGCCGTCGAGCCGATGGCCCTGTTCGCGCGCGTCGACGGCGATGCGGCGCGCGTCGCGCTGGATCACGCGGCGCTGCTGCAGCACCTGGGAGCCTACGCGCGGCGCGAGGCCGACGAGTGGCTGTTCCTGAACCTGCACCCGCGCTCGCTGGTGGCGCCGGGCGGCGCGGGCGTGCGCGAGCTCGCCGACGCGCTGGCCGCCCACGACCTGCGACCCGGCCAGGTGGTGATCGAGGTGCTCGAATCGTCGCTGCCCGACGACCCGGACTTCGACCGCCGCATCGAGGAACTGCGCGAGCTCGGCTGCCTCGTGTCGCTCGACGACTTCGGCGCCGGGCACTCCAACTTCGATCGCGTGTTCCGGCTGCGGCCGGAGATCGTCAAGCTCGATCGCAGCGTGGTCGCCCGCGCCGAGGGCGATGCGCATGCGCGGCGCATCGCGGCACAGATGGTGTCGCTGCTGCACGAATGCGGCTGCCTCGTGTTGATGGAAGGCATCGAGACCGACGAGGGCGCCTACACCGCCCTGCGCTGCGACGTCGACTTCGTGCAGGGCCATCACTTCGGCCGCCCGGCCGCGGGCCTGGGCGGCCTCACCGGCCTGCACGCGCTACGCGTCGCCTGGGATCGATTCGACCGCCAGTCGGCCAGCGACGACCGCCGCTGGCAGGAGCAGATGGCGCCGTACCGGCAGTCGATCGAACTGGCCAGCGTGCTGCTGGCCGGCGGCGCCTCGCTGGACGAGGCCTGCCGGCGCTTCCTGGCGCAGCCGGGCGCGCAGATGTGCTACCTGCTCGATCGCCAGGGCCGCCAGGTCGTGGGCAACGCATTCCGCGGCGGCCTCTCGCACGCGGTGCTGGAGCGCCAGGAGCGCTTCGCCCCGCTGCACGACACGCGCCACGCGCGCTGGTCGCGTCGCGCCTATTTCCGCAACGCGGAGGCCTCGCCCAACTTCGCGCAGGTCACGCGGCCCTACATGACGCTGCAGGGCTCGCGCATGTGCGTCACGGTGTCGATCCAGTTCGACATGGGCGGGCGCTCGCTGATCCTGTGCGGCGACGCGTCGCTCTGAGCACGCGCATCCGGGGGGCGTTCCTGCACGCCGTGCCGGCGCACCGATTGCGGGGACAATCGGCCCATGGCCCTCAAAGCAACGATCCACAAGGTCCGTCTGCAGCTCGCAGACATGGACCGCAACATCTACGGCGACCACGAGCTGACGATCGCCCGTCACCCGTCGGAGACCGACGAGCGCATGCTGATGCGCGTGCTGGCCTACGCGCTCAACGTGCCGGCCGATGACGAGCGCGGCAAGCTCGAACTCGCCAAGAGCCTGTGGGACGTCGACGAGCCCGATCTCTGGCAGGTCGACCTCACCGGCCAGGTGGTGCACTGGATCGAGGTGGGCCAACCCGACGACCGCCGCCTGGCCAAGGCGAGCAGCCGCGCCGAGAAGGTCACGATCTACAGCTACATCGCCAGCACGCCGATCTGGTGGGCGGCGCTGGAAGGCAAGCTGATCCGCGCGCCCAAGGTGGCGGTCTGGTCCATCGACCCCGAGGCCTCTCAGGCGCTCGCCGCGATGTCCGCGCGCACGATGGCCTGGCAGATCACGGTGCAGGACGGGACGGTGTGGGTGTCGGACACGGTCAATACCGTGGAGATCACGCCCAAGTTGCTGAAGGCGCGGGATGAGCGCGGCTTCTGATCCTGCCTGGCCACGGGATCTGTGATCTCGGAGCCGCACGTGACGAGTTCGCGATGCAGTCCGGCGACACGATCGTCGTCGTCTCGGGAAGCCAGTCGTTCGACATCGAAAGTCGGACGGCCTGAGCCGCGCGACATCACTTGCGCGCGAGCCACACCCCCAGCACCGCCAGCGCCATGCCGGCCAGCGCGAGGCCCGTCAGCGTCTCGCCGAACATCGCCCAGGCGATCAGCGCGGTGGTGGGCGGCGTCAGGTAGAACAGGCTCGCCACGTTGACGGCGCTGCCGCTGCGAATGAGCACGTTGAGCAGGCTCACGGCGCCCAGCGACAGCACCAGCACCAGCCAGCCGAGCGCGAACAGGAAGGCCGGCGTCCAGTGCACCACCATCGTCTCGGTGTGCCACGCCGCCAGCGCCGTGACGGCCAGCGAGGGCAGGAACTGCACGACCGAGCCGGTGCGCAGGTCGAAGCTGGCGCAAAAGCGCTTCTGGTACAGCGTGCCCGCCGTGATGCCGGCCAGCGCGACGACCGCCGGCAGCAGCAGCGCCGCGGCCGCGGGCCCGCCCTCGACCTTGCGTGCCACCACCAGCACCACGCCGGCCAGACCCAGCGCGAGGCCGGCCCACTGGGTCGCGCGCACGCGTTCGCGCAGCAGCAGGCCCGCGCCGAGCGCGGTCAGCACCGGCTGCAGCCCGACGACCAGCGCCGTGACGCCCGCCGGCAGCCCGAGGCGGATCGCGGTGAACACGCCGCCGAGGTACACGGCGTGGATCAACAGCCCCGACACGCCGATATGCAGCCACTGCGCCGGCCTGGCGGGCCACGGCGCGCGCGTCGCGAGGGCAATCCCGCCCATCAGCACCAGCACCGCGGCGTAGCGCAGCGTGAGCAGCGTCAGCGGCTCGCAGTCGGGCAGGCCCAGCTTGGCGCCGATGAAGCCGGTGCTCCAGAGCACGACGAACAGCAGCGGGGCGAACGCGGTGACGCGGGCCGCGAGGCGGGTGGAAGGGGGGTCGAGCGAGGGAGTCGTCATGTCAGGCGCGCATCATCGCGCGGATGCGGCGGCGTTGCCGGGGCGAGGGCAATGGGGTGGGGAGACGTCGCGGCGATCACGATCCCGGACGCCTGCGAAGGCCTCCGGGCCGCACGGCTCGATCGCGCGGCGATGGTGCCAGGCGGCGCCTGCCGGATCGGCCCTGCGGTCACATCCGGTCGCAGTTTCCCCACGAGAGAGGGGTGGGCCCCTCCGAGGCGACTCCCTAGACTCGCGCTCCAGACAAGGCCGCCTCCAAGGCCGAACGGGAGCGTGCGACTTGACCATCGACGTCTTTCAATCCGACCTCGCCCGCCTCGCCGGCGAGATCGCCGGGCTGGCCGTGACGGACGCCGCCGGCGCGCTGGCATGTCTGGACGACGCGTCCGCGAACCTCTCGCCGGAGCTGCGTGCCGCGCTCGGGACACCAACGCGCTGGCCAACAAGGGTCGTGGTGTGTACGACGACTGGATCGCCGCGCTGAACGGCCGCGGTGGCCTGCTCGGCGCTCACTTCTTCCCCGCCTGCACCGAGCCCGGCGCGCAGTACGCCGCGCGCTCGCGACCGGGCGCCGGCGGCAAGCCGCTGGACGCGCGCTATGCCGGCGTCAAGCTCAGGAAATCGGAGGGGTTCGACGCGGACCAGGACGGCGTCGCCGACATCGGCCGCCTCGCGCAGGGCACCCACGTCTTCGAGGAGAAGCCCGACGGCTACCTCAAGGCGCGCGCCTTCAGCCCCGTCATGGTGGAGACCGCGGAGCGCGACAGCGATGGCGACGGCTGGTTCACGCCCGCCGACCGCTCGCGCATCGACACCAGGCACGCGGGCAAGTCGATGCTGATCCACCATGGTGGCGCGATGAACGCAGCCACCGTCAACACGTGGTCGGCGGGATGCCAGACAATCCCCGACGATCACTACCGTGCGTTCCTGGCCCTGATGGGCCGCCCGACGCCATTCCCCTACGTGCTGGTCAACACCCGATGATGCCGACCCGCTTCCTCTGCTCCGCGGCCGCGCTGGCCGTGCTGGTGCTGTGCGGTTGCGGCGCGCAGGCCTTTGCCCCGGCGGCGGCCGAGCGTCCGGCCGCGGCAGGCGACGCGCGCTGCGCGTTCGGGGCCTTCGTCCAGGAGGACGACCCGGCGGGTCTGAACGTGCGCGACGCGCCCGGGGTGTCGGGTGCCGTGCTCGGCACGCTGCCACCCACGCTGCACGGCGTGGGCGAGTTCAAGATGGACGTGCGGATCGAGGTGGAGGTCTCCGGCGCCAGGGGCGGCTGGTTCCATGTCGCCCATGCGCAGGACAACGACGCGCTGACGGGCCGCCCGGCGCGTCCTGTCTACGAGGGCGAAGGCTGGGTCAGCGGCCGCAAGCTCACGGTGAAGTCGCAGGCGACCGCCGGCCGCGCCGCGCCGGGCATGAAGTCCGAGGCCCTCGCGCGGTTCGACGACGGCGGCGCCTTCGATGGCGACGAGATGGTGGCCGCCGGTCACCTGGTGGGCTGCCAGGGCGGCTGGGCGCAGGTGGAGTTCGCGGATGCAGCGCTGCCGGCGCCGCTACGCAAGCGCCTCACGGTCAAGCCCGCGGCGCGCGCAGGGCTGCCGAGCGGCACGTTTCGCATCTGGCTGGACCAGGTCTGCGGCGTGCAGGAGACCACCTGCGACGGCTTGGCCGACGACGACCCGGGTCGCCACTGAGGCTCAGCCGGCGGCGGCCTCGAGCACCCGCAGGATCTCGCGCCCGTACGCCTCGAGCTTCTTCGCGCCCACGCCGCTGATGCCCGACAACTCGTCGAGCGAGGACGGCGCCTGCTGCGCCATCTGCGCGAGCGTGGCGTCGTTGAAGACGATGTAGGCCGGCAGGTTGTGCTCGCGCGCGACTTCCGAGCGCCACGCGCGCAGGGCGGAAAAGCGCTGGTCGCCGGCGGCGTCGAGCTTGATCGGGGCCGAGGTGCTGCGCCCGCTGGAGCCGCCACTGGCGCGACGCGCGCGGCCGGCGCTCTTGGGCAGCTCGCGCGCCTCGCGCAGCAGGATGGGGACTTCGCCCTTGAGCACGGCGCGCGCGCTGTCGGTCAGCACCAGCGTGTTGTATTCGCCTTCGGACTGCAGGTGGCCCAGCGACAGCAGCTGGCGGATCACGCCGCGCCACTGCTGCTCCGACCACCGGGCGCCGATGCCGAACGTGGACAGCTCGCCGTGGCCGTGCTGCGTCGTCTTGTCGGTGACCTTGCCGCGCAGCACGTCGATCAGGTGGCCGGCGCCGAAGGACAGCCCCGAATGCTGGCGGAAGCGGTAGACGGTGGACAGCGCCATGCGCGCGGCCTCCGTCGCGTCCCACGTGGCGGGCGGGTTGAGGCAGTTGTCGCAATTGCCGCAGGCCGTGCTCCGCTCCCCGAAGTACGCCAGCAGCCGCACGCGCCGGCAGTCGTGCGCCTCGGCCAGCGACAGCAGCGCGTCGAGCTTGCCGCGCTGCAGCTTCTTGAACTCCTCGCCGGCCGGGCTCTCGTCGATCATGCGGCGCTGGTTGACGACGTCGGCCAGGCCGTAGGCCATCCAGGCGTCGGCGGGCTCGCCGTCGCGGCCGGCGCGACCCGTCTCCTGGTAGTAGCCTTCGATGTTCTTGGGCAGGTCCAGGTGGGCCACGAAGCGCACGTCGGGCTTGTCGATGCCCATGCCGAACGCGATGGTGGCGGCCATGACCAGGCCGTCCTCGCGCAGGAACTTGTCCTGGTGGCGGCGGCGCACGTCGGCATCCAGCCCCGCGTGGTAGGGCAGCGCGGAGATGCCTTCGGACGTCAGCCACGCCGCGGTCTCCTCGACCTTCTTGCGGCTCTGGCAGTAGACGATGCCGGCGTCGCCCTCGTGCTCGTCGCGCAGGAAGCGCAGCAGCTGCTTCCGGGCCTCGTCTTTCTCGACGATGGTGTAGCGGATGTTGGGGCGGTCGAAGCTGGAGATGAACTCGCGCGCGTTCGCCAGCGCGAGGCGCTCGCGCATGTCGGCGCGGGTGTGGTCGTCGGCGGTGGCGGTGAGCGCCACGCGCGGCACGTTGGGAAAGCGCTCGTGCAGCTGCGCGAGCTGCAGGTAGTCTTCCCGGAAATCGTGGCCCCACTGGCTGACGCAGTGGGCCTCGTCGATGGCCACGAGGCTCAACAGGCCGCGCTCGTCCAGCGACGTGAGCATCGCCATGAAGCGCGGATTGGTGACGCGTTCCGGCGCCGCGTACAGCAGCACGAGGCGCCCGCTCATCATCTCGCGCTCGATGCGCTGGGCCTCCTCGCCGGTCAGCGACGAGTTGAGGAAGGCCGCGTGGACGCCGAGCTCCTCCAGTGCGCCGACCTGGTCGTGCATCAGCGCGATCAGCGGGCTGATGACCAGTGTCACGCCCAGCCCGGCGCGATGGCGGGCGATGGCCGGCACCTGGTAGCACAGGCTCTTGCCGCCGCCGGTGGGCATCAGGACGAGGGCGTCGTCGCCGCCCGTCACCGTCTCGACGATGCGCTGCTGCTCGCCGCGGAACGCGCCATAGCCGAACACCTGCTGCAGGATGCCGTGCAGGTCGGCGTCCTTGGCGGCGCGGCGCCGGGCCGGATCCGCGACGACGCGCACGCCCTCGCCTGGCGCCGCCCCCGCGGGACGCGTGGCGGGCAGGGAATCGAAGTCGTAATCGTCGTAGTCGAATTCAGACACGGAAAGGAGCCGGTGCGGGCGTGCGGGAACGCCGGGGATCGAGGCTTCCAATGGTACAGGGCGCGTGTGAAGCCGCCCGCCGCCGCAGGCGCTGATTTCGGCGGGATTTGGCGCGCCGGGCACGCGTGCGCCCGGGCGCTGCGCAACGGCGCGGGCTGTCGCAGAATGGCCGGCCCGATCACCGGAGACGCCATGTCCAGCAAAGCCGAAGAACTCCGCGCCAAGCTCATCCGCAATTTCGACGAGGCGCCGCTCACACGCGAGGCCCGCGAGCCGCTGTACGACGGGCGGGGCGCCCGCCTGGCGCGCGGCACCGCCGCGCTGAAGCTGGGCGCCAGCATCGACATCCTGGAACCGGGCAAGCGCGGCTGTCCCTACCACCTGCACCACGCGCAGGAGGAGATGTTCATCGTTCTGGAAGGGCACGGCACGATGCGCGTGGCCGGCGAGATGCTGGCCGTCAAGGCGGGCGACGTCGTCTTCATGCCGGCCGGGCCCGACTACCCGCACCAGATGATCAACACGTCCGATGCGCCGCTGAAGTACCTGTCGGTCTCCACCAAGGAGACGCCCGAGGTCTGCGAATACCCCGATTCGAACAAGGTGCTGGCCTACGGCCCGGCCATCTCGAAGATGAACCGGCTCGACACCGACCTGGACTACTGGGACGGCGAGCCCTGAACGCCATTTCAGGGGAAAACGAGCCGTTGGGCGGCGGCCGGCCGGCGGGGCGCCCCGGCATAATCGAGGCTCCGGCGCCACGGCGCAATCGCCACGCGCCGGATCCACCCACAAGCCGCCACCCGGCGGCCGGCCACGGGGGAGCCGTCCCCCGCCTTTTCCTGGAGCACGCACATGGCGTCAGTCAACAAAGTCATCCTCATCGGCAACTGCGGGCGCGACCCGGAAGTGCGCTACACGCCCAGCGGCACCGCCATCTGCAACGTCTCGGTCGCCACGTCCAGCCGCCGCAAGGACAAGGCCAGCGGCGAGAGCATCGAGGACACCCAGTGGCACCGCGTCACGTTCTATGACCGCCTGGCCGAAATCGCCGGCGAATACCTGAAGAAGGGCAAGCCCGTCTACATCGAGGGCCGCCTGAAGTACGGCAAGTACACCGACAAGGACGGCATCGAGCGCAACACCGTCGACATCGTCGCCGAGCAGATGCAGATGCTCGGCGGCCGTGATGGCGGTGGCGGCGGCGGCGACGAGGGCGGCGGTGGCAGCGGCGGCCGCTACCTGGCCCCGCGCGACGGCGTCGACGGCAACGAGGACCGCAACGCCTCGCGCCCGGCCGCGCGTCCCGCACCGGCCCCGCGCCCGGCGCCCAAGGCGTCGACGGGCTTCGACGACATGGACGACGATATTCCGTTCTGATCGGAGCGTGCCGTCGAAGCCGCGAGACAAGCGGCGACGGCCCCCAATACAAACTGCAGTGAGCAGGGAGCTTCATGGCGTTCACATCTGGCTGCAGCACGGCGGCCACGTCGGCCACGCGTCGTTGACGGTGCGCGGCAACTATTTCTCGTTCTGGCCGGACACGGACTCGGGAAAGAAAGACCTGAAGACCAAGCGTAGCCACGATGGTTCGCTGATGGAGTACATCGAGGACGACATCCAGGCTGAAGGCATGGTGCTGCCCAAGACGTACGAGCTTCACGACCTGGATGAGCAGGCCGTCATCACCTACGTACGAGGCGTCGAGGAAAACTTGCCGCGGTATCAGCTCACGCGCAACAACTGCTCGCATGTGATCGCGAGCTGACTGATCGCCGGAGCTGGTCGCAAGCCCTCGTTCATCCCGCATGCCGGCAGCTATGGACGCCTGGGTCGGGTCGCCGGCATCGGCATATGGACGCCCGATATGGTCCAGAAGTTCGTGCTGGAGCTCGGCGGTCGTCTGACGCACGATTTCAAGGGCGAATGATCACGTTCTATAGCCCGCGGTACAACATCGACCTGGGATTGCTCAACTGGCTGCATCCCTTCGATGGGCGCAAGTTCGCCAAGGTGCATAGCGCCATGCAGTCGCTGGGCGTCGAGCAGCGGACCGTGGAGACGCAGGTCGCCGAGGCGCGGCTTGACGCCTTCGCAGGCGAAATCCTGCGACCGCTCTATGCCAGCAAGCGTTACGTCCTTCGAGCCTTGGAGGTGCCCTACATCCCCCTGCTGCCGTTCTCGGTGATCGACAACCGCGTGCTCGCGCCGATGCGTTGGGCGGTGCAGGGAACGATCGATGCGGCCCAGGCGGCGCTAGGGGGTACAAGTTGCTGGAATCTTTCCGGCGGCTACCACCATGCCAGCCGCAACGCGGCCGAGGGCTTCTGCATCTACAACGATGTCGGCATCGCCGTGGATGATTTGCGAAGTCGCGGCTTGCTGGGCGCCGACGACCGGATACTGATCGTCGACGTCGATGCACACCACGGCAATGGCAATGCCAACGTCTTTCGGAAAGACACGCGCGTCGAGATCCTTGACATCTACAACGGCGACATCTATCCGCAATCGCCTGGGACCCGGCGGCGAGTGGATATCGGGATCCCATTGCCGCCCGGTACGGGCGGGAACGAGTACCTGGCCCGCCTGACCGACGGCCTCGGCCAATTGAAGAGCGGTGCTCGCTTGGCGTTTGTCGTCGCCGGCACCGACGTGCTCGCCAGCGATCCGCTGGGAGGGCTCGGCCTGAGCGTCCAGCAATGCGCCGAGCGCGATCGGCGCGTCTTCGAGCATCTGCAAGGGCTCGGCGTGCCCGCGGTCTTTCTGGCGGGCGGCGGATATGGGCGCGAGAGTGCCGACGCAATGATCGCCGGCATCGCGGCCTGTCGCGACGTTTCCTGAGCGGATCGCCCTCAGCCGGCCGACTGCGCCACCCACCCCGGCAGCCGCCCGAACCACGGCCGCGCCTGCTCCAGCTGCGCGGCCAGCTGCAGCAGCATGTCCTCGCGCCCGAACGGCGCCACGAACTGCACGCCCAGCGGCAAGCCGTCGGCGGTCCAGTGCAGCGGCACGCTCATCGCCGGCGTGCCGGTGAGGTTGGCCAGCTGCGTGAAGGGCACGTACTGCAGGCTGTCGGTGGCGATCCGGTCGACGGTCGGCGCGGCCAGTCCGGTGCGCGCGAACAGGCCCAGCAGGCCCGTGCGATCGAGCAGGTCGAGCACGGCCTGCTGCGCGGCCGGTGGGTCGCCCGCGCCATGGCGCACGGGCGGGTGCGCGAGCGTGGGCGTGAGCAGCAGGTCGAAGCGCTGGTGGAACGTTGCGAGCGCGCGCGCATGCTGGTTCCACTGCGCCAGATGCGTGGTGAGCGTGGCCGCGGAGGTCGCCTTGCCCAGCGTCTCGAGGATGCGCGTCATCAGCTCGAACTCGCTGCGCCGCGCGCCCGCCGCATAGGCGCGCGCCATCGCGGCGGGCACCTGGCCGAAGTAGATGTGCAGGTAGTTGCGCGCCAGCAGCGCGCCATCGATGGCCGGCGCGGCCTCTTCCAGGTGGTGGCCCAGCGAGGCGAGGAGGCGCGCGGCATCGTCGACGGCGGCCACCGCCTCGGCGTGTACGGGCGTGCCCAGCGGGGACGTTGCCGTGAAGCCGATGCGCAGCGGTCGCGTCGGCTGCTGCAGGGCCTGCGCGTACGGCAGCTCGGGCGGCGCGATCGCATATGGGTCGCCCGGCTCGGCGCCGGCCAGCGCGTCCAGCATGCGTGCGGTGTCGCGCACGCTGCGCGAGATCACGCCCTCGCTCGATGCGCCGAACCAGGCCTCCCCGATGCCCGGGCCGGACGACACGCGCCCGCGCGACGGCCGCAGCCCGAACAGCCCGCAGCACGCGGCCGGGATGCGGATGGAGCCGCCGCCGTCCGCCGCGGCGGCCATCGGCAGCACGCCCGAGGCGATCGCGGCCGCGGCGCCGCCGCTGGATCCGCCGGGCACGCGCTCGACGTTCCACGGATTGTTCGTGCGCCCGTTGGCGCGCGAGTCGGTGACCCCCTTCAGCGCGAACTCGGGCAGGTTGGTCTTGCCGAAGATGACGAGCCCCGCGGCCTGGTAGCGCCGCACGACGTGCGCCGTCTCGGCGGGCACGACGTGCCGCATGCCGGCGCTGCCGTAGCCGGTGGGCAGGCCGGCCACGTCCTGCACGCCGTCCTTCAGCAGGAACGGCACGCCGGCGAACGGGCCGGCCGGCAGCGGTGCCGCGAGCTGTGCGCGCGCCTCGGCCTCCATCAGCCGGCAGACGGCGTTGATGCGCGGCTGCGTGCGGCGCAACTGGGCCAGCGCGAGTTCCAGCAATTCCTGCGCGGCGACCTCGCGTCGCGCGACGAGCTCGGCGAGCCGCGTGGCGTCGCAGGCGACGTAGTCCTTGAAGTCCATGCGGGTCATTCTCGCGGCGCGATGGGCAGGCGACGCTCGGGAATTGCCCGGCCGGCATGGATCAGACGTGGCTGACCGGGGGTGGATCCTGCGACTTCGCGCAGGATGACGGCGAGGCGGGAGGCGGATGGTCCTGGCACGCCATCACGCGATGAACAGTCCTGGTAGCGCGGGTTAGCCGCAGGCGTAACCCGCCACGCTTCGCCAAGCGGGCACGCAGGGACACAAATGGCGGGTTACGCCTGCAGCTGACCGCCCTGCCCAAGGCGGTCAGCTGACCGCCGCCAGGGCCTTCATCGCCTGGGTCATCGTCTGCTTGCACGCCCAGTAGTCGGCCCACGGGTCGGCCTTCTGGAACGACAGGCGGTCGCGCGCGTCGGAGATCGTCCAGTGGTCGCCGCCGCGCAGCGAGGGCAGCTCGTCCCAGGCGACGGGCATCGACACGCCCAGCCCGGGCCGCGCGCGCGCGGAGAACGCCGCCGCGGTGGTGGCGTTGAAGCCGTTGCGCAGGTAGTCGATGAAGATCCGGCCGACGCGGTTCGAGCCGCCGCTCTTGGCGACGAAGCGTTGCGGGATCGTCGCGGCCATGTGCTGCACGATGCGCTGCGAGAAGCCCTTGACGGTGTCGTAGTCCAGCCGCGCCGACATCGGCACCACCACGTGCAGCCCCTTGCCGCCGCTCGTCTTGAGCCAGCACCGCAGCCCCAGCTCCTCGAGCAGCGCGCGCATCAGCTGCGCGCCCTCGCGCACCTGGTCGAAATCCACGCCCTCGCCCGGGTCGAGGTCGAAGATCATGCGGTCCGGCTTGTCCACCTTCTGCTTGACGGAGTTCCAGGTGTGGAACTCGATGACGTTCATCTGCGCGGCGGCGACCAGCGCCTTGGGCGACGGGATCTCGATGAGCGGATCGTGCCCTTCCCACAGTCCATGCAGGTCCTTCACGCCGGGCATCGTGCGCACGTCGGCATGCTTCTGGAAGAACAGCTCGTGGCCGACGCCTTCCGGTGCGCGCACCAGCGACACGGGCCGCGCCTTCAGGTGCGGCAGCATGAATGGCGCGATGCTCGCGTAGTAGCGCACCAGGTCGAGCTTGGTGTGGCCGCTCTTGCTGTCGATCACGCGCTCGGGGTGCGAGACGCGCACGCCCTCGACCTCCACGGTGCCGGCCCGCGGCGAGGTCTTCACGGCAGGCGCCGGCCTGGTCGTCGATGTCTTGGTCGCGGTCACGGCTTTCTCCGAGGTGGGCGGCGCCTTCGCACGTTCGCGTCCGACGGCCTTGGCGTCCTTGTCTTCACGCAGGCCCTGGTACGACGCATGGCGAATGCTGCCATCGGGCGTCCATTCCGCAAAGGCGACTTCGGCCACGAGCTGCGGCTTGACCCAGTGGTCGGTGGCGGCGGGGCGTGTCATCCAGCGCGTGGAGCGCGTCGTGCCGGCGGGGAACGGCGACTTGTCGGTGACCAGCTTCGCGAGCCGGGTGCGCAGCGCCACCGCGTCCTCCGAGCTCCAGCCCGTGCCGACGCGGCCCGCGTACTGCAGCCGCCCCTGCTCGTCGAAATAGCCCAGCGACAGCGCGCCGATGGCCTTGTCGTTGTCGCTGCGGTCGCTGAAGCCGCCGATCACGAACTCCTGGCGCGCCTGGCACTTGAGCTTGAGCCAGTCGGTGGAGCGCGACGAGGTGTACAGGCCGTCGCGGCGCTTGGCGATCGCGCCTTCCAGGCCCAGCCGGCACGCGGTGGCCAGCACCTCGCTCGCGGCGGCGGGGAAGTCGTCGCTGAAGCGCACCTTGTCGCCGGCGTGCGCGGCGATCACCTGCTTGAGCAGCGTGCGGCGCGCATGCAGCGGCACGCCGCGCAGGTCGACGCCATCCAGGAACGGCACGTCGAAGACGTAGTAGACGATGGCCTCGGCGCTGCGGCGCGAGTCGAGCGCGTTCTGCAGCAGGTTGAACTGCGGCAGGCCGTGCGCGTCCATCACGACGGCCTCGCCGTCCAGCCACGCGTTGTCGACGCCCAGGGTTGCGAGCTCCTCGGCCAGCGGCGCCAGCTTGTGCGTCCAGTCGTGGCCGCCGCGCGTGATGATGGACACCTTGCCCCGGGCGATGCGCGTCATCAGGCGGTAGCCGTCGAACTTGATCTCGTAGAGCCAGTCGCCGTGCGTGGGCGGGGACTTGGCGAGCGTGGCCAGCTGCGGCGACAGCGTCTGCGGCAACGCGGCCTTGCGCGCGCCCTCGAGCGCGGAGGGATCGAACGCCGACGACCGGGTGCTCGACGCCTTGCGCGACGGATTGGCCGCCTTGCCCTTGCTCGCCGCCGCGGTGGCCTGCACGGCCGACGACTCGCCCGCCTCCAGCGTCGCGGCGCTGGCCCGTCGCGCCGGGCCCGCGGCCGCCGGCGCGTCCAGGGGCGGCAGCGGATGCGCGACGACGCTGTCGGGCAACGCGCTGACGACGTCGTACTCGGCATGCGGCCGTTCCCACTCGTCGTGCTTCTTGAACAGCAGCCACGGCTCCTGGCGCTCGCCCGGCTTGGCGATCTTGACCAGCTCCCACAGCCCCGCCACCTTGCGGCCGTGCAGCCGGAACACGAGCTTGCCGGCCTTCATGCCGGCGCGAGGGTCGCCCACCGGCTCCCAGGTGCCGTTGTCCCAGACGATCACGGTGCCCGCGCCGTACTGCCCGGGCGGGATCGTGCCTTCGAAGCTGCCGTAGGCGACGGGGTGGTCCTCGACGTGCACCGCCAGCCGCTTTTCCTTCGGATCGAAGCTGGGGCCCTTGGGCACGGCCCACGACAGCAGCACGCCGTCGAGCTCCAGCCGGAAGTCGTAGTGCAGGCGGGTGGCGTCGTGCTTCTGGATCACGAACGACAGCTGCCGGCCTGCCCGCGTGCGCACCGGGCCCGGTTCGGACGTGATGGTGAAGTCGCGCTTGGCCTTGTAGCGGGCGAGCGGGGCGCCGTCGTCACCGGCCGGCGCCTTCGCGCGTGCGCGCTTGGCGGGCGCGGGCGTCGGCGCGTCCGCGCGCTTCGCGCGGGACGTGCGCGCAGGGGGGGCCGCGCGTGCGCGGGCGGTCGAGGTTCGCGGGGCGGTGGGCATGCGCCGGATTCGGCATTCGCCATGCCCGAGCGCCGGCGGCGCGTGGGCTCAGGCGCGCTTGCGCGCGAGCGTGGGCGTGCCGCGGGCGCGCGTGGCCGGCGCCGCCTTCTTCGCAGCGGGCTTCTTCGTCGCGGCAGTCTTGGCCGGCGTCCTGGCGGCCGACTTGCGCGCGGGCTTCGCCTCGGCCTCGGCTTCGGCTTCCAGCACGGTTTCCGCGGCCTGGCGGCGCTTGCCCAGGCTGTTCTTGAGCAGGGCGGTCAGGTCGACCACGTTGGACGGCGCCGAGGCGTCCACCGGCGACTCGAGCGGCGTGACCTCCTGCGTGGCGCCCGCGGCGACCTTGGCCTCGACCAGCTTCTGGATCGCCTCGGTGAAGCGGTCGTGATAGCTGTCGGCCTTCCACTTGACCGTGAGCTCGGAGACGAGCTGCCTGGCCATCTTCAGCTCGGGCTCCTTGATGCCGGCCGACTTGCCGGCCTCTGGGATGCGCAGCTCGTTCCATTTGCGCACCTCGCTGGCCCAGCGCAGCGTGTTGAGCACCAGCATCGGGCCGTCGGGCATCAGCGCGGCCAGGTGCTCCTTGGTGTGCATGACGACACGCGCGATGCCGATCACGTCGTCGGCGATCATCGCCTCGCGCAGCAGCGCGTAGACCTTGTCGGCCTTGGCCAGGGGTTCCAGGTAGTACGGCTTCTCGAGGTAGACGAACGGGATCTCGGTGGCCTTGACGAAGCCTTCGATCTCGATGGTCTGCATCGTCTTCGGATAGGCGTTGCGGATCTCGTCCTCGTCCATCAGCACGTAGGTGCCATCCTCCTGCTTGACGCCCTTGACGATGTTCTCCTTGGTGATCGGCTTGCCGGTGCGCTTGTTGATGCGCTGGTAGCCGACCGGATCCATCGAGCGCTTGTCGAGCCAGTCGAAGTCGATGTCGTCCTCCTGCGACGCCGGATACAGCGCCACGGGCACGTGGACGAGACCGAAGGCGATCGCGCCTTTCCAGATCGAGCGAGGCATTGGCAGCTCCTGCAGCGCGGCGACGGCGCGCGAAGAGCCGGTCGAGGCAATCGCCGCGCCTGGCCGCCTGGCCTTCAGCGCCTGTTGGCGCGGTCCACGCCGAAGCGGAACACGAGCGCGGCGTCCACGACGGGCGCGTCCAGCCCGCCGCTGCCGCGCACCGACTTGATCTTGCCGCCGGCCACGCGCAGCGACAGGGCATCGGTGAGCGCGACGTCGATGTACGCGCGGCCCTGGGCCACGGCGCCGCCGCCGGTGTCCACGCCGCCGCCGCCGGCCGCGCCGGCCAGCGCCTCGACGCCCAGCCGCAGCCGCTGCGTCACGGGCAGCTGCACACCCACCCCGAACAGGCCTTCGGAATAGGCGCCCGCGCCGCCGGAGAACGCGCTGTGCGCCTGGCCCGTGACGTAGAGGTTGGGCGCGACGAAGCGGTTGACCTGCAGCACCACCGCTTCGAGCGGCTCGGTGCCGCCGGTCTTGCGCGCGGCGCGATAGCGTTCGACTCCGGCGCCGAACTCCATGCGCGTGGGCGTGCCGGCGTGGTTGGCAAACCAGCTGCCGAGGTCGGCCTGCGGCACGTCCAGTGCCCAGTTGAGCGAGACGGCGGCCGTCTGCGCCTTGTAGTTCGCGTGGCGCGGCGCGTCGACGACGCCGATCTCGGCGCCGATGCCCAGCGTGTCGGTCAGGCGCAGCGTCGCGCCCGCCGCGGCCTTGACCAGCAGGCCGCCGCCGGTGTTGATGGCGCCGCCGCCGCCCAGGCCGGCCGAGGCGCGCACGCCCACGCTCAGGCGGTTGTCGATGACGGGCCAGCGCAGGCCGGCGGTGCCCAGCACCTCGGCATAGCCCGCGACGCCGCCCGACGCTGCGCCGGCGGTCTCGATGCCCGCCCACAACGGGCCGTCCACGACGCGCTCGGCGCGCAGGCCCACCAGGCCGATGCGCTGCGTCATCGGCGTGCCGGCGGTCGAGCGCGAGTGGAAGGGCTTGGCGAAGGTCACCATCGCGTCCACGTGGTCGAAGCCCAGGCCGGTGGCGCTGCCGTCCGTGGCCGGGCCCGTGTACTCGGCGGGGCGGTAGCGGAACGAGGAGTCGAAGTTGATCATCCAGCCGAACTGGCTGGAATTGATCTGCCCGTTGGGGAACCAGACCTTCGAGAACGTCGGGCCCGTGTAGAAGCCGGGCAGGCGCAAGACGAGGTCGACGTGCGGGCGCACCATCAGGCCGCCGCCCACCGGCGCCGCGCCACCGCCGCCGCCGCCCACGAACACGCCGGCGTCCAGCGCCAGCAGGTCGCTGAACGGATGGGACCACGCGCCTTCGACGCCCGGCACGAAGAAGCCGCCGCGGCGCCCGGTGGCGGCGCCGTAGACGCCCGGCCCCGCCCACCACTGGCCGCCCACGTTGAGCAGCTCCGTCATGCCGACCAGGCCCATGGTGTCGCCGGGCAGCTTCACCTTCTCGGCGCCGAGGCGCACGCGCGCGTCGAGCGTGCGCAGCGGCGGGGCGTCGCTGGCGGTGCCCGCCGCGAACTGGGCTGGCGCCGTCGCGGCATGCAGCGCGAGGCCGCAGGCGAGCGCCACGGGGGCCAGACGGGTGACGGGACGGGCGGTGGACGAGGACGAGGACAAAAGGCGCATGGGAACGGGCAGGGCCGCGAGGCGGAAGGCGCGATCTTAGCGGGCCGCCGACGGCGCGCCACCTCCCGGCGCGCCGCGATGAAGAAGGCCCCGGTCGCTCGCGCGGCCGGGGCCTCGTTCGGATTCGCCAGGCGATCAGTGCGCCAGCAGATGGGGCAACCACAGCGACAGCGTGGGCCAATAGGTGGTGAGGACCAGGAAGCCGATCATCGTCACCAGCCACGGCCAGACCGCCACCGTGAGCTCGGAGATGCCCATCTTCGTGATGCCCGAGGCCACGTACAGGTTCAGGCCCACCGGCGGGTGGCACATGCCCACCTCCATGTTGACGGCCATCAGGATGCCCAGATGCACCGGGTTGACGCCCAGCTTGACGGCCATCGGATAGAGGATGGGCGCCATGATCAGCACGATGGCCGACGGGTCCATGAAGTTGCCGGCCACCAGCAGGATGATGTTGACCAGGAACAGGAACACGACGATGCCGAAGCCCTGGTGCGTCATCCACTGGGCCATGGCCTGCGGGATCTGCTCGGACGTCAGCAGGAACGAGAACAGCACCGCGTTCGTGATGATGTACAGCAGCATCGAGCTCATCGCTGCGGCGTTGCGCAGGATGGCGGGCACCTGCATCAGCTTCATGTCCTTGTAGACGAACACGGAGATGAGGAACGAATACACGGCGGCGATGGCGGCGGCTTCGGTCGGCGTGAACATGCCCGAGTAGATGCCGCCCACGACGATGACGATCAGCGCCAGGCCCCACGAGGCCTCGCGGAACGCGCGCCAGCGCTCGCCCCAGGACGCCACCTGCATGCGCGGGTAGTCGTACTTGCGGGCGCGGTACCAGGTGGTGATGCCGAGCAGCAGCGCCAGGACCAGGCCGGGGATCACGCCCGCGATGAACAGGTCGCCCACCGACGCGGAGGACACCGGTTCGTCGTGCGGACCCGTGGCGCTCATGCCGGTGGTGGCGATCGAGAAGATCACCAGGTTGATCGACGGCGGGAACAGGATGCCCAGCGCGCCGGAGGTCGTGATCACGCCGGCCGAGAACCGCTTCGGATAGCCCGCCGCAGTCATCGCCGGCATCATGATCGTGCCCACCGCCACGACGGTGGCGACCGACGAGCCGGAGATGGCGGCGAACATCGCGCAGGCCAGCACCGCGGCCAGGCCCAGGCCGCCGTACATGTGGCCCACCATCGTGGCGGCGAAGTGGATCATCCGCTTGGCCGCGCCCCCGTTGGTGAGGAAGTTGCCGGCGAGGATGAAGAACGGAATCGCCATGATCGGGAAGCTGTTGAGCCCCTCGAACAGCTTCAACCCCACGCTGGCCATCGGCACGTCGCTGAGGAAGAAGAAGAAGCTCATCACCGTGAGGCCGAGCGCGATCGAGATCGGCATGCCCGTGAGCATCAGCACCACGAGCAGCGAGAAGATGATGAGTGCGCTCATTGGAGCCCCTCCCGCGCCGTGTACGTCGCTCCGTCCCCCGAGGGGGCCGCGGGCCTGCTTGGGGCGGCCCGGCGCTCGTCCCGCGTGAAGTTCGAGAAGAGCTTGTTCATTTCGTGATGCTCCCTTGCGGGGTCGGCTCGTAGTTGTCGACGTCGGCGAGCCCCTCGACATGGGCTACTTCATGGTGCGGCAGTTCGCCCGTGCGCACGAATTTCACGAGCACCTGCAGGAAGCGGAAGCACATCAGGTACGACGCGAGCGGGATCGCCAGGTACTCGATCCACACGGGCAGTTCGAGGTCGGGCGTGGTCGCGCCCTCGGACAGGTCGCTCACGTCGCGCCCCAGGTGGCTCAGGAACGAGTAGTGCATGCCGTCGTCCCAGACCAGCACGGCGCCCATGGTGCCGATGACGACGGTGAACAGCGCGCCGCCGCACAGGCCGAAGATGGTCAGCCAGCGCGCCTGCCGCGGCGGCAGCGCGCGCACGAGGACGTCCACGCCCACGTGGGTGCCATGTCGCACGCCGTAGGCGGCGCCGAACTTGGCCATCCAGATGAACATGTAGATGCACAGCTCCTGCGCCCAGCTGAGGTTGATCTTCAGCAGGAAGTCCTGGATGAACTGCAGGAAGGCCGGGTAGTGCCACCCGGCGGCATAGCGATGGAGCACCGCCACGAAGATCAGCAACGTCGCCGCGGCCATCAGGAACGCGATGAGCCATTCTTCGAGGTGGTCGAGGAGGCGACCGAACATCTGGGGCCTTTCTTGGCGCGGACGCGCCGGGGCAGGGCGAGGGACACCCGCGCGGCGCCCTGAGGGCGCTGCGTGCGTGTCGAGTGGACGATGCGCGAGCGCGCTTCGTCAATCAGGGCGGCCCCGGCGTGGCGCCGGGGGCGCTGGTGCCGGTCAGACCGGCACGAAGCCGGCTTCCTTGTAGGCGGCGGCGACGGCGTCCTTGCCGACCCGGCCTTCCATTTCCTTGTGCACCGGCATCAGCGCCTTCTTCCACTCCAACGACTCGTCGGGCGTGAGCTGGTAGACGGTGCACTTGCCGCTCGCGCGGATCTTCTCCAGCGCCTGGACGTTCTCGGTGGCGGCGATCGCGTTGGCGTATTTGGTCGCGTCCTTCATGCACTCGTCGAGCGTGGTGCGGATGTCGGCGGGCAGGCCGTCCCAGAACTTCTTGTTGACGATGGCCGCGTAGGCCAGGTGGCCGTGGTTCGACAGCGTGATGTGCTTCTGCACTTCGTAGATCT
>Ga0207667_10001217_pt1 | contig 32222 bp, 20 predicted proteins | sample KBSCornC52_FD_184301 | JGI IMG/M metagenome (GOLD analysis project Ga0207667, IMG submission 184301) | Corn rhizosphere microbial communities from Kellogg Biological Station, Michigan, USA - KBS Corn C5-2 (SPAdes) (version 2) | ecosystem: Host-associated > Plants > Roots > Rhizosphere > Soil ...
GATAGAGTTTGTCATTGCCGGGGAAGAAGCTATCCTTCGTTTGGGATAGATGTACGGGTTGTAAAAAGGCAAGCAGCTCGGTGAAGAAATAGTCAGTGGCGGCATCCTTTACGACGGCGGGAGCAGGCAGGGGATAGGGTAGGGACGTCTGCACGGCCGGCTGGTAAATGAATTCAATGCCCTGGCTGGACAGCTCGGGCAATATGCTGCCGGTGAGCAGCTCACCGTAGTGGGCCAGCTGGCGGTCCACCTCTTCGATGACCTTTGGAAGCGAGGCGCTTTTCAGCGCCGCCAGGGCGGGCACCCGAACCCGGTAGAACTCATCCAGGTTGGAGGAATAGATGGAAAGGAAGTTTATCTTTTCCAACAGGGGTGTTGCCGCCCGGGCAGCCTCTTCCATTACGCGGTAGTTAAAAGAAAGCCAGCTTAGGTCCCGGTCGAAAAAGGAATTTTCAGTCATAATTATGTAACTTGGTTTCGGTGTTTATCCGATGCAAAATAGCAATTTTGGATCGCTGCGCTGCCTGTATGAGAAAACAACTAAAGACATTGGACGAAGAGAGGGCCCTGTTTCGGGGCACGTTTAAAAAATACGGTCTGAAATCGGGCTATAAAGGCGCTTCCAGCGAGACGATCCTGCTGGTATCGATCTGTAATGACGACGGGACATTAATATCCGATCATCTTTGGTTCAATATGACAAAGGGGTTTGAGAAATTGGGAACCCTGCGGACGGGAGATATCATTCAGTTTGAGGCAAGGGTTAAGAGATACAGGAAAGGATATATCAATCGACAGGCCGGGATAGACCAGAGTAGCTTTGATTATAAATTGAGCCATCCTACAAAGATCAGGCGATGGTCAGCTGGGCTATAATGGATCTGCGGGCGGAATGATCAGGTCTTGTTCCTTTTGCGGTATTCGATGGGCGAATGCCCCATCAGCTTGGAGAACATCCGGGAGAAATAATACTGGTCATCGATACCCAGCCGGCCGGCAATTTCCTTTACCGTCATATTGGTGAGCAGGAGATACTGGCAGGCCTTTTGTATCTTAAGATGGTTGAAGTACTCGATAGGAGAGTAGCCTGTCTTTTCCCGGAAGATGGCGGAGAAATGCGAGACGGATAGTTTGGCGAAATCCGCGAATTCGTGCAAGCTCACAATGGAAGCGATCCTTTTCTGCATCAATGCTATCGTCAGGGCAATGACATCCTCTTCTTTCTTATTGTCTACATAGTTGAATTTATCTTCATAGAGAAGGGACGAAAGAAAATGATAGAAGATCATATTGACATAGCGGAGATTGTCCTGGCCATATCCTTTCTCCAGGTTGGAGTAGATGTCCTCGAATAATTTAATTCTATTCTCATTATAGGTGAGGTCGGGTTTGTAGTTCCTCGAATTCTGCACGATCAGCTCTACAATATAGGCCGCTATCTCGCCTTTGAAGTGGATCCAGTAAATAGTCCATGGGTCTTTTTCATTGGCGGCATATTTATGCGCCTTGCCCGCGGGAATGGCGACAAATTGAGAGGGGCTTATCTCCATCTTTTTCTTATCTATTTCGATCCAGCCCCTGCCTTCCATACAATAGATGATGATATGCTGGCTGATCCCTCCCGGCCTCTCGACATAGTGGAACTTAGCCTTTGGATAAAAGCCGATGTCAGTGATATAGATCTGCCTTGTCACCTGATCCTTGGTCAGGAATTCCGTCATGATCTTCTTTGGCAGAACGATCAGCTTCTGGCCTTCGAATCCTTCGCGTTTGCGCAACGTTCTCGATCTTTCCAATTCATATGGGTTTTATGCAAAATACGAAAAGAAGAAAATAATCCATCATTTTCATAAAATAAACTATTCTTTTTCCTTCCGGATAATTCGACTTTTGATGGACCAAAGCAATAATCCTTCCCAGGAGACCCTGAAAGGGGCTCGTCCGAAGGACAGACATCAGCGGTTTGCAGGAATTGGGCTATATTTCGCTCGGAGACCAATTCCTGCACATTCTCAAAACAAAAGACACAACTTACTATCTAAAACGATTGCAATGCCACTAATGCAAATCCCCCGAATTAGTGGACGTGGACGGATTTTCCGTAGCATTGTCCATCCGAGAAACCTTTTTATGCTCTTTTGCCTGGGCTGTATCCTCCAGGCGAGGGCCCAGCAGCGGCAGGTGCAGGGCCTTGTTCAGGATGCAAAGACGCACAGTCCTCTTCCCCTGGCGACCATTCATATTAAGGCAAAGGGCATTCCCGATGCGACGAAGATCACGGACAGCCGAGGCCGTTTCAGCTTCAACGCCGCCCCAGGAACCAGCCTGGAAGTAACCTATACCGGCTACAAAAGCATACAGGTCTCCATCAATGACGACAGCGCTTCTATCACGATACTCATGGATGCGGTATATGGCAAGCTGGAGGATTTTGTGTTTATCGGTTATGGAAAGGAAAAGAAGCCTGATCTCACCAGCTCCATCTCCAGCCTTTCGTCAAAGGATATCAATGAGCTGCCTGCTACCAACCTGGCCAGCGCTATCGCTTCCCGGACCCCTGGTGTGGAAGTCCACAGCAATGGATACGCACCCGGTTCGGGTAACTCCGTCAATGTGCGGGGGCTGAACTCCATTACCCGGAGCGAAGGTCCGCTGTATGTAGTGGACGGGGTAGCGATCACAGGAGATATACGTGATCTCAATCCGGCTGATATCGAAACTATTGACATCTTAAAGGACGCAGCAGCCGCAGGTATATACGGCTCTCGCGCCGCGGCAGGCGTCATTCTCGTGACGACCAAACATGGCAAGGCGGGCCTGGCCACCATCGATTTCAGCATGTATTATGGCGTACAGACGCCCAATAACCCTTATCATATGCTGGATGCCAAAGGTTATTATGATCTAAAGAAGTTTGCTTTCAACGATGCGGACCCGGTGACATTTGCCCCGGACAGTCCGGATGCAAAATTCTTTAACCCGTATGAGCTGAAGAGCATTGCCAATGGCTTTAAGACCTATGACTGGTTCAAGGCAGTCACCCGTTCCGCAGCCCCTATGCAGAATTATTCCATCGGCATATCCAATGGGGTAGGGAAGAACAAAGTATATTTCAGCGGTAATTACCAGGATCAGAAAGGCATTATGATCAATACAGGGTTCACCCGCTACGCAGGGCACTTCAGCATCGAATCCGACATCAACAGCATATTCAAGCTGGGCGGCGCCGTCAATGTGGACCACAACATTACCAAGGGTGTCAGCAGCAGCGTATATCAGCAGGCATTGACACAAAGTCCGCTGATGCCCATTTTCGATTCCACGGGTGCGCCCCTTGTGATCACGGACAACAGCACCGGCACCCTTACCATCCGCAACCCCATGACCTCGGCTCTGTATTCCGTCAATAATTATACGGCCAACAGGACCATGGCCAACCTGTATATGGAGATAACACCTGTCCGCAACCTCGTGCTGAGGAGTAGCATTGGAGCCGACCTGCTGAATGCAGAGAGCGATGTCTACTATCCCAGGAACACGGGTGAAGGTTTTTCCACGAATGGCTCGGCTGAAGTGTATAACACAAAGTCCACGGATGTGCTGTGGGAGAACACCGCCACCTATACCTGGACAAAAGGCGATCATGACCTGAATGTGGTGGCGGGTGCTACATACGAAAGAAGAGAGAACACGGCCATGGATATGAAGGGGCAACAGTTCCCCACCGACCTGCTGACCTTTAAGAACATGGGTAGCGCGGGCATCAAGACCCAGGATAATACCAACTATGACGGCTGGATCGTACAGTCCTATCTGGCCAGGGCCATCTATAAGTTCAAAAAACGTTATATCGTGAACCTCACCGGCAGAAGGGACGGATCATCCAGATTTGGCCAGGACAATAGATACGGATTCTTCCCATCGGCCAGCGTCGCCTGGCGCCTGATCGACGAGCCCTTTATGGGATTCAAGCTCAAGTCTTTTCTGTCCGATTGGAAGATCAGGGCCAGCTACGGTCTGATAGGCAATCAGAACCTGCCGTATGATGCGATCTATACGAGATACAACAATGCCCAATATCCTTTCAACGGCAGCAATGCTACCAGCGGATACCAGGTGGGAGGCACGGCAGGCAATCCTACCCTGGAATGGGAACGGCAGCATCAGTCCAATATAGGTATGGATATCGCTGCCCTGAACAATCGCGTATCCCTGAGCGTGGATGTGTACAATAAGAATATCACCAGCCTGCTGCTGCCTTTTAACCTGGCTCCCTCTTCCGGGTTCTACAACGAGCAGATCAATGTTGCATCGATGAATACGAAGGGTGTGGATATCAACTTACAGGCCACACCGGTGAAGACCCGGAACTTCGAATGGCAGATGACATTCAACTGGTCGAGGTACAAGAGCAGGATCACCCATCTGCTGCCGGGACGCGACTCCGTCAGCCTGTCCTTACGCGTTGGCCAGCCGCCCAGCGGAGTACTGGTGAACTATGTATATGACGGTCTGTACCAGCAAGGGGACGACTTTACCCTCAACCCGAATGGCAAGCCGGGCGATATCAGGATCAAGGACCTCAACCATGACGGCAAGATCACGCCCCAGGACCAGACCATTGTTGGATACAATATTCCCGGCGGATGGGGAGGTTTCTGGAACTGGTTCCGCTACAAACGCGTTACAATGACCGTCCTGGCCTCTTATGAGTATGGCCAGCAGCTGAACAACCTGCCGTACACCAACCTGACCTATTATAATTCCTGGTTTGGCAATATCGGCAACGTTACCAAAGAAGGCGGCAATTACTGGACGCCCACGAATACCCATACGAACATCCCCCGTCCCAATGCATTCGCCACCTCTCTCAAACCATTGCCCGGCGGCCCCGACCAGGGATCCAGCTACTCGATCCAGAAAGGAGATTACATCCGGATAAAGAGCATCACCCTGGCGTATGACATCCCCGGCGTGGTGACGCAGAAGATGAAGCTGAGGAACATGAATGTATATGTGCAGGCGCTGGAGCCCTTTCTCTTTACAAAATACAAGGGACTGGACCCGGACAATGGCAACCCTACTCAGCTGGAGAACTATCCCCGATACAGGACTTTCCTCGTAGGATTAAAATTAGGACTGTAACCATTAAAAATATTTTTATGAAATCATTCCATCAATATATCGGCGCAGGCCTGGCGGGCATGATGGCCCTCGCCGGATGCACGAAGTCGCTGAACTATACGCCGGAGGTCTTTGTCGCGCAGCCGCAGGTATTCAAAGACCAGGCAGGCGCCACGGCAGCCGTTACGGGTATCTATGCACAGCTGCAAACATTGAAGAAATCCGACTATGCCCTTATCGGCATTGTCGGTACAGATGAAGCGCGTTGTACCTATCAGTCACAGGGCTACGGGGATTATTGGGCCAATGTCACCGGCCTGGATGTCTATGATATAAAATTCAGCAGCCAGAACTATCAGCTCACCGGCTTCTGGCAGGATTGCTATATTGGTATCGCCAACGCCAATGCAGCCATCCAGGGGATCCCCAATGCCTCTATTGCAGATCCCTCTGTGAGCAACCGGCTGCTGGGAGAATCCAAATTCATGCGGGCGCTGTTCTATTTCTATCTCGTGCAGCTGTATGGAGATATTCCACTCCGTACAGAGGCTACTCCTTTCTCCGCGGGCGTAAAGCGTACGCCGGCCGACCAGGTATATGCGCAGATCATCGACGACCTGAAATTCGCCATGGCCAATCTTTGGGTAAAAAGCAAGAACCCCGGCATCGGCAGGGCCAGCGTTGAGGCAGCCAAGGCGCTGCTGGGTAAGGTGTATCTCACCCGCAAGGACTACACGAATGCCAAAGCCACTTTTGAAGACCTGATAAACACCGATGGGCTTACCCTGCTGACCGACTATGCCCAGCTTTTTGACGGACAGCATGAGAACAATGCCGAATCGCTGTTCGAGATCCAGTATTCTACCGATGCCAACAATACACAGGGACTTCAAAATCTTTTTGGCTCCTATGCCGGACCCGGAATACCGGGCGAGGCTTACAACAGCCATACTCCCGGCGCCGGCGGCACCGTGGTGATGGCCACCGCCTATTACTCCGATACCGTCTTTGACAAGAACAATGATAAAAGATACCTGGCTTCCATCTGGCCGCATAGATACGATGGGAATGGCAATACCATGGACTGGTGGGTCGACCCGGGTCTGCCTACCATCAAAAAATATGACATCAGCAGCTCCGACATCGATATTTACAATTCGGGTAAGAACCTGTACTATCTTCGTGCGGCTGATGTATATCTTATGTATGCGGAAGTGTTGAATGAATTAGGGCAGACGGGCGCCGCTCTTGCCCCGCTGAATAAAGTACGTAACAGGGCCGGACTGCAGAACTTAGAAGATGCGTGGGGCAGAACGCCTACCCAGACCGAGCTGCGTACGGAGCTTCTCGATGAGCGTATGCGCGAGCTGGGCGGAGAAGGCTGGCGGTGGTTTGACCTGAAGCGCACCGGAACGCTGGTGTCCAGGGTGATGGCACATAACAACCCCCGTGCCTACTATGTCACCATCAATGGTAATGGCGATCCGCATCCTGCACAAAATATTTCGGACAAGAACAGCCTGTATCCCATTCCTTTGAATGAGCTGCAGACCAATTCAGCCTTGTCGCTGACAGATCAAAATCCTGGTTACTGATGATCCGGCGTTCCATATTTTTTCTATTGCTAAGCCTGTGGGGAATCACCTCACAGGCTCAGGCATTGCATGAGTACAATGACAGCGTGGTATTGTCGAACGACCAGGTCAGCATCGTCCTCCATACGGCGACGGGCATGGTGGATTACCATTTTACGGGAGGCGGCGCCCTGACAAATACCGTGGCCTATGTGCAGGATATAAACACCGGCATGCTATCCACTGCCGGCCTGGAACAGCATCCCTACAGCACCGATGCAGTAGAGGACAGCCTGGGCAAGGGCATCCGCATCAATATCAAACATATGGATGACAGGCATGCCCTGTACCTGCTGCAGCGGATCACGCTGTATGCCGGCGGCCCTTATGTACTCACCGACCTGACAGCCGCCAGCGCGACAGGACAGACACAGGTAGAGACCCGTAATATCAGTCCTATAGCCATATTGCCGCAAACAAAAGGCCGGCTGCTCATCACCGGCGCCGAACCCCGGATACTCGACGAGCCGTTTGACAACGACGAATGGGTGGGAGTGAAAGAGCGTCACTGGCCGGATGCAGCAGGGATCAGCTATGACTTTTCTTCCGTATACGACAATACCACGATGGCGGGTGTTGTCCTGGGCGCCGTCAGCCACGATTGCTGGAAAACAGGTATCATTTACAGGACGAGCGCGACCATAGGACAGCTGGACTCTTTTGTCGTATATGGCGGGGCCGCCACGCCCGATAAGGATGGTACACACGATCACGCTCCTCATGGCACCATGAAAGGCAGCTTCGTAAAGTCTCCCCTGGTATATCTTGCCGGTGGAGCGGATATTCGTCCTTTATTCACCGCCTATGGCCGGATAAATGCATGGCTCAATGGCAGCCTGAGCTGGAAAGGTTATGCCCCCGTGTACTGGAACAGCTTTGGCGTTGAGGGTGTGCTGGGATATGAGAAAGTAATGATGCCAGCAGGTGTGGGAAAGATATCCGACTACCTGCATACGCTGGACAATTTTTCGCGCTGGTCGCATCCTGTTCTCAGCATCGACAGCTACGACCAATCCATCTATACCACGGAGCTGCTGACATCCCTCGGAAAATATGCGAAGAAGAATGGACAGCAGATGGGATTTTATTTTATCCCATTTGCCGTATGGACCTGGAAGAATACGATGGACCAGACCACGGTAGCCGGCACTTCCTACACACTGCGGGATGTCGTGCTAAAAGACAGGGACGGCAAGCCCATTGCCTATAAGGACGGCGACTGGGGCGCTTTTCCGCTGGACCCTACACACCCTGCCACCCGGCAGTCCATTATCGCACAGCTGCAAAAGGCCAGGACCATCGGGGCCACCTTTTTGAAGATCGACTTTCTTACGGCGGGAGCGCTGGAATCCACTACCCGCTGGGACCCTTCCATACGTACGGGCCTGCAGGCATATAATTTCGGCATGAAGATGCTGAAACATCTCATCGACTCGATCCTCGGTCCCGACATCTTTATCACGGAAGCTATCTCGCCCATGTTTCCACACCAGTATGCACACGTGAGATTCATATCCACCGATGTATATTCACATTTGCGTGACGATGAAAAAGGCTTCCCTTCATGGGGTAGCACAGAGTCCTCCCTGGCCACCGGGTCGCATCTGGGGTGGGTACAAGGCACCTTGTGGCCATATACCAACCTGGATGTATGCATCATGCAGCATTTTCAAAAGAATCCCGGCCTCAGCGAGCAGGAGATCAAAGTGCGTCTGTATGCCATGATGGTGATGGGCAGCATCCTGGGAGATGGATCGGATTTCCGGCAGCCCCTGGCCGCTGAAAGAGGGAGGAAGTTCCTCAACAACCCCCGGCTTTGCGCTTTTTTTAGCCGTCCAAAGGCTTTTACTCCTTTAAAGTTTGCGGATGGGGACAGCTATGACCAGCGGATGGCATTTTACCGGAAGGGTGACACGACGCTGCTGGGACTTTTCAACTTTTATAACCAGGAGCCATATAAGGACAGTATCCGTCTGCGGGACATCGGGTTAAAAAAAGGAAAATACATCATAAAGGACTTTCTCACCGATGCGACGGTGGGGACAATAGACAAAGAAACATTCACCTTCAGCGTGCCTCCCAAAGATGCGCTGATGGTGCGATTTATACCAGAATAAAAAGAATATGCATATGACGGACGTAAAAGCATGGGTAGAGAAGGTATCCATCCCCACCTATAAGATCGGTCAGCCTGAAAAAAATCCTATGTTCCTGGAAAAACGTGTGTACCAGGGTAGCAGCGGTGTCGTATATCCACATCCTGTCATCGAACACATCGATGACAAAAAGTCCAGCCAGGAGTATGAAGCCGTATTTCTTGAGAATGAATTTTTAAAGATCATGATCCTGCCCGAGCTGGGGGGCAGGATACAACGCGCTTATGACAAAGTAAAACAGCGCGATTTTATCTATTACAACCAGGTCATCAAGCCCGCGCTGGTGGGACTGGCAGGTCCCTGGATCTCGGGGGGCATCGAATTCAACTGGCCCCAGCATCATCGTCCCAGCACGTATAGCCCTGTGGATTTTACCATTGAGGAAAATGAGGATGGCAGCAAGACCGTCTGGGTGCATGAGCTCGAGGTGATGTTCCGTACGAAAGGCATGGCGGGATTTACGCTGTATCCCGGGCGGGCGTATCTGGAGATAAAAGGAAAGCTGTTCAACCGGACGCCTTTCCCGCAAACTTTTTTATGGTGGGCCAATCCGGCAGTAAAGGTCAATGAACATTATCAGTCCGTCTTTCCGCCGGATGTATACGCCGTATTCGATCATGGGCGGCGGGATGTATCCGACTTCCCCATCGCGACGGGTACCTATTATAAAGTGAACTACGCGCCGGGGACAGATATCAGCAGATATGCCAATATCCCCGTACCCACGTCTTACATGGCGATACGCAGCAAATACGATTTTATGGGTTGTTATGAGAATGACACAAAGGCTGGGATGCTGCATGTGGCCAATCACCATTTCTCGCCCGGCAAGAAGCAGTGGACCTGGGGTAATGGGGACTTCGGACAGGCCTGGGACCGTAATTTGACGGATGAAGACGGGCCATACATCGAGCTTATGACCGGCGTATTCACCGACAACCAGCCGGATTTCTCCTGGCTGCAGCCCAACGAGGAAAAGACATTCGAACAATATTTCATGCCGTACAGCCAGGTGGGTGTGGTGAAGAACGCTACGAAAGAGGCCATGCTCAACATGGAGTGGGAGGGTCAGCGGCTGCGTATCCGGGCCTATGCAACGGCAAAATATGAGCGCGTGAAGATCCGGGTCCTTCAGAATGGGGAGCTAAAAAAAGAATATACGACAAAGCTTTCACCTTACGATGTGTTCGATGAGACGCTCACAACCACCGGGGCGCACGAACAATGGAAGGTGGTCATTGCCGGCGAAGCCGCTGGTGTGCTGGTGTCCTGGCAGCCGGAGACGCACGAAGAGAAAGACATCCCGCCTGCTGCCACCGCCGCCAAAAGACCCGAAGACATCGAACAGGTGGAAGACCTTTATTTGAATGGCCTCCATCTCGAGCAATACCGGCATGCGACCTATAACCCTATCGACTATTACGAGGAAGGTCTTCGGAGAAGCCCGGGTGACATACGCTGTAACAATGCCATGGGGCTGTTGCTGCTCCGCCGGGGACAGTTTGAAAAGGCGGAACCGTATTTTCGTGCCGCCATCAGGACCATCACCGGTCGCAACCCCAATCCCTATGACGGCGAGCCGTATTATAACCTGGGCTGGTCGTTGAAATTACAGGGACGGCTGGACGAAGCTTTCGAGTCTTTTTACAAGGCCACCTGGAACGATGCCTGGCAGCACAGCGCCTTTCTGAACCTGGCCAGGATCGCGACGGCGCAAAAGAAATATGCAGAAGCGCTGGCCCTGGTGGAAAGGTCCCTCATAAGGAACCATCATAGCCCTACGGCCCGTCATCTAAAGGCAGCGTTGCTGCGCAAGACAGGCGGCTCTGCGGAGGCTTTTATACAAGAGTCCCTGTCCATCGATCCGTTTAATTTTGGCGTTCTTTTTGAAAGCCAGGCCTTACAACAAATGCGCACCCTAATGCGTAACGCCGCACAAAATTATCAGGAGATATCCCTCGATTACGCCCAGGCCGGATTATACGCCGAAGCGATGCAGCTGTTGGAGATGTTCGACGGACAGTCAACGCTCGTACGCTACTACAAAGCATGGTTTGCTTACCAGGATGGACAGGTCGAGGAAGCAAGGAACCTTTATAAAATAGCTGCCGCGGGGAACCCCGACGGCGTTTTCCCCAATAAGATCGAGGAAGTGCTGATCCTGCAAAAAGCCATCGAGCTCAATCCGTCGGATGCAAGAGCCCGTTATTACCTGGGTAATTTCTGGTATGACAAAAGGCAGTATCCCGAGGCGATTGCCTGCTGGGAGGAAGCCACAAGGCTGGATGCAGGCTTTCCGACTACTTTCCGCAACCTGGCCCTCGCTTACTATAATAAACTGGATAAAAAAGAGCAGGCACGGCAATACCTGGAAAAGGCCTTTTCACTGGACCTATCCGACGCGCGTGTATTGATGGAGCTGGATCAGCTGTATAAGATCACCGGTCGCCCTTTTGTGGAGAGGCTGGCCTTGCTGGAGAAGTATCCATTATTGACTGAGTCCAGAGATGACCTGTATCTGGAAAGAGTCACGCTTTACAATAATCTGAAGCAATATGAAAAGGCGTGTCAGCTGCTGGCCAATCGCAAGTTCCATCCCTGGGAAGGAGGGGAAGGGAAAGTAGTAGGACAATTCCTGCTATGTCATATCGAACTGGCGAAGCAGGCGCTTGGCCGGCTGGAGTTTCAGAAGGCCATCGATTTGCTGTCCGCTGTGAAGACCTATCCCTTGAATCTGGGAGAAGGCAAGCTCTATGGCACGCAGGAGAATGATATCGATTATCTGACAGGATGCGCTCTCGAAGGTCTCGGCCGGACAGAAGAAGCCATGGCGAAATTCAAAGAGGCCACCGTTGGCATCGGCCAGCCTGTACAGGCCATCTATTATAATGACCCGCAGCCCGACAAGATCGTTTACCAGGCGCTGGCCTGGCTCAAGCTGAATGATCCTTCCAGGGCCGCCGCCATTTTCCAAAAGTTTGTAGAGTTTGGACAGCTGCATCTCAACGACAGGATTACCATCGACTATTTTGCCGTATCATTGCCCGATATGCTGGTATTCGATCAGGACATCAACCTTCGTAATAGGATCCACTGTACCTACCTCACCGGCCTGGGATATCTTGGTCTGGGCGATGAAGCGAAAGGACGTAAATACCTGCAGGAAGTGCTGCAGATGGATATCAATCACCAGGGGGCGGCCGTCTATCTGCAAATGTCCCCTTTTCAAAAACGAGCCGGAGGCTCGTTGTCCGAAGGACAGGACATTTTATTACAGGCGTTAAAACAGGACAAGCATGTTGAAGGAGAAGATAACAAGCACTTTGTATGACAGGCTCGATGGGAAGGATATATTCTTGATCACGTTGAGGAATGGAACGACCACTGTCGGGCTGACCAATATCGGATGTTCCATTACCTCCATTCATACACCGGATCGTAACGGCGATTGTAAGAACATTGTAGCAGGCTTCGCCAGTCCCATGGACTATATCCGGAATCCCTGGTATTTTGGATGTGTTGTAGGAAGATATGTGAATCGCATCGGCGGCGCCTTGTTCTACCTGGACAGACAGGCTGTCTGTCTTTCGACAAATGACGGCGGCAACCACCTGCATGGAGGGTTCGAGGGCTTATCCAGAAAGATATGGAGCCTGAAAGAGATGCTGGACGAGGGTGTGGTATTCGAATATACCAGCCCAGATGGCGAGGAAGGTTACCCTGGTAATCTGTGCGTACAGATGAAGTATACCTTGGATGAGGGCAACAAACTGGGGCTTCACTATACGGCCACGACGGACAGGCGGACCCCGGTGAACCTGTCCAATCATTCCTATTTCAACCTTTCGGGATTCGACAACCCCACGATCAGAGATCATGTGGTGATGATCAACGCACAGGGGTACACCGAAAAATATGCACAAAACCTGCCTACGGGTAATATCCTGCCTTTGGAAGGAACGCCGCTGGACCTTGTGACGCCCGTACGTTTTGGGGATCGTATAGATCGTCTGCCGTTCGACAGGGGATTCGATCACAATTATGTGCTGGACGGGCGTCAGCCGGCGGCGGAAGTCCATGATCCTTTGTCGGGAAGAGTGTTAAGGGTGACGACTGACAGGCCGGGGATCCAATTGTATACGGCCAACTGGTGGGACGGGTCCTTGCGTGGAGAGCATGATCAGCCTTATCAGCAGCATGGAGCGTTTGCATTGGAAACGCAGGCATTCCCCGACAGCCCCAACCGGCCGGAGTTTCCCAATACTATCCTGACGCCAGGGGAAATTTATGAAACAAACACGTTTTTTGAATTTGATATAAAGTAATTTGCCGCCTATGTCAAGACATACATACAATAATACCTATATTCTCGGTATTTCCTTTATCTCAGCATTGGGAGGATATCTTTTTGGATTTGACTTTGCCGTTATTGCCGGCGCCCTGCCTTTTTTGGAACGGCAGTTCGGACTGAACGAATATTGGGCGGGATTTGCCACCGGCGTGCTGGCGATTGGAGCCATTATCGGCTGTCTCGTAGCAGGCTCGGTCGGTGATAAGTACGGCAGGAAAAAAGGATTGCTCACCGCGGCAGCCATCTTTGGGCTTTCGTCTCTTGCCATGGCCTTCTCGCCTTCGAGGAATGTTTTTATTTTCTCGCGTTGTATGGCCGGCATTGGCGTTGGCATGGCGTCCATGCTGTCGCCCATGTATATTGCAGAGATCTCGCCGGCGCATTTACGGGGACGTATGGTGGCCACCAATCAGCTGACGATCGTCATTGGGATACTGATCACCAATATTGTCAACTATTCATTAAGGAATGTAGGGGAAGATGCCTGGCGGTGGATGTTCGGGCTGGGTATAATTCCCTCCGCGCTTTTCTTTATCGGCGCCTGGTGGCTGCCTGAGAGCCCCCGCTGGCTGGTGCGGGCGGGCAGAAGCGATCAGGCCCTTGCGGTCCTGAAAAGGATAGGAGGCGCAGACTTTGCTCAAAGCAGCGTGGCGGATATTACCCGTACGACGGGAAGCAGCAAGGGCGTTGGCTACTCCGCTGTCTTTAAAAAAGCGGTCCTGCCGGCTGTGCTCATCGGCATCGGTCTTGCCGTATTTCAGCAGCTCTGCGGCATCAACGTGGTGTTCAATTATGCTACGACCATCTTTCAGAGCATCGGCGTATCACAGGATGAGCAGCTGTTGCAGACCGTATTTATCGGAGGTGTGAACCTCCTGTTTACCTTGCTGGCCATGATGCTGGTAGATAAGCTGGGGCGAAAGCCACTGATGCTGCTGGGAGCGGTGGGGCTTGCCATCCTCTATATCATCGTCGTGATTATGCTGGGGAATAAGAGCCCGCAGGTATCCTGGTTCCTGCTGGCCGCCATCGGGACCTATGCCATGTCACTGGCGCCCGTCACCTGGGTGCTGATCTCCGAGATATTCCCCAACAAGGTGAGAGGAGCTGCTACTTCCATCGCCGTAGTGAGCCTGTGGATGGCCTATTTTATTTTGACATTTACGTTCCCCATCCTTTATAAGCATTTAATGGACCATACATTTTATATTTATTCGGGTATTTGCGTGCTGGGCGCCCTCTTTGTCAGCATGAAGGTAAAGGAGACCAAAGGAAAGACCCTGGAAGAGCTGGAGGATGTCATTGTCGGTCATTAGGTCTCTTTTCTCCGCACTACACGGTATTGATCGGGAGACATGCCTAAATATTTTTTAAACAGCCGGGAAAAATAGTACGGGTCGTCATAGCCCACCGTCTGGGCGATATGCTTGATCTTCGTCTGGCTGCTATAGAGCATCAGACAGGCACGCTGCAGCTTGAGGTGAATGAAGTAGTCCATAGGCGACATCCCCGTCGCCTTGCGGAAGAGGCTGGAGAAATGACTGGCCGAAAGGCTGTTCCGCGACGCCATGTCCTCTACCGTCAGCCGGCTTCCCAGCTCCTTGCGCATATAGAGTATCGTATCGTTGATCAGATCCTTGGCATCCTGCATCTTCTCGTCTCTGTATTTTTCCGGGTAGAGAAAGGTAGAGACAAAATGATAGAGGAGGAGATTGGTACAGCTGAGATTTTCTTTACTATAGCCCATTTCCAGGTTGCGGTACATGCTATCCCATAGCTGTAATCCTTTTTCATTGAAGGAAATAGGACGCGCCCCATCGTATAGTCCAATGTTGAACGCACGGTTGAATGTGGCCATATCCCTGCCACTGAAGTGGACCCAGTAAATTGTCCAGGGGTCCTTCTCGTCGGCGCCATAACGCATGGGCTCCTTTGTAGCGGGCAGCAGCATGAACTCATCGGCTGCCACTTCGAAGCGCTTTCCCTTTATCGTATACCATCCTTTTCCGCGGAGACAATAGATAAGGATATTGTCTGTGCAGCCATTCTTGCGCTCCCTGTAATGATAGGCGGCCCTGGGGAAATATCCGATGTGTGTGAGATACAATTGACTGAGGATAGGATTGGCTTTTATCGCATTTTTCCATACGGACTCCGGCAGGCTGATCAGCTTCTCTCCTTCAAACCCATCTCTTCTTTTAAGATTATGCATGAGACGTGCTATTATGGATAAAGATACGTAAGGAGGGGAAGGATTTCATATATTGATTTTTTTTTGCTTACTTGCATTGGATAACGATTGCAGTCTAAAAAGGAGGTGGTAATAACAATGTATAACAGGTACTCTGACCTGGAACTAATGCAACTGCTTAAGAAAGGTGATCAAAAAGCCTTTACCGAGATATATCACCGCTATTGGAAGAAGCTGCTTTTAATGGCCTGGAACCTAAGCAATCGCAGCGACCACGCAAAAGACATTGTTCACGAAGTATTTATGTCCTTATGGGAGCGGAGGAATACGCTCGAGATCCAAAACCCCGCAGCTTATCTGGTTACCTCCGTAAAATTCAGCCTGTTCAAATACTTTCAGAAGGAATATCGCCGCGCCGGGCTGGCCAGAGAAAACTGTATTTTTGACGAAGCCTCTTATGATGAGCAGGCGCTCGACGCCATCTTTTTACAGGAATATATCGACGGCATTGTGGAAGAAATGCCGGAGAAATGCAAGCTGGTATTCAGGTACAGCCGCGATCTTGGTTTGAAAAATGCGGAGATCGCCCAAAAAGTACATATCTCCGAAAAAGGCGTGGAAGCGAACCTGACGCGCGCCCTGAGGATACTGCGCAGCGGACTAAAGGATTATGGCCTGACCATCCTGGTGGTATTGTCACAATACGTATCCCGGTTCAAATAATTTTGTAGTCGATGTAGGGTTATGCCGTGCTCACGGTACATAGTGTATAAATACTCCTACGTTTGGACCAGCACACGATCAATGAACTAATTCAGAAGTACAAGGAGAGCACAGCTACCGATGCTGAGAAACAGGCATTGATGGAATGGTACCGCAGTACCGTCTATCGGGATGCCGAATTTCCTGAGGATGAGGCGTCTGTAGAAGCGTTTTTGCTCAATAGATTGGAGACGTCCATTGAGTCGAAGCGAGGAACGGGCCGGCGAAATTGGTATTTCGCGGCTGCCTCTGTTGTATTGCTGCTGGGTATCGGAACAGTGGCCATCCTGCGAAAGCCGCATCGGCCGGAGCCCCAGGTGGCGGTACAGCCGGCCCATGAAATTGGGCCCGGCGCCAATGTTGCGACCCTGACGCTGGCCAATGGATCTACTATCTCGCTGACGGATGCAGCCACGGGTGATATTGCCGAGCAGGGTGGTATCCGGATCTCCAAAACTGCCGATGGTCAGCTCGTTTATACGGTGGCTCCATCGACAACCGCCAGCGGACTGCCAGATACCGGTGTGGCTTTCACCTACAACAAGATCGATATCCCGCCCGGAGGGCAGTACCAGGTAGTGTTGCCCGATGGCACCCGCGTATGGCTGAATGCTGAGTCCTGGTTGAGATTCCCGGTTCATTTTTCTTCGAAGGAGCGTAAAGTGGAGCTCAGCGGCGAGGCCTATTTCGACGTACACCATGATCCGGATGCTCCTTTTCGCATAAGCAGTCTGCGACAGGACATCGAGGTGCTGGGCACCCAATTCAATGTGCATGCTTACCCCGATGAAACGAATATCCGTACGACGCTGGTGGATGGAGCGGTGCGGGTGACGGCGGAAGGGAAGAGCGTTCTCCTGAAGCCGAAAGAAGAGGCGGACCTGGGTGATGGGCTGCATGTCTCGCAGGCGGATGTCGAAGCGGCTATTGCCTGGAAGAATGGCTATTTCCGGTGTGTCGACCAGCCGCTGGAGATGATTATGAAGCAGGTATCGAGATGGTACAATGTCAGGGTCGTGTATGAAGATGAAAAGATGAAGGAGGAAACTTTTGGGGTATTGTCCAATAAGTTTTCCAATATATCTGTTTTGTTGAAAATGATGGAGAAGTCGGGCAACGCGAAATTCACTGTCAACGGCGCCACTGTTTTCGTCAGCAGAAAAAAATGATCGTAACCAAATAGTAACTGGAATCCCAAATAAGATAGTCTAGAGACGAAACACAGGTTTATTAAGCAAAAACAGGAGCACTGGCATGCCCCTGTCGTATCAGCTTATTTAAATCTGAAAGCGATTGTCATTGCATTTCTAACTTAAAACAAGCCTTTTCAAATGTATGAAATTTTAGCTTTCCACATTTGTAAGCCTCCGGGCTGCATTAAAAAATTTTTTCTTGTCATGAGGATGACCGTTTTCCTGCTCTTCTTCGCGCTGATGCAGGTGAGTGCGGAAGGGTATTCACAAAGCATCACCTATAGGGGAAAGAATATTACCCTCAAGCAGGTGTTCAATGAGATCAACAAACAGACGGGATATAATGTCTTTTGGTCTTCCGGGATCATTGCCAATGCTCCCAGGATGGATGTGAACTTCGAGAACACCCCTTTACGGGAAGTGCTGGAGACCTGTCTTCAACGCGCGCACCTCACGTATAGCATCGAGGAGAAGTCGATCATCATTCAGGCGGATACCCAGGCCCCTGCGCCTGTGGAAGATGCGCTGCCGCCCGGCACTATTACCATAACGGGCACGGTACGGGATACAACGGGAGCTGTGATGGCGGGTGTATCCATCGTCATCGCCGGCAGCAAGGACGAGGGAACTGTCACGGATAATAATGGCAAGTTTGTACTGGATGTAAAGGAGGGGGCGGTGATAGTGGCGTCCTTTGTCGGATATGAGCAACAGAGGTTCACGGTGGTGGCGGGGAGGGCTGTCTATAATGTCGTGATGCCGCGGGACGTCAAGCTGGGAGATGAGATCGTCGTCACGGCCTATGGCCAGAAGCAACGCAAGGAGGCCATCGTAGGCTCCGTATCCAGCATCAACCCCGAGCAGCTGAGAACGCCTACCAGCAATCTGACCAACGCCCTGGCAGGACAGGTGGCCGGGATGATCTCCTTCCAACGGGGCGGACAGCCCGGTCTCGACAATTCCCAGTTCTTTATCCGGGGCGTCACCACCTTTGGATACAGCCCCTCCCCGCTGATCCTTGTGGATAACATCGAGCTTAGCACCAACGATCTGGCCAGGCTCAACGTGGATGATATCGCCAGCTTCTCTATCCTGAAAGACGCCAGCGCGGCCGCCCTCTACGGAGCACGCGGCGCCAACGGCGTGATCCTCGTTACGACAAAGGGTGGCAAGAGCGGCAAGGCAAGGATCAACCTGCGGTATGAACGTTCCATTTCCAAGCCGACAAAGACAGTAGAGCTGGCTGATCCCGTGACCTACATGAAATTGTACAATGAGGCCGTTGCTACGCGCAGCGCCGTCGGTATTCCTCAATTCACTCCCAACCAGATACAGGGCGCTGAAGCCACCTGGACAAAATCCCCCGGCTACAATCCTTATTTGTATCCTGCCGTCGACTGGATGTCTACGCTGTTTAAAAAACAAACGACCACCCAGCGGGCCAACCTGGGTCTCAGCGGTGGTACCGAGTTTGCCCAATACTATATCTCCGGATCCTATGATAGGGACAACGGCATCATGCAGGTGAATCCCGTAAATAACTTCAACTCCGGCATGAAGTTCGAAAACTATCAGCTCCGTGCCAACGTCAATATGAAGGTGACCAAGACGACGGAGGCCATCGTCCGCCTGTGGGGTAACTTCAATGACTATACAGGGCCCATCACGAGCGACCAATCCGGCTTTGCCACAGACCTGTATGACCAGGCGCTGCATAGCAACCCCGTCGCATTCCCGGCCTTTTTCGCACCGGACAGCGCCAATATGGGGACGAAACATATTCTCTTCGGTAATAATATCCATCTCACGGGGGGATTGATGAGCAATCCCTATGCGAGCCTCATGTATGGGTACAAGAGCTTTTCCGAATCGCGCATGTCAGCCCAGTTCGAGGTCAACCAGGATCTCAGATTCATCACCCGGGGGCTCAACTTCCATGGACTGTTCAGTACCAACAGGTATGCATATTTCGACCTGGTGCGAAACTATTCGCCTTTCTATTATTCCATCAATCCATCGGATGCCGCCATTAACAAATATTCGCTGATCTGGCTGAACGATCAGCCCGGCGCTGCCCAGGAGTATCTCAGCTATGACCCTTCCAGGAACAACAAGAATGTCAACACATATATCTATTTTATGGGCACCGTGGATTACAGCCATAGTTTTGGCGACCACAATATCGCCGCCACGCTGGTGGGCACGCGCGAGCAGACCCAGACCGCCAATGCCTCCACCCTGCAGCTGTCCCTGCCGCACCGCAACCTCGGACTGGCGGGCAGACTGACCTACAACTACAAGAGCAGGTACTATGTGGAAGGAAATTTCGGATACAACGGCTCCGAGCGATTTGCACCCAACCATCGATTTGGTTTCTTTCCCACCATCGGCGGCGGCTGGATCGTGTCGAATGAAAAGCTTTGGCAAAACAGCAACATCTCCAATATCGTCACCCGCCTGAAACTCCGCGGAAGCTATGGACTGGTGGGTAACGACAATATCGACAGGGTGGAGAACAACCGGTTTTTTTATCTTTCCAGTGTCACACCACACGCGGGACCAGGAGCATATTTCGGCACCCGCAACAACTTTACCATGAATGGCCCCAGCATTCAGAACTATCCCAACCCGGACGCCACCTGGGAGACATCGCATAAAAGCAACCTGGCGGTGGAATTCACCTTGTATAAGAATTTCAATGTCATCGCCGAATATTACTGGGAGTTCCGGAAAAATATCTTCCAGCCGCGCGGCTATATTCCCGTCACGGAAGGGCTGGAGTCCACCGTCAAGGCTAATCTCGGCACCGCCTATGCGAAGGGATTGGACCTGCATATGGATTACAAACAGACCTTCACAAAGGACATATGGATCTCGGGCCTGGGCAATCTTACCATTACTTCCAGCCGGTATGGCCATGTGGAAGAGCCGCAATATAAGTACGCTTACAGGTTCCAGTCCGGGCGACCGATCAACCAGCAATTCGGCTACATCGCCGAGCGGCTCTTCGTGGACGACAAGGAAGCTCTCAATTCGCCGGCGCCGGCTTTTGGCGGTCCTTTACCCCAGGGTGGAGATATCAAGTACCGGGATGTGAACAAGGACGGTATCATCAACCAGGACGACCAGGTGCCCATCGGGCTGCCCACCACGCCGGAGATCATTTACGGCTTCGGCATATCTGCCGGCTTTAAAGGATTCGACATCAATGCCTTTTTCCAGGGACTGGCCAGAGAGTCGTTCTTTATGAACCCCACTTCCCAGGACGATCGGTGGAATGGCTATTACGGTACTACGCCCTTTGTCAACAACGCCCAGATATTAAAAGCCTACGCCAACAATCACTGGTCGGAAGAGAACCAGAACCTGTACGCGCTGTGGCCCAGGCTGGCAACCTATGATATTCCCAATAACCAGCAGCAGAGTAGCTGGTGGCTGCGGGATGGAAGTTTTATGCGGCTAAAATCACTGGAAATAGGATATACCCTCCCCAAACGGCTAATAAGAAAAGCCTATATGAGCAACCTGCGTATTTATTTCAATGGGCTTAACCTGATAACCTGGAGCCACTTTTCATTATGGGACCCCGAAATGGCCGGTCAGGGCTTCGGCTATCCTGTTCAGAAAGTTTTCAATATCGGTATCAACGCTAACTTCTAAAAAAATGAAAACTATCATAAAAATATTATTGACGGTGGCATTGCCGGCGGTCATGCTGTCCTCCTGTAAAAAATATTTGGATGTCGTGCCCGACAATGTCGCCACGCTGGAGAGTTCTTTTGCGAATGCCAATGAGACTCAAGCTTATCTTTTTGGCTGTTACAATGCGTTGCAGAACCTGTCGGATGTACGGCGCAACGCGGGATTTACCACATCGGGCGAGATCATCTTTCCCTTTCCGCTGCAGGATCAGAACGTTCTTGGGCCGGGAGGGGACGGCGGATTCCAGATCCTCCGGGGAACGCAGAACAGCGCCAATCCCATTCTGAACTATTGGGATGGATATAATATGGGACTGGATCTCTGGCAACCCATCCGGCGTTGCAATACGCTGATCGAAAACATCGATCTGCCCAAGGACCTGCCTCTCTACAACAAAGCGCGGTGGATTGCCGAGGCGAAGTTCCTGAAGGCCTATTACCACTATTGGCTCCTGCGGATGTATGGTCCCATTCCCATTATGGACAAAAACAATCCTGTCAATGCCACCACGGAAGAGGTCCGCGTCAAACAACAGCCGGTGGATTCCTGTTTCAGCTACATAGTGGGGCTGCTGGACGAGGCTGCCAAAGACCTCCCACCCGTAATCCAGAATACGGCGCTGGAAGAGGGAAGGATCACCAGCACCATTGCGCTGGCGGTGAAGGCCGAAGTGCTGGCAACACAGGCCAGCCCCCTGTTCAATGGCAATCCCGATTATGTCGCGATGAAGAGACAGGATGGGACCAGCCTTTTCCCCGCCGCTTATGATGCCGGCAAATGGCAAAAGGCGCTGGACGCCACCAAAGCCGCCATCGATGCCGCCAATTCATCCAATGCTTCGCTGTATGACCTGAAGCTCACCGGGAGCATCACACATCTTGGCGACTCCATTCGTCAGCTGCTGACCCTGCAAGGGGCGGTCGTCGACAGCTGGAACCAGGAGCAGATATGGACATTGAACCCCCAGTTTGGCTGGCAATATATGGCATCTCCCCGTGTGACGGCGGATGCGGCGGCCAATGTCTTTGCCGTCTATTCGAACTTCTCCGTGCCCATCGCCGAGTCGGAACTGTTTTATACCGACAATGGCGTACCCATCAATGAGGATAAGACCTGGGATTATGCCGGCCGGTATACATTGCAGAATGGGGATCAGCAGCATTTCTATTACATCCGGCTGAACTATCCGACGGCAAAGGGCAACTTTCACCGGGAGGCCCGCTACTACGCCGATGTATCCTTTGATGGCGCCAACTGGTTTGGCTCCGGCAATACGGATGACAGGAACATGAACTATGTCAATGCCGTCAATGGATTCGCCTCGCCGCCAGACCAGCTGCGGTACAACGCCACCGGCTATTGGGCCAAAAAGCTGGTGCACTATCAGTCTACTGCCGGAGCCAGCAGCGTCTGGCAGGGTTATTCCTGGCCATTCCTCCGGCTGCCTGCGCTGTGGTTATTGTATGCGGAATGTCTCAACGAGGTCAACGGTCCTACCGCCGAAGCCTACAGCTGGATCGACAAGGTGCGCGCCAGGGCCGGACTGCAGGGCGTGGTGGATTCCTGGAACAATTATTCGCGGACTCCGGGCAAACCTTCCACAAAAGCAGGGCTCCGCTCCATCATTCACCAGGAGCGGCGTATCGAGCTGGCCTTCGAAGGCCAGGCCGGATGGGACCTCAGAAGGTGGAAAGAGCTGCAAAACGTGCTGACAGGTCCCGTACAGGGATGGAATGTGTTCAACAGGACGGTGAACGGATACTACCAGGTAGTAAATGTCTTTCAACCCATATTTGGCCTGCGTAATTATTTCTACCCGATACAGGATTATGATATCCTGACGAACCCCAACCTTACCCAGACCCTTTATTGGTAAAATAAAATTGTTATCGACACATGAAAGCATATATCTTATTAATATTGGCAGCAGCGCTGTCATACGGCTGTAAGAAGACGGACGGCTATAACACCATCGTCTCCACTGACAAGACCAGGCCAGGTGTGGTGACCAATATTAAGGTGGCCAACTTCAGCGGCGGCGCTTATATCACCTATGATCTTCCCGATTCGAAGAACATATTGTATGTGCAGGCGCAATACAAGATCAACGACAAGGACAGCCGCCAGACCAAGTCTTCCTATTATTCGGACAGCATCACCGTTGGCGGTTTTGCCAAAAGTCAGGATTACCAGGTCACTTTGTGGACCGTCACCCGGGCGGAACTGCGTTCGGATTCCGTGGTCGTGACCGTACATCCCGATACGCCCGCTTATACAAGGGCGCTGCGCACCGTGGCCATGACCAGCGATTTCAGCGGCGTGCATGTAATGGCCATCAATAAGCAGGAAGCGCCCATTGGCGTGATCACCGTTACTCCCGACGTCACGGGGAAATTACAGATCGTATCGCAGAATTATTCCTCCAGCGATACCATTCAATTTAGCCTGCGCGGGTATGACACCGTGAACAGAGATTTTGGCGTATACATTACGGACAAATGGGGTAATATATCCGATACAGTATTTAGCAATATCAAGCCCTTGTATGAATCCCAGATGGATAAGTCCTTGTTCGCGCCTTATGTGCTCGGTACGGACGCACCTACCGGATTTGGCTGGGTCCTGCAAAACCTATGGGATGGCAACACCGGAAGCCCCGGCTATCATACGACACAGCCCATCCAGCCGCTGGTATGGCCGGCCGTGATCACATTCGACATGGGTGCCACCGCCAGGCTAAGCCGTTATACCATCTGGAACCGGGGCATCGATTACAGCGGCAACTTCCTCTGGCAGGCAGGGGCGCCACTGACCTGGGTGCTGTGGGGACGTTCTACCACGCCCATCGACGAGACCATGCCCGACGCGGATAATCTTCCTCCCGTGGGCGGTATGACATCAGGGGGATGGATCAACCTTGGCTTCTTCCGGCTGCCCGACAAACCCTCGAAGCTCCCTAACCCGTCGTATACGGCCGAAGACCTGGCATTCTGGAATGCAGGCTTCTCCTACAATTTCGACATCAACCTTCCAAAAGTGCGGTATATCCGTTTCGAGTGTTTACAAAACGTCTCGCTGACCAATACATTTTTCAACATAGAGGAAATGACATTCTGGGGGGATGCGCGATAAGTCAGGCTCAACGAAGGCGTCAGACATTAGCCACTTTTAAAACAACGACAATGAAAAATTATTATAGAAATTCCTGGATATTGCTGGCCTGCTTCATCGCCGTCTGGGGATGTAGTAAAAAGGCGACCGACTACCGGTCTTTTCTTAACAACCAGGAAATAGTTTATCCGGGGAAGATCGGTAATCCGAAAGTGTTGCCGGGCGATGGACGGCTGATGCTGACCTGGAGCCCCAGCCCGGACCCCAGCATCGTAAAATACGTGGTGCTGTGGAATAACGGCGCCGACTCGGTAGTCCTGAACGCCGGAACGCATAGCACATCGGATACAGTGAAATGTATCATCAACAACCTGTCCGAATATTCTTATACCTTCTTTGTCTATTCCTATGATGGCGACGGCAACAGGAGCGTCGTGACGGAGATAGACAACGCACAGGTTTATGGAGATATTTATCGCTCCGGATTGCACAACAGACAGCAGAACATCAACCAGCCGCCGATACTGAATCCCGACGGGTCCGTGAGCCTGAGTTTTTTGGCGCCCATCGATACCATCAATATCACCACCCGGATCAAATATGTCAATACCGGCGGCGATACCACCAATCTCTACCTGGCGCCGGGCAATGCCAGTGTCGTGCTGTCCTCTTATAAGGCGGGGACGCCCATTCTTTACCAATCTTCTTTTATACCTTCGAAGAACGTCATCGATACGTTTTATACCCTGTCATACGACACCGTTCCTTATGTATATGTCCTGTGCGATAAAAGCCTGTTCACGGCCGTCAACCTGCCGCATGATCTTCAGCCATATGATGGCAGCACCTACCTGGCGAGGATCTGGGACGGGAATATGCAGCCCCGCGGTTATCCCGAGATCTTCCATAGCAACGGCAGCCCCGGCACCCCCGGCACGATCACATTCGACATGGGCAAGGTCTATGATCACCTGGGTAGGATCGAGGAGACGGGAAGGAACTGTTGTCACAACCCCCTGGACTTTGAAGTATGGGGTATTGCCGACACCACCGGCGCTATCTCGTCCCTCACACCCGATGATGGAGGATGGGCTTCGGATATGAGCTCGAAAGGATGGACCCTGCTGAAGGAAGTGGTCAGGACAGATGACGGGGTGGCTCCTTACGACGCGGACCTGATAGACAATCCACCGCCTGTTCGGTTTATTATCATCCGCATAAAGACCACGTCTACCCAATCGGGATATGTCAACATCAGCCAGGTGACATTCTGGAGCAAACAATAATTATAGGAGAAGGACGGGATTCAAAGCCATCGGATAGTCCATCAAAATAAAAGGATAGGCTATTCCTTTACATATGGGCAGATTATATTTTTGACGGAACAATAAACTGCTTATATGAGAAGGATAATTGTTACGACGATTTGCTTATTTCTGACGGCGATTGCTTTTGCCCAGGCGCCCGGGTCAAGCCGGCCCGACGGCGACCCCATGACAACCTTCATGTCCAAACGTTTCGGTATGTTCATCCATTTCGGTCCCGTGACGCTCCGCGGTACGGAAATTGGCTGGAGCAGGGGCAGGGAAGTGCCTACGGCGGAATATGATACCCTGTATCGTGAATTCGATCCTGTCCTGTTCAATGCCGATACATGGGTACGCACGGCCAAACAGGCGGGTATGAAATACCTCACCATCACCGCCAAGCATCACGATGGATTCTGTCTGTGGCCGACTGCCGTGTCGTCCTATAACATTGGCAACAGTCCTTTCAAAAGAGATATTGTTGGCGAGCTGGCGCAGGCCTGCCGCAGACAGGGTATTACCTTTTGTATCTATTTCACCGTCCTGGACTGGCATGATCCCGACTATCCCACCAAAAGCCCCTACGACAGCACAAAGGATGTGAAGGGGAATATGCCCGGATTTATCGGGACAATGAAAATGGAGCTGAAGGAGATCGTGACGAAGTATCATCCTTTTATGCTTTGGTTTGACGGCAACTGGGAGAAATACTGGACGCTGGCGGATGGAAAAGAGATCTACCGCTATTTGAAAAAGCTGGACCCTAAGCTTATTATCAACAATCGCATCGGCAAGGGCGAGCATTCACAGTCCGATGCCCAAACCGTGGGCGACTTTCTCACACCGGAGCAGACCATTGGCGGACTGAATATGAAAGAACCCTGGGAGAGCTGTATCACTATCTGTAATCAATGGGCCTGGAAGCCAAATGATCACATGAAGTCGCTGAAAGAATGTATCCAGACCCTGGAAAGGACGGCAGGAGGGAATGGCAACCTGCTGTTGAATGTAGGCCCCATGATGGATGGCCGCATGGAGGCGCGCCAGATCACCCGGCTGAAGGAGATGGGCGACTGGCTGAAAAAGTATGGTGAAAGCATCTATGACACGCATGGAGGGCCTTATCCGCCCACTGCCTCCTATGCCGCCACCCGGCGGGGCAACAAAATATATGTTCATGTGCTGGAGAAAAAAGAAAGCTTTCTGCAGCTGGCTCCTTTGCCCGGCGTCACTATAAAGAAGGCTTATTTTATGGAGGGGGCGGCTGTCACCTTTACACAGGACGAAAAGACAGGCTATCGTATCACGCTGCCCGATACCATGCCCGATGCCATCAGCTCCGTCATAGTGCTGGAGCTGGACAGGAGTGCGGAAGAATTGCCTGTCGTTAATTAGATACCTCTTATGATACATACGGTAACTGTTACGGATGTCCGCTATCCGCTGGGGAATGGCGCCGGCAGCGATGCGATACACCGGGACCCAGTTTATTCATATGCCGTCACGCGGCTGCAGGATGACAGTGGGATCACGGGCACGGGTTTGGCCTTTACCCTGGGCGAGGGCAACGATATGGTATGCAAGGCTGCCCGGTTTTATGCGGAGAAATTGAAAGGAAGGGACATCGGGGAGCTGATGGCGGATTTTGGGAGTATTTTTAATCGCTTGGCCAACGAACAGCAGTTCCGCTGGCTGGGACCGCATAAGGGTGTGGTGCATCTGGGACTGGCTTCCGTGACGAATGCCTGTTTTGATCTCTGGGCAAAGAGGAGGGGAGTGCCCTTGTGGAAGCTGCTGATCAGCCTAACACCGGAGGAGCTTATCCGTACGCTGGACCTCTCTTATCTGGAAGATGTACTAACAGTACAGGAAGCATTAGGGCTGCTCGGCGCGAACGCGCCGGGCCAGGATCAGCGTCTGCTGATCCTCGATCGTGGTTACCCGGGGTATGACACTTCCATCGGCTGGTTCAATTATCCCGATGAGAAGGTGCGGGAGAATACTATCCGCGCGGTGGCCGGTGGCTTCACCGCCATGAAGCTGAAGGTAGGATCGGCCGATCCGGAAAGAGATATACGCCGGGCTCATATCGTACGGCAGGCGGCCGGTGATGCGGTAAAGGTCATGCTGGACGCCAATCAGCAATGGACCCTGCCACAGGCGTTGCAAATATGTGCGAGGTTGCGGGATATGGATCCGTATTGGATCGAGGAGCCCACACATCCGGACGATGTGCAGGCGCATAGGACGCTTGCAAGGAATATTGCACCGACCCGGCTGGCATTGGGTGAGCATGTTCCCAACCGCATTGTCTTCAAAAATTATCTGCAGGCGGGCTGTGCAGGTTTCATCCAGGTGGATGCCTTGCGGGTAGGGGGCGTCAGCGAGTTCATCACCGTGAGCCTGCTATGCCGCAAGTATGGTATTCCCGTCGTACCGCATGTGGGCGATATGGGACAGCTGCACCAGCACCTGGTATTGTTCAATCACATTAGCCTCGGACATGAAGCCCTGTTCCTCGAGCATATCCCTCATTTGAAAGAACATTTTGTGCATCCGGTGCATATTGCGGATGGCGTTTATAAAACGCCGCAGGAGCCGGGCAGCAGCTGCGACCTTAAAATAGCATGATAAAGAAACCAGATATCATCATCAGCGTGCTTTATATCCTTGGCATCGTGGCTGTGGGCCTGTGGGCGGGTCTGAAAGGGCGGCGTAGCCGGCCTGCCCAGGCGGGAGTCGGCGCTTCGAATGGTCCTGTCCAGGGGGCCGATGCCTCCAGCGATTATTTCCTGGCGGGTAAATCCCTGCGATGGCCGATGATCGGGCTGGCCCTATTTGCCACGAATATCTCCTGCCTGCATCTGGTGAGCCTGGCGCAGAGTGGTTTCGACACCGGACTACTCAGCGGCAATTTCGAGTGGATGGCCGCTTTTACCCTGATCCTGCTGGCCCTGTTCTTTGTCCCTTTCTATATCCGCAGCGGCGTCAGCACCCTGCCGGATTTTTTGGAGAGAAGATATAACCGCGCCTGCCGGGACTGGCTCACGTTCGTATCCATCCTGTCCGCCATCATCATCCATATTGCATTTTCCCTTTTGACGGGCGGCATCGTCCTGGACACGCTGTTCGGAATTGACATGTATACCAGCGTCACCGTTATTGCTGTCATCACCGCCATTTATACGATCATCGGCGGTTTGAGGGCTGTCGTTGTCACCGAAAGCATTCAGACAATTGTGCTGGTGGCCGGCGCCGTCGTGATCACCGCAGCCTGTCTTATCAAAATGGGAGGCTGGCATTCCATGGTAGCCGTGCTGCGTGAAACACATCATATGGAGAAGCTGTCCATGTTGCGTCCTTCCGGCGATGGCAGCGGTCTTCCCTGGTATGCTGTTTTTTTGGGGTATCCCGTGCTGGGCATCTGGTACTGGTGTGCGGATCAGACCATCGTGCAACGTGTGCTGGGAGCCAGGAGCGTGGATCATGCAAGAGTGGGGGCATTGTTCTGCGGGTTTATAAAGATATTGCCCGTCTTTATTTTTATCGTTCCCGGATTGCTGGCCTACACGCTGGCGCATAAGGGGCTGCTGGATATTCGTGCGCTGCAGACCGTCGATGCGGCCGGCAATATCGTTACCAACAGCAAAAGCATCTATACGTTGATGATCACCCAGCTGGTTCCCACCGGGCTGGCAGGGGTCATCGTGGCCGCGCTTTTATCTGGACTGATGAGCCAGGTGTCGGGGGCGTTGAACTCTATCAGCACCCTTGTGAGCTTTGATCTTTACCGGCGCTGGCGTCCTCAGGCGGAAGAAAAGCAATTGGTGAGAGTAGGACGTATTGCCGCCGGCATCGCGCTCGTATTTTCCATCCTGCTGCTGCCGCTGCTCAACAGCTATGGCAGCATCTTCAACGGCATCAATGATATCATTGCGCATATCGCGCCTCCCATCACCTGTGTGTTCGTACTGGGCGTATTTTGGGCGCGGGCCTCTGCCCGTGCGGCGCAGATCACATTGCTGGCGGGTTCGCTGCTTGGAGCGCTGGTGTATACGCTGAACAAGCTGTATCCTCATACCTCCATGGCCGCCATCCCTTTTATGATGATGGCGTTCTATCTGTTCGTAGCCTGTCTGCTGATCCAGATAAGCTTCTCTTATATCTATCCCGCACGGCATACGGAAGCAAGCGCGGCCCTGCACTGGCGGAGTCCCCTGGAGCCGCTGCGGGACAGGGGATGGAGAGGGTTGGGGAATTACAAGCTGCTGTCCGGCATTTTGATTGCCGTCATGATTGTTTTGTATTGGAGATTTTCACATCCTATAAATTGACCTTATTATGAGATTACTGGAAGACAAGATCATTTTTCTCACCGGCGGCTCGATGGGTATTGGCCTGGAATGCGCTAAAAAGTACGTGGAGGCGGGTGCGCAGGTGATCATCGTATCCAATGACGCTGTCTCTATTGCAGGGGCCGTGGACATCCTGAAGCGGGCGGGCACCGGCATCCTCTGCGACGTATCCAATCCCGATGATGTGGGATCCGCCATTCGCCAGACACTGGATAAATATGGGCGTATCGACGCCATTCACAACAATGCCGGTATTGCCCACCCCTCTAAACCCTTACACCAGACGGACGATGCGGAATGGGACGCCCTGTTCAATGTCAATCTGAAAAGTATCTATTATACGACAAAATATGGACTGGATGCGCTGATACGGTCGGAGGGCTGTATCCTGCATACCAGCAGTCTGGTAGGAGAGATAGGCCAGGACAATCATGCCGCCTATGCCGCTACAAAAGGTGCTATCAATGCGCTGACCAAGTCGATGGCTTTGGATTATGCGCCCTATAAGATCCGCGTGAATGCGGTGGCGCCTGCCGGCGTGTGGACGGATATGTTGCGTGAATGGGGACAGGCGCAGGAGAACCCCAGGGATATCGAGATGTACCTGGATGGGATACATGCATTGGGCTATTGCCCCGAAGGCGATGTGGTGGCGGATGCGTGCGTATTCCTGCTGTCCGATAAGGCCCGTTTTATCACCGGCAGTATACTCCCCGTCAGCGGCGGGGCGGAGCTGGGATACCGGAGTTTCAGGGGAAGAAAGGAAGTTTTGTAATTTGTTTTTGCCCTATCTTGAAAAGATTATGGTAAGAACATTCGCGATAGGCGATATTCATGGAGGCTACAGGGCGCTGCAGCAGGTGCTGGAACGGGTAAGGCTTAGAAAGGAGGACAGACTGATATTCCTGGGCGATTATGTAGACGGATGGTCCGAGTCGCGACAGGTGATCGAGCTGCTGATGGAGCTGGATGCACGCCATGACTGCATCTTTATCCTGGGTAATCACGACGCATGGTGTGAGGAGTGGCTCAGGGGATGGGGTGCGAACCCCGATTGGGTCTTTCATGGAGGGCAGGCCACTATCGACAGCTATGCGAACATTAGCACTGGGGATAGGGAAAAACACCTCGGGTTCTTCAGCAGAATGCAGCCTTTCTATGAGGACAACGATCGTCTTTTTATCCATGCCGGATTTTCTTCCATGCATGGCCCTGCAAGGGAACATCATCCCGGCAACTGCTCATGGGACAGGACACTATGGGAGACGGCGTTGGCTACCGATCCCCGCATACCCAAAACGAGCTTGTTCTATCCCCGCCGGCTGTTATTATACGAAGAGATATTTATCGGACATACGCCTACCACGAACTATGACGAGACAGCGCCAATGCACAAGTGCAATGTATGGAACCTGGATACGGGTGCCGCCTTTCAGGGCAGGATATCCGTCATGGACGTAGCATCAAAAAAGTTCTGGCAAAGCGATGTCGTGCGGCAGCTATATCCCGATGAAATTGGAAGACAAAAATAAAAATACAGAGACATGCAGACATTTGATCTTATCTATCCTGAACGTTCGGCATTTACCTTTAAGACAATGTTATTTCCCGATGGGCAGCCCCATATAAAGATCGATGTACAGCAGATGGAGAATGTAGACAGGACGGCGCCTGTACGTATATTGACCCGGCTGAATAATGCCAATGACCTGCTGATGGCGCTTTTTGTGAAGAATACCCTGGATTACCTGGAGTTCGAGCAGGTGGAGCTGCATGTGTCGTACCTGCTGGCTGCCCGCATGGACAGGGTCATGCTGGACGGAGAGCCGTTTTCATTGAAAGTCGTCGCTTCCGTGCTCAACCAGAGCAAATTTAAAAAGATCAGAATATTCGATCCACATTCCGAAGTTGCCACTGCGCTGATCGATAGGTCGTATGTCGTCACCAATCATCTCTTTGTACAGGATGCACTGCGGGATTACACCCGCAAATATCCTGGAGAGAAATATACTCTCATCTCTCCTGATGCAGGGGCGCTGAAGAAGATTCACAAACTGGCCCAATTCCTGAAAATCGACAACGTCGTAGAATGTATGAAGGAAAGGGACCCGAAGACGGGCGCGTTGACGAATTTCAAAGCTATGACGGAGGACCTGCGCGGGCAGACCTGTTTTATTGTGGATGATATCTGCGACGGAGGCGGGACATTTGCCGGTACGGCGAAGATGTTGAAAGAGAAAGGCGCCGGAAAGGTTCACCTCATCGTCAGTCATGGGATATTCAGCAGAGGCATTGCCATTGAAGCCATCGATGAGATATATACCACCGACTCGTAT
>Ga0207667_10001222_pt1 | contig 32195 bp, 31 predicted proteins | sample KBSCornC52_FD_184301 | JGI IMG/M metagenome (GOLD analysis project Ga0207667, IMG submission 184301) | Corn rhizosphere microbial communities from Kellogg Biological Station, Michigan, USA - KBS Corn C5-2 (SPAdes) (version 2) | ecosystem: Host-associated > Plants > Roots > Rhizosphere > Soil ...
CGTCTACAACCTGGTCACCAAGCGCGCGATCGCGCACGAGGGCGCGACCATGGAGTGGATCGACGGCAACATCGGCTCGAAGGTCACCATGAAGTACCCGTCGATCTACCTGGTGGGGGAGCACGCCAAGGGCGAGACCCTGTCGGTGGCCTTCGCAGGCCCGGGGCAGCACCAGGATGCCGGCGCCAAGATGATCCACATGGCCCCGTACACGACGTCGTCGATCGTCTCGAAGTCGATCGCCCGCGGCGGCGGACGCGCGGGCTACCGGGGCGAAGTACGCGTGAGCGAGAACGCGCACCACTCCGCGAACACCGTGCGCTGCGACGCGCTGCTGGTCGACACGATGTCGCGCTCCGACACCTATCCGGCCATCGACATCCGGGTGGATGACGTCCAGCTCGGTCACGAGGCCACCGTCTCGCGGGTCAGCGAGGAGCAGCTCTTCTACCTCATGTCGCGAGGGATGCCGGAAGACGAGGCGATGGCCATGATCGTCCGCGGATTCATCGAACCGATCGCGCGCGAACTCCCGATGGAATACGCCCTCGAGCTCAACAAGCTGATCGAGATGAGCATGGAAGGCTCGGTCGGCTAGTGGCATCCGCACCAACCGACGCCGCCGAGCGTCTGGGCATCCGCGCGCATAGTGACGGACCCGTCGGGTCCGCCCCGTACATCCCCGTGCAGACCCGATCCGAGCGGTTCAAGTCATTCGTCCACGCCGACTTCGCCGAGGTCACCGGCTTCGAGTCGGAGTGGAAGCTCACGCCGGTCGATCGCATCCGCTCGCTGATCGACGGGGAGCTCGACGGGTCGCCGTACCCGATCCTGTATCCCGATGTCGAGGGCGTCTCGGTCGAATGGCTGCCCCGCACCGACCCGCGCATCGGCTCTGCCGGCATGCCGGAGGAGCGCGCGTCGGCGAACGCCTGGTCGCATTTCGAACACGCTCTGCACATCGGGATCGAGGGCGACGTCGAGACAGCTCTGACGGTCACGCGCAGCGACCTCGGCGACGCCCCGCGCGCCGCGCACACCGTCGTCACCGCCGCACCGAACAGCCGCGGACTTGTCGTGCTCGACAGCCAGGGCGCCGCCACCCTGACCGAGAATCTCGAGATCGTGGTCGGCGACGGCGCCCACCTGACCGTCGTCAGCCTGCAGGAGTGGGATGCCTCCGCTCTGCACCTGGCCAGCCAGTTCGCCCGCGTGGGCCGAAACGCCCAGCTCAAGCACTTCGTGGTGTCGCTCGGCGGCAGCGTCGTGCGGGTCAATCCCTCGGCGCACCTCGCAGAAGACGGCGCAGAGGTCGAGCTGTTCGGCGTCTACTTCGCCGACGCCGGCCAGCACCTCGAGCAGCGCGTCTACGTGCACCACGACGCGCCGCATTCGCGCAGCCGCGTGACATACAAGGGCGCGCTGAACGGCGAGGGAGCCCGCACCGTCTGGGTCGGCGACGTGCTGATCGCCCCGACGGCGCCCGGCACCGACAGCTACGAGCAGAACCGCAACCTGGTGCTCAGCGAGGGAACCCGCGCCGACAGCATCCCGAACCTCGAGATCGAGACCGGAGACATCGTCGGAGCCGGCCACGCCAGTGCCACGGGCCGTTTCGACGACGAGCACCTGTTCTACCTGCAGTCGCGCGGGATCACCGAAGAAGAGGCGCGTCGACTGGTCGTGCTCGGCTTCCTCAGCGAGATCGTGCAGAAGATCGGCGAGCCCGTGCTCGAGTCGCGTCTGCTGAGCGCGCTCGAAGACGAACTGGGAGCTGTCGGACCCGGAGGAGCACAGTGAGCGGCGAGAAGGTGTTCCCGCTCGACGAGCTCGAGCCCGGCACGGCCAGGCGGGTCGTGCTCGGCGGCATCCCGATCGCGGTCGTGCGCGACTCGGCGGGCGCGGTGCACGCCATCGGCGACACCTGCACCCATGGCGAGATCTCGCTGAGCGAGGGCTTCGTCGAAGAGGACGCCATCGAGTGCTGGGCGCACGGCTCGGCCTTCGGACTGGCAGACGGCCAGCCCCGCAACCTGCCGGCCTACGAGCCGGTGCCCGTCTTCGCGATCGAGATCATCGACGGCGACATCTACGTCGACCCGAGCACGCGGCTCGCGGTTTAGGAGAACAGCTATGAGCACACTGAAGATCACCGACCTCAAGGTCAGCATCGAGACCGACCAGGGCACCAAGCACATCCTCAAGGGCGTCGACCTGACGATCAACGAGGGCGAGATCCACGCGGTCATGGGGCCGAACGGCTCGGGCAAGTCGACGCTGGCGTACACGATCGCCGGGCACCCGCGCTACAAGGTCGAGGGCGGCTCCATCACCCTCGACGGCGAGGACGTGCTCGCGATGACCGTCGATGCCCGCGCCCGCGCCGGCTTGTTCCTCGCGATGCAGTACCCGGTCGAGATCCCGGGCGTGACGGTGTCGAACTTCCTGCGCACCGCGAAGACCGCGATCGAGGGCGAAGCCCCGGCCATCCGCGGCTGGACCACGACCGTGCGCGACGCCATGAAGAACCTGCGCATGGACAAGGAGTTCGCCTCGCGCAACGTGAACGAGGGCTTCTCGGGCGGCGAGAAGAAGCGCCACGAGATCCTGCAGCTCGAGCTGCTGAAGCCGAAGTTCGCGGTGCTCGATGAGACCGACTCCGGTCTGGATGTCGACGCGCTCAAGATCGTCGCAGAGGGCGTCAACCGCGCTCACGACGCGACCGGGCTCGGCATCCTGCTGATCACCCACTACACGCGGATCCTGCGCTATATCACCCCCGATTTCGTGCACGTGTTCGTCGACGGACGGGTCGCAGAAGAGGGCGGAGCCGAGCTGGCCGACCGCCTCGAGAACGAGGGCTACGACCGCTTCCTGCCCGAGGGCGTCACCGAGGCCCCCGAGCCTGCCGACGCGCGGGCCAAGGCGTAGCCTGAGATCATGCCCGTCGCTCTCGAACCGCAGCTCTTCGACAAGGTCGAAGAGAGCCTCAAGGACGTCATCGACCCCGAACTCGGCGTCAATGTCGTCGACCTCGGGCTGATCTACGACCTCGCGTGGGACGACGAGAACGACGCGCTCATCATCTCGATGACCCTCACCAGCGCCGGCTGCCCGCTCACCGATGTGATCGAGGAGCAGACCGGTCAGGCCCTGGACGGCGTCGTCGAGCGATTCCGGATGAACTGGGTCTGGATGCCGCCGTGGGGTCCTGAGCGCATCACCGACGACGGCCGCGACATGATGCGCGCCATCGGCTTCTCGATCTGACCTCGCTGGTCGAGTAGCGCCGAAGGCGCGTATCGAGACCCGATAGCCGGGTCTCGATACGCCGCGGCGCGGCTACTCGACCGGCGGGGTCTGCGCGGCCCGCTTCTTCGCGATGCGGTCGGCGCCCCACCATGCCAGCGGCAGCAGTCCGGCCGCGATGACGGCCTTGATGACGCCGCCGATGATGAACGGGTAGAGGCCGTACTGCAGCGTCGTCGGCAGGTCGGTGTGCAGCACGACCGCAAGCCAGGGGAGGCCCACCGCGAACACCACGACCGAGCCGGCGACGAACGTGACGATCGCCTTCAGGACCTTGCGGTCCCACTGGCGCTCGGCCAGCCATCCGACAAGCGCTGCCGAGATGACGAAGCCGACGATGTAGCCACCGGTTGCCCCGAACAAGACCGTGGCGCCGTGCGAGCCGTCGCTGTAGACCGGGAGGCCGACCAAGCCGAGCAGCGCGTACAAGACCATCGAAATTGCGCCGCGGGCGGCTCCGAGCGTGGAACCGACGAGAAGCACCGCCAGTGTCTGCCCGGTGATCGGGACGGGCCAGAGCGGGATGGCGACCTGCGCGAGGACGGTCACCAGGGCGGCGCCGGCAACGACCAGCACCACATCCATGACAAGAGTTCGGGGGAATACGCGGTCGGCGAGGACCACACGGCGGGCGGTCGGGGCGAGAGTCGTCATAAAGTTAGACTATCGGGCTGGCCCACTCGGGTCCTTTGTCGCCTTCCTCCAAAGTCGTAGCTACTCCCTCGAAAGGGGCCGTTCGCCGTGCTCGCCGTGCATGATCTCGAGATCCGAGTCGGCGCGCGCCTGCTGATGGAAGACGTCAGCTTCCGGGTCGACAAGGGCGACAAGATCGGGTTGGTCGGGCGCAACGGCGCCGGCAAGACGACGCTCACCAAGACCCTGGCTGGCGAGTTGGTTCCCAACGGCGGCCGCATCGACCGCACGGGCGAGATCGGCTACCTGCCGCAAGACCCGCGCTCGGGCAACCCGGAGGACACCGCGCGCACCCGCATCCTCGACGCGCGAGGCATGGGGCAGCTGGTCACCGGCATCCGGCAGGCCACGCTCGACATGGCCAGCGAGGATGCCGCCACCAGCGAGGCGGCGATGGCCACCTATTCGCGGCTCGAAGACCGGTTCCTCGCGCTTGGCGGCTACGCCGCGGAGGCCGAAGCCGCCTCCATCGCGTCCAACCTGGCCCTGCCCGATCGCATTCTCGACCAGCAGCTCAAGACCCTGTCGGGCGGCCAGCGCCGGCGCATCGAGCTGGCGCGCATCCTGTTCTCCGGCGCCGACACGATGATCCTCGACGAGCCGACCAACCACTTGGATGCCGACTCCGTCGTCTGGCTCCGCGAGTTCCTGAAGAGCTACGCAGGCGGCGTCATCGTGATCAGCCACGATGTCGACCTGGTCGAGGATACCGTCAACAAGGTCTTCTACCTGGACGCCAACCGCCAGGTCATCGACATCTACAACATGGGCTGGAAGCACTACCTGCGCCAGCGCGAGGCCGACGAGGACCGCCGCAAGAAGGAGCGCGTCAACGTCGAGAAGAAGGCGAGCACCCTGCAGTTGCAGGCCGCGCGCTTCGGGGCGAAGGCGTCGAAGGCCGCAGCCGCTCACCAGATGGTGGCGCGCGCCGAGAAGATGCTGGCCGGCCTCGACGAGGTCCGGGTCGCCGACCGGGTGGCCAAGCTGCGCTTCCCCGAGCCGGTGGCCTGCGGGCGCACGCCGCTCGCGGCATCCGGGCTCAGCAAGAGCTACGGCTCGCTCGAGATCTTCACGGCCGTCGACCTGGCCATCGACCGCGGCTCGAAGGTGGTCGTGCTGGGTCTGAACGGTGCAGGCAAGACGACCCTGCTGCGCATCCTGGCCGGTGTCGACAAGCCGGATACCGGGCAGGTCGAGCCCGGACACGGGCTGCGCGTCGGGTATTACGCGCAGGAGCACGAGACGATCGACGTCAAGCGCACCGTGCTCGAGAACATGCTGAGCGCGTCACCCGCGCTGAACGAGACCGAGGCGCGCAAGGTGCTCGGCTCGTTCCTGTTCACCGGGGATGACGGTCACAAGCTCGCCGGCGTGCTGAGCGGCGGCGAGAAAACCCGGCTGGCGCTCGCCATGATCGTGGTGTCAGGAGCCAACGTGCTGCTGCTTGACGAGCCGACGAACAACCTCGACCCGGCGAGTCGCGAAGAGATCCTTGGAGCCCTCGCGGGCTACAGCGGCGCCGTGGTGCTGGTCTCGCACGACGAGGGCGCCGTCGAGGCCCTCAACCCGGAGCGCGTGCTCATCCTGCCCGAGGGCACGGAAGACCACTGGAACCCCGACTACTCGGACCTGATCAGCATTTCCTAGAGGATGCCTGCCTTGTCGAGGGCGGCGTCCTCAGCGTCGGTATCCGAGCTGCGGGCCTTCGGCGCGCGTGCGGCGGCGCGCTGCTCGGCGGGGAGAGCGTTGATCCGCTTCTCGCGGCGATAGGCCCAGACGAGGCCGAAGAACGCCAGAACGGCGAAGGCGATCCACTGGATGGCGTACGAGAGGTGCGGCCCTTCGTCGATCACCGGTTCCTGCACGGCCGCCGGACGCTCTGCAGCGGCGGGCGTCTCGCTGGCGAGCAAGCCGTAGGCGCCCGTGTACGTGGTGCCCACCGTCTTCGCCATCGATGCCACCGTCGCGGCGTTGATCTCCGGAATCTGACCGTGCGGCGCGCTGCGGCCCGGGAGCACCGGCTCGCTCTGCTGCAGGCGCGCCACAACGGTCACGTCGCCGGTCGGCGCGGCGGGAACGTGGTCGGGTGTGTCCTGCCGGGAGCCGATCGGCAGCCAGCCGCGGTCGACCACGAAGACGCGGCCGTCATCCAACTGGAACGGGACCAGCACCTCGAATCCCGGATTGGCGTTGAAGACCCGGTTGCGCACGAGCAGCTGCTCGCCGGTGAGGTAGTGCCCGTGCAGCTCGACGGGACGCCACTCCTCGCCGGCCTTCCACGACCCCAGGCTCGGCAGCAGCGTGTCGAGCGCCACGGGATCGGACTCGTAGTTGCGCGTCACGAGCGTGCCTTCGGCGAGTGTCTCGGCCCTGCGGTCCCACTGCCACCACGAGAGAAGGCCGCACGCGATCGCGAAGACCACAACGAGCACCAGGTACGCGCCCCATCGGCGGACTCCGGTCGGGTGGTTCGGGTTCTCGGGATCGCTCACGCGGCGAGCCCGATCACCTGAGGCGGCCGATCACGCCGGATCCGGCACGCTCTCGGCGGCGACATCCACCGCCGTGACGACCACGGGGAACCCGCGCGACGCCAGATAGCCCGTCAGATGACCACGGTGCGCATCGCACGACAGCCACACCTTCACCCGGTCCGGCGTGTGGATGCGCGGGTTGCGCCAGTTGATGCGCCAGTCGGCCGCACCGATGCAGCCCGCCGCCGAGCAGCGTGTTGTGGTCTCGCCGAATCCGATCATGCGCGTCTGCCGTTCGAGGAAGAGGGGGTGACCGGCACGATGGCTCCCGGTCGTTGCACGACCGTCGAGCCGCCCCCGCGTTTGACATTGTTCGCCGCCACGACCGCGAAGTAGGGCAGGAACACCGCGCCGGCAGCCGGGATGAGCACCCACCATCCGTGCACGAAGAACACCGCAACGATGCACAGCACCCTGATGCCCTGCGCGATGGCGTACTTGATCATCCGGGAATGCCGCTCGGCGTCAGGAGACGGGGGCAGTTCGGTGATCGACACGGACTTGTCACGCATGGGCTACAACCACCTTACGTCTGCCGCTGAGCCGCGCGCTCCCTCGCTAGGCTGGTCGACCATGAGCACCCCCCGCACCGTTCTGATCACCGGCGGCAACCGAGGCATCGGCTACGCGATCGCCGAGGAATTCGTCGCCGCCGGCCATCGAGTCGCCGTCACGGCACGCTCGGGAGAGGGGCCGGCGGGCAGCCTCACGGTGCGGGCCGATGTGACGGATGCCGCCGCCCTCGACGCTGCCTTCACCGAGGTCGAAGAGAAGCTCGGCCCGGTCGAGGTGGTCGTCGCCAACGCGGGAATCACCCGCGACATGCTGCTGCTGCGCATGACCGACGTCGACTTCGACGAGGTGGTCGACACCAACCTGGGCGGCGCATTCCGGGTGGTCAAGCGGGCTTCGAAGGGGATGCTGAAGGCCAAGTTCGGCCGCATCATCCTGGTCTCGAGCGTGGTCGGCTTGCTCGGCGGCGCTGGACAGGTGAACTACTCGGCGTCGAAGGCCGGCCTGGTCGGCATGGCACGTTCGATCACTCGCGAGCTGGGCAGCCGGGGGATCACGGCGAACGTGGTGGCGCCCGGCTTCATCGAGACCGACATGACCGCCGAGCTGCCCGAGGCGCAGCAGGCCGAGTACAAGAAGTCGATCCCCGCGGGTCGGTTCGCCACGCCGGATGAGGTGGCCAAAGTCATCGTCTGGCTCGCGGGCGACGACGCGGCGTACATCTCGGGCGCGGTCATCCCGGTCGACGGTGGCCTCGGGATGGGGCACTGAGCCTCGCACCGGCCTGGCAGCCGTCGACAGCGGGTGACGGCACGCCCGAGCGCGCGCCCGCGGAGACGTTCCCATTGTGGCGTCCGTTGCGGCGTCCGTTGTGGCGTCCGTTGTGGCGTCGCTCGGCCCCCGAGCATGTGGCGGCACCGGAACGGGCGACAGAACGGGAACGTTCCGCGCATCCCACCGGCCTCGAGGTCTGACCTTGCGGTTCCAGCACCGACCGCTCAGCGCACCATCCGCACCACCTCGATCGGCGTGCGGACCAGGGGATGCGTCTGCCGGGCCCCGTCGAACTCGAATCCGTTCCGGTGGTAGAACGCCGTCGCCCGCGGGTTGTCGTCCGCCACCCAGAGAAAGGCTGGAGCATCACCGATCGCGGCATCCAGCAGGGCCTGGCCCGCACCCGTGCCGTGATGGTCCGCGAGGAGGTAGATGCCCTCGAGTTCTACGTCGCGCGGCGCATCCTGCCCGCGCCCCGCTCCAGTCGACGCCCGGCGATCCTCTCCGCATCCGCCACGACTGCAGTCCGCACGTGGACCTCGCTCATCATCGCGGCAGCCCCATCATGGGCAGCAGCATCGAGAGGTCGCGCTCGTCGAGCAGTACGTGCGCCAGGTCGCGCACCGGAGCCTTCGCGTCGAATCCGACCGCCAGGCCGCACACGGCCATCATCGGCAGGTCGTTGGCGCCGTCGCCTACCGCGAGAGTCTGCGACAACGGCAGCCCGGCATCCGCCGCCCACTCGCGCAGGGCGCTCGCCTTCGCGGCCGCGTCGATGATCGGGGGGATGAGTCCACCGGTCAGCACGCCGTCAACCGCCTCGAGGCGGTTGGCGCGCCAGGCATCGAGACCGAGCTGCGCGGCCAGCGGGTCGATCACCTCGTGGAATCCGCCGGAAACCACCGCGACCCGGCCGCCGGCCGCGTGCACACCCGCGATCAGCTCCGGAACGCCGCGCGTGACGGTGATCTGAGCCTGCACCGTCTCGATCGCCGACACCGGCAGGCCCTTCAGCGTGGCGACGCGCTCGCGCAGGCTCTGCTCGAAATCCAACTCGCCGTTCATGGCCCGGAAGGTGATATCGGCCACCGCGGCGCCCGAGCCTGCCTGATCGGCGAGCAACTCGATCACCTCGTTCTCGATGAGGGTGGAGTCGACATCCAGCACGACGAGGAAGGCGGCCATGAGGGCGGGGGTGCCTTCCGTCGGGAACAGTCGGGACTAACTGACGACCTCGCCCTTGCCGACCACGGTGATCCCGGAATCGGTCACGGTGAAGCCGCGCGCGCGGTCCTCGTCATGGTCGACGCCGACGGTCGCCCCGGGGGCGATCACTACGTCTTTGTCGAGAATAGCGCGCTGGATCACGGCGTTCTCACCGATGAGGACGCGCTCGAACACGATGGAGTCGACCACTTTCGCGCCGGACTCGATCGTCACCCAGGGGCTCAGCACGCTGCGCTCCAGGTGGCCGCCCGAGATCACGCAGCCGAGAGAGACGATGGAGTCGATGGCTGTTCCGACGGCGTTCTTGCCGTCGCGCACGAACTTGGCGGGCGGCGAGTTGAGCTGCTGGCTGTAGATCGGCCATTCGCGGTTGTAGAGGTTGAAGATGGGCAGGGCCGAGATCAGGTCCTGGTGGGCATCGAAGAAGGAATCGATCGTTCCCACATCGCGCCAGTAGAACCGGTCGCGCTCGGTGGCGCCGGGGACCTCGTTGCGGTTGAGGTCGTACACCCCGGCCTCGCCCCTGGCCACGAAGTCGGGCACGATGTCGCCGCCCATGTCGTGGTTGGAATCGGCGCGCGCGCCATCCCGCTGCACGGCATCGATCAGGACGTCCGCATCGAACACGTAGTTGCCCATCGACGCCAGGATCTCGCCGGGGGAGTCCGCCAGGCCGACCGCATCCTTCGGCTTCTCGCGGAACGCCGCGATCTTCTCGGGATTCTTCGCATCCAACTCGATCACACCGAACTGATCGGCCAGGCCGATCGGCTGCCGGATCGCCGCGACGGTCACCCCCATGCCCGAGGCGATGTGCGCGTCGATCATGGCCGTGAAGTCCATCCGGTAGACGTGGTCGGCGCCGACCACGACCACGATGTCCGGCTTCTCGTCGCGGAGAAGGTTCAGGCTCTGCAGGATGGCGTCGGCCGAGCCGCTGAACCAGCGCTTGCCGAGGCGCTGCTGCGCGGGAACCGAGGCCACATAGGCGCCGAGCATGCCCGAGAGGCGCCAGGTCGTCGAGACGTGGCGGTCGAGCGAATGCGACTTGTACTGGGTGAGCACGACGATCTGCCGCAGACCCGAGTTGACCAGGTTCGACAGGGCGAAGTCGATCAGGCGATAGACGCCGCCGAAGGGCACCGCGGGCTTCGCGCGATCCGCGGTCAACGGCATGAGCCGTTTGCCCTCTCCGCCGGCAAGGACGATGCCGAAGATCTTCTTCGATGCCATGAGCCAACAGTAGGCGAGCGGGTGCCAGGAGAGCAGCACGCGCGGCCTGCTTTCCGACCAGCATTCCAGCCTGCATTTCGGGGTGCGCGCAGGCCGGGCGGGCTGGGCTACCGTCGAACCATGCGAGTCGACATTCTCAGCCGCGAGTATCCGCCGGAGGTCTACGGCGGGGCCGGCGTCCACGTGGCCGAGTTGGTCAACGCGCTGCGCCCGACGACTGACGTCGTGGTGCGCGCTTTCGGGGTGCCCCGTGACGAACCGGAGGTGTTCTCGTACCTGGTTCCCGCACAGCTGACGTCGGCGAATCCGGCCCTGGCCACGCTCGGCGTCGATCTGCAGATGGCCGAGGATGTCGCGGGCGCCGACCTCGTGCACTCGCACACCTGGTACGCGAACGGCGCCGGCCATCTGGCCAAGCTGCTGCACGGCATCCCGCACGTGGTCACCGCGCACAGCCTCGAGCCCCTGCGCCCGTGGAAGGCCGAGCAGCTGGGCGGGGGATACCGGATCTCGAGTTGGATCGAGAAGACCGCGTTCGAAGCAGCGGATGCGGTGATCGCGGTCAGCGCCGGCATGGCATCCGACATCCTGCGCAGCTATCCTGCGATCGACCCGGGGCGGGTGCGGGTGGTGCACAACGGCATCGACCTGGATCGCTGGCAGCGCGTCGAGGATCCGGATCTGGTGCGCGGGCTCGGCGTGGACCCCGACCGGCCGAGCATCGTCTTCGTCGGGCGCATCACTCGCCAGAAGGGGCTGCCGTACCTGCTGGCGGCGGCCAAGCGGCTTCCGGCCGACGTGCAGCTCGTGCTGTGCGCAGGCGCCCCGGATACCCCCGAGATCCTCGCCGAGGTGCGCGCGGGCGTCGAGGCGCTGCAAGCCGACCGCAGCGGCGTGGTGTGGATCGACCGTCTGCTCGGTCAGCACGAGTTGGCCGCCATCCTGTCGAACGCGACGACCTTCGTCTGCCCATCCATCTACGAGCCGCTCGGCATCGTGAACCTCGAGGCGATGGCGTGCGGAGTGCCCGTGGTCGGCACCGCGACGGGCGGGATCCCGGAGGTGGTCGCCGACCACCTGACCGGTCGGCTGGTGCCGATCGAGCAGGTGCAGGACGGCACGGGGACTCCCGTCGATCCCGAGCGGTTCGTCTCGGACCTCGCGACGATCCTGACCGAGGTGGTCTCGGATCCGGCGGCTGCCCGGCTGATGGGGGAGGCAGGTCGGTTGCGCGCCCGGTCCGAGTTCAGCTGGGACAGCATCGCCGCGCGCACCCGGGCGGTCTATGCGGAACTGCTCGCGTAGTCTGGAAGCATCATGTCCGCTGTGCTCGAACTCACCGATCTCACCGTCGTTCGGGGCGGCAACAACATCCTCGACTCCGTGACCTGGAGCGTTCAGCCCTCCGAGCGATGGGTCGTGCTCGGGCCGAACGGCGCAGGCAAGACCACGCTGCTGCAGATCGCGTCCGCGACCATCCACCCGAGCTCCGGCTCGGCAAAGGTGCTCGGCGAGAAACTGGGCAAGGTCGACGTGTTCGAGTTGCGGCCGCGCGTCGGGTTCGCCTCGACGGCGCTCGGCCGACGCATCCCGCCCCAGGAGGCGGTGCTGGATGCCGTCATGACCGCCGCCTATTCGGTCACCGGCCGCTGGAACGAGCAGTACGACGACATCGATCAGCGCCGCGCTCGGCGCGTGCTGCAGGAGTGGAAGCTCGATCACCTCGAGGGGCGCCTGTTCGGAACGCTCAGCGACGGCGAGCAGAAGCGGGTGCAGATCGCTCGGGCCGTGATGACCGATCCCGAGCTGCTGCTGCTCGACGAGCCGGCCGCGAGCCTCGACCTCGGGTCGCGCGAAGAGCTGCTGCAGCTGCTCGGCGCCTATGCCGTCTCGGCCGATTCGCCCGCGATGGTGATGGTCACGCACCACGTGGAAGAGATCCCGCCGGGCTTCACCCACGCTCTGCTTCTCGCGGACGGCAAGGTGGCGGCCTCCGGCCCGATCGCCGAGATCATCACCGGCGAGCGGCTCAGCGAGGTGTTCGGGCTCGAACTCATCGTGTCGACGAGCGAGAACGGGCGCTACGCCGCCCGCGCGCGCTGAGCTCTGGGAAACGCGCAGCGTTTCGCGGGCGCGTGCCGACGAAGCTGCACTTCGTCGGACTCGCCAGTCACTGATATAGTCGATCCTTGGCCGTTCGGCCCGCGAACTCTCCTCTCACACTGACATTCACCGAGGTTCACTATGAAGTCCGAGATCCACCCGACGTACGCGCCCATCGTGTTCCGCGATCTGGCCAGCGGCGAGACCTTCCTCACCCGCTCGACGGCGACCAGTGACAAGACGATCGAGCTGGATGGCGCGACCTACCCGGTGATCGACGTCGAGATCTCGTCGGCGTCGCACCCGTTCTACACGGGCAAGCAGCGCATCCTCGACAGCGCGGGCCGCGTCGAGAAGTTCAACTCGCGCTACAAGGGCTTCGGCAAGTAGCCCGCACTGTTCTTGGCGAAGGGCGATCGGCTTCGGCCGGTCGCCCTTGGTCGTTTCAGGCCAGAACTTCAGGTCAGAACAGCGTCTCTCCCGCCCGCCTGGATGCCCAGAGCGGCAGCAGCTCGTCGCGGGTGAGCGGCGCCAACTCGACCGTGATGCCGTCGAGGCGGTCGATCCACAGAATCTCTTGGATCTCGCCGCGCGGCTGGATCTCCACTGCAGTCTCGAGCGCGAACACCGCTGCGGAGATCACGGTGCCGGGCTCGTGGGCAGCCTGCGCCCGGAACACGCCGAGATACTCGGCTGCCGACTCGTCGAGTTCGAGGCCGAGCTCGTCTCGCAGCAGCCGCGATAGCGCGTCGAGCGCGGACTCGCCCGGCAGCAGCGTGCCACCCGGCTGCATGAACTCCGCGCTGCCCGCCTTGCGCACCAGGAGGCAGCGTCCTGTGCGGTCGGTCACGATCGCAGCGGCGACCCTGAGGGCGGATCCGGAACCACCGGACGCCGCCTCGCGCCGCACCTCATCAGGCCCGCGTGACGCGCTCGGCTCGTCGGCTTCTGCCGAGTCGGCCTCCGCAGTGCCGGCCGCTGCCGAGTCGACCGCTGCCGAGTCGACCGCTGCCGAGTCGGCCTCGACCGGCTCGAACCCTTCCGCCTCGATCTCGACACTCACGAGGTCGACGGTCACCAGGGGCACCTCGCTGGGCTCGATGATCCAGGCGGGCTCCGAGTCGTCGACGCCGTCATCGACGAACGGCTCATCGACCCGCTGGCCGGGCGTCGGGGGAGCCGCCAATCGATACGCCGCCGAGTCGAAGCTCGGAGCGGTCGCGACCGGGCGGTCGGCGCGCGCCGACTCGAGAGCCAGCACCCCCGTCTCGGAGAAGTCGAGCACGGGCACGTTGCCGCTCGGACGCGGCGGCAGCGGCGGAATCGGTTGGGTGTCGATCAAGGTGCTGCTGTCGCCCACCGGCTTCACAGGCCACGAAGGATCTGCGACGTAGCTGTCGTCGCCGCGCTTGCTGCGCAGGTAATCCTGGAAGCTCGCCGCCTGTTCGGCGTGCCAGACCTCTTGACGCCCGTGAAGATCGGAGAGGCCGATGTCGAGATCGTCCGGATAGCGCCGCAGAAGGGCGAGCGCGACGCGACCGGCGGCAATGGCATCGGCGCCGGCGTCGTGCGCGTCATCGAGGGGAACCTGGTAGAGCTCAGCCGTCACCTCCAGGGTGCGCTTGCCCTTCCGGTAGCGGTCGACGGCCTTGTCGATGACGAGCGGGTCGATCACCGGCATGGTGCCGTCGAGCCCGCTGAGCCCGTGGCGCCGGCACTCGCGATCGAGAAGGGTCAGGTCGTACGGGGCGTTGTATACCGTCACCGGGATGCCGGAGTCGAAGAGCACGCGAAGGGTCTGGGCGATCTCGGCCACGACGACCGTGGCCGGCCGGCCCTCGGCTCGGGCTCGCTCGGTCGTGATGCCGTGCACGGCGCTCGCGCCCTCGGGGATCTCGACGCCCGGGTCGGCCAGCCAGTCCCAGCGGGACACCACCCGGCCGTCTTGGTCGAGCACCGCGATGCAGGCCGACACGATACGGCTGGTGTCGACATCCACACCGGTCGTCTCCAGATCGAAGACGCCCAGGCGGTCGCCCCAGGAAGTCATGCCCTCACCGTACCGAGCACGGCGGACAGGACGCGGCAACCGCGTCGGCGGGGAGCGAACCTGTTAATTCGCTGCTAAGACATCCGCACCCGGATGAGCTCGGTGCGCGCGACCACCCGATCGCGCTCGGCGGCCAGGGCGACCCGGCGGTCGTCGGCGAGATAGGCCTGCAGAGCGCCTTCTGAAGGAAACCGGTAGAACTGCACTTCGAGGGGGTGCCCCTCGTCGCCCGAACTGCGCGCCCTCTGCAGCACGACGCCGCCGTGAGCCGGAACGAGCGCGAGAACGCGGTCCTCGTAGGCCACCAGGCCCTCTTCGTGTCCCGGATGCGCCCAGAGCAGCGCGCACAACTCGATCACAGCGGTGTCATCTACGGCGGTCATGGGGGCTCCGATCAGTGCGCGGTGGGTTGATAGCCGACCTCGCCGACGTGCAGCCAGTAGAAGCTCTGCGTCGCCAGGGTGAGCGTGACGGTTCCGTCATCGCCGATAGTGGGGAACTCGCCCCCGCCGAACAGGTCGTAGAGGGCCGAGCCGGGCTCTCCGACCTCGATCCTCACCGAGACCGGGTTGTGCGAGAACGAGAACACGCAGAGGATCCGCTCGGGTGCATCGCCGAATTGCTGATCGGAGCCGTGGTATTCGCGCACGAACGCCAGCACTGATTCATGGGTCGTCGGCAGCACCCGGATGCTGCCGAGGCCGAAGGTCGGATGCCCCTTGCGCACGTGGATGACGTTGCGCACCCAGTGCAGCAGCGAGCGCGACTGGGCCAGCTGCGATTCGACGTTCACCAGCGTGTAGTTGTAGACCAACGACTGCACCACCGGCAGGTAGAGCTTGCCGGGATCGGCGGTCGAGAAGCCGGCGTTGCGGTCGGGCGTCCACTGCATCGGGGTGCGCGACGCGTCACGGTCGGGAAGCCAGATGTTGTCACCCATGCCGATCTCATCGCCGTAGTACAAGAAGGGCGACCCCGGCAGGGAGAACAGCAGGGCGTGCGCCAGCTCGAGCTCAGCGCGGGAATTGTCGAGCAGCGGGGCGAGACGCCGGCGGATGCCGACGTTGACGCGCATCCGCGGGTCGTATGCGTACCAGCCGTACATCGCCTGCCGGTACTCCTCGCTCACCATCTCGAGGGTGAGCTCGTCGTGATTGCGGAGGAAGACTCCCCAGCCCGCGCCCGGAGGGGTGTCGGTCGTCTCGGACAGCACCCGCTTGAGCTCCTGCGCCGACTGCGAGCGCAGCGAGTAGAAGATGCGCGGCATCACCGGGAAGTCGAAAGCCATGTGGCACTCCGGCTCCTCGGCGGTGCCCATGAACTGCACGGTCTCGGCCGGCCATTGGTTCGCCTCGGCGATGACCACCCTGCCCGGGTACTCGGTGTCCATCATGCGGCGCACGGACTTCAGGAACTCGTGCGTGGGAGGCTCGCCCTCGCCCGTGCCGCCCTCCGACTCGTAGAGGTAGGGGATCGCATCCAGCCGGAAGCCGTCGACGCCCATGTCCATCCAGAACCGGATGATGTCGAACACGGCATCGACCACGGCCGGGTTCTCGAAGTTCAGGTCGGGCTGGTGCGAGAAGAAGCGGTGGAAGTAGAACTGCCTGCGCTCGGAGTCGAACGCCCAGTTCGAGTCCTCGGTGTCGGTGAAGATGATCCGCATGTCCGCGTACTTCTGGTCGCTGTCGCTCCAGACGTAGTAGTCGCCATACGGCCCGTCTCGATCCGATCGCGACTGCTGAAACCACTCGTGCTGATCCGAGGTGTGGTTCAGCGGCAGATCGATGATGATCCGCATGTTGCGCTCATGCGCCTTCGTCACCAGCTCGCGGAACTCCTCGACGGTGCCGAATTCGGGCAGGATCGTGCGATAGTCCGACACGTCGTAGCCGCCGTCGCGGAGCGGGCTCGAGAAGATCGGCGGAATCCAGAGGGCATCGACTCCGAGCCACTGCAGGTAGTCGAGTTTCGAGATCAGGCCGCCGAGGTCGCCTGACCCGTCGCCGTTGCTGTCGACGAACGACCGCACCATGACTTCGTAGAAGACCGCCCGCCGGTACCACTGCGGGTCGAGTGTCAGGCCGGGCAGAGTGATCGGCGCCGTGAAGGTCACCCGTCGAGCCTACCGGCGGGGTCCGCCACCTAAACTGGGCCGGATGAGCGTCCCCACTCCGCATGCGGCAGCGCTGGCCGAGATCCCCGTTCGCGAGGCCGAGGTCAGCGTGCTGGGCAGCCGCACCCGCTACTGGGAGTACGGTCCGGCTCACGCTGCGACCACGATCCTGCTCGTGCACGGCTACCGCGGTGATCACCACGGGCTCGAGCCGGTGATCGCGAAGCTGCCCGGCATCCGATTCGTGAGCCCAGACCTGCCGGGGTTCGGCGCCTCGACGCCGCTGACCGAGGCTCCCCACTCGATCGCCGGCTACGAGCGGTGGATGACGGCGTTCGCGCAGGCCGTGCAGCTGCCGCCGGATGCGATCGTGCTCGGTCACTCCTTCGGCTCGATGATCACGAGTCACGCGGTGGCCGACGGCTTCTCGACTCCCGCCCTCATTCTGCTGAACCCGATCGCGGCCGACCCGCGCACCGCGGCCGGCGTCGGCATCACCCGGCTGACCCGGGCCTTCTACGGCCTGGCTCGGCGGCTGCCGACCCCGATCGGGCGCGCGCTGCTCGGCAATTGGCTGGTCGTGCAGTTCATGAGCATGAGCCTCGTCACCACCGATGACAAGCGGCTGCGCACCTGGGTGCACGAGGAGCACCACCGCTACTTCAACGGCTTCTCGGATCCGAAGACGGTTGCCGAGGCGTTCGACGCGTCCCTGAGCACCGAGGTCGGCAAGGCGGCGCCGCGCATCAGCGTGCCCGTGCTGATGATCGCGGGCGAGAACGACCGCATTGCGCCCCTGAGCGGCCAACTGGCGACCGTCGGGCTGTTCCCGAATGCCCGGCTGGTCGTTCTGCCGCATGTCGGGCACCTCATCCACTACGAGGCGGCGCAGGGCGCTGCGGATGCGATCCGCGCCTTCGTCGACTCGCTCTGAGCGGCCGCGCCATGAACAGGACACTGTGAAGATCGTCGTCGACTGCCGCTACGTGCGCACCGACCAGCACGACGGGATCAGCCGCTACACGGCGGGCGTGGTCGAAGCGCTGAGCCGCAAGCATCCGGTCACCATGCTGATCAGCGACGAGCGGCAACTCACGATGCTCCCGGAGCTGCCCTGGGCGCTCGCGTCGGGGCCGACCAGCGCGCGGGAGCCGCTGGTGGCCCTCCAGGTGAACAAGCTCAAGCCGGACGTGGTCTTCACCCCGATGCAGACCATGGGCACGCTCGGTCGCCGTTACAAGCTCGTCAAGACGCTGCACGACCTGATCTACTACCGCAATCGCACACCTCCGCGGGATCTGAACCCCGCCATCCGGCTGTTGTGGCGGCTGTACCACCTGGCCTGGTGGCCGCAGCGCCTGCTGCTGAATCGCGCGGATGCCGTCGCCACCGTCTCCGAGACGACCGAGCACCTCATCCAGGAGCACCGCCTCACGAAACGGCCCATCGTGATCGTGGGCAACGCGCCGGATCCGGCTCCGGCGGGGGCACCTGCCGACCGCGCCATGCCCGGCGACCACCAATTGGTCTACATGGGGTCGTTCATGCCGTACAAGAACGTCGAGACGCTCGCCCGGGCGCTGCACGAGCTGCCCGGCTATCGGCTGCATCTGCTGAGCAGGATCTCGTCGTCGGATCGGGAGCGGCTCACCGCGTTGGCGCCGCCGGACGCCCTGGTGATCCACGACGGCACGAGCGAGGCAGACTACCTGGCGCTGCTCGAGACGACGACGGCGCTCGTCACGACCTCGCTCGACGAGGGATTCGGGCTGCCGCTCGTCGAGGCGATGTCGCTGGGCACCCCGGTGGTGGTGAGCGACATCCCGATCTTCCGCGAGATCGGGGGAGAGGCGGCCCTCTACGCCCCCGCGACCGACCCGGTGGCCGTGGCATCCGCGATCCGGCGCCTCGAAGACCCGGCCGAATGGACCGCGCGCTCGAAAGCCTCCCGTGCCCAGGCGGCGCGGTTCAGCTGGGACCGGTCTGCCGACGCCCTGCTCACGGCCTTGGAGGGACTGGCTGGTGACACGGGCACCCGATCGGCGCGGGGCCCCCGACAACCGCTCAGGTGATCGGAACGACCTGCGCCCCGCTCAGCCGCACGAGCTCTGCGGGCTCGATCGAGAAGACCGCGGTAGCGCTGCCGGCCGCGGCCCAGACGATGGGCAGGGCCAAGAGCGTCTCATCGAAGACCGTGCGCATCGGACTCAGCAATCCCAGCGGCGGCACGCCCCCGATGCTGTAGCCGGACACCGCCTTCACAGCGTTCGCGTCGGCCTTGCCGATCACGGCCCCGATCCGTTCCCCGAGCGCGGCCGTGTCGACGCGGTTCGGGCCGGACGCCAGCACCAGCAGCGGCGCCCCGTCCGCCTCGAACACCAGGCTCTTGACGATGGCCGCGACGTCGCAGCCGATCGCCGCTGCCGCCTCCGCTGCGGTGTGCGTCGATTCATCGAATTCGCGGATCTCGGGGTGCAGGCCGAGAGGCTCGACGGCCGCGAGAAAACGGGCGACACCGGCTGCGGTCATGCGACGCTGTCCTCCTCGGCCTCGACGCGGTTCTGCTCGTCGATGTCGCCGCAGTCCACGCCGATCGACTCGACCTCGATGGGATCGTCGAAGGCGATCAGGCGCAGCGCGCCGTCTTCGAGCCGGAAGCTGTGCACCGAGCCGTTGGTGATCATCCCGTGACTGGCGCTCGGCTCGACCTGGTTGAGCACCGACCGGATCGCGCCGCCGTGACTCACGACCAGCAGCGCCTCGCCGGGCCGTTCCGCCGCCAACTCCATGAGGGCCGGGATGACCCGCGCGCCGACCTGTTCCCGTGATTCCCGCCCGGGAACCACGGTTCCACGCGGGTAGCGCCGCTCGATCTCGAGCCAGTCGAGGCCCTCCGCCTGTCCGTAGTTGCGCTCGACGAGGGCGTCGACGAGGGTCGGCCCGGCGAGTCCGACTTCGGCCGCGATGATCGATGCGGTCTCGACGGCGCGGCCGAGCGGGCTGGAGAAGATCCCGTCCCAGCGGCGGCGGGCCAGCAGCATCCCGGTGGCACGCGCCTGCGCGCGGCCGGTCTCGTTCAGGGGGATGTCGGTGAGCCCCTGGATGCGGCGCTGCCGGTTCCAGTCGGTCTCGCCGTGACGCACGAGATAGAGATCGGTCATGCCTCGGAGCCTCCTCGCGGGAGCCTCGCGCGCGGTCAGCCGAGGCTGTCGCGCAGTGCCTCGAGCACCTCAGAAGTTCCCGCGTCGATCTTAAGGGTCGCGCGCGGGTCGCCCTTGGTGACACCGCGATTCACGATGACGACGGGCATCTTGCGCTTGGTGGCCTGATCGAGCAGCCGGATGCCGGAATTCACCGCGAGAGACGACCCCGCGATGACCAGGGCATCGGCCCCGCGCACCAGGGCGCGCGCCTCGTCGAACTTCTCGACGGGGACGAACTCGCCGAAGAACACCACCTCGGGCTTCAGGATGCCCCCGCAGACGGTGCATGCGGGCACGATCATCCGCTCGGAGTCTTCGACGGTCACGTCGCCATCCGGGTTGAGCACGACGCCCTCTGGCGCTTCGAGCCACGGATTCTCGCGCGCCATCCGGTCGGCGATGTCGGCGCGCGCGAATGTCTGGCCGCAGTGCAGGCAGCGCACGCGATCCATCGACCCGTGGATGTCGACGACGCGGCGCGAACCGGCCCGCAGGTGCAGGCCGTCGACGTTCTGCGTGATGATCCCGTTCACCACGCCGGCGATCTCGAGCTGCGCCAGGGCCAGGTGACCGGCGTTCGGCTGCGCCGCAGAGAAGTGCCGCCAGCCGAGATGGCTCCCCGCCCAGTACCGTCGGCGGCCGTTCTCGTCGGCGAGGAAGTGGTCGAAGGTCATCGGCGTCCGCACCGGCGCGCCCTCGCCGCGGTAGTCGGGGATCCCGGAGTCGGTGCTCACGCCCGCGCCGGTCAGCACCGCGACGGTGCGGCTGCGCAGCAGCTCGACCGCCTGCTGCACCTCGGCGTCCAGGTGCGCATCGAGGAGCGCGCTCGCCACCGCGTTGCCAGCCGATGCATCGTGGACCTGCGCGATCACGGAGCCTCCTCCCGCTGCCGTCAGACTAAACAACTCAGTTTTCCGATATGTTTCCGACGGCTGGCAGAGGGGAGGCGCCGCGAATGCTTATCGTGCCGATCGCCGACCCCGCCGACCCGCAACTGCGCGACTACACCGGACTGACCGACGTGTCGCTGCGCCGGCTCACGGAGCCGCAGGACGGCCTGTACATCGCCGAATCGACCAAGGTGATCGAGCGCGCGCTGGCGGCGGGGCATCTGCCTCGCTCGGTGCTGCTGCAGCAGAAGTGGCTCGACGAGCTGCAGCCGCTGCTGGCCGGATTCGACATCCCGGTCTTCCTGGCCGCGCCGGACGTGCTCGAATGCATCACGGGATTCGTGATGCACCGCGGCGCTCTTGCCTCGATGCACCGGCCGACCCTGCCCGACCCTGGCGAACTGCTGCGCGACGCCCGCCGCGTGGTCGTGCTCGAAGACATCGTCGATCACACGAATGTGGGCGCGATCTTCCGCGCCGTGGCGGGTCTCGGCGCCGACGCGGTGCTCGTGACGCCGCGCTGCGCGGATCCGCTGTACCGCCGCTCGGTGCGGGTCAGCATGGGCGCGGTGCTGCAGGTGCCGTGGACGCGCCTGACCGAGTGGCCGGATGCCGCATCCCAGCTGCACGACGCCGGTTTCACGATCGCCGCCCTCGCCCTCGATGCGGGCGCGGTCACGCTCGACGCCTTCGCCGCGGATCCACCGGAACGGGTCGCCCTGCTTCTCGGCACCGAGGGCGACGGCCTGTCGTCCGCCGCGATCGACGGCTCCGATGTCGTGGTGACCATCCCGATGGCGCGCAACGTGGACTCGCTGAACGTCGCCGCCGCCTCGGCCGTGGCGCTCTGGGCTCTCAGGGTCTAGCCCGTACCATTTTCCGGTGCCCCTCACGAGACAGCAGATCTTCCGCCGTCGGCGCATCGTGGTGTTCGGCACGCTCGGTCTGCTGCTGGCGATCGCGTTCTACCTGCCGATGACCCTGCTGGCGCCCCTGCATCCCGTCGATCCGGTCATCGCCCATCGCACGGCTCCCGCCGGCACGGCTGCCGTGCTCAGCTTTCCGGGATACGGCGGCAGCGCGATCGGCGCGGTCGGCTTCGAAGGGGTTCTCGCGCACTCCGGGTCGACGTCGCCGCTGCCGATGGCGAGCATCACGAAGCTGATCACCGCACTCGTCGTGCTGCAGGCCAAGCCGCTCGCGGTGGGCGCAGAGGGCCCGAAGGTCACCATGACCTCCGCCGACGTGGCCCTTTACCACCACTACCGCTCGGTCGATGGCCAGGTGGTGACCGTGAAGAGCGGCCTCGTCTTCTCGGAGCACGAACTTCTGCAGCTCGCCCTGATCCACTCGGCCAACAACTATGCCGCGAGCCTCGCCCTCTGGGCCTTCGGATCGATGGATGCCTACCTTTCGGCCGCCAGATCGTGGGTGGCCGCCCAGAAGCTGACCAGCGTCACCATCACCGACCCCACGGGACTGGACATCACGGATGTCGCCAGCACCGCCGATCTGCTTCAACTGGGCAAACTGGCGCTTGCCGACCCCGTGCTGGCCCCGATCGTCAGCACCAAGTCGATCACCATCCACGATGTCGGCACCCTCACCAACACGAACACGCTGCTCGGCTACGACGGGATCGAGGGGATCAAGACCGGCACCCTGAACGACGCCGGCTCGAACCTGCTGTTCGCGGCGCGGCACAAGGTCGGGTCGGCCACGGTCGTCATCATCGGGGTCGTGCTCGGCGGCAGCACGCACGAGGCGGTGGACAGCGACATCCGATCCCTGTTGACGGGCGTGCTCGCCGGATTCCACCAACTGGCCGTCGCCAAGAAGGGGGATGCCTTCGCGAGCTACACCACCGAGTGGGGCGCGACGATCTCCGCGGTCGCGGGAGGCAGCGCCGAGCTGGTCACCTGGGGCGACGCGAAGGTCACTGCATCGATCACGGCCACCCCGGTGTCGACCGGCGCGAAGGGGCAGTCGGTCGGCACGGCGACCTTCACGTCAGAGGGCCACGCCGTCTCGGTGCCTCTTGTGCTCTCGACGGCGATCGACGATCCCGGGCCCGGCTGGCGGCTGTCGCACCCCGGACTGATCGTCGGCGCGCCCTAGAACGGCTGCCGGATCGCGACCGCTCCTAGCTGTCGCGGACGCCGCCCGCGGTGGGCCGCTTGGGAGTCACGCCATCACCGGAGCTCCGCTTGCGCAGCCGGCGCACGATCCAGGGCCCGAAGTATTCCCGCGCCCACGAGACGTCCTCCCTGCGAGCCTGCCGCCACGAGCGCTGCGGGAGCGGGTCGGGAGCATACGGTTCGAGGTCGTTCTCGACGTCGAGCGCCTCGAGCACCATGCGGGCGACCGTGTTGTGACCGATGGGCGAGAGATGCAGGCGGTCGGGCGCCCACATGCGCGGATCGGCCAGCTCGCGCAACGCCCACATGTCGGCCATGACGGCGCCGTGCTTCTGCGCAAGAGCGCGCAGATTCTCGTTGTAGATGGCCACCTTGCCGCGCAGGCGGCCGAGCACGGGAGTGCCTGCGACGTCGGGACCGTTGAACATCAGCACCGTGGAGCCTGCCCCGGTCAGCCGGACGAGGCCGGTCTCGAATCGGGCGGCCACGTCATCCGGATCTGTTCCCGGTCGCAGGATGTCGTTCCCCCCTGCCGAGATGGTCACCAGGTCGGGCTCGAGCTCGAGGGCGGGCTCGATCTGCTCGGCGAGGATCTGCCCGAGCAGCCGCCCGCGCACGGCCAGATTCGCGTATGCGAAGTCATCGGTCTGGTCGCTGAGCACTTCGGCGACCCGATCGGCCCAGCCGCGGTGACCGCCGGGGGAGAGGGGCTCCGGATCGCCGATGCCCTCGGTGAACGAGTCGCCGATCGCCACGTATCGCGTCCACGGATGTTGCGGGGTCATGGTTCCAGTGTGCAACAAGCCGCCGTGTCAAGGGGGGCGCGGCAACGTCGGTGCTCTGGGAGACTGGGCGTCGTCCCGAAAGACGGGATGCAGCACGCACCGATTGGAAAAGCACTCATGGGCTTTCTTTCGTTCCTCATCCTGGGAATCATCGCCGGCATCATCGCCCGGCTGATCATCCCCGGCAGGCAGAAGGGCGGCTGGCTCCTCACGATCATCCTCGGCATCGTGGGCGCCATGCTCGGCGGGTGGATCGCCGGCTTCTTCGTGGCCGACGCCTACTCGGCCTTCTTCTCGCTGGCCGCCTGGATCGCCGCCATCGTCGGCGCACTGATCGTCACGCTGATCTTCAACGCTCTGTTCAATCGCCGCCGCCGGGTGTAGTGTCTGTCTCGTAAGGCCCGGTGCAAGCCGGGCCTTACGTAATTCGTGGGCACGTCATGAGTCGGTGAGACCATGAACCCGTGAGGATCGCAGCGTGAGCAAGCAGGACGGCAGCGGTCGCCTCGTCACCGCCGAGCCGATCGCCGACCTGACGGCGACCATCCTGCACATCGACATGGATGCGTTCTACGCCTCCGTCGAGTTGCTCGAGCGCCCGGAGCTCGCAGGCAAGCCGGTCATCGTCGGTCACCGTTCCGCACGCTCGGTGGTCACCGCTGCCACCTACGAGGCGCGCAAGTACGGCGTCAACTCGGCGATGCCGATGGCTGTCGCGCTGCGGCGATGCCCGCAGGCCATCGTGCTCGAGCCGCATTTCGAGCAGTACTCCCGCTATTCGAAGCAGGTCATGACCCTGCTCGGCCGCATCACGCCGATGGTCGAGCCGCTCAGCATCGACGAGGCGTTCCTCGACGTCAAGGGCGCGATCCGACTCCTGGGAACGCCCTGGCAGATCGGGACGCGGTTGCGGGCGATGGTGTTCGAGCAGACCGGGCTGCACTGCTCGGTGGGCGCGGCATCCACCAAGTACGTGGCGAAGCTCGCCTCCGGACGGGCCAAGCCAGACGGTCTGCTCGTGATCCCGGCGGCCGAAACCATCGACTTCCTGCATCCGCAGCCGGTGACCGCGCTGTGGGGCGTCGGGGGCAAATCCGAGGAGCAGCTGCAGCGACTCGGGTTGCGGACGATCGGCGATGTCGCCGCGGTGCCGCTCGACACCCTGAAGCGCGCGATCGGTCCGGTCAACGCCGCCCGTCTGCACGAGTTGGCGTGGGGCCGTGATCCGCGCACCATCGAGCTGCAGCGCGAGGAGAAGAGCATCGGCCACGAGACGACGTTCGAAACCGACGTCACGGATGCTGTGGCCCTGCACCGCGAACTGCTGCGCCTCTCGGATGCGGTCGGCGCCCGCCTGCGCCGCGCCGGAGTGCAGGCCCGCACCGTCGCCCTGAAGCTGCGCTTCGAGGATTTCACCACCATCAGCCGCTCGCGCACCCTCGCCGAGCCGACCGACCTGGGCAAGCGCATCTACGAGGAGGCGCGGTCGCTGTACGCCGCCGCCGCCGAGGGCGGTCGCCCGGTGCGGCTGATCGGCGTCCGCGGCGAGGGGCTGGTGGGCGCCGTGGCCGGCCTCGGACTCTGGGACGACGACGAGCAGTGGCGCGAGGTCGAAGGCACCGTGGATGCCATCGGCTCGCGCTTCGGAGCCGGCGTCGTGCGCCCGGCCGCCCTGCTCGGCGAGGCCCAGCGCCGCCGCATCAGCGGAGGCGACGACTGATTCTGGCGGTCGAGTAGCGCCATCGGCGCGGAACGAGACCACCCGATCCGCACAACCGGTCTCGATACGCCGCTGCGCGGCTACTCGACCGCCAAGAGGGAAGTACCGTGGAGCAGGTGAGTGATGCGACGACCGGGGGAGCGCCCTTCCGCGCGACTTCCGCGGCCGAGCACCTCTCGCCGGCCTTCCCCGAGCGAGCGCCCCGCGGAACCGCCGACAAGCTGCGGGCCTGGCAGCAGGAGGCGCTCGACCGGTATTTCGAGCACGAGCACCGGGATTTTCTGGTCAGCGCGACCCCGGGTGCCGGCAAGACCACCTTCGCCCTGCGGCTCGCCAGCGAACTGCTCAAGCGCCGCATCGTGGATCGCGTAACGGTCGTGGCGCCGACCGAGCACCTCAAGACGCAGTGGGCGGATGCCGCGCACCGCGCGGGCATCCGGCTCGACCCGCGCTTCAGCAATCGCCACGGCCGCGAGTCGCGGCAGTACCACGGGGTCGTCGTCACCTATGCGCAGGTCGCTGTGCGCGCCGCATTGCACCGCGAGTTGACCGAGTCGAAGCGCACCCTCGTGATCCTCGACGAGGTCCATCACGGAGGCGACACCCTGAGCTGGGGCGATGCGATCCGCGAGGCGTTCGACGGGGCGACCAGGCGGCTGTCGCTGACCGGCACGCCGTTCCGCAGCGATACCGCCCCGATCCCGTTCGTGCAGTACCTGCGCAACGAGAAGGGCGTGCGGCTGTCGCAGACCGACTACGCATACGGCTACGGGCGCGCGCTGCGCGACGGGGTCGTGCGACCGGTCATCTTCTTGTCGTACGCGGGCTCGATGCGCTGGCGCACCCGGCAGGGAGAAGAGCTCGAGGCCACGCTCGGCCAGCCGGACACCACCGACGTCACCGCGCAGGCGTGGCGAACCGCGCTCGACCCCGACGGCGACTGGATCACGGCGGTGCTCGCCGCCGCCGATCGGCGCCTGAGCGAGGTCCGGCAAGCCGTTCCGGATGCAGGCGGCCTGGTGATCGCCACCGACCAGGCCACGGCGCGGGCCTACGCGGCCATCCTGACCGGGCTGACGGGACACAGTCCCGTCGTCGTGCTCAGTGACGAGGCCGCGGCGAGCGCGCGCATCCAACAGTTCGCCGAGGGGACGCAGCGTTGGATGGTGGCGGTCCGGATGGTGTCGGAAGGCGTCGACGTGCCCCGGCTCTCGGTCGGGGTGTACGCCACCAGCGCCGCGACGCCGCTGTACTTCGCCCAGGCCATCGGGCGGTTCGTCCGGGCCCGTCGGCGCGGTGAGCTGGCGTCGATCTTCGTGCCCAGTGTGCCGATCCTGCTGGCTCTCGCGTCCGAGTTGGAGCGCGAGCGCGACCACGCGCTCGACCGCGAGGCGCCGGACGACCAGCTGCTCGACGACGAGGCCGTCGAGCGTGCCGAGCGGGATGCCGCGGCATCCGCCGACCTGCTGGACGAGTACGAGTGGACCGCCCTCGGCTCGGTGGCGACCTTCGAGAAGGTGGTCTACGACGGCGACGAGTTCGGCGCTCTCGCCGAGCCGGGATCTGCGGAGGAGTGGGATTTCATCGGGCTTCCCGGCATCCTGGAGCCCGATCAGGTCAGCGAGCTGCTCAAGGCGCGACAGCAACGGCAGGCGCGTCACGCCCTGGAGCGCCGGCGCGCGGCCGCGTCGAGCGGAGGTCTCGCAGCAGATGCCGGCGCTGCCGCCGAGGAGAAGCCCCTGCACCGCACCCTGGCCGAGCAGCGCAAGCTGCTGAACAGCCTGGTGTCGATCCGCGCGCGCGGCTCGGGTCAGACCCACGCCATGGTGCACGCCGAGGTGCGGCGCGCCTGCGGAGGGCCCGAGGTGGCCAAGGCGACCGTCGCCCAGCTCCAGTCGCGGATCGACTGGTTGCGGGGCCGACTGGCGGGGTGAGCGCCCGAGGGAACGGCTACCGTTGTCTCATGCCGACCAGCACGACAGCGTCCCCTTCGCTCGCCGACCTGCAGACCGCCTACGAGGCGCTGAAGGCGCGCGGGCTCAAGCTCGACCTCACGCGCGGCAAGCCCTCGCCCGCCCAGCTGGATCTGTCCAACCCGATGCTGGATCTGCCGCTCTCGACCGACCACACCTCGGCCGACGGGGTCGACGTGCGCAACTACGGCGGGCCCGACGGCCTGCCCGAGCTGCGCGCGATCTTCGGCGAGCTGCTCGGCATCCCCGTCGACCAGCTGCTCGCGCTGGGCAACGCGAGCCTGAACGTGATGCACGACGTGATCGTGCACGCCCTGCTGCACGGCGTGCCCGGCAACACGGTTCCCTGGCGCGACGACGAGATCGCGTTCCTCTGCCCGGCTCCGGGGTACGACCGGCATTTCGCGATCACCGAGTCGTTCGGCATCAGGATGATCCCGTTGCCGTACCTCGAGGGCGGCGCGCTCGACCTCGCGGCCATCGCCGAGCACCTGAAAGACCCGGCGGTGCGCGGGATGTGGCTGGTCCCGATGTACGGGAACCCCAGCGGCATCACCGTCACCGAGGCCGAGGCGAAGGAGCTGGTCGCGCTGCCGGCCGCCGCGCCCGACTTCCGCATCTTCTGGGACAACGCGTACGCCGTGCACCACCTGACCTCGAACGAGCAGCCCGCGATCGACGTGCTCGGTCTGGCGGCGGCGGCGGGACATCCGGACCGTCCCCTGGTCTTCGCGTCGACCTCGAAGATCACGCTGGCAGGGGGGGGAGTCTCGTTCTTCGGCGCCTCGCCTGCCAACGTCGCCTGGTACCGGCGGCATGCCGGCGTCCAGACCATCGGACCCGACAAGGTGAACCAGCTGCGCCACGTGCGCTTTCTCGGTTCTGCCGACGGGGTGCGCGCGCACATGCGCAAGCACCGCGAGATCATCGCGCCCAAGTTCGCGGTCGTCGAGCGGCTGCTGACCGAGCGTCTGACCGGACACGCCACCTGGACCGCTCCGCTCGGCGGCTACTTCGTCGCGCTGACGGCACCGGCGGGCACCGCGACCCGCGCGGTCGACCTGGCCAAAGCGGCCGGGATCGCGGTGACACCGGCCGGGGCGGCCTTCCCGTACGGAGAGGACCCGCACGACTCGGTGATCAGGATCGCGCCGACCTACCCGTCGCTCGACGATCTCGAGACCGCGATCTCGGGACTGTGCGACTGCGTGCTGCTGGCAGAGGCCGAGGTCGCGGCCGCGGGCTCCTAGGCTCCGGCGGGACCGTTACTCGGAGTCGAAGGTGACCGCGGCGCCCATGGGTGCCGGCATGCGCGACGACGGAGGGGCGAAGTCCATGGCCTGCGGTTCGTCCTCGTAGCTGCGCAGCACGTCCTGGGCCTCCAGGGCCAGTTGCTTCAAGAGGTCCATCTCGATCGTCGACTCACGGCGGGCCTGCGATCCCTGGAGGCAGAACGAGCCGATCACGTGTCCGTCGTTGGCCCGCAGCGGGTAGCCGGCGTAGAAGTTGATGAACGACACGTCCACCAGCGGGTTGTCTGCGAAGCGCGGGTCGCGGCCCGTGTCCGGAATGATCACCGGTTCGCCGCTCTCGACCGTGTAGCGGCAGAACGAGAGCTCCAACGGGACCGATTCGGGCATCACGTCGGTGTTCGTGCCGTGGTAGAGCCGGTCGCCGTCGACCAGAGACACGACGGCGAGCTCGACGCCGAACGACTTCTGCGCCTTCTCGGTGAGGCGGCGCAGTTCGGTCTCGCCCCCGTGCCGAGCGGCCTCGACGATCGCACCGGTCCCGCTCCACTCCCACACCCGATCGCGTTGCGGGGCACGCGGGGTGGGAGTGGGGCGGGTGCTCATGAGCTTCGGTGCGACATCGACCGCGATGCGGTCGGCGAACTCGCGGTAGACCGCGTCGGCGGTTCCCGCGCCCTTCGGCAGCGGGAGGTCGAGGTAGTCGATGCCGCGGATGCGTGCGATCTGCTTGCTGGCGGCATTCAGCTTCACCCGGTGCTGATCGCTCAATCGCCCGGCCAGGCTGCCGTACGAGCTGAACGACGAGATGGGCGGGATGCCCACGACGACCATCGCCGACTCGTGACGGAGCCGGCCGGCGATCCCGTCGAGCAGCTTGCGGAGCTCGCGCTCCCAGGTCGCGACCGGCGTGAAGCGCAGCGCGTCGTTGAAGCCGACCACCAGCACGACGCAGTCGTCGCCGCGCAGTTCGCGATCGCCGATCCATGCGAGCGCGGATCGCACGTTCATCGCCTCAGCGCCGATCAGGTCGGCGTCGCATGCCCGTCCGGTTCGCGCGGCGACCGCATCCGCCAGCTGGCCGGTGAGGGCCAGTTGATGAGTGATGACACCCCAGCCGTGGCTCGGGCCGTTGCCGACGACCAGAATGCGGTCGGCCTCCTGGTCGCCGCTGCGCACTGCGGGCACGTCCTGGGGCTGCACCTGGGTGCGCATCCGCAGCATGCGGAACGCATACCAGGCGCGCAGGGCGAATCGCGCAGGGGTCGAAGCGGATGCGGGCACGGCGGACCTCGAGTCGTCGGGTTGTGGTGTCGACGCTACGGATCGCGGGTCAGCGCCGCCGGTCCCAAACAGGGGGGCAGAACGCCGAGTATGCGCGACAGGAGTGGCAGATGGGGCCGCTGAGGTCTCTGCGGTGGGGCGGTTCTCGGCTACTGGAAGTCGCGTGAACGGTGCAGCACAGCAACGCGCAACGGCTCGAAGCGGTCGGCGAGCAGGTTCGTCACCCCTTCGTCCGAGCGCTCGAGGATGCCGCGCACGATCAGGGCGGGGGACTCCCGCACCACGCGACGGTAGCGGCCCCAGACCCCCATCGAGCAGATCACGTTGACCAGCCCGTGCTCGTCTTCGAGGTTGAGGAAGGTGATCCCGGATGCCGTTGCCGGCCGCTGCCGGTGGGTCACCAGCCCGGCGACCTCGATGCGACGGCCGCTCTCGGCCGTGCGCATGTCCCGGGACGAGAGCGCCCCTCGTTCGATCAGCCCCTCGCGGAAGTGCCGCAAGGGGTGATCGTCGGTCGAGATGCCCGTGGCCCAGAGATCCGACGCCAGGGTCTCGAACGCGCTCGGGTCGGCGAACAGCGGCGGTTGCACCGTGACGATCGAGTCGGCGAGGAACTCCTCGCGGTCCTGCGCAGCAGAACCCGCTCGCCAGAGCGCCTCGCGCCTGCTGAGCTCGAAGCAGTCGAAGGCGCCCGCCGTCGCCAGCGACTCGAGCTGGGCGGTGGTGAGCGCGGTGCGGCGCACCAGGTCTTCCATCGAGCGGTACGGGCCGGAGGCTTCGCGCTCGGCCACGATCCGCTCGGCCACCTTCGTGCCGATCCGGTTGACGGCAGCCAGGCCGAGCCGCACCGCCCAGTTGCCGTCGCGGCGATGGTCGGCAGAGACGTCCGGCTCCGTGCGGTCGAACGGCCCGACCGGGGGCTGGTGGCGGTCGGTGCACGAGGGCAGGCCGGTGACGGATGAGCTGGTCGAGTAGTCGGCGTCAGCCGGCGTATCGAGACCTGTCGCCGAGGAGGTCTCGATACGCCGCTCCGCGGCTACTCGACCAGCGATCTGCTCCATACCCGCCTCGACCCCCGACAGCTGCAGATCGGGGCGCCGTACCTCGACACCGTGGCGGCGGGCATCCGCGGTCAGGGTCGCGGGGGAGTAGAAGCCCATCGGCTGGGCTCGCAGCAGCCCGGCCAGGAACACGCCCGGGTAGTGCAGCTTGAGCCACGAGCTCGCGTAGACCAGGAGCGAGAAGCTCAAGCTGTGGCTCTCGGCGAAGCCGAAGTTGGCGAAGGCCTGGATGCGGCCGTAGATCTCATCGGCGACCTCGCCCACCAGCCCGTTCGACGCCATCCCCTCATAGAGCTTGGTGCGCAGCGACTCGATCCGCTCCAGCCCGCGCTTGCTGCCCATCGCCCGGCGCAGCAGGTCGGCGTCTTCGCCGGAGCACTCGCCGACGGCCATCGCCATCTGCATCAGCTGCTCCTGGAACACCGGGATGCCGAGCGTGCGCTCCAGCGCCGGGATCAGCTTGGGGTGCAGGTAGGTCACCTCCTCTTTGCCGAGCTTGCGGCGCACGAAGGGATGCACGGCCCCGCCCTGGATCGGACCGGGCCGCACCAGCGCGATCTGCACCACCAGGTCGTAGAACCGCCGCGGCTGCAACCGGGGGAGCAGCCCCATCTGCGCCCGGCTCTCGACCTGGAACACCCCGATCGAATCGGCGCGGCAGAGCATGTCGTAGACCGCCTTCTCCTCCTTGGGGATGGTGGCGAGCTCCCACTCCTCACCGGTCGACTGGCGGATCAGGTCGAAGCAGTACTGCAGCGCCGCCAGCATGCCGAGGCCCAGCAGGTCGAACTTGACCAGCCCCATCCAGGCCGCGTCGTCCTTGTCCCACTGGATGACGGTGCGATCATCCATGCGGGCGTGCTCGATCGGCACCACCTCGCCGACCGGGCGGTCGGTCAGCACCATGCCGCCCGAGTGGATGCCCAGATGCCGCGGCGCCTTCAGCAGCTTCATCGCCAGGCCGACCACGGCATCCGGGATGTCGTTGTCATCGGCGCTGGAGAGCGTCGCCCCCCAGCGCTCGACCTGCTTGCTCCAGGCGTCCTGCTGGCCTGCACTGTGCCCGAGCGCCTTCGCCATGTCGCGGATGGCGTTCTTGGGCCGGTACTGGATGACGTTGGCCACCTGCGCCGCATTGCGCCGTCCGTACTTCTCGAACACCCACTGGATCACCTCCTCGCGCCGGTCGGAGTCGAAGTCGACGTCGATGTCAGGCTCCTCGTCGCGCAGGCTGGAGAGGAAGCGCTCGAACGGCAGCCGGTAGAAGATCGAGTCGACCGCCGTGATGTCGAGCAGGTAGCAGACCGCCGAGTTGGCGGCCGAGCCGCGGCCCTGGCAC
>Ga0207667_10001224_pt1 | contig 32187 bp, 29 predicted proteins | sample KBSCornC52_FD_184301 | JGI IMG/M metagenome (GOLD analysis project Ga0207667, IMG submission 184301) | Corn rhizosphere microbial communities from Kellogg Biological Station, Michigan, USA - KBS Corn C5-2 (SPAdes) (version 2) | ecosystem: Host-associated > Plants > Roots > Rhizosphere > Soil ...
CGACCTGATCGTCATGTCCTCGGAGATGGGCGTCCTCGACATCCCGCAGGAGAAGATCGTCCGCAAGTGGCGCCTGCAGCCGGGGAAGATGCTGCTGGTGGACATCGAGCACGGCCGCATCGTCTCGGACGACGAGCTGAAGCGCGACCTGGCCGCCCAGCGCCCGTACCAGGACTGGCTCGACCGCACGCAGCTTCGCCTCGAGGACATCGAGCGGCCGCACGAGGTCCCCACGCCGGACACGGACAAGCTCCTCGACCGCCAGCAGGCCTTCGGCTACACGCAGGAGGACCTGAAGATGCTCCTCACCCCCATGGCGGTCGTGGGCGAGGAGCCGATCGGCTCGATGGGCGACGACGCGCCGCTGGCAGTCCTCTCCGACCGCGCGCGGCCGCTCTACGCGTACTTCCGCCAGCTCTTCGCGCAGGTGACGAACCCGCCGATCGATCCCATCCGCGAGCAGCTCGTGATGTCGCTCGTGTCCTTCATCGGGCCGCGGCCCAACCTCCTCTCGCCGGACTCCACGGAGCCGGTGGTGCGCCTCGAGGTCTCGCAGCCCATCCTCACGTTCGAGGACATGGAGAAGCTGCGGCGCGCGCACACGTTCACCCAGGGCCACTTCCGCAGCGAGGTGCTCTCGATGTGCTACCCGGCGGAATGGGGCGCCGACGGGATGGAGCCCGCGCTCGCGCAGCTCTGCGCGGATGCCGAGGACGCGGTGCGCAAGGGCACCAACATCATCATCGTGACGGACCGCGAGGTCTCCGCGGAGCGCATCCCCATCCCGGCGCTCCTCGCCACCGCCGCCGTGCACCACCACCTCGTCCGCGCGGGCCTGCGCACGCGCTGCGGCCTGGTGGTGGAGACCGGAAGCGCCCGCGAGGTGCACCATTTCGCGTGCCTCGCGGGCTTCGGCGCGGAGGCGATCCACCCCAACGTCGCGTTCGCCACCCTCATCGACATGCGCAACGACCTGCCGCAGAAGATCGACGAGACGGAGGTGGTGAAGCGCTACATCAAGGCGATCGGCAAGGGCCTGCTCAAGGTGATGTCCAAGATGGGCATCTCCACGTACCAGTCGTACTGCGGCGCGCAAATCTTCGAGGCCGTGGGGCTGAACGAGGCGTTCATCGAGCGCTACTTCACCGGCACGCCGACGGCGGTCGAGGGCGTGGGCCTCGAGCAGGTCGCGCAGGAGGCGGTGCGCCTGCATCGCATCGCGTACTCGGACGCGCCGCTCTACCGCGACCAGCTCGACCCGGGCGGGGAATACGCCTACCGCACCCGGGGTGAGGCGCACATGTGGACGCCGGACTCGATCGCGAAGCTCCAGCACGCCACGCGCTCGGGCAACTTCGCGACGTACAAGGAGTACGCGAAGCTCATCAACGACCAGAGCGAGAAGCTCCTGACGCTGCGCGGCCTCTTCCGCATCCGCGAGGGCGAGCCCGTCCCGATCGACGAGGTCGAGCCGGCGAAGGACATCGTGAAGCGCTTCGCGACCGGCGCCATGTCGCTGGGATCGATCTCCCACGAGGCGCACTCGACGCTCGCGATCGCCATGAACCGCATCGGCGGGAAGTCGAACACCGGCGAGGGCGGCGAGGACCCGATCCGCTACCAGCCGCTCCCGAACGGCGATTCCATGCGCTCGTCGATCAAGCAGGTCGCGGCGGGGCGCTTCGGCGTGACCACCGAGTACCTCGTGAACGCGGACGACCTGCAGATCAAGATGGCGCAGGGCGCCAAGCCCGGCGAGGGCGGGCAGCTCCCGGGCCACAAGGTCTCGAAGTACATCGCCAAGGTGCGCCACACGGTGCCGGGCGTGGGCTTGATCTCCCCGCCGCCGCACCACGACATCTACTCGATCGAGGACCTGGCGCAGCTGATCCACGACCTGAAGAACGTGAACCCCGCCGCGCGCGTCTCGGTGAAGCTCGTGAGCGAGATCGGCGTGGGCACGATCGCCGCGGGCGTGGCGAAGGCGAAGGCGGACCACGTGACGATCTCCGGCCACGACGGCGGCACCGGGGCGTCCCCCCTTTCCTCCGTGAAGTACGCCGGAAGCCCGTGGGAGATCGGCCTCGCGGAGACGCAGCAGACGCTGGTGCTCAACCGCCTGCGCGGGCGGATCGCCGTGCAGGCGGACGGCCAGATGAAGACCGGGCGCGACGTGGTGATCGGCGCGCTCCTGGGCGCGGACGAGTTCGGCTTCGCCACGGCGCCCCTCGTGGTCGAGGGCTGCATCATGATGCGCAAGTGCCACCTCAACACCTGCCCGGTCGGCATCGCGACGCAGGATCCGGAGCTCATCAAGAAGTTCGCCGGCAAGCCCGAGCACGTCATCAACTACTTCTTCTTCGTGGCCGAGGAAGTGCGCGAGTGGATGGCGAAGATGGGCTTGCGCACCTTCGACGAGATGATCGGCCGCACGGACATGCTGGACGTGCGCCCCGGCGTGGAGCACTGGAAGGCGCGCGGCCTCGACTTCTCGCGGCTCTTCTACCGCCCCGCGGTCGAGGCGGAAGTGCCGCTCCACCGCTGCGAGCCCCAGGACCACGGCCTCGCCAGGGCGCTCGACCACGAGCTCATCGACAAGGCGGGCGCCGCGCTCGCGTCGAAGCGCCCCGTCGCGATCGTGAGCCGCATCTACAACCGGAACCGCACGGTGGGCGCGATGCTCTCCGGCGAGGTGGCGCGGCGTTACGGCCACGCGGGCCTGCCGGAGGACACGATCCACGTGAACTTCAGGGGCACGGCGGGACAGAGCTTCGGCGCGTGGCTCGTGCACGGCGTCACGTTCGAGCTGGAAGGCGACGCGAACGACTACGCGGGCAAGGGCCTTTCCGGCGGGCGGATCATCGTCTATCCCCCGAAGGAGAGCCCCCTCGTCCCGGAGGAGAACATCATCGTCGGCAACACCGTGATGTACGGCGCCATCACCGGAGAAGCGTACTTCCGCGGCGTGGCGGGCGAGCGCTTCTGCGTGCGCAATTCCGGCGCGACGGCGGTGGTCGAGGGCGTGGGCGACCACGGCTGCGAGTACATGACCGGCGGCACTGTGGTGGTCCTCGGCAAGGCCGGACGCAACTTCGCGGCCGGCATGTCCGGCGGCATCGCGTACGTGCTGGACGAGGAAGGCGACTTCACCCAGCGCTGCAACCTCGCGATGGTGGAGCTCGAGCCCATCCCGGAGGAGGAGACCGCGGCGGCCGCCGAAGGCAGCGGCGAGCTCGAGGCCCACGGCAAGGTGCACATCGACCACATCGGCGGCAACGACGACGCGATGCTGAAGGCCATCATCCAGCGCCACCTCCTCTTCACGGGAAGCGAGCGCGCGCGCCGCATCCTCGAGAACTGGGCGGCGTACCTCCCGCGCTTCGTGAAGGTGATGCCGGTCGAGTACCGCCGGGCCCTGAGCGAGATGGCGCGCGAGCAGTCGCGCGTCGAGCCGGCCGCCCCGAGGCCCGAAGTGCGCGCGAACGATTAACCCTCACCCAAGCGAGACATGGGAAAGATCACCGGCTTCATGGAGTTCGAGCGCCGGGACCGGCCGTATGCGCCGGTCCCGGAGCGCGTGAAGTTCTACAAGGAGTTCGTGCGCGCGCTCCCGGACGACGAGATGACCCGCCAGGGCGGGCGCTGCATGGACTGCGGCATCCCGTTCTGCCAGACCGGCTGCCCGGTGAACAACATCATCCCGGACTGGAACGACCTCGTGTACCGCAACCGCTGGCGCGAGGGGCTCGAGAACCTCCACTCGACCAACAACTTCCCGGAGTTCACGGGACGCGTGTGCCCCGCGCCCTGCGAGGCGGCGTGCACGCTCAACATCAACAACGACCCGGTCACGATCAAGTCGATCGAGCAGGCGATCGTGGACAAGGGCTGGAGCGAGGGCTGGATCGGCCCGCAGGTCCCGCACGGGAAGACCGGGAAGAAGGTGGCCGTGGTGGGCTCCGGCCCGGCCGGCCTCGCCTGCGCGCAGCAGCTCGCGCGCGCGGGCCACGATGTCACGCTCTTCGAGAAGAGCGACCGCATCGGCGGGCTGCTCCGCTACGGCATCCCGGACTTCAAGATGGAGAAGCACCTGATCGACCGCCGCATGGAGCAGATGGCGGCGGAGGGCGTGACCTTCCGTCCCGGGGTGCACGTGGGCGTGACCTTGCCCGCGAAGGAGCTCCTCGCGCAGTTCGACGCGGTGGCGCTCACGGGCGGGAGCGAGAAGCCGCGCGACCTGCCGGTGCCGGGCCGCGGGCTCGCGGGGATCCATTACGCGATGGAGTTCCTGCCGCTGCAGAACAAGGTGAACGCGGGCGACGAGGTGCCGGACCAGATCCTCGCCACCGGCAAGCACGTCGTGGTGATCGGCGGCGGCGACACGGGGAGCGACTGCATCGGGACCTCCATCCGCCAGGGCGCGGAGTCGGTCGTGAATTTCGAGCTGATGCCGCAGCCGCCGGAGCGGGAGAACAAGCCGCTCACGTGGCCCTACTGGCCGCTCAAGCTGCGGACGTCCTCGTCGCACGAGGAGGGCGCGGAGCGCGACTTCGCCGTCGCCACCAAGCGCTTCGAGGGCCGCAACGGCAAGGTCGAAAGCCTCACCGCGTGCCACGTCGAGTGGGTGAAGGACGAGAAGGGCGGCATGGCGATGAAGGAGGTCCCCGGCACGGAGTTCACCATCCCCGCGCAGCTCGTGCTCCTCGCGATGGGCTACGTGCACCCGGTGCACGAGGGCCTCGTCGACGGGCTGGGTGTCGCGAAGGATGCGCGCGGCAACGTGCGCGCGGCCACCGAGGGGGCGGGGAGCTATGCCACGTCCGTGCCGAAGGTCTTCGCGGCCGGCGACATGCGGCGCGGCCAGTCCCTCGTCGTCTGGGCGATCCGCGAGGGCCGCCAGTGCGCGCGCGAGGTGGATGCGTTCCTCATGGGTTCCTCGGACCTTCCGCGTTGACCGCCCGCCGCGGGCGCGCCGCGGCCCCCGTGCGAGAATCCCGGCGATGAAGAACGACACGCTGCTCCGCGCGCTCATGCGCGAGCCCACGCCGTACACGCCGATCTGGATCATGCGGCAGGCCGGCCGCTACCTTCCCGAATACAACGCGACGCGCCGCAAGGCCGGAAGCTTCCTCGCCCTCGCGCAGAGCCCGCAGCTCGCGTGCGAGGTGACGCTCCAGCCGATCGACCGCTTCGCGCTGGACGGCGCGATCATCTTCTCGGACATCCTCACGGTCCCGGATGCGATGGGCCTGGGGCTGGGCTTCGTCGAGGGCGAGGGGCCGCGCTTCGAGCGCCCCGTGCGAAGCGACGCGGACGTCGCGCGCCTGGCACCCCCGGACCTGGCGAAGCTTCGCTACGTGTTCGACGCGGTGTCGGCCACCCGGAAGGCCCTCGCCGGCCGCGTGCCGCTCATCGGCTTCTCCGGAAGCCCGTTCACGCTCGCCTGCTACATGGTCGAGGGCGGCGGAAGCGACGATTTCCGGCTCGTGAAGACGATGCTCTACGCGCGCCCCGACCTCCTGCACCGCATCCTCGACGTGAATGCCCGGGCGGTGACCGCCTACCTGAACGCCCAGATCGACGCCGGAGCCCAGGCGGTGATGGTCTTCGACACCTGGGGCGGAGTCCTCTCGGCGACCGCCTACGAGGAGTTCTCGCTCGCCTACGCCCGGCGCGTCCTCGCGGGCCTCCAGCGCTCGAAGGACGGCCGCGTGGTCCCGCGGATTCTCTTCACCAAGGGCGGCGGGCCCTGGCTGGAGGCCATGGCGGGCGCCGGCGCGGACGCGCTGGGCGTCGACTGGCAGACGAGCCTCGGGGACGCGCGCCGGCGCGTGGGCGAGCGCGTGGCGCTCCAGGGGAACATGGATCCGATGGCGCTTTTCGGGACCCCCGAAGCCATCGCCCGCGAAGCGGGACGCGTCCTCGACGACTTCGGCGCGGGTTCCGGCCACGTCTTCAACCTGGGCCACGGGGTCTCGCAACACACGCCGCCGGAGCACGTGCAGGCGCTCGTGGAGGCGGTGCACGCGCGGTCAGTCGGGGCCCACGCGCGCTAATCGGTGTCAAGAAAAAAATTTGGGCGGATGTGATTGCTTATTCACAAAGGTCTTGTTCTCCGCCGTTTCCTCCCGCCTCGCCCAACGCCCGCCAAGCCGGACTCGTTTCTCCTTGAAAATCATCGCGTTCCCTTATGCTGCGCCGCGGCAGATACCGGCCGGCGAACCGCACGCACGCTTTTCGGGCCGCTCCGGGCGCGGCTGTTCACAGACTTATCCACAGGAATTTACCGCCCTTTCCGGGCCCCGTTTTCCGCCTTGAAAATCGCCCGCGTGGCACTCGACGTGCCCCTCGACGAAGCGTTCGATTTCCGGCTGGACGACGGCCTCGCCGCGGCCCCGGGAACGTGGGTCGTGGTGCCCTTCGGCCGGGGACGGAAAGTGGGGCTCGTGGTCGCGTGCGCGGATGGGAGCGCGATCCCGCCCGGCCGCCTGAAAGCGGTCGAGCGGGTGGTCGAGGACATTCCCCCGCTCGCGGAGGCGGACCTCGAGCTCCTGCGGTTCTGCGCCGCGTACTACCAGCGCCCCTTGGGCGAGGTCGCCGCGGCGAGCCTCCCGCCCCGGCTGCGGCAGGTGAGCCGCCGGCCGATGGGCGCGTGGAAGCCCAGGGCCGCCCGGTCGCCCTCCGAGGCGGCGCCGGCGCTCACGGACGGCCAGCGCACCGCGCTCGCGACGTGCCGCGAAGGCGTCGACCGGTTCCACCCGGTGCTCCTCCACGGCATCACCGGGAGCGGCAAGACGGAGGTGTACCTGCGGCTCATCGAGGACACGCTCGCCCGCGGCCGCCAGGCGCTTTTCCTCGTCCCCGAGATCGGCCTCACGCCCCAGCTCGAGGCCCGGGTGCGCGGGCGCTTCGCCGACGTGCCGGTCGCGAGCGCCCACAGCGACCTGGGCCAGGGCGAGCGCGCGCAAGCCTGGCTCGCCGCGCAGTCCGGGCGCGCGCGGATCGTGCTGGGGACCCGCCTCGCCGTGCTGATGCCCTTCCGCGAGCTGGGCGCGATCGTCGTGGACGAGGAGCACGATCCCTCGTACAAGCAGCAGGAGGGCCTTCGCTACTCGGCGCGCGACGTGGCCGTCCGCCGGGCGCAGGCATTGGGCATTCCGGTGGTCCTGGGCTCGGCCACGCCGTCCCTCGAGACGTGGGCCAACGCGCGCGAGGGCCGCTACGTGCTCGCCTCGCTTCCGGAACGGGCCCATGCCGGCGCGGCGCTTCCCTCCGTGCGCACCATCGACACGCGTGCCGACCGGCCCCAGGAGGGGCTTTCCTTCGCGCTCGTGCGCGCGCTTCGCGAGCGGGTCGCCCGCGGCGAGCAGTCGCTCGTCTTCGTGAACCGGCGCGGCTTCTCGCCGGTCCTCTTCTGCCGCGCGTGCACCTGGCATTCGACCTGCACGCGGTGCAGCGCGAACCTCGTGCTCCATCAGAAGGCCGGCGAGCTGCGCTGCCACCATTGCGGCCACCGCGAGGCGATGCCGGCGCGCTGCCCCGCGTGCGGATCGGCGGACCTAGCGCCCGTGGGACAGGGCACGCAGCGCGTGGAGGAGGCGCTCCGCGGCGTGCTCGAAGGCGCCCGCATCGAGCGGATCGATCGCGATTCCACCTCCCGGAAGGGGGCCCTGCAGGAGGTCCTCGACCGGGTGCGCGCGGGCGAGGTCGACGTGCTCGTGGGCACGCAGATGCTCGCCAAGGGTCACGACTATCCGCGCCTCACGCTCGTGGGCGTGCTGGACAGCGACAGCGCGCTCTTCAGCGCCGACTTCCGGGCGGCCGAGCGCCTGCATGCGCAGCTCGTGCAGGTCTCGGGGCGCGCCGGCCGCGCGGACCATCCGGGCGAGGTGCTGATCCAGACCGACTTCCCGAGCCATCCGCTCTACGCCGCGGTGGCGCGCCACGACTACGTCCGCTTCGCGGAGGAAGCGCTCGAGGAGCGCCGCATCGCGGGCTTCCCGCCCTTCGCCCACCTCGCGCTCCTGCGCGCGGAATCCAAGAAGGGCGGCGAGCCGCAGTCCTTCCTGCGCGAGGCGGTGCGCGAGGCGCGTGCGATCGGGGGGGCGGTGGAGGTCTTCGATCCGGTCGCGGCGGCGCTCGAGCGGAAGGCCGGATTCGAGCGCGCGCAGCTCCTCGTCCGGGCCCGATCGCGCGCGGCCCTGCAGCGGTTCCTCGCGCAATGGCGCTCGCGGCTCATCGAGCGCGGCGCGCGCAACGTCCGCTGGTCCCTGGACGTCGATCCCCAGGAGCTCTAGCCCCGGCGCGGCCTCGACCCCTGGGCGCGGCCCGTATAATGGGCGGTTTGGATTCGCCCTTTTCCGTGTCTTCCCCCGATTCGAAAACCCGCCTCGCCGACGCGATCCGCGCCGCGGTCGCCGCCGCCTTCCCAGGCGTCGACGCCTTCGAGGTCGAGCTCGATCGGCCGAAAAACCAGGACCACGGCGACTTCGCGACCAACGTGGCGCTCCAGATCGCGAAGCGCGTGGGGCGCAAGCCCCGCGAGGCCGCCGAGGCGATCGTGGCCGCGCTCGGGCGGAACGCCGAGATCGCGAAGGCCGACGTCGCCGGCCCCGGATTCATCAATTTCACGCTCTCGCGCGAGTCGCGCTTCGCGGTGGTGCCGCGCGCGCTCCGCGAGGCGGGAGCGTTCGGGCGCGGAAGCGCCGGCGGCGATCGGCGGATCGTGGTCGAGTTCGTCTCGGCCAACCCGACCGGCCCGCTCCACGTGGGACACGGGCGGCAGGCGGCGCTGGGCGACGCGATCTCCACGCTCCTCGAATGGCAGGGCTGGCGCGTCACGCGCGAGTTCTACTACAACGACGCGGGAAACCAGATCGCGAGCCTCGCGCTCTCCGTCCAGGCCCGCGTGAAGCAGGCGCGCGGCGAGGCGGCGGAGCTTCCCAAGGACGGCTATCACGGCGACTACATCCGCGAGATCGCGCGCGAGTACGTGGCGCGGCACTTCGGGGACGCGTCCGGGGAGGATCTCGACCAGATCCGCCGCTTCGCGGTCGAGTACCTGCGCCGCGAGCAGGACGTGGATCTGCGCGCCTTCGGCGTCCGGTTCGACAGCTATTTCCTCGAGAGCTCGCTCTACGCGGACGGCAAGGTGCTGGAAGTGGTCTCGGTGCTGCGCGATGCCGGGCAGTCCTTCGAGTCGGAAGGCGCGCTGTGGCTGCGCACCACCGCGTTCGGGGACGACAAGGACCGCGTGATGCGGAAGTCCGACGGCACGTTCACGTACTTCGTGCCGGACGTGGCCTACCACCTGGACAAGTACCGCCGCGGCTTCGCGCACGCGGTGAACGTGCAGGGGGCGGACCACCATTCGACCGTCACGCGCGTGCGGGCGGGACTCCAGGCGCTGGGGCTCGGCATCCCCGGGGGGTATCCCGACTACGTGCTCCACCAGATGGTGACGGTGATGCGCGCCGGGGAGGAAGTGAAGATCTCGAAGCGCGCGGGCTCCTACGTGACCGTGCGCGACCTGATCGACGAGGTGGGCCGGGACGCCGTGCGCTACTTCTTCATGATGCGGCGCGTGGACTCGCACCTGGTGTTCGACATCGACCTCGCGAAGAGCCAGTCCGAGGACAACCCGGTGTACTACGTCCAGTATGCGCACGCGCGGCTTTGCAGCGTGCTGCGCGAATGGGGCGGCGACGCCGCCTCGCTCGCGGACGCGGACCTCTCGCCGCTCGCCTCTGCGTACGAGGTGGCGCTCGCGGCGAAGCTCGCGGAGTTCCCCGAGGTCCTCGCGCGCGCCGCCACCGAGTTCGCGCCGCACCTCGTCACGTACTACCTCCACGACGACGTGGCGGCCCGCCTGCATACCTACTACAATGCCGAGCGGTTTCTGGTCGAGGACGAGGCCCTCAAGCTCGCCCGCCTCGCGCTGGTCGCCGCGACCCGACAGGTGCTCGCCAACGGACTCGCCGTCCTCGGCGTGAGCGCTCCCGAGAGAATGTGATGCCCAGGGACTACAAGGACGCGCCCGCCGCGCGGAGCGAAAGCCGGCTGAGCCACCCGCTCCTGCTCGGCATCATCATCGGCCTGCTGCTGGGGATCGTGATCTCGCTCGCGGTGGCGCTGTGGCTGAACCGGCTGTCGAACCCGTTCGTGGACAAGGGGAAGCCCATCGAGCCGCTGCCCCGGGTGGGGCCGGCCCAGCCGCCCCCGCCGCCGGACGCGGCGAAGGCCGCCGAGAAAGCCGCGAAAGGGGCCGTCCCGGAGAAGGGCGGCAAGGCTCCCGACCGGCCGCGTTTCGAGTTCTACAACATCCTCCCCGGCGAGAAGGAGGGTCCGGATCGGGAAACCCCTCCGGCCCGGCCCGCGGCGCCGCCCCCCAAGGCCGTGGAGGCCGCTCCGAAGCCGGGTTCGTCCCCCGCGAGCCCGAAACCGCACTCGGGCGACGTCTACTGGCTGCAGGCGGGCGCCTTCTCGGACGAGAAGGAAGCTGACAACCTCCGGGCGAAGATTGCGTTAACAGGGCTGGAGGCTTCCGTCCGCGCGGTCGCCGTGCCCCAGAAGGGCAAGCTCTACCGCGTGCGCCTGGGCCCCTACCAGAGCCTGGACGACGCGAACCGCATCAAGACCACCCTGTCCCAGAACGGCGTCGGCGCGGCGATCATCCGCACCGCCGACGAAGCCGGAAATCCCTAGAGGAAACGACATGTCCTTTCGCAAAGCGTTGATGCCCTTCCTGATGCTCCTCGCGAGCGCCTTCACGGCGGCCGCCGTGCGCGCGGCGGATTTCGCGCCCGTGAGCCCGCCGCAACCCACCGAGAGCGACGGGAAGATCGAGGTGATCGAGTTCTTCTGGTACGGCTGCCCGCACTGCTACGCCCTCGAGGCGCGCGTGAACGAGTGGTTGAAGACCATCCCGCCGGACGTCGTCTTCAAGCGCGTGCCCGCCTATCCGAGCGAGAGCTGGGGCCAGCTCGCCCGCCTCTTCTACACCATCGAGGCGATGAACCTGCTGCCGCAGATGCACGAGAAGATCTTCGACGCGATCCACAAGGACAACGTGAACCTCGTGAACCCGAAGATCCGCGACCAGTGGCTCGCGAAGAACGGCGTGGATCCCGCGAAGTACGCGGCGATGGAGAAGTCCTTCACGGTCGCCACGAACCTGCAGCGCGCGAAGCAGATGACGATGAACTACAAGGTGGATAGCGTCCCGCGGCTGGTCGTGAACGGGAAGTACTACACCTCGGGTGAGCTCGCGGGCTCGCCGGAGCACATCTTCGCCGTGGTGGACGAGCTCATCGCGAAGGTCCGAAGCGAGAGCGGGAAACCCGCGCCCCAGCCTCCGAAGAGGAAATAGCGCGCTGCCGGGCGAGCGCCCCGACGTGCGCGTCTTCATCACCGGCGCCTCGAGCGGCATCGGGGCCGCCCTCGCCGCGCATTACGGGAAGCGCGGGGCGACCCTGGGCCTCCTCTCCCGGCGCGAGGCGGCGCTTCGCGAGACGGGCAAGTCGAGCGGCGCGCCCTTCGAGGCATATCCCTGCGACGTGCGCGACGCCGCCGCGGTGAGCGCCGCCGCCGCCCACTTCATGGCCACGCACGGCGTCCCGGACCTCGTGATCGCCGATGCCGGCATCTCCTACGGCACGCTCACCGAGGACGCGGAGGACGTGCGCACGTTCGCGGAAATCCTGGAAGTGAACGTGATGGGCATGGTCCACGCGTTCCATCCCTTCGTGGCGCCCATGCGATCCCGCGGCTCCGGCTCGCTCGCGGGCATCGCCTCGGTCGCGGGCTACCGCGGGCTGGCGGGCGTGGGAGCCTACAGCGCCTCCAAGGCCGCGGCCATCAACTACCTCGAGGCGTTGCGGGTCGAGCTCCACGGCACGGGCGTGCGCGTGACGACCGTCTGCCCCGGCTACGTCGCCTCCCCGATGACCGAGAAGAATCCCTATCCGATGCCGTTCATCATCGGCGCGGAAGACGCCGCGCGGCGCATCGCGCGCGTGATCGACGCGCGCCGCTCCTTCGCCGTGATTCCCTGGCCGATGGCGATCGTCGCGCGCATCCTCGCGCACATCCCGAACCCGGTCTTCGACCGGCTCTTCGCGCGCGCGGGAAGGAAGCCGCGCAAGGCCTAGAGCTGCTCGGTCTCGCTCTGGCCCGGGCGCCACTGGAGCAGGCGGCGCTCCGCGCGTCCCACCGCGAAGTCGAGCACGAGCGCGAAGGCCGTGAGGACCAGGATGCCCGCGAAGACCGTGTTGATGTCGAAGGCGCCCTCGGCCTGCTGGATGAGGTAGCCCACGCCGCTCGCCGAGCCCAGGTATTCACCCACGACGGCGCCCACGAACGCCATGCCCACCGAGGTGTGGAGGCTCGAGAAGAGCCACGACGTGGCCGAAGGCAGGTATACGTAGCGCAGGAGCTGCTTCCGCCTGGCCCCCAGCATCACGGCGTTGTTGAGCACCACGGGGCTTACTTCCTTCACCCCCTGGTAGACGTTGAAGAACACGATGAAGAAGACGAGCGTCACGCCGAGCGCCACCTTCGACCAGATGCCGAGGCCGAACCACACCATGAAGATGGGTGCCAGCACCACGCGCGGCATCGCGTTCATCGCGGTGATATAGGGATCGAGGAGCGCGGAGGCGGCGGGCGAGAGCCCCAGCCAGAGGCCCATGGCGAGGCCCGCGAGCGAGCCGATGAGGAACGCGAGCACGGTCTCCTCGAGCGTCACCCACAGGTGGCGGTAGATCGTCCCGTCGGCGAACCACGCCCAGATCGCCTGGAACATCTTCACCGGCTCGCCGAAGAAGAAGGCGGCGCGGTCCGGGTTCTCCCACACGAAGGGCGGGAGGAGCCCCGGCTGCGTGAGGATCTGCCACGCGACGAAGATCGCGGCGAGGAGCGCGAGCTGCGCGGGCCACAGGCGCCGCTTCATCCCGCCACCCGGTTGCGCGTCTGCGCGTAGCCCTTCAGCACCTCGTCCTTCATCGAGTGCCAGATCCGGTCGTGCAGCGCGATGAACTCGGGCACCAGGCGGATCTCCGCCACGTCGCGCGGGCGCGGGAGCGCGATGGGGAAGTCGCCGATGGGGCGCGTCGCCGGGCCCGCCGAGAGCACGATCACGCGGTCCGAGAGCGAGATCGCCTCCTCGAGGTCGTGCGTGATGAAGACCACGCTCTTCCGGTTGGCGCTCCAGAGCTCGAGGAGCTCGTTCTCCATGAGGCTTCGCGTCTGCACGTCGAGCGCGGAGAAGGGCTCGTCCATGAGGAGGATCGGCGGATCGAGGATCAGCATCTGCGCCAGGGCCACGCGCTTCCTCATGCCGCCGGAGAGCTGGTGCGGGAAGCGGTCCCCGAAGCCCGCGAGCCCCACGCGCTCGAGCCACTCCTCGCCGCGGCGGCGCGCCTCGTCGCCCCCCACGCCCCTGAACTCGAGCCCGGCCGTCACGTTGGCGAGCGCGCTTCGCCACGGCATGAGGCCCTCGGCCTGGAACATGTAGCCCGCGCGCCGGTTGATCCCCGCGAGCGGCTCGCCGAAGATGCGCAGCGTCCCCGAGGAGGGGCGCAGGAGCCCCGCGGCCACGTTGAGGAGCGTCGACTTCCCGCAGCCCGTGGGGCCCACGACCGAGACGAACTCGCCTTCGCCCACGGCGAGCGTCACGTCCTTCACGGCCGTGTATGCCGGCCCGCCCGCGCGAGCGGCGAAGGTGCAGGCGATGTTCTCGAACGAGACCGCGCTCGGCACGGCGCTACCGGTATCTGGCGTTCGCCTTCTTCACGAAGCTGTTGTCGAAGGTCTTCGTGAGGTCGATCTTCCCGGCCTTCATCACCGACGGCTCGAACTTCGCGAGCACCTTGTAGACGTTCTCGGCCGCCTTCAGCGACATCGTGCCGTCCTCGGAGTAGCCGATCATGTTCTTGAGCAGGCCCTCCTTGTAGAGCGAGGGGCTCCCGGCCTTGTACTCCGCGGGCATGAGGTCGACGATCTCCTGCGGCGTCGCCTTGGCGATCCACTTGTCCGCCCGGACCATCGCGTTCACCACCGCCTGCACGGTGTTCGGGTTCTTCCGGATGAACTCGTCCGTCACGTAGATCACGGCGGCCATGTAGTCGCCGCCGTAGACGTCCTTCATTCCCTTCTCCGTGCGCGTGTCGACCACGGAGATGAACTTGCCGGTGGATTCCAGCTGCGTCACGACGGGGTCCAGGTTCGCGAGCGCGTCGATCTCGCCCTTCTCCATCGCGGCGACTGCCCCCGCGCCGGCGCCCACGCCCACGATCGAGACGTCGGTGGGCTTGAGGCCGTCCTTCACGAGGAGGTTGTCCACGAACATGTTGGTGGACGAGCCCGGCGCGGTCACGCCGATCTTGAGGCCCTTCAGGTCGCGCCCGCCCCGGTAGCGCGCCGCGCGGTCCTTCGGCATGACGAGCTCGATCGCGCTGTAGCGAAGCTGCAGCACGACCGCCTTGATCGGCTGCTTCTTCGCGGCCATGTTGATCGTGTGCTCGTAGGCGCCGGAGACGAAGTCCGCGCTCCCGCCCACCAGCGCCTGCAGCGCCTTGGCGCCGCCCGCGAAATCCGGGATCTCGACCTCGAGGCCCTCGTCCTTGAAGTAGCCCTTGCGCTCCGCGACCGAAAGCGGAAGGTAGTAGAAGAGGCTCTTCCCCCCGACCGCGATGGTGATCTTCTTCTTCTCCGGCGCCTGCGCCGCGGCCCCCGAAACGAAGGCGATGCCGAGGGCGAGCGCGGCGAGCGCCTGGATGAGTCGCTTCATGTCTTTCCTCCGTGGTTGTCGTCAGCGAGCGGGCCGTTGCGGCGGCGGGTGGAGCTCCAGCGTCTGCCCCGCCTTCATCACCTGCCCCGGCACGTCGTGGCCGACGATCGCCGGGATGCGCCGCGCGACCGCGAGGAGCTTCGCGAGGTCGACGCGCGTGTCGTAGCCCATGTCCTCGAGCATGTTCACGAGGTCCTCGGTGCAGATGTTGCCCGTGGCGCCCGGCGCGAAGGGGCACCCGCCCAGGCCGGACACCGAGCCGTCGAAGGAGCGCACGCCGGCCTCGATGCCCGCCACCACGTTCGCGAGCCCCATGCCGCGCGTGTTGTGGAAATGGAGCGTGTAGTACGCGTCCGAAGGCGGCGGGAAGCGCGCCAGCACGCGCGCGGCGAGCTCGGCCACCTGGCGCGGGTTCGCCATGCCGGTGGTGTCCGCGAGCGAGATGCCGTCGAAGCCCAGCTCGCGGAAGCGCCCGACGAAATCGAGGACCACGTCCTCGTGCACGCGGCCTTCGAACGGGCAGCCGAACGTGGTGGAGAGGCTCATGGTGATCTTCATGCCGGCCTCGTGCGCGCCGCGGACCATCTCCGGGAGCTCCGCGAGCGACTCCTCGTGCGTGCGGTTGATGTTGGCGCGGTTGTGCGTCTCCGAGGCGGACACGACGCCGTTCAGCTCGTCCGGCTTCGCCTTCGCCACCGCCGCGTCGCGCACGCCGCGCAGGTTCGGCACGAGCGCGACATAGGTCACGCCGGGCACGCGATCGATCGCCTCGAGGACCTCCTTCGCGTCGGCGAGCGCCGGGACCGCTTTCGGGGAGACGAACGAGGTCGCCTCGATCTTGTGCAGCCCCGTGCGCGAAAGCTGGTTGATCACCTCGACCTTCGTGGCGGTCGGTATGAACTTCCGCTCGATCTGGAAGCCGTCGCGCACGGCGACGTCGTTCACGTAGAGGCGCATGGGAAGGATGCCGGGGAACACGCGGATTCTACTCTCCGAATGGAGGATGGGTGGACCGTCCCGCCGGAGGAACGCGGCCGCGCGCGCCCTGTCTGCCGGATGGAGTCCTCCACCGGGAGCCGTCCATGAACCGATCCGGCCTCATCGTCGTCCTCTGCCTCGCGTGGCCCGCCGCGGCCGCCGTCTCCGAGCCCGGCGGCATCTCGCCGCTGCTGCGCGCGCTTCCCGGCGAGGAGCCCGCCTTCTCCCTCCGCGCCGACGGCGCCCAGGTCTACCAGTGCTCCCCGCTCGCCACGGGTGGCTACGGGTGGGCGCTCCAGGCGCCGGACGCCACGCTCTTCGACGGCACGCGCGAGGTGGCGCGCCTCGCGACGCCCAACCACTGGGAGTCGCTCGAGGACCGCAGCAGCGTGACGGGCATCCCGAGGCGCATGCAGGCGGCCGGGGGCGACAACATGCCGTGGGAGCTCCTGGGGGCGATGCCCGTCGGCGAGGACGGCATGTTCGCGGGCGTCACCAGCATCCAGCGGGTGAACACGCGCGGGGGCGCGGCGCCCGCCACGGCCTGCGACGACACGCATGTCGGAGAAGAGGCACGCTCGGCCTTCACCGCGGACTACTACTTCTACAAGCGGCGCGGCGCCGGCTGAAGCGCGCGGGCGCGGCTCGCTTGCGGTAGCATCGACGCCTTCCATCGAGGAGGCGGCGCGCTTGACCCGGGACGACGATCCGCACGAGGAGCTACGGGCAGGCGTGCGCGATCTCTGCGCGGCGTTCCCGCCGGAATACTTCCGCGAGGTCGACGCGCGGCGCGGCTATCCGGATGCGTTCGTCGACGCGCTCACGAAGGCCGGCTGGCTCGCGGCGCTGATTCCCGCGGAATACGGCGGCTCGGGGCTCGGCGTGACCGAGGCCTCGATCATCATGGAGGAGATCAACCGCGCGGGCGGCAACGCGGGCGCCTGCCACGGCCAGATGTACAACATGGGCACGCTGCTGCGCCACGGCTCCGCGGAGCAGAAGGCGCGCTACCTTCCCGCGATCGCGCGGGGCGAGCTGCGCCTGCAGTCGATGGGCGTGACCGAGCCCGCCGCGGGCACGGACACCGCCGCGATCCGGACCACCGCCCGGCGGCGCGGCGATCGCTACGTCGTGAACGGCCAGAAGGTCTGGATCTCGCGCGTGCAGCACTCGGACCTCATGATCCTCCTCGCGCGCACCACGCCCGCGGACGCGTCGCGCAAGCGCTCCGAGGGGCTCTCCATCTTCCTGGTCGACCTTCGCGAGGCGATCGGGCACGGCATGGAGGTGCGCCCCATCGCCAACATGGTGAACCACGAGACGAACGAGCTCTTCTTCGATGGGCTCGAGATCCCGGCGGAGAACCTGATCGGCGAGGAAGGGAAGGGCTTCCGCTACATCCTGGACGGACTCAACGCCGAGCGCGCGATCATCGCCGCGGAATGCATCGGCGACGGCCGCTGGTTCATCGACAAGGTGACGCGCTACGCGGGCGAGCGCGTGGTCTTCGGCCGGCCGATCGGGCAGAACCAGGGCGTGCAGTTCCCGATCGCGGAGGCGCACATCGAGCTCGAGGCCGCGAACCTCATGCGCTTCGACGCCTGCCGCCGCTTCGACGCGGGCGAGCCCTGCGGGGCCCAGGCGAACATGGCGAAGTACCTCGCGGCGAAGGCGTCGTGGGAGGCCGCGAACGCGTGCCTCCAGTTCCATGGCGGCTTCGGGTTCGCGGCGGACTACGACGTGGAGCGCAAATTCCGCGAGACGCGCCTCTACCAGGTGGCGCCGATCTCGACCAACCTCATCCTCGCCTACGTGGCGGAGCACGTGCTGGGCCTTCCGCGCTCCTACTGAGTCACTCGACGGTCACGGACTTCGCGAGGTTGCGCGGCTTGTCCACGTCCGTGCCGCGCTCGAGCGCCGCATGGTACGCGAGGAGCTGCACGGGCACCGCGTGCACGACCGGCGAGAGCGCGCCCGCGTGGCGCGGCGTGCGGATCACGTGCACGCCCGCGGTCTCCGTGAAGTGGCTGTCAAGGTCCGCGAAGACGTAGAGCTCGCCGCCGCGCGCGCGCACTTCCTGCATGTTGGACTTGAGCTTCTCCAGGAGCGCGTCGTTGGGCGCGATGACGACCACCGGCATCGACGCGTCGACGAGCGCCAGCGGCCCGTGCTTGAGCTCGCCCGCCGGGTACGCCTCGGCGTGGATGTACGAGATCTCCTTCAGCTTCAACGCCCCTTCGAGCGCCACGGGATAGTGGATGCCGCGCCCGAGGAAGAGCGCGTGGTCGTGCCGCGCGAAGCGTTGCGCCCACGCACGGATCTGCGGCTCGAGGTTCAACGCATGCTGGATGCTCCCGGGAACGAACCGGAGCTGCTCGAGCGCGGCGGCCTCGGCGTCCGCGGCGAGCCGGCCCTTCGCCCTGGCGAGCGCGAGGGCGAGCGTGTAGAGCGACGCGAGCTGGGTCGTGAACGCCTTGGTGGAGGCCACGCCGATCTCGGCGCCGGCGCGGGTGTAGAACGCGAAGCGCGAGGAGCGCGGGATCGCGCTCTCGCGCACGTTGCAGATGGAAAGCGTCTGCGCATGTCCCAGCTCGCGCGCCCGCTTCAACGCTTCCAGCGTGTCCAGCGTCTCCCCGGACTGGGAGATCGTGACGACCAGTTGCCGCGGGTCGGGAATCGTCTCCCGATAGCGATACTCGTGGCCCAGCTCCACCGTGCAGGGTGTGCGCGCGATGCCCTCGATCCAGTAGCGCGCGATGAGGCCCGCGTAGTAGCTCGTGCCGGAGGCGAGCACGAGCACCGACGAGGCATCGCGGAACGCGGCGCCCGCTCCCGCCCCGAAGAGCCCGTCCACGTCCACGCCGCCGTCCATCACAGCCTCGAGCGTGTCCGCGACCGCGCGCGGCTGCTCGTGGATCTCCTTCTGCATGTAGTGCGTGTAGGGTCCCAGGTCCACCGCGTCCGCGGAGAGCTCCGAGACGTGCACCGTGCGCTCGACGGGGCGCCCTTCGCGATCGACGATGCGCACGTCGGCGCGCCGGAGCGCCACCACGTCGCCGTCCTCGAGGTAGATCACGCGGCGCGTCTCGGCGATGAGGGCGGAGACGTCGGAGGCGAGGAAGTTCTCGCCCTCGCCCAGTCCCACCACGAGCGGGCAGCCCATGCGGGCGCCGGTCATCGTGTCCGGGTCCTTCAGCGCGACCACGCCCAGCGCGTAGGCGCCATGGAGCTCCCCCACCGCCGCGCGCGTCGCCGCGAAGAGATCTCCCGAGCGCTGGAGGTGGTGGTGGATGAGGTGCGCGACCACCTCGGTGTCGGTCTGCGACTCGAACGCGTAGCCCAGCGCCTTCAGCCGCGCGCGCTGCTCCTCGTGGTTCTCGATGATGCCGTTGTGCACGACCGCGATCTCGTTCATCGAGACGTGCGGGTGCGCGTTGGGCTCCGTCACCCCGCCGTGGGTCGCCCACCGCGTGTGGGCGATGCCCACGATGCCGTCCAGGTGCTCCGCGCGCGCGGCGCCCTCCATCTCCGCCACGCGCCCCACGCGGCGGACCCGCCGGATGCCGCCGTTCAGGACCGCGATGCCGGCGGAGTCGTAGCCCCGGTACTCGAGGCGCTTCAACCCCTCCGTGAGGATGGGGACGACGTTCCGGTTGGCGATGGCACCGACGATTCCGCACATGGAGGCGCTTCCGAAGGGGGAGGGGCTCGGGGGAGCGTCATTTTCTCACGCGGGGGACCGGGCGCGGGCCGGAAAACAAGGACTCTCCCCGGCGTGGCGCCGGGGAGAGCGAAGCGTGGGCGGCAGGATTGGCCTCAAGTCGCCCAGCCGGAGCGCGGGAGAGGAGGAGACCCGCGACCTGGAGCCATTGTCCCCATCCGCCCCTCCCGGGGCAGCGGCTTATGCCGCACCCGCCGTGCTGAAAATCGGACGGCAACGCGTGATGCGATGCACCGGGCCGCGGGCACCTGGATCAGGGGATGAAACGGCCCCGGCGGCGTGCGCCGGCCTCGAGCGCGACGCGCACCCCCAGCGCCGCGACGAGCGTCGCGAGCGCGGGCGCGACCGGCAAGAACGTCCCGCCCCGCAGCGCCAGGATCGCCACCGCGAAAAGCGCGAGCGCCCCGAGCGCGGCGCCCGCCGCGAGGGCCCGGGACCGGCGGACGCCCAGGAGGAGCGCCGCCGCCACGACGAGCAGCATGGGGAAGGGCCGCGCCGCCTCGCCGGGCGCCGCGCCCAGGAGCGCCGTGCGAAGGGCCTGCGCGTGGGCGACGATTCCCGGCGTGTCGCCGCCTCCCGCCGGCTCCCACGACGCCAGGTTGAAGGGCACGGCGATCCGGTCCGCATAGCGCTGTGCGTCGCCGATGAGCACGATGCGGTCGTGGAAGAGCGCGCGCGCCCGGTCCGCGTCGCGCATCGCGAGCACCTCGCCGAACGGCACGTAGCGGAACGGGGCGCCCAAGGCGAAGTCGATGAGCCCGTCGTTGCACTTTCCCGAGAGGAGGGCGCAGAGACGGCCGTCGAGCGTGGGATAGCCGCCGTCCTGCGTGGGGATCGCGAGCGAGAAGCGCCGCGTGACGCCGTCCGCGTCGCGCGGCCAGAGGTCGATCCCCAGGCCCTGCTCGCCCGCGACGGCGAGGTAGGGAGGGAAGATCGGGCGCGCGCTTCGGGTGCGCGCGTCGATCGTGAGCGCCGCCACGAACGGCCCGTTGCGGCGCGCCGCGGCGAGGCCCACGAGGAGCGCGCGGTCGAGGCCCGGGCGAAGCCCGTCGAGCGAGCGGTCCGGGAGCGGTATCGTGAGGGCGATCGCCCGCGGCCGCGCCGAGGCGATGCGTACCAGCACTTCGCCCAGCGGCTCGTTCCAGGCGCCGATCGGCTCCGGCACGGCGCGCACGCTCGCCTCGTCCACCCCCACGATCACGATGTCGTCCGGGGCGGGGCGCGGCGCCGCCGCGCGAAGCAACGCCCACTCGCGGTCGAGGACCCACGCGTCGAGGCGCGCCGCGAGCGGCGTGAACGAGAAGGCGAAGCCGGCGGCGGCGAGCGCCAGGACCGCGAAGGCGCCGGTGACCGCCTCGGATCCGTCGCGGGGCCGTTCCATGGCCGCATCTTAACGTGCGGGACCGCCGGTGCTAGACTGTGGCCCCTCTCCAGCGCTCCCGAGAAGAACATGGCAGGAGAAACCCCGGGCGCCCCGCAGCTGCAAGCCATCACGGATCCGTTCGTGCGCTCCCTCGCCGAGCTGGGACGCCTGCGGACCTATCCCAAGAACACGGTCTTCATCACCGAGGGCGACTCCAGCGACTCGGTGTTCGTGATCCTTTCCGGGCGCGTGAAGGTCTTCATCTCGGATACCGAGGGCCACGAGATGATCCTCGACACGCAGGGGCCGGGCGAATACGTGGGCGAGATGGCGCTCGACGGCAAGCCGCGCTCCGCCTCCGTGATGACGCTCGAGCCGTCGACCTTCTCCGTGATCGGCCGCGACCCCGTGCGCGAGGCGATCCGGCGCAACCCCGATTTCGCCCTGGACATGATCTCGCGGATCATCGACCGCGCGCGCATCGCCACCAACAGCGTGAAGGACCTGGCGCTGCTGGACGTCTACGGCCGGGTGGCGCGGCTCCTCCTCAACATGGGGGTCGAGACGCCGGACGGGAAGCTCCAGATCCCGGACAAGATCACGCAGCAGGAGATCGCCGAGCGGGTGGGCGCCTCCCGCGACATGGTGAGCCGCATCTTCCGGGACCTGAACGCCGGCGGCTACATCACGGTCGAGAACCGGATCATCACCATCAACAAGAAGCCGCCCGCCCGCTGGTAGCGGCCGAATATTCGGCATTGCCGGGCGGATTTGTCCGCATTCCCGGTCCGCTTTCCTCCGTGTCCCCGGGCGCTCCCCGCCCCTAAGCTGCACTCGCCTGTCCTCAATTCACCCCGAAAGGCGACTGCCATGCTCGACGACATCCGCAACCACGACGCCCGCCCCTCGCCCGAAGAGGTGCAATGGATGAAGGTGGATCCCCTCAAGAGCGCGGCGCACGCCCTGGTGATGGTGGGACTCTCGATCATGGTGGGCGTGGCGGCGAGCGTCGCCGCGATGCCGGAGGCGGCCCCCGTGGCGATGGTGGCGTCCCAGGCGATGCCGTCGCGCTAGCGGCCCGCTACTTCTTGCGCGGACGCTTCCAGTCCGGCCTCGTGACCTGCTTCTTCTGGGTGAGGGTGAGCCCCCCGGGCGGCACGTCGTCCGTGATCGTGGCGCCCGCCGCGATCGTGGCCCCGCGGCCGACCGTCACCGGCGCGATGAGCTGCACGTCCGAGCCGATGTGCACGTCGTCCTCGATCACGGTGCGGTGCTTGGCCGCGCCGTCGTAGTTGCAGGTGATGGTGCCCGCGCCGATGTTCACGTCGCTTCCCACGGTGGAGTCGCCCACGTAGGCCAGGTGGTTCGCCTTGCTGCCGCGTCCCAGGCGGCTCGCCTTCACCTCGACGAAATTGCCGACATGCACGTCCGCGGCGAGGTCCGTGCCGGGACGGATGCGCGCGAAGGGGCCGATGCGGGCGTTCGCGCCGATCGCGGCTTCTTCCACGATGGTGAACGGCTTGATCTGCGTGCCCGCCCCCACGGTCGCGTCGCGCAGGATGCAGCTCGCCCCCAGGCGCACGCCGTCGCCCAGGACCACGCGGCCCTCGAAGATGCAGTTCACGTCGATGAAGACGTCGCGGCCGCATTCGAGCTCGCCCCGCACGTCGAGGCGCGCAGGGTCGGCGAGGGTGACGCCCGCTTCGAGCAATCGCTTGGCATGGTCCATCTGGTATTGGCGCTCCAGGGCGGCGAGCTCCGCCTTGCTGTTCACTCCGAGGCATTCGTACGCCGCGGAAGGGTGGCGCACCGCGACCGGCACGCCGTCCGCGACGGCCGCCGCCACGATGTCGGTGAGGTAATACTCGCCCTGCGCGTTGTCGTTGCGCAAGCGCGAGAGCCAGGTTTCGAGGCGCTCGCGCGAAGCGGCGAGGATGCCGGTGTTCACCTCCCGGATCGCGCGCTCGGCCCCATCGGCGTCCTTCTCCTCCACGATGCGCTGCACGGCGCCGCCCGCATCCTTCACGATGCGGCCGTAGCCGGTGGGATCTTCCAGGACCTGGGTGAGGAGCGCGAGGCGCCCCCCGGCGGCCGCCTCGGCGAGGCCGGCGAGCGTGGCGGAGGAGATGAGGGGCACGTCGCCGTAGAGCACGAGCACGGTGCCGCCGGGCTCCAGCGCGGGCAGGGCCTGCTGCACCGCGTGCCCGGTCCCGAGCTGGGGCGACTGCTCGACCCAGGAGACCGCCTCGGCGGCCAGCCGCTCGCGGACCACGCTTCCGCCATGCCCCACGACCACGCAGAGGCGCCGGGGCGAGAGCGCACGGGCGGCGGCGAGGACGTGGGCCAGGAGCGGGCGGCCGGCGAGCGGATGCAGGACCTTCGGCAGGTCCGAGCGCATGCGCTTGCCCTTGCCGGCGGCGAGGATGACGACCTGGAGCGGGGTGGCGGCCATGGAGGGTGGGCTTACCCGACACTGAAAACAAAAAGGGCAGGGGAGTTCCCCCTGCCCGATGTGTTGCGCCTCTAAGTAAAGGAGTTTCGTGATACCCCTAGTACTACGGAAACGATTCTAGCACGTCACCGTTTTTGGCGCAGCTTCCGGATGGCCTGGAGCTGCGCGGCCGCCTCGGCGAGCTCGGACAGGGCCTTGGCGTACTCCTCCTTGCCCGTGCGGTTGGCGATCGCTTCCTTCGCCAGCCGCTCGGCCTCCATCGCCTTCGCCTCGTCCAGGTCGTGCGCCCGGACCGACGTGTCCGCGAGCACGGTGACGCGGTCCGGCTGCACTTCCATCATGCCGCCGGAGACGTAGATCACCTCCTCCGCGCCGTCCGTGCCGGGGAGGATCCGGACCGTGCCGGGGCGGATGCGCGTGAGGAGCGGCGCGTGCTCCGGGAGGATGCCGAGCTCTCCGCCCTCGCCGGGCGCGATCACCATCTCGGCGGAGCCGGAGAAGATCGCCTGCTCGGCGGAAACGATGTCGACCTGGAATGTCTTGGCCATGGGGATTCCCTATTGCAGGGTCTTCGCCTTCTCGAACGCTTCCTCGATCGGGCCCACCATGTAGAAGGCCTGCTCGGGAAGGTTGTCGCACTCGCCCGCGACGATCATCCTGAAGCCCTTGATCGTGTCCTTGAGCGTCACGTACTTGCCGGGCGAGCCGGTGAAGACCTCCGCCACGTGGAACGGCTGCGAGAGGAAGCGCTGGATCTTCCGCGCGCGGGAGACCGCGAGCTTGTCCTCCGGCGAGAGCTCGTCCATGCCGAGGATCGCGATGATGTCGCGCAGCTCCTTGTAGCGCTGGAGCACCTGCTGCACCGCGCGCGTGGTGGCGTAGTGCTCCTCGCCGATCACGTTCGGGTCCACCTGGCGCGAGGTCGAATCGAGCGGGTCCACGGCGGGGTAGATGCCGAGGGCGGCGATGTCGCGCGAGAGCACGACGGTGGCGTCCAGGTGGCCGAAGGTCGTGGCGGGCGAGGGGTCCGTCAAGTCGTCCGCGGGCACGTACACCGCCTGGATCGACGTGATCGAGCCCTTCTTGGTGGAGGTGATGCGCTCCTGCAGCCGGCCCATCTCCTCGGCGAGCGTCGGCTGGTATCCCACCGCGGAAGGCATGCGCCCCAGGAGCGCCGAGACTTCCGTGCCCGCGAGCGTGAAGCGGTAGATGTTGTCCACGAAGAAGAGGATGTCGCGGCCCTCGTCCCGGAAGCGCTCGGCCATGGTGAGGCCGGTCAACGCCACCCGCAGGCGGTTGCCCGGGGGCTCGTTCATCTGCCCGAAGACCATCGCCACCTTCGACTGCGAGAGGTCCTCCTGCACGATCACCTTCGCGTCCGACATCTCGTGGTAGAAGTCGTTGCCCTCGCGCGTCCGCTCGCCCACGCCGGCGAACACCGAGAGGCCCGAGTGCTGCTTCGCGATGTTGTTGATGAGCTCGAGCATGTTGACGGTCTTCCCCACGCCCGCGCCGCCGAAGAGGCCGATCTTGCCGCCCTTGGCGAACGGGCAGATCAGGTCGATCACCTTGATGCCGGTCTCCAGGAGCTCCACCGAGGGCGAGAGCTCGTCGAACTTGGGCGCCGCGGCGTGGATCGAGCGGCGCTCGTCCGCGTTCACGGGGCCGCGCTCGTCGATCGGGCGTCCCAGCACGTCCATCACGCGCCCCAGCGTCGCGGGGCCCACGGGCACCGAGATCGGCGCGCCGGTGTTGCGCACCTTCATCCCGCGGCGCAGGCCGTCCGAGGAGCCCATCGCGATCGTGCGCACGACGCCGTCCCCCAGTTGCTGCTCGACCTCGAAGGTGAGGCCCTTCTCGGCGAACGAGCCGCCCTCCTCGACGAGCGTCAACGCATCGTAGACGTGCGGCATCCCCTCGCGCGGGAACTGGATGTCGATCACCGCGCCGATGCACTGCACGATGCGGCCTTCGTGGGTTTGGTCCATGGCTGTATCCATATAGAGGTCCTAGACGGCGGCGGCTCCGCCGACGATTTCCGACAATTCCTTGGTGATCGCCGCCTGGCGGCTCTTGTTGTAGACGAGCGTGAGGTCGTCGATCACGCTCGAGGCGTTGTCGCTCGCGGACTTCATCGCGACCATGCGCGCCGACTGCTCGCTCGCGATGTTCTCGGCGACCGACTGGTAGATGATCTGCTCCACGTAGCGCGTGAGGAGCTGGTCCAGCACGACGCGGGCCTCCGGCTCGTAGAGGTAGTCCCAGTTGGGCCGCGCGGCCGCCGAGTCGTCCTTCAGGCGGTCCGCCGGGAGCGGCAGGAGCTGCTCGATCACGGGCTCCTGCTTCATCGTGTTGATGAAGCGCGTGTAGACGATGTAGAGGGCGCCGATGCGCCCTTCAGCGAAGGCGTCGATCTGCACCTTCACCGGCCCCACCAGGCGGTCCATGTGCGGCGTGTCGCCCACGCTCGTCACGTGGGAGACGATGTTCGCGCCGAAACGCTGCAGGAACGCGAAGCCCTTGTTCCCGATGGCGGTCAACTGCACCTTGCGGCCCTCGGCCTGCCACTCCTTCAGCTTCCCGAACGCGAGGCGAAGCGCGTTCGTGTTCAGGCCCCCGCAGAGGCCCTTGTCCGACGTCACCGCGACGAGGCCCACGTCCTTCACGTCCGCGCGCCTCGCGAGGAACGGGTGGCGGTACTCCGTGTTCGCGTGCGCGAGGTGCGCGGCGATGACGCGGATCTTGTCGCCGTACGGGCGCGCGTGGCGCATGCGTTCCTGGGCCTTCCTCATCTTCGAGGCCGCGACCATCTCCATGGCCTTGGTGATCTTGCGCGTGTTCTGCACGCTCTTGATCTTGGTCCGGATTTCCTTGCTGCCTGCCATGTCGTCATTCCCGCGCAGGCGGGAATCCAGTCTCGTTAATAGGTGGCGTTCTTCTTGAAGTCTTTAATTGCTTCGTGCAGCTTCGCCTCGTCGTCCTTCGAGAGGTCCTTCGTCTTCTCGATGCGCTCGGCGAGCTCGCCGTACTTGCCCTTCACGTGCTCGCGCAGCGCCCTCTCGGCGGCGAGCGCGCTCTTCACGTCGATGTCGTCGAAGTAGCCGTTGTTCACCGCGAAGAGCGTGAGGGCCATCTCCCACACCTGCAGCGGATGGTATTGCGGCTGCTTCATGAGCTCGGTCACCATGCGGCCGCGCTCGAGCTGCTTCCGGGTGGCCTCGTCCAGGTCGGAGGCGAACTGCGCGAAGGCCGCGAGCTCGCGGTACTGCGCGAGCGCCAGGCGCACGCCGCCGCCCAGCTTCTTGATGACCTTGGTCTGCGCGGCGCCGCCCACGCGCGACACCGAGATGCCCGCGTTGATGGCGGGCCGGATGCCCGCGTTGAAGAGGTCCGTCTCGAGGAAGATCTGGCCGTCCGTGATCGAGATCACGTTGGTGGGGACGAACGCCGAGACGTCGCCCGCCTGGGTCTCGATCACGGGGAGCGCCGTGAGGGAGCCGGTCTTCCCCTTCACCTCGCCCTTGGTGAAGCGCTCGACGTACTCCTCGTTCACGCGCGCGGCGCGCTCGAGGAGGCGCGAGTGGAGGTAGAACACGTCGCCGGGATACGCCTCGCGGCCCGGCGGGCGGCGAAGCAGGAGCGAGATCTGGCGGTACGCCCACGCCTGCTTGGTCAAGTCGTCGTAGATGATGAGCGCGTCCTGGCCGCGGTCGCGGAAGTACTCGCCCATCGTGCAGCCCGAGTAGGGCGCGATGTACTGCATGGCGGCGGGGTCGGAGGCGGAGGCCGCGACCACGATGGTGTAGGCCATCGCGCCGAACTCCTCGAGCTTCCGCACCACGTTCGCGATGGTCGAGGCCTTCTGGCCCACCGCCACGTAGACGCAGATGAGGTCCTTCCCCTTCTGGTTGATGATGGTGTCGACGGCCACCGCGGTCTTGCCGGTCTGCCGGTCGCCGATGATGAGCTCGCGCTGGCCGCGACCCACCGGCACCATGGCGTCGATGGCCTTGAGGCCGGTCTGGACCGGCTGCGACACGGACTTGCGCCAGATGACGCCCGGCGCCACCTTCTCGATCGGGTCCGTGAGCTTCGCGTTGATCGGGCCCTTGCCGTCGATCGGCTGCCCCAGCGAGTTCACGACGCGGCCGATGAGCTCGGTCCCGACCGGCACCTCGAGGATGCGCCCGGTGGACTTGACCGTGTCGCCCTCCGAGATGTGCTCGTAGCTTCCCAGCACCACGGAGCCCACGGAATCGCGCTCGAGGTTCAGCGCGAGGCCCAGCGTGTTGCCGGGGAATTCCAGCATCTCGCCCTGCATCACGTCCGTGAGGCCGTGGACGCGGCAGATGCCGTCCGTCACGGAGATCACCGTGCCCTCGGTCCGCTTCTCGGCGGTGACCTTGAGGCCCTGGATCTTCGTCTTGATGAGTTCGCTGATTTCGGAGGGGTTGATCTGCATGGTTGCTCCTTGGTCGCTACCGGGCGAGCGCCGCGGCCATCTGGGCCAGGGCGTCCCTCACGGAAGCGTGGATGACTTGGTCGCCGACCTGCACGCGGGCTCCCCCGAGCAGCTCGGGGTCCACGTCCGTCTCGGCTTCGACCTTCCTGCCGTAGCGCCGCTCGATCGCCGCGACGATGTCGGCGCGCTGCGCCTCGGTGAGCGGCTGCGCGCTCGTGATGCGGACCTTCACCACCCGGTCATGGTCGCGCTTCAACGCGTCGAACTGCGTCGCGATCTCGCCGATCAGCTCCGAGCGGCCGTTGTCGACGAGGATCGCCACGAGGTTCCGCGTGACGTCGTCCATGCGCGTGCCGGCCACCTCGGCGAAGATCTCCTTCTTCTGGGCGGCCGTCACCCGCGGGTCCGAGAGGAGCGAGCGCATCGCCCCGTCGCGCGCGATGGCGGCGATGAGGGCGAGCGTCTCCGCCACCTGCGGCAGGACGTCCTTCTGCGCGGCGGACCGGAATGCGGCCTCGGCGTAGGGCCGCGCGACGGTGGCGAGCTCGGCCATGGGTCAGATCTGCGCCTTCAGCCGGTCGAGCATCTCCGCGTGCGAGCGGGCGTCCACCTCGCGGCGCAGGATCTTCTCCGCGCCGGCCACCGCGAGCGCCGCGACCTGGTCGCGCAGCTGCTGGCGCGCCGACTGCACTTCCTGGTCGATCTGCGCCTTGGCGGCGGCGACGATCCGGTCCGCCTCCGCCTTCGCCTGCCCCTTCGCCTCCTCCATGCGCTGGGCGGCGGAGCGCTCGGCCTGCGCCACGAGGTCGTGCGCGCGCGCGCGGGCCTCGCGCAGGAGGACCTCGGTCTGCTTGTTCGCCTCGGCGAGGGACGAGCGGCCGCGCTCGGCTTCCGCGAGCCCGTCGGCGATGAGCTTCTGCCGCGTCTCGATCTTCACCAGGATCATCGGCCAGATCCAGACCACGGCGATCCAGATGAACAGCGCGAACGACAGCGCCTGCGCGATCATCGTGAGGTTGAAATTCATGGCGCTTCCTTGCCCCCGCGTTGCCGGGCGCTACTTGATGTTGTTCAGGAGCGGGTTCGCGAACGCGAAGAACATCGCGATCCCAAGCCCGATGATGAACGAGGCGTCGATGAGGCCCAGGAGCAGGAACACCTTGCCCTGGAGCTGCGGGATCAGCTCCGGCTGGCGCGCCGCGCCCTCGAGGAAGCGGCTGCACATGATGCCCACGCCCACGCACGCGCCGAGCGCGCCCAGGCCGATCATGAGGCCGATGCCCACGCCGGTGTAGGCCTGGATCATGGCGACGAGTTGAAGTTTGTCCATCGTGGTTGTCCTTTCGGGGATGTCTTGGCGTTGGGGAACTTCGGGGCCGGCGCGGGGCGACGGGTCAGTGGCTCTCGTGCGCCATCGCGATGTACACGATGGTGAGCATCATGAAGATGTACGCCTGGAGGAGCACGATCAGGACGTGGAAGATCGACCAGCCGATGCCCAGCACCACCGCGACGGCGGCGTAGGCGATGCCCGCCGAGGCGAGCATCCAGAGCAGGAGGTAGATGATCTCGCCCGCGTACATGTTGCCGAAGAGCCGCAGCGAGTGCGAGAGCGGCTTGGAGAGGTACTCGACCAGGTTGAAGAGGAAGTTCAGCGCGAACATGAGCGGCGCGGCGTACCAGGGGCCGACGCCGAAGGGGGCGCAGAAGAGCTCGTGGAGGAACCCGCCCACGCCCTTCACGCGCAGCGAGAAGAGGATCATCAGGAACCAGACGGAGAGCGCCAGCGCGAAGGTCGTGTTCACGTCCGCCGTCGGCACGGGGCGGAAGTTGTGGGCGCCCAGGTGACCGGCGACCCAGCTCACGATGTCCGCGGGCAGGAAGTCCATCGCGTTCATGAGCACCACCCACAACGCGACCGTGAGCGCGACGGGCCCCACGAAGCGGTGGCGATCGCCGTGGTGGAAGATGTCCTTCACCTCGCGGTCCACGAAGTCGAAGAACACCTCGACGAAGGCCTGGCGCTTGTTCGGCACGCCGGAAGACGCCCCGCGGGCCACCCACCAGAAGAACCCGAGGCCCACGAAACCCAGGACGATCCCCACGAGGATCGAGTCCAGGTTGAGCGACATGAAGCCGCCGCCCTCCGTCACCGGACGGTTGAAGAACGTGAGGTGGTGCGTGATGTATTCGGAGGGGGTGAGCTCTTCTGCGGCCATCGTTCTATCCGGTCACTGTTGCCCCTTCGCGGGGGGCGTCTTTTGCGTTCCGTCATCGCGGACGGCGATGGCGGCGGCGAATATCGCGACCGTGAGCCCGAAGCTACCGAGGAAGACCCCGTGGACGATGGATCGGTAATTCGCCATCGCCAGCCACAGCAGCAAGATGACGAGCAGGATCTTCACCGCCTCCGCCCTGAACATCGTGCGCAGCGCCTCCCCGGCCGACCGCGCCCTGCTTCGCGAAACGATCCCCCCGTACGCCGCGCCCGCCGCGAGGTTCACCGATCCCCCGAGGACGGCGGAGACCGCGCCGTCCAGGCCCCAGAGAACCGCGGCGAGGAGCGCGAGGACCGCCGTGGCGATGAGCTGCCACAGGAAAACCGTGCGGAAGGGCCTCATGGAGTCGGAACCGGACCGGGCCCGCGAAGCAAAACCGTTCGATTATAGCGAGGGGCGTTCCGGTGCGTCAAAAAAATCCTGCACCGCAGCATTCCACGTCAGGACCCCTTGAGGCGGCCCACTAGGCCCTCGAGCTCGTCCAGGCTTCCGTAGTCGATCACGACGCTGCCGCGGCCGGCCGCGCGGGGCTTGAGATGGACCACGGCGCCCAGGGCCTCGGAGAGCTCCTCCTGGAGCCGGCGGGTGTCCGGGTCCAGCGGCTCGGCGCCGTTTCCGTGGCGCGCGCGGGGTGCGGAAGTCGCCTGCTGCACGAGGCGCTCGGCCTCCCGCACCGAAAGCCCCAGCTCCGCGATCCGGTGCGCGAGCTCCACCTGCTTCGCCCTGGAGACCGCGAGGAGCGCGCGGGCATGCCCCATGTCGATCCGCCCGTCCTGCACGAACGCCTGGGCGGCGGGCGCGAGGTCGAGGAGCCGCAGGAGGTTCGTCACGCCGACACGGGAGCGGCCGACGGCGTGGGCGGCCTCCTCGTGCGTGAGGCGGAACTCGTCGATCAGGCGCTTCAACCCCGCGGCCTCCTCGATGGGGTTCAGGTCCTCGCGCTGGATGTTCTCGATCAGCCCGATGCCGAGCGCCACGTCGTCCGGCACCTCGCGCACGATCGCGGGAATGCGCTCGAGCCCGGCGATGCGCGCGGCGCGCCAGCGGCGCTCGCCGGCGAGGAGCTCGTAGCGCCCTTCCCCCACGGGCCGCACGACCACGGGCTGGATCACGCCGCGCGCGCGGATCGATTCGGCGAGGTCCGCAAGCGAGGCCTCGTCCATGCGCGTGCGCGGCTGGTACTTGCCGGGCCGCAGCGTCTCCACCGGAAGCTGCGCGAGTCGCTCTTCCCGGCTCGAAGACTCCGGCGCCGCGCCCAGCAGCGCGTCGAGCCCCCGGCCGAGTCCCTTGTGGCGCGCCATGGGTCAGGCCGCTTCCGCGACGGGGACGCCGTTTCGCGCGAGGAGCTCGCGCGCGAACTGCAGGTGCGCGAGGGCGCCCTTGGAGGCCGGGTCGTGCAGGAGGACGGGCTTCCCGAACGAGGGCGCCTCGGCGATGCGGATGTTCCTGGGGATCACCGTGTCGAAGACCTTGTCGCCGTAGTGGCGCTTGAGCTCCTCAGAGACCTGGACCGTGAGCATGCTCCGCGGGTCGTACATCGTGCGCACGAGCGCCTCGATCTCGATCCCGGGGTTCAGGTTCTGCTTCACCTTGCGCAGCGTCCCCACGAGGTCCGAGAGGCCCTCGAGCGCGTAGTACTCGCACTGCATCGGGATGATCACCGCGTCGGCCGCGGCGAAGCCGTTCACCGTGAGCATGTTCAACGCGGGCGGGCAGTCGATCACGACGAAATCGTAGTCGGCGGCGGCTGCGCGGACGGCATCGCGCAGGCGGAACTCGCGCCGCTCGATCGCGATGAGCTCGACCTCCGCCCCCGCGAGCTCGCGGTTCGACGGCACGATGTCGTAGCCGCCCTCGCAGCGGCGCACGGCCTGTGCGATCGGGTATTCGCCGAGGAGCACGCCGTAGACGGTCGCGTCGCACGCGCCCTTGTCGACGCCGCTCCCGGTAGTGGCGTTTCCCTGCGGGTCGAGGTCCACCAGGAGCACGCGCTTGCCGTAGTGCGCGAGGCTCGCCGCGAGGTTCACCGCGATCGAGGTCTTGCCCACGCCGCCCTTCTGGTTCGCGACGACGAAGATGCGCCCCATCACGCGGCCTCGAGGAAGACCAGGTGGCGCTTCGCCTCGAGGCTCGGCACGCTGATC
>Ga0207667_10001225_pt1 | contig 32182 bp, 32 predicted proteins | sample KBSCornC52_FD_184301 | JGI IMG/M metagenome (GOLD analysis project Ga0207667, IMG submission 184301) | Corn rhizosphere microbial communities from Kellogg Biological Station, Michigan, USA - KBS Corn C5-2 (SPAdes) (version 2) | ecosystem: Host-associated > Plants > Roots > Rhizosphere > Soil ...
CGCCACCCAACGCCAGGTCCAGATCGCCACCCGGCTGCGCGATGTTCGGGATCGAGGCGGTGAGCTGCAAGTGGTCGATGCTGCGCGCACCATCTTGCAGACCGCTGCCTTGCAGGTGTCCCGCGACGGCAAGTTTCGGCCAGCTGCCCTTGAGCGTGAATTCGCCCTGCAGCTTGCCGGACGCATTCGGCAGCCAGTCGCCCAGCGAGGCAATGTCCAGCGTGACATTGGCGTCGGTGCGCGCCCCATGCTTGCCGACCGCGCGGACGTGGCTGTTGCCGGTGACCAGCAGCAACGAACCTTGCAACAAATTGCCGGGCGTGATGGTGAGATCGGCCTTGCTGCCGGTGATGCTGCGCTGGCGCAAGGTGCCGGCAACCTTGTCGAGTTTCAGCGTGGCCACGGGACCTTGCGGCGTAAGCTTGCCGTCGCTCGCCAGCGTGAAATCCAGGGCGCCGTTCCAGCCGGCCAGGATGGCGCCGGGATCGAAACGTTTCGCGATGGCATCGAGCTTCCACGACACGGGCTTTTGCAGGCCGATGGTGCCGCTCATGTCGAGGCCGCCCTGCTTCTGCAGGATCTTCAGGGCGTGCAGATCGATTTGTTGCGGCGTGCCGGCAAGATCGACTTGCATGTTTGACATCCGGTCGGGTGGACCGAGTGCCAGCGCACCCTTCACCGCGAACTGTTCGGCCGTGCCGCTCAGCTTCACGTCGCCGTGCGTCGCCAGCGCCTGCCCGGCAAGATCGGCGGGCAGCACGACGTCTTTCCATGCGGCGTCGAGCGCAAACGACAATGGCTTCGCGTCGAGATGGACCACGCCGGTCGCCGTGGCGGTACCGGTGAACTGCGGTGAATGCAGACGCAGCGGATCGAGCGTGAGCGCCTTGCCGTCGTAGCGGAATTGCGCCGGGTCGATTTGCAGCGTGGTGCCGTTGACGGTGATGTTGCCGGCCAGCTTGCCGCCGCTGCCATCGCCCGAGCCGTGCACGTTCAGCGCGAGTGTCTTCAGCGAAGCGGGCAGGGCGGGCAACGCTTGCGCGTCGAATGTGGGCGCATTCAACGCGAGCGTCCACGCGTGCGATGCATCGAGCTTCACGGTCGCGTCGGCGCGAAGCAGCACTGGGGCCGAGAGCGCCGCATGCAATTGCGCGGTCCTGCCATCCGATTGTGACGCGAGCGTGCCGGCATAACGCGTGCCGTCGTACGTCCAGTCGAACTTTGCGTTGCCGTGGCCCGGATAGCCGCTTGCGATCGCGAGCGTGCCGTCCAGATTGGCGCTGCCATCGGGCGCGCGCAACGCGAGCTGCTTGATCAGCAGTTGTTGGCTGCTCCACTTGCCGGCAAGCGCGAGGCTGTCGGCGGCGAACATGCGCTTGCCGTCTTCGTTTACCGCGATGTGACTGAGCTGCGAATCGTCCAGCACGATCGCAAGCGGTGGCTTCAGCGAAAAGGCGGACGACTGGCTGGATGGCTTCGACGGCGCCAGGTCCAGCGTGATGCCGTCGAGGCGCGCACGTGCGACGTGCAACGTATGGCCCAGCAGCGCCCACGGTCGCAGGTCGACGCTGGCGTGTTCGACGCTTACCTTGGTGCCGTCGTCGGTGTGGTAGCGCAGGCCATCGATGGTGGTGGTGCCTGCAAGCGTGCCGCTCGCACTCGTGAACGCGAACTGGCCGTGCATCATCACGACACCGCGATCCAGCGCGAAGCGCAATCCCGAGGGTGTATACAGCACCCAGAACAGCAGAGCCGCCAGCACGATGATCAGCGCGACGATCGCGGCGCCAACGCCCACCAGCCATTTGCGTGCGCGCGTCACAGATCCGGTCCGATGATGATGTGCAGTTGCGCACCGTGGTAATACGGGTTATTGATCGGCACGCCGACATCCACGCGCACCATGCCGACCGGCGAGCGCCAGCGCAAGCCGATGCCGGCACCGGTGCGCGCGTGGAAATCGGTACCGTCGAACGCGTCACCGGAATCCACGAACGCGGCCATGCCCCAGTCGCGCGTGAAGTAGTGCTCGATGGTGCCGCTGGCGACCAGCAGGCGTTGGCCGCCGACCACCAGTCCGTGACTGTTGCGCGGTCCGATCGCCTGGTATGCATAGCCGCGGATCGAACGGTCGCCGCCTGCGAAGAAGCGCAGTTGCGGTGGCAGCTTGCTGAAGTCCGCGACGCTGGTGATGCCCGCGTTGCCGCGCAGGATCAGGCGATTGCTGCGGCCGATCGCGTGTATCCACGTGACGTCGGCCAGCGCCTGCGCAAAGCGCGTGTCGATGCCGGGCCCCGCGCGCGCGATCAGGTTGATCGAATAACCCTTGCGCACGAACAACGGGTTGTCCGCAACCTTCCTGGTCAAACCGATCTCGGGATAAACCAACGTGCTGCGGCCGCGCTCGATGCCGGGGATGTTCACGTCATTGCCGGAATTGCCGACGGTGTAAGTGCCGCTCAGCAGGTGCACGCCGACGGTGCGCACCCAGCCGTGCCAGTCGCGGGTTTCGTTGGCGGCAAGCGAGAACGTGCGCGACACGGATGTCTTGGTGTTCTCGTCGCGGTAGCCGATGCCGAGGTTGAAACTGGCGTGGTCGTGGCCCGGACGCGGAATGCCGTACACGACCTGCGCGGTTTTCAACCGTTGCGCGATCACCGCTTCGGTGTCCAGCGTGTGACCGCTGCGGTTGATCCAGCGCCGCCGGATGCCGGCGCGCACGCCGGGGCCGGTATCGGTGCCGACGAACACTCCGGCGGTGTACACGGTGCGCTTGGCTGGTGCGACTTCCACCTTCACCGGCACCACATGGTCCTTCGCCTTCGCGACCTCCGGCTCGACGTCCACGATCGAAAAATAATCGGCGTCGGTCAGCGCCTGCTGCAGCGTCAGCAGGTTCGATTGCGAATACCAGTCGCCGGCTTCCCATGGTACGTAGCGTTCCAGGAAGCCGGGTTTGAATTGCGAACCTTCGAAAGTCACCTCGCCGAGCTTGTAGCGTTCGCCCACGTCGTAGTGCAGGTGGATCGCCGCGCGGTTGTCGGCGCGCGTCACCGCGACCTTGTGCTCGGTGGCCTTGGCGTCGAGCCAGCCGGTTTCCAGCAACGCGCTCGCGATCGTGCCCTTGGAAGCTTCGTAGGTCGCGTCGTTCATCGGTTCGCCCACACGCGGATGGAAAGCGCGCACGGCGATTTTCACGGGCCGCAATTCCAGTGCGACGTCGGGCACCTGCACGTCCAGTGTGGCGACTTTCGTGGCGGGACCCGGTGTCACTTGCAGGTGTACCTGCCATTCGCTGCCCGCGTGTTGCAGGCCGCTGGTGGCATGTGCGTTGTAATAACCGTAGGGCTGCAGCGCGGTAGCGGCCTGCTTCGCCGCGTCGTTCGCCAGCACCCGCGCCTGGGTGTCACTGACGTCGTTGCGGGTCGCGTATTGACTGGCGGTCAGCTGCGCGCGCACGGCGGCGGCGAGTTCCTTGTCGACGCCGCTGACGATGACCTTCAATGTGTCGGCGTGCGCGGTGGACGCGGCGGCGAACGCCAGCAGCGCCAGTGCGGCGAAGGTGCACGCGCGTGGTCGCGTCTGAATGCCATCCCCCCGCCGCTTCGCGGCGACCCCCTTCGTGTCGAAGGGGGTGTGTGCATTCGCGCATCGGCGGACACACGTGCGCGCCATGAAAATCAGCCGGGGCGCTCGGGTCGGTGTGCGTATGCGTCGCGCGTGCACGTCGGTCGCTTACGTGGCGGCGGTGCGGGCCTCGATTGCCTCCCGCGCGCGAAGGGGTTCTGCGCGGGCCGGTGCGAGTGCGTCCTGCGTCGCCGCAACCGGACGATCCTTTGAATAGTGTGCCACCAGCGCACCGACGAGTGCGGACAGGTACGGGATCGCCTGCGCGCCCAGGATCACCATCCACAATTGGCCTTCGATGTAGCGCGAACCGAAGTTGAGGCCCATGCCGACGATGGCGAGGATCAGCGCGATGGACATCAGCAATTCCTCGCGCACGGGTCCGAGCGCGCCCGCCGCGCCGCCCGAGAGGCGGCGGCTTTTCGCGGTGCGCACGAATTCGGTCTTCTTCTTGATCAGGCCCATCCAGATGCCGCGCGCGATCGCGTGCGACAGACCCATGCTGGCGATCGAGGCCATCAACGCATCACGCCATCCGCATGGGACGCGCGCGCGGTACAGCACGATGCCGAACACGGCCTTGGCGAAGAAGAAGCCCATCACCGGAATCAGGAACAGCCGCATCGGCAGGCTGAAGATCGTCGGCGCCAGCAGCATGCCCGCGGTCCAGGCCAGTGCCATCAGCGTGAACACCATGTGCAGCGCGTCGGCGAACCACGAGAACCAGCCGGTGAGGAAGTGGAAGCGCTGGCCGGCGGTGAGTGGACCCTTGTGCACCATCCAGTCCCAGCGCCCCTTCAAAATCTGCATCGCGCCGAAGGCCCAGCGGTAGCGCTGGCTCTTGTAAGCGCGGAAGTCGGCCGGCGTCAGGCCCTTGCCCATCAGTTCGTCCACGTACACGGTTTCGTAGCCCGCGTGCATCAGGCGCAGGCCGAGCTCGGCGTCCTCGCAGATCGTCCATTCCGACCAGCCGCCGGTGCCTTCCAGCGCCACGCGCCGCACCATCGTCATCGTTCCGTGCTGGATGATCGCGTTGCGCTCGTTGCGGTGGTGCATGCCGATGCGGAAGAAGCCGTCGAATTCCCAGTTGGTCATGCGCCGGAATGCGTTGATGTCGTAATCGCGATGCGCCTGCGGGCACTGCACCACCGCCACGTTGCGGTCGTGGAAGTAGCCAGTCAGCGCAGACAGCCAATCCTTGCGCACGACGTAGTCGGAGTCGATCACCGCGATGATGTCGGCGCGCGGATCGGTCTGCTTCAGCCCGTAGTTGAGCGCGCCGGCCTTGAAGCCCGGCCATGGATCGAGGTGGAAGAAGCGGAAGCGTTCGCCGAGTTCTTCGCAGCGCTGCTCGAGCGGCTTCCACACTTCCTCGCGCTTGGTGTTGTTGTCGATCACCAGCACTTCGAAGTTGCGGTAATCGAGTTCCGCCAGCGAATCCAGCGTCGCGATCACCATGTCCGGCGGTTCGTTGTAGCAGGCCAGGTGGATCGACACGAACGGCTGTTGTTCCGGCGGATCGGGGTTCAGCAGGCCGAAATGCCGGATCCATTTCCGTCGCCACAATACCTCGACGAATTCGAAACCGTTGATCAGCAGGATTGCGAGGATCGCCAGCTGCGCGGGGAACAGCACGATCAGCATGGCCCAGTCCACCACGTCGAGGTAGAACTGGAACGGCACCGTTGCCGACCACACGAGCAATCCGGCCGCAAGCTGGATCAGGCACAGGTACACGAAGCGCCCGGTCAGCTTGAAGCGCGCGAACCGCCACGCGAACCAGATCATCGGGATCAGCGCGAGCAAACCGGAGGCCAACGCCTTCCACGGCCAGGTCGCATCTTCCAGCACCGGCCCGGTCAACGGGAACTTGAGTTGCCGGTCGGCGTTGAACACGCCCCAGTACGCACCGGTGCGGCCTTCTCCCAGGCCTTCCTTCCACGGCTGGTCGATCGCTTCCATGATGTAGTAGTCGATGTGCTGCTCGCGCGCGACCTGGAACCATTCCTTCAGGAAGATCGCCTGGTTCGCATTGGACGGCTTGGCGAATTCGAAGCGATCACCATTGGAAGGCCAGCCCACCTCGCCGATCACGATGTGCTTGTCGGGAAACAACTGCTGCAGGCGCTGGTAGCGCATCAGCACGTCGCCGACGGCATCCTTGCGGGGTACGCCTTCCCAGTACGGCAGCAGGTGCACGGTGATGAAGTCGACGTGCTGCGCGAGTTCCGGATATTTCTCCCACACGTGCCACGGCTCTGCGGTGGAAACCGGCTGGTGCACCGCCGCGCGCACGCGATCGATGTACGCCATCAGCTTTTCCGGCTTCATGTCGGTGCGCAGCAGCACCTCGTTGCCGACCTCGACGCGCTTGATGTCGGGCCAGCGCCGCGCCTGCGCGATCAGCGCATCGATTTCCTTTTCGTTGTTGCCGTCGCGCCTGTCCAGCCACGCGCCCGCCATCAGGTCCAGGTGGTCCTTCATCGCGAGGCGCGGGATTTCCGGGTACTGCAACACCGAGTAAACGCGGACGCGGTTGGTGTGCTTCGCCATCAAAGCGAGGTCGGAACGCACCTCCGCATCGGTCGGGAAGGTCCCCGCCAGCGGGCTCTGGTAGCGCTGGAACGGGCTGTACGCGAAACCGGAAACTTGCCCGTTCCACGAGACCACGTGCGTCGGGCGGTCGGCCGCGGCCCATAGCGCGAAGTTCAGCGCCGCCACCAACAGGGCCAGCAGCAACGCCGCAAGGAAAGCGGTCGCGCGGCGCGGGGGCGCCTCGATGGCGAGCGGTGGACTCAAGGGATTTCCCGACCGGAGTGCTGCGGTTCAAAACGCGCAAGATTAAGGGTGTACGCCTGAAGATTTTGCAAATTTGCAAATTTATGCGATCGTCCATGATCGCTGCCTCGCCGACGCCATAGTGTGCTCTGAGGGCTTCAAGTCATGGCGCATTACCTCGGCCATCCATGGCCTTGCTTCTCACAACAGCCGCTTCGTATGGGAGCGGGTAGAATGGCCTGATGTCCGACTTTGCGCTGCACGAGGGGGCAGCCCCGCTGCTCGTCAGCCTGCCGCACGACGGCACCGCGTTGCCGACAGCCATCGCGGCTCGCGCCAGCGCCGCCGGAAGACGGGTGCCTGACACGGATTGGCACGTGGGCAAGCTGTATGCCTTCGCGCGCGAGCTGGGCGCATCGGTGATCACGCCGCACTGGTCCCGCTACGTCGCCGACCTCAACCGCGATCCCGAGGGGCACAGGCTGTACCCGGGGCGCGCCGAAACCGCGCTGGTACCGGTCACCACGTTCGCGGGCGAAGCCATCTATGCATCGGGTGACGAGCCCGATGAAAAGGAGATCGCGCTGCGCAAGGCGATGTACTGGCAGCCTTACCACGATGCGCTTGCCGGCGAGCTGGCGCGCATGCGCAGGCAACATCCGCGCGTGGTGCTGTGGGACGGGCATTCCATCAAGAGCCGGGTGCCGATGTTCTTCGACGGCCAGTTGCCGGATTTCAATCTCGGCACCGTGAGCGGCGCAAGTTGTTCCCATGCGTTGCGTGGGTTGCTGACCGACGTCCTGCGCGAACGCGGCGATGGCGCGGCCGGCCGCTACAGCCACGTCGTCGATGGCCGCTTCAAGGGCGGCTACATCACGCGCCATTACGGCCGTCCTGAAACCGGAGTCGAAGCGGTGCAACTGGAACTGGCCCAGTACACCTACATGGACGAGGACAGTTTCGAGTACCTGCCCGAGCGCGCGGCACCCGTGCAAGCAATCATCCGCGCGTTGCTGGAAACCTGCCTGCATCACGTGGGCGCGTGACGCGGGCGCGGGTCGCGCCCAGCATCAGCGACAGGACCAGCGACAGGCCGCCCAGGATCACGAACACGCTCCAGAACGGTTCGCGCATCGCCGCGAGCGCGAGCACGCCCGTTGTCAGGTAGAACACGCCGGTCAGTCCGGACGCGAACAACGCCCGATCGTTGCCGCGTGCGGCCTGCCACGCGCTCCAGATCACCAGTACGCCGAACACCAGCATGCAGCCGCCGCAGAAATACCACACGAGATAGATCAGCTTGTCCGTGTGTGCATCGATCGGCAGGGATGCGAGTCCGGTATCGAGGCTGCGGCGGCCCATGAAGCTGTGGCCGAACGCGCCGAGGCCGATCAGCAGTCCGGTCACGGCAAGCAGCGCCAAACAGAACTTGCGGAACATGGATGCTCTCCTCCTGCGGGTTTCGATCGAACGCATTCGTTTCGCGTGCGGCGGCGCTCAGGCAACCTTGGCTGCGTTGGCGTACGCGGCCAGCAGCTTGGGCCAGCCGGTCTCCACGCCGTCGTGGATCGCCCGGCCAGCTTCGCCATGGCGCTCGAAATGCCGGTGCTCGAATTCCACGCGCGTGCGGGTGGGCGTCTCTTCCACGAATCTCACCTCGTACTCGCTGGCATGCGTGAGGTCGGGGTCGAATTGCCAGTCGCCGCCGATCCCCCACGACACCACCAGTCGCGAGGGTGGCTCCCATACCAGCACCCGGCCCCAGTCGCATTCCGCGCCGTGGATGCCGCGCTCGAACACGCGTCCGCCGGCGCGCGGTTCCATCACGGCCTCTTTCATGGGTTCCTTGCCGATCGAGTGGTCGCGGAACCACCAGGTGTCGAGGCCGCGGGTGAACACCTCGAAGGCATGCGCGCGCGGCGCCTCGACGATCACGGTGTGGCGGACGGGCGGAATGGGGGCGTTCGCGCTCATCGGGATTTTTCCTTCAGTGATTTTCCGCGGCATGCTTGAAGGCTTGCAGGGATTCCTGCCAGAACCGGTCGAAGTAGTCGCGCAACCCGGCGACGCCATCCGCGTCGATTCGGTAAATCTGGCGATTGGCCGCGCGCTGGCTGGTCACCAGTCCGACGTCCTTGAGGATCTTGAGGTGCTGGGAAACGGCCGAACGCGTGACAGGCAACCCGCGGGCGATCTCGCCGACCGGCAGCGGGCCGCGTTCGAGGCGCTCGAAGATCGCCATGCGGGTGGGATCACCCAAGGCCTGCACGCGGATTTTTAGGTTAGTTTTCACTAACCGTTAGTTTACACTAACGTATGAGCCCGTCAAGCTGCCCGTGGCGACAGGTGTACCGATGCTGGAATCGGGTTAGCCTGTCGCCGGGTGGGCTTTCCGGAGTCGGGGCGATGAACCAGCCAGCACCGCATGATTCTTCAAGGGGTTCCGCCGCGTCCGCACAGATGGCGGAGGCACCCGTCGACGTGGTGCCGTGGGGCTACCGGCCCGGCATCATCACCGCGATCACCGTGTTCCTGGCATTCTCGCTGGCCTTCCTGCGCTACTGGGGGTTCGAGGCGCCCGGTGCGTGGCGTTGGCATTCGGTGTTCCCCGTCTGCCTGATGGCCGCGTCCGTCCTGTTGCAGTTGGTCGCGCTGTTTCGTGCGTTGCGACTGGAAGACGTGCAGCCCGCGGTGTACCGCGCCACCGTCCGGTGGTTCGTCGCGGCCGTTTCGGTGATGGTGGCGGGCGTGCTGCTGGCGGCGTTCGAAATCGTCCTGGTCTGATGCCGGATTATCAGCGATCGACCCGGGCGACGCACTTCAGCTCGATCGCGATCGGCGTCGGCAGGGCGGTGATTCCGAGCGTGGTGCGGCAGGGTGCCGCGGCCGGATCCGGGAAGTATTCGGCCCAGACGGCGTTGTAAGCCTTGAAGTCACCGGCCATGTCGGTGAGGAACACGGTCACGTCGACAAGATCCTCCCAGCGCGCGCCGGAGGCGTCCAGTACCGCGCGCACGTTCGCGAATACCTGGCGGGTTTGGGCGGCGATGTCGTGACCGATCAGGGTGCCGCCCGCGTCGAGTACATTGCCGGGGATGGTGTTGCTGCCGGATGTGCGTGGACCGATGCCCGAGAGGAAAAGCAGATCGCCGACGCGGCGCGCGTGCGGATAGGCGCCGACAGGCGCGGGGGCGGCGTCGGTGGAGGTGCTGCCGTTCACGGGGTGTGGCATGGCGGTTGCGAAAAGGCCGTGATCGCGCAGCCCGTGCTGGTCCCGGGCGGCGGCGAAAGTCCTGCGGTGGATTGGGCTGGCTTGACCGTGATCATCTGGCTGCCGATGCGTTGGCCGCGTTCGCCGGTGATGGTGAGCTTGTAGCGATGATCGGGACGCAGGTAAAGCTGGCCGATCGGGATGCTGTAGTCGCCCTGGGTGATCTTGATGTCGTCGATGGTCGTCAGCGATACGGGATCGAGCACCATGCGGTCGGCCGGAATCGCATCGTCGCCCTCGTCGGCGTAGCGCGCGGCGACCATGCACGGCCAGTTCCGCTGGCAGAAGTTGCCGCTGATGGTGATGGGCACGCGCGCGCCCCACAGTTCCAGCCAGGTGGGGCGGTTGTAAACGAAATGTTCTTCCGGAAAGATCACGCCGACATCGTAGCCCGGGCGCAGTGACCACGGCTTGGCATCCTTGTTGATGAATACCATCGGCTGCGTGGGGTGCAAAGCCTGCACGATCGGGTCGTAATCGGGATGATTCATCGAGCGGTCGATGTGCGGGATCAGGATGGTCTGCTCGACCGACAGCGGGGTGATGCCGCTGTCCTTCATGAAATGCTCAGCCATGGATTGCGCGCCGAGGAATTGGCCGGTCTTCTGGATGTGTGCGTAACCGGCGTTGACCACGATCCTGGCGTTCGGATCGGCCTTCAGGATTTTCCACAGGTTTTCCGCCTGCTGCGCTTCGCGCGCGTTGCCGGTGTGGTCGGGATCGGCTTCGTAGGCGACCACCTTGTAACCCAGCTTCAACGCGGTGCGCACCATCTCCGCATAGACCGGTTCGCGGGTGTAGAAGCCGCTTGCGGCGATAGGGTAGCCGCGCTTGTTCAGCGCATCGATGTCGGTGCGGTACAGCGTTTCCACCGCGAACACGTTGAAGCCTTCCTCGCGCAGCGGCTTCAAGAGCCGCACGGTGAGGGTGCGCGTCAAGGCAATGTTGTGGGCCTCGTTGAGGAACACCACGCGATGGTTTTTCGCCAACTGCGGGATGTAGTCCAGCGCAGGCACCGCGTGCCAGCCGGGCTGCTGCAGCGGCGAGGTTGCGTCGTCGGCAAGCGGTTTCTGCTGGATGGAAAAACCCAGTTCGGCATCCTTGTAGTCGCCGATGAAGCTCTGGTACCAGGACAGGTACTGGCCGAAGATCGCGCGGAACGCCGGCCGGCCGTCGGACGCGTATGCGCGGCGCAGCACCTGGTATTGCGCCAGCAGGTCCTTCTGGTCGTGCGCGCGCTTCATGATCGCGTCCGACTGGTTCATCGCCTCGATCTGCTGCTCGCGCCACACCGACGGGATCTGCGCGGACGCCACGGGCGCGAGCGCGGCCAGCAGCAACATGACGAGGCAGATCGTGCGCAGGCGTTTCATGGGTTCATGCGACCGGTCGCGTGGATGTCGGCAACGCTACGTGGACAACAACATCGATGCTTCGATTCGCGTCAAAACGTTCATGCGGGCGTGGCGGTCAGTCCCGACAGCGCATTCGCGTACGCCGATTCGAGCGCTTCGAACTGTCCGACCTTCATGCCGAGGTCGTGGATGCAGCCGTCGGACAGACCATAGCACCACCCGTGCACCGTCAGTGCCTGCCCGCGGTCCCACGCGTCGCGCACGATGGTGGTGTGGCAGGCGTTTGCGACCTGTTCGATCACGTTGAGTTCGCACAGGCGGTCGTGGCGGCGGCCTTCTGGCAGCGCATCGATCTCGGCTTGATGGCGTTCCAGCGTATCGCCGATGTAGCGGAGCCAGTTGTCGATCAGGCCCAGCCGGTCACCCTTCAGCGCGGCGGCCACGCCGCCGCAGCCGTAGTGGCCGGTGATCATGATGTGCTCGACCTTCAGCACGTCCACCGCGAACTGCATCACCGACAGACAGTTCATGTCCGAGTGCAGCACCAGGTTGGAAATGTTCCGGTGCACGAACACCTCGCCGGGATCGATGCCGAGGATCTGGTTGGCCGGCACGCGCGAATCCGAGCAGCCGATCCACAGGTATTGCGGGGCCTGCTGCTTCGACAGGCGTTCGAAGAAACCGGGGTCCTCGGCGCGGATCGCTTCCGACCAGCGACGATTGCTTTCGAGCAGATTTTTTGGCGAAGTCATAATGGAGGCCGGTAAGTCGGCGGCTACGCCGCCTGTAAAGGGTGAATGGTAAAGGGAAGGCTCGGATTCGCGGTATTTTCCCTTGACTCTTTGCAGCGCCGAAGGCGCGACTTCCAGCGAGCTGGCGAGCGACTTACCGCGCCACGCAGACGTTCTTCGGTTCCGTGAAGAACCGCAGCGCGTCCACGCCGCCCTCGCGGCCCATCCCGGAATGCTTGACGCCGCCGAACGGCGTGCGCAGGTCCCGCAGCATCCAGCAATTGATCCAGACGATCCCGAAGTCGATGCGCGCCGCCACGCGGTGCGCGCGCGAAAGATCGCGCGTCCACAGCGAAGCGGCAAGGCCGTAGTCGGTGCCGTTGGCAATGGCGATCGCTTCATCTTCGTCGTCGAACGGAATCAGCGTCACCACCGGCCCGAAGATTTCCTCTCGATTGGTGGCGCACTCCTGCGGCAGCCCTTCGATCACGGTTGGTGACACGAACCAGCCATTCGCGCAGCGGCCTGGCACCTTCACCACTTCGCCGCCTGCAAGTACTTTCCCGCCTTCCTGTTTCGCGCGTGCGATGCAACCCATCACTTTCTCGAAATGTGGCCTCGACACCAGCGCGCCTAGGTCGCTCGAATCGTCGTTCGGATCGCCGACCCTGAGCGCCTTCACCTTTTCCAGATAGCGCCGCTTGAACGTATCGTGGATCGAACGCTCGATGAGCAGGCGCGATCCGCACAGGCAGATTTCGCCCTGGTTGGAAAACCCCGAGCGCACGATGGTGTCGAGATTGGCGTCGGAAAGGTTCGCGTCGGCGAACACGATGGCGGGATTCTTGCCACCCATTTCCAGCGACACCTTCTTGAACGATTTCGCGCATTCCGCAGCGATGGCCGCGCCGGTACGCGTGGAGCCGGTGAACGACACGGCCTTGATTCCAGGATGTTCGACGATGGCCTGGCCGACGCGTGGTCCGGTGCCCTGCACGATGTTCAGCACGCCGCGCGGCAACCCGCATTCGATCGCGAGTTCGGACAACCGGAACGCGGTGAACGGCGTGATTTCGGAAGGCTTCGCCACGACAGTGTTGCCGGCGGCGAGCGCCGGCGCGATCTTCCAGGTGAACAGATAAAGCGGCAGGTTCCACGGCGAGATGCAGCCGACCACACCGAGCGGCTGGCGCAGCGTGATGTTGATCGCGTGCGCGTCGATGTGCGATTCGCCCGACCATTGCGTGATCGCTTCGGCGAAAAAGCGCAGGTTGGCCACCGCGCGCGGAATATCCACGCTCGCCGCCAGCTTCACCGGCTTGCCGCTGTCGCGCGACTCGTCGTGCGCAAGTGCATCGAGGCGTGCTTCGACGGCATCCGCAAGGCGATGCAGATGCTTCGCGCGTTCGCCCACCGCCAAGGCTGACCACGCCGGCGCCGCGCGTTCGGCAGCGGCGACCGCGGCTTCCACTTCGCGCGCATCGGAATCGGGACAGCGTGCGTGGACCTTGCCGGTCGCAGGTTCGTACACATCCAGATACGTGCCACTCGCAGGCTCGACAAGCTTCCCGTCGATCAGGTTGGCGAGGGCGATGGTTTCCATCGCGCAAGCTTAGCGCATGCGCGTCGCAGTCCCGCTTCGCTGGCGAGGGGGCGCTTGTCTTCCCCCCTTCCTGCGGAAGGGGGAATGAGGGGGATGTGTTTCTTGCCACAATGTGCGACGGTGTTCCATGCACGTTGTGGAATGACATCCCCGCGCCGCTGCGCGGCGACCCCCTTCGTGTCGAAGGGGGTGAACGCATCATGGCGTTGACGTTACCGAAGCCGGTGCCTGCGGATCGGGATTGTATTTTTTCTCCAGCGCCTTGAAGCGCGGGTCGCCGCGCAGCGGGACGTAGGTGGGATTGACGGCGAAGTCGTTGCAGGAGAACGGGACCGGCATGCACGAGCGGTCCAGCAGGTCCAGCGCCACGTCCTTCTTGTCCAGCACGAGATAGACGATGAAAAGATCGTAGAGGGAATCGGGGTCGAGGTCGGAGCGTTGGCGCAGCGCATCCGCCGCGGCCAGCGCCTGCGGGCGCAGCTTCGGGTCCAGCACGGATTGGTAGGCCAGCTTGCCGGCGGCGACCAATTGCTTGCCCAGCCCGGTGTCGGGATGCACGAGATCGAACGCCTCGATGGCATCCCGATCGCGATGCAGCAGCGCGTAATTCTGCGCGAGCCCGAACGCGGTGCTGGCGCTGTGCGGCGCCAGTTTCGCCAGCCTAAGCATAGGCGCGAGTGCGTTCTGGTATTCGCCGAGGTTTATGTAGAAGACCGCGAGGTTGTTCTGCGCGGTGGCGTTGTCGGGGTCGAGCCGCGCCGCTTCCAGCGTTTCCGCCAGCGCTTGTTTGGGTGGCAGCTGCGACGCGTAATCCAGATGCGCGATGGCGTTGCTGGGGTCGAGCGCGATCACGCGCTGAAAGCCTTTGCTGGCTTCGGCGTTCCTGCCTTCGGACTTGTCGGCACTGGCGAGCGCCAGCATCGCATCCACGTTGCCCGGTTCCAGCTGCAGCGCCTTGCGGGCCTCTGCACGCACCTTGGGCAGCGCGTCCTTCAGCGACAGGGTCGAGAATTGAATCAGGTCGTTCAATGTACGCGCCAGCAGCGCGCGCGCGTCGGCGTAATCGGGTGCGATTGCGATCGCTTGCTCCAGCAGGGCGCGAGCCTGCTCATATGGTGCCGCGGTGCGAGCGGTCTGCATCACTGCACGCGCCTTCAGCACCAGGTCGTGCGCTTCGGGGGTTACCGCTTGCGCCGCGTGCGCGGCCGCGAACTTCACCTTCAGCGCATCCGCGATCGACGCCGTAATCTTGTCCTGTACTTGAAAGATGTTGGAAAGCGAATCGTCGTAGTGACGCGACCACGCCTGGTAGCCGGTTCGGGCATTGACCAGTTCCACGATCACGCGGATTTCATCGCCCTGGCGCAGGATCTTGCCGGTCAACGCGTTGGCGACATCCAGCGTTTTGGCGATGTCAGTGGCCGATTGTTTGCTGTCGCGATACTTGGAAGCCGTATCCCACGCGATCACCTTGAGGCCGGTGTTCTGGCCCAGCGCGTTGGTCAGTTCCTCGGTGATGCCGTCGCTGAAATACTGCTGTTTCGGATCGCCACCGAGGTTGGCGAACGGCAGTACCACGATGGTGTCGGCCGGCGGATTGAAGGTGGCGGGTGTGGTTGCACTGAGCCCGGATTGATTCGCGACATCCCTGTCGCTCACCCTGCGGGCCGGCTCCGCCGTTCGCGTTTGCAGTCCCTGCAAACGCAGTCGCTGCGCTCCATCCGGGCTACCTGTTGAGGCGAGGGTTCGGCTCGTGCTTCCGGCATGCCGCACTACCATCAATCGCCAACCGAGCAACGCGACCGCCAGCACCAGCACCGCGATGATCACGGCGTTGAGCTTGCGGCCAATCTGGCGGCTGGCGTAGTCCGGGCGCGCGGCGGGCGAATCGGCTGGCTCGGTGCGGCGGACGCCTTCGGGCGTGATCTCGTACACCCACGCCAGCACCACCGCGACCGGGAACCCGATCGCCAGCACCACGACGATCAGCCGCACGCTCCAGTTCGGAATGTTGAAGAAGGGAAAGACCTGGGTGGCGATCTGCACCAGTAGCCATGCGGCGACGGCGTAGCCCACCGCGATACGCCACACGTGGCGGCGCTTCAGTTCCTCGAAGAAACCGGGTTTGTCTGGCGCCACGTCGTGAAAGGATTCCCCGCCGGCGACGGGCCGGCCTCTGAATTCCCACAGTTTCGGGTTTTATGCCGCGCGGCGCAAGTTGGCAGCTACAGGATCTTCCATCCTGTCATTCCGATAAGGTCGGTGATGCGGAATGACGAATGTCCGCGTGGGCCTTGCTACAGCGAACGCGTGCGCCCGCCGTCCACCGGCACGTTGATGCCGGTGATGTAGCCCGCCGCGGGCGAGCACAGGAACGCGACGACGGCGGCGATTTCTGAGGGATCGGCGAAACGCCGCATCGGGATTTCGGATTCCATTTCGCGCTGCATGTCGGCCACTTCGATGCCCGATTTCTGTGCGCGTGTGTGCACGATCTGCTCGATGCGCGGCGTTTTCGTCGAACCCGGCAGCACGTTGTTGACGGTGATGCCGAACGGCGCGAGTTCGGTCGCGAGTGTCTTGGACCAACTCGCCACCGCCCAGCGCGTGGTGTTGGAAACACCGAGGCCGGCGATGGGTTCCTTCACCGAGGTCGAGATGATGTTGACGATGCGCCCGAATTGCGCGGCCTGCATGCAGGGGATCACGATTTCCGCGACGACGTGGTTGGCGATGAGATGTTTGCGGTATGCATCGAGGAATGCATCGACCTTCGCGCCGTGCGCGGGGCCGGGCGGCGGACCGCCGGAATTGTTGACCAGGATGTGCACGGGGTTCGCGCCCACCAATTTCTCCGCGACTGCGCGCAAGCCTTCAGTGTCGCCGGAATCAGCGACCATGAAGTCGTGTTTTTGCGAGTCGTGGGTGCGCGGCAGTTCGCCGGCGAGTTGCTTCAGCACGTCCGCGCGGCGGGCGAGGGCGGTGACGTTCGCGCCGAGTTGCGCGAGTTCCACTGCGCACGCGCGGCCGATGCCCTGCGAGGCGCCGCACACCAACGCGTGGCGGCCGGTCAGATCGAGATCCATATCGTTCTCCGCGCAGGGACTCAAGAAGGCCAGTGAACTTTTTTCGTCATTCCGGCGCAAGCCGGAACCCAGCGACTTTGCGAAGGGCTTCGGCGAAGGCGCTGGGTCCCGGATACCGCTGTGCGATTCCGGGATGACGGGCAAAAACAAAGATACTCTAGCGATTCTGCAACGCGTGCCTGATCTCCGGCAACAACCCGGCGCCCGCCTGGGGCTTCCCGCACAATCCATTGTCCACCGCACTGGCGTACGCGGGCGTCATCTTGCCCAGGTACAGCGTGCCTTCGGGCCCGTGCGCCACGTTGAAGCTGCCACTGGTCACGGGGGCAGCGGGTTTGATGCTGGCGAGCGCGGAGGCCGAGGGCATGTTCACGTCGCTGAAGCTGGTCGGCGATTGCGCCCAATATGTCGTCGCGGCGAGTTGCTTCCGCGAAGTGGTCACGACCAGGTATTGCGCATCGGGATCGTCGACTTTCACCGCGCCAAAGCCGCCCGACATGCTCGGCCGCCAATTGATGTACACGCATAGCGGCACGTCGGTGCTGGAGATCGGTTTGTAATTGGCGTTCAGCAGGGTGACCGTGGGCGCCAGCAGGAAGCTGTTGCCGAGGCGGCGCGCGCTCGGCTGTGCCTGGAACACGACCCGGTAAGGTTTTTTGTACTTGGGCAGCACGAAAGTCAGGAAATGCGTGCGGTCGTCATCGATGTCGGCAACGGGGCTGAACTTGTCCAGCTGGAACGCGCGCGGTTCCACGGGCAGCGCGTCGTGGTACGGCAGGTCGGCCCATGCGTGGCAGCAGGGTGTTGCGTCCTTGAGAGCCTGCATGGCTGCTTTGCGCGAAGGGGGTGGCGTGCTGTCGAGGCTTCCCAGCAACGGCAACTTGGCCGCGTGGTTGCATGCAGTCAGCGACAGGGCGATGAACGCGAAAACGGCGAGGCGGAGAAATCGGATCACGGCGGGTGTTTTGCTGTGAGGGACGAAAGCGCCGCAGGATGTCCGGACCGGCGGCACGCGTGATGATTCAGGCAGTGTACAGATTGCGGCGCTGAAGAAAACGGGTCGAAAGTCGTGCTTTCCGGGATTGGGGCGGCCGGTTTGGCCGCCAAGGGTTCGACCGGCTCGGCATCGTGGAGTTTCCGGTCGCCAATCAGAAGTCCGCGTGACCCGGCGTACGCGGATACGGAATCGCGTCGCGGATGTTGGCCAGTCCGCACACGTAAACCAGCAGGCGCTCGAAGCCCAACCCGAAGCCCGCGTGCGGCACCGTGCCGTAGCGGCGCAGGTCGCGGTACCACTGGTAATGCGCGGGATCGATGCCGAACTGCTGCATGCGGCGATCCAGGTAATCCAGCCGCTCCTCGCGTTGCGAACCGCCGATGATCTCGCCGATCCCCGGCGCCAGCACGTCCATCGCGGCGACGGTCTTCCCGTCGTCGTTGAGGCGCATGTAGAACGCCTTGATCTTCTCGGGGTAGTTCATCACCACCACCGGGCGGCCGATGTGGGTTTCGGCCAGCCAGCGCTCGTGCTCGGTTTGCAGGTCCACGCCCCATTCGACCGGGAATTCGAATTTCTGTCCGGATTTCTGCAAAGCGGCAATTGCATCGGTGTAATCGATACGCTCGAAGGGCGCGGCGATGAATTTTTCGAGGCGGGTTATGGCATCTTTCTGGACGCGTTCGGCGAAGAACGCCATGTCGTCGGCGCGTTCCTCCAGCACGGCCTTGAAGATGGCCTTGAGGAACGCTTCCGCGCAGTCGGCGTCGGCGGCGAGGTCGGCGAACGCGATTTCCGGTTCGCACATCCAGAATTCTGCGAGATGCCGCGGCGTGTTGGAGTTCTCGGCGCGGAAAGTGGGGCCGAAGGTGTAGACCTTCGAGAGCGCCAGGCAGTAAGCCTCGACGTTCAGCTGGCCGGACACGGTGAGGAACGCTTCGCGCGCGAAAAAATCCTTGTGGAAGTCGATCGCGCCCTTGTCGTCGCGGGGCAGGTTGGCGAGGTCCAGCGTCGAGACGCGGAACATGTCGCCCGCGCCTTCGGCGTCGCTGGTGGTGATGATTGGCGTGTTGACCCAATAAAACCCTTCCGAGGTCAGGTGCTGGTGCAGCGCCGTCATCATGGTGTGGCGTACCCGCGAGATCGCCCCGAACAGGTTGGTGCGCGGGCGCAGGTGTGCGACCTCGCGCAGGAATTCCGGCGAGTGCTGCTTGGGCTGGATCGGATAGGTCTCGGGGTCTTCGACGAAGCCGGTCACCTCGATCGTGTCGGCCTGCAATTCGAACGCCTGGCCCTTGCCCTGCGAAGGCACCAGCTTGCCGCGCACGACGATCCCGCAACCGGCCGAGAGCTTCTGCACGTCGCTCGTGTAGTTCGGCAGCGTCGCGGGCGCGACCACCTGCAGCGGCGCGAAGCACGAGCCGTCGCTCAGGTTCACGAACGACAGGCCCGCCTTGGAATCGCGGCGTGTGCGCACCCAGCCGCGCACTTCGACGGACGAGCCTTCCGGCGCGCCGCCGTCCAGTGCCTGTTTGACGCTCAAGGTTGCCATGGCTTGAAACCGTGCCCGCGATGGGCCATGTATGGACAAGACGAACGCGCGATAATAACGCAGCACGCACCGCAAACCAGGACCTGTTGGCGCCATGCCACGTGGCCGCGCCGCCGGCTGTTTGCTCGCAGGGCAAGGAAGAGTGAGGAAGATGTATGTCGATACATAGACGAGCGATGACGCAGCCATGCGGGCAAACAGCCCCGGCCCGAAGGGTTGCTCCGCAGCGGCCGCCATCCATCGGTGCGCACCTTGACCAGAGAACCACTCTGGCGCTGCGGCGCGCACCTCGTCTGGCAACCGCTGCGAAAGCAACGCGGCTCACTTGGCATGGCGCTAACAGGTCCTAAGACATGGCCATCGAACTCACCCCCGCTGCTTCCGCGCGCATGCGCGACTTTCTCGGCAAGAACCCCGCCGCGCCCGGCGTGCGTTTCGGGATCAAGCGCACCGGCTGCTCGGGCTTCGGCTACACGGTCGATCTGGCCAACGAAGTGACGATTGCCGACAAGGTGTTCGATCTCGACGGCGTCAAGGTGGTCGTGGACGCCAAGGCGCTGCCGTTCGTGGATGGCACCCGCATCGATTACGCGCGCGAAGGCATGAACGCCGCGTTCGTGTTCCACAATCCCAACGCCACCGGCGAATGCGGTTGCGGGGAAAGTTTCACCGTGGACAAGACGGGTTGATTCCGCACGGATTCGGACGGTGCTCGAAACGCCGTCGACCATCGCGACCGACCCGAAGGGTTGGGGCTACCTCGGCGCGGTTTCCAGCTATGTGTTTGTGTACGACCCCGTCGCCAAACGGGCGATGATCCTGCCGGTCAACGCTGTTGCCCGGATCCAGCCCGGGGCGGTGAAAGGCAAACCCGGCCTGCCTTTCCCGGTTGTGCACCTGCCCTGATCACGCTACCATTGTCGGTTCGCTGGATACGTTCCAGCGAAACCTCGCCTCACTGACGGATTTCCGTTCGGGAGGCTGCCCCGCCCCGGCGCGTTGCCGCGGCGACACCCATGAGGAAACACAATGCGTCATTATGAAGTCGTGTTCCTGGTCCATCCGGACCAGAGCGAGCAGGTGCCCGGCATGATCGAGCGCTACAAGGCGCTGGTCGAGGCCGAAGGCGGCAAGGTCCACCGTGTCGAGGACTGGGGTCGCCGCCCGCTCGCCTATCCGATCCAGCATCTGGCCAAGGCCCATTACGCGCTGCTCAACATCGAGTGCGGCCCCAAGGCGATCGACGAGCTGAAAGGTGGTTTCCGTTTCAACGATGCGGTGCTGCGCCACCTGATCATGCAATGGCATGGCGCGGAAACCGAGCCGTCCATGATCATGAAGACCAAGGACAAGGACGAGAAGCCGTCCCGTCGTCGTGACGATGACGACGACGATCGCAACGACCGCAACGACCGAGAGGAGGCCGCCTGATGCCACGCCCGATCAAAAAGAGAACCGGTGGGGACCCGAACGCGTCCAAGTTTTTCCGTCGCCGCAAATTCTGCCGCTTCACTGCCGAGGGCGTCGAGCACATCGACTACAAGGATCTCGCCACCCTGAAGCAGTACGTCACCGAAACCGGCAAGATCGTGCCGAGCCGCATCACCGGCACCAAGGCGCGTTACCAGCGGCAGCTCACCACCGCGGTGCAGCGCGCGCGGTTTCTGGCGTTGTTGCCGTACAGCGACAACCATTTCGTTTGATTTTCCTTCTCCCGCTTGCGGGAGAAGGTGCCCGAAGGGCGGATGAGGGTGATCCGCCTCGGGCCATTCATTCGGACAACCACAAGGTTGCGCCGGTTTTCCGGCGCTAACGAATCGGAGAACCCCATGGAAGTCATCCTGCTTGAAAAAGTGAAGAACCTCGGCGCGCTGGGCGACAAGGTCCGCGTGAAGCCTGGCTACGGCCGCAATTACCTGGTGCCGCACGGCAAGGCCGTTCCGGCCACCAAGAGCAACCTCGAAACCTTCGAGGCCAAGCGTGCCGAGTACCAGGCCAAGGCCGACAAGCTGCTCGCCGACGCGCAGGCGCGTGGCGCGAAGTTCGAGAACGCCGAAGCCACGATAACCGCCAACGCGAGTCCCGAGGGTAAGTTGTTCGGCTCGATCGGTCCGCGCGACATCGCCGAGGCATTCACCGCGCAGGGCATCGCGCTGGAGAAGAGCGAAGTGATCATGCCGGAAGGTGCGATCCACAACGTCGGCGACTACGACGTCGAAGTTTCGCTGCACGCCGACGTCAAGGTGCCGGCGAAGGTACACGTCGTCGCGGGTGCGTGACGGCTTCGCGCAATCAGGTAATACCAAGCGAACGGGCGCCATTCGGCGCCCGTTTCGTTTGCAGCACGCACCCACGTGAAGCCCGCGTAAACAAACATTCTTGCGGGCGCGCGCCGTAATCAGTACCATATTGGTACCTATTCGAAGCCCGTCAACTGCATGCTTCGCGTCAGCCGCCTTGCCGATTACGCCTCCGTGGTGATGGCTTGCCTTGCGCGCCACCCGGGTGAGGTGTTGCCCGCGGCGCAGGTGGGGGCGGAAACCCATCTTGAGGCACCGACGGTCAGCAAGTTGCTGAAGCGGCTTGCGCAGGCGGGGCTGGTGGAATCGTTCCGTGGCGCGGCCGGTGGTTACCGCTTGGCGCGTTCGGCCAAGGATATTTCGCTGGCGGAAATCGTCGAGGCGCTGGACGGCCCGATCGGCCTGACCGAATGCAGCCTCGGCCACGCGGGCTGCGAGCGCCAGTCGTTTTGTGCGGTGTCGCGCGATTGGCAGGGCATTGGTGCCGCGATCGACAGTGCGCTGCGTGGCGTGAGCCTGGCCGACATGTTGCATCGCCGACGCCCGGGCGTGCGCGGTGCGCGGGCATTGTGAGGGGCCAGGGCCTGTTGACGCCATGCCGAGCGGTCGCGCCGTCGGCCATTTGCCCGCAGGGCAAGGAAGAGTGAGGAAGATGTATGTCGATACATAGACGAACGATGACGCAGTCATGTGGGCAAATGGCCCCGGCCCGAAGGGTTGCTCCACAGCGGCCGCCATACTTCGGTGCGCACCTTGGTCATAGCACCACTATGACGCTGCGGCGCGCGCCTCGTCTGGCATCCGCTGCGGAAGCAACGCGATCCACTCGGCATGGCGTCAACAGGCCCTAAACATGGCAACCCAACCCGAAGTGCAGGCCGCGCTGTCGCGCCGTTATGATGCCGGCTTCATCACCGACATCGAATCCCACAGCCTGCCGCCCGGCCTCGACGAGGACACCATCCGCGCGCTCTCGGCGTTGAAGGAAGAGCCCGCGTGGATGACCGAATGGCGGCTCGCGGCGTATCGCCACTGGCTGACCATGAAGCAACCGAACTGGGCGCACGTGCGGCTCGCCCCGATCGACTTCCAGGCCATCAGTTATTACTCGGCGCCGAAAAACCGGCCGAAGTCGCTGGACGAGGTCGATCCGAAGCTGCTGGAAACCTACGACAAGCTGGGCGTGCCGCTGCACGAGCGCGCCAAGCTGGCGGGCGTGGCGGTGGATGCGGTGTTCGATTCGGTGTCGGTGGCCAACACCGCACGCGATCAGCTCGCCAAGGTCGGCGTGATCTTCTGCTCGATGAGTGAAGCGATCCGCGAACATGGCGAGCTGGTGCGCAAGTATCTCGGCACGGTGGTGCCGCAGGGCGACAACTATTTCGCCGCACTCAATTCCGCGGTGTTCTCCGATGGCTCGTTCGTGTTCATTCCCAGGGGCGTGCGCTGCCCGATGGAGTTGTCCACATACTTCCGCATCAATGCGGGACATACCGGTCAGTTCGAGCGCACCTTGATCATCGCGGAAGAAGATTCCGTGGTGTCGTATCTGGAAGGCTGCACCGCGCCGATGCGCGACGACAACCAGTTGCACGCGGCGGTCGTCGAACTGGTCGCGCTCGAGCGTGCCAGCATCAAGTATTCGACGGTACAGAACTGGTACCCGGGCGACGAGAATGGCAAGGGCGGCATCTACAACTTCGTGACCAAGCGCGGCGAATGCCGCGGCGACGACTCGCGCATCACCTGGACCCAGGTCGAAACCGGTTCGGCGATCACCTGGAAATATCCGAGCTGCGTGTTGCGCGGCGACCGTTCGGTGGGCGAATTCCACTCGGTGGCGCTCACGCACCATTACCAGCAGGCCGACACCGGCACCAAGATGATCCACATTGGGCGCGACACCAAGTCGAAAATCGTGTCCAAGGGCATCAGCGCGGGCAGGAGCCAGAACAGCTATCGCGGGCTGGTGAAAGTGGAGAAGGGCGCGGTGAACGCGCGCAACCACACCCGCTGCGATTCGATCCTGATCGGCAAGCAGTGCGGCTCGCACACCTTCCCTTACATGGAAATCAAGAACCCGACCGCGATTGTCGAGCACGAAGCCACCACCTCGAAGATCTCCGACGACCAGATGTTCTATTGCCGTTCGCGCGGCATCAGCGAGGAAGACGCCGTGTCGCTGATCGTGGACGGGTTCTGCAAACAGGTGTTCCGCGAACTGCCGATGGAATTCGCGGTGGAAGCCAAGAAGCTGCTCGAAGTTTCGCTTGAGGGCGCGATCGGGTGAGCCGGGGCTTTCGCGAGATGCCAGTGGCATCTCGCGCCGGCGAACGCCCGTACAGGGATGTACGGGCCGGCCCCCAGCACCAGGGACGGCTGCTCGCCCGATCCACATGAAGGAACCAAAATGCTGAAAATCGAAAACCTCCATGCTCGCATCGGAGCCAAGGAAATCCTGAAAGGCCTTTCGCTGGAGGTAAAACCCGGCGAGGTGCACGCCATCATGGGCCCGAACGGCGCGGGCAAGTCCACGCTGGGCAACGTGCTGGCGGGCCGTTCCGGCTACGAGGTTACCGCGGGCACGGTCACGTTCGACGGCAAGAATCTGCTCGAACTCGAACCCGAAGCGCGCGCCGCAGCGGGCGTGTTCCTGGCGTTCCAGTACCCCGTCGAAATCCCCGGCGTCAACAATACCTATTTTCTGCGTGCGGCACTGAATGCGCAGCGCAAGGCGTGTGGCGAGCAGGAACTCGATTCGATGCAGTTCCTGAAACTCGTGCGTGAGAAGATCAAGGAAATGGGCATGACGCCCGAACTCCTGAACCGCGCGGTCAACGAAGGTTTTTCCGGCGGCGAGAAGAAGCGCAACGAGGTGTTCCAGATGGCGGTGCTGGAACCGCGCCTCGCGATCCTCGACGAGACCGATTCCGGACTCGACATCGACGCGTTGAAGCAAGTCGCGGCGGGCGTGAATTCGCTGCGCTCGGCCGAACGCGCGTTTCTGGTGATCACGCACTACCAGCGCCTGCTGGATTACATCGTGCCGGATTTCGTGCACGTGCTCGCCGACGGCCGCATCGTCGAAAGCGGCAACGCGCAACTCGCGCGCGAACTCGAAGCACACGGCTATGCGTGGGTGCGCGAACGCACGCCTGCGGAGGCGGAGGCGGGCGCGTGACTCCGTCCGTGCCTTTCGCGCAGTCCATGCACGACGCCGCCCTGCAGCGGCGCTTGCCCGGCAGCGGTTCGGCGTGGCTGGATGCTGCGCGTGCCGAGGCTTTGCAGACCTTTGCAACGCGCGGCCTGCCGGATCAGCGCAACGAGCTTTGGAAATACACTTCGCTGCGCGCATTGGCGCAAAAGACTTACGTGGCAGATGACCCGCAAGCGTCCAGTCGCGCCGTCGATGCGGCGTTGCTGCCGGCGTCGGCGATGCAGGGGCCTTGCGCGGTGTTCGTCAACGGCGCTTTCCGCGCGGAGTTGTCGCAGCTCGATGCGCTCCCGGAAGGCGTGGTGGTGCAATCGCTTGCATCCGCCCTGCGCGAAGCGCCCGAGCCGCTGCGCTTCCTGCTGGACAAGCGCACGGACGATGACGACGACGGATTCACCCTGCTCAATCGTGCGCTGGCGGCGGACGGATTGATTTTGAAGGTTGTGGCCGGCGCGGAAGTTGGCGAACCGCTGCACATCGTGCACGTAGGGTTGGCGGCCGAAGCCGCCGCGGCGTTCCACCTGCGCAGCCTCGTCGAGGTGGGCGAGGGTGCGCGCCTGCGGATCGTCGAACACCATGTGGGCGAGCCGCAGAACGGACACTTGACCAACATCATGCGCGACATCAGCGTGCATGAAAACGCGCATCTCGACTGGACCATCATCCAGCAGGCCGGGGCGGACGCCACGCTGTTGCGCCGGAGCAGGGTGCGCCTGCATGACGATGCCGGCCTGGATCTGCATGCGCTGGAACTTGGCGGCAAGCTGGTGCGCCACGAGATCCGCACCGAGCTTGCTGGCGCGCGTTCGCGCTTCAACAGCCGTGGTGCGTTCGTGTTGCATGGGCGCCAGCACGCCGACATGGAAGTGCTGGTAACGCACCGTGGCCGCGATTCCGTCAGCAATGCCGTGTGGCGCGGTGTGGCCGACGACCGTGCGCGCGGCGTGGTGCACGGACGCATCCTGGTGCAGCCCGGTGCGGATGGCGCCGACGGCAGTTTCTACAACAAGAACCTGTTGCTGTCGCCCGACGCGGAAATCGACACGCGACCCGCGCTGGAAATCTACGCCGACGAGGTCAAGGCCAACCACGGCGCGACGGTCGGGCAACTCGACGAGAAGGTGCTGTTCTACCTGCGTTCGCGCGGCATCCCGCTGGAAACGGCGCGACGCATCCTGGTACGTGCGTTCTGTTCGGTTGCGCTGGACGGCATCGAGCCCGCGTCGTTGCGTGAACGCTGCGAGGCATTGTTGGCCGAACAGCTTCCGGAGGTGTCGGCGTGAATGCGACCGCGAAGAACATGAAGCCCTCCGCGCAAGCCGTCGATTGGGCCGCCATTCGTGGTGATTTCCCGATCCTCGGGCGCAAGGTGCACGGCAAGCCGCTGGTGTATCTCGACAGTGCCAATACCTCGCAGAAGCCGCGGCAGGTGATCGAGGCGGTCGACGACTTTTATCGCAACCACAATGCGAATGTTTCACGCGCGGTGCATCAATTGGGCGAAGAAGCGACCGCGCTGTACGAAGCTGCGCGCGACAAGCTCGCGGCGTTCCTCGGCGCCAACCATCGCGACGAGATCGTGCTGACTTCCGGTACGACGATGGCAACCAACCTGGTCGCGTACAGCTACCTGCTGCCGCGCCTGAAACGCGGCGACGCGGTACTGGTGACCGCGATGGAACACCACGCCGACATCGTGCCATGGCAACTGATCTGCGAGCTGACCGGTGCGCACCTCAAGGTTGCGCCGATCACCGAATCCGGCGAATTGATCATCGAGAAGTTCATCGAAGCGCTGACGCCGGAAGTGAAATTCGCCGGTGTGGTGCATGTTTCCAACGTGCTCGGCACCATCAACCCGGTGAAGGAGCTGGCGCGTGAATGCCGCAAGCGCGGCATCCAGCTGCTGGTGGATGGCTCGCAGGCCGCGCCGCACCTTCCGCTGGATGTGAAGTCGATCGGCTGTGATTTCTATTGCGTCACCGGCCACAAGATGTGCGGCCCGATGGGTACCGGTGCGCTATGGGCTCGGCGCGAAACGCTGGAAGCGATGCCGCCGTTCTTCGGCGGCGGCGAAATGATCAAGACGGTTTCGTTCGACGGCACCACGTTCGCCGATTCGCCGCACAAGTTCGAGGCCGGCACGCCCAATGCGGCGGGTTTCGCGGGGCTGGGGGCCGCGATCGATTACCTCTCCGGCATCGGCATGGCGAACATCGCCCTGCGCGAACGCGCGTTGCTGGAGTACGCGACCCCGAGGCTGCAGGCCGTGCCGGGATTGCGTATCTTCGGAACAGCGCCGCACAAGGCCGCGGTGATTTCGTTCCTGGTCGATGGCGTGCATGCGCACGACCTGGCGACACTGCTGGATCAGGAAGGCGTGGCGGTGCGCTCCGGGCACCATTGCGCGCATCCGCTGATGCAGTTCTACGGTGTCGCCGGAACCTGCCGTGCGTCGCTTGCGTTCTACAACACCGAGGCCGAGATCGATGCGTTCGTCGCGGCGATCGGCCGCGTGCGGAAGCTGCTCGCGTGAGCATGCCCGGTTTGCGCTTCCGCGCCGCCGTGCAGGCAGACGTCGATGCCATCGTCGCGCTTACCGAATCCGCTTATCGCGGCGACGCGAGCCGCGTGGGCTGGACCACCGAGGCCGACCTGCTGGATGGACAACGCACCGACGCGGCGGAAGTCACGGCCTTGGTCACGAACCCCGGCGTGCGGGTGCTGCTGGCGGAGCGCGACGGGCATCTGCTGGCTTCGTGCGTGGTCGAACGCCTTTCCGGCGAACATGCGGGCGACGGCTATTTCGGAATGTTCTCGGTGCGCCCGGACGCGCAGGGCAACGGGACCGGCCGCGCACTGCTCGGCGAAGCCGAGCGCATCGCGCGCGATGAACTGCGCTGCCGCGTGATGCGCATGAGCGTGATCGACGCGCGCGCGGAGCTGATCGCGTGGTACGAGCGGCGCGGTTATCGGCGCACCGGTGAACACAAGCCGTTTCCGTATGGCGATCTGCGCTTTGGCATTCCGAAGCGGGACGATTTGCGCTTCGAATGGCTCGTCAAGGAACTGGCGCGGGATGATGGAGCGGGACATGCCGGGTGAATGGGTGAAAGTCTGCGCGCAGGACGAACTGCTGCCGGGCGAGTTCAAGGTCGTATGGGACGACGACACCGCGATCGCCGTGTACAACCTTGAAGGCAACCTCTATGCCATCGAGGATGTGTGCACGCATGACGGCGGCGAACTGGCCGGTGGCGAGGTGTGCGGTTTCGAAATCGAGTGCCCGCGGCATGGTGCGCGTTTCGACGTACGCACGGGCGAAGTGAAGGAAGCACCGGCGACCGAGCCGGTGGCGAGTTTTCCGGTGCGCGTGGAAGACGGCGTGGTCTACACCCGCGACGACAGGTCATAGGCCGCCCGTCAGAGCAGCTTTTGTGGAAAGCCAGGTCACGGAGCTCTCGGCCATGGATGGCGGCTCTTGAGGCCGTTCTGGCGTCGGTGGACCAGCAATCGGTCCGGGTGACCTTCGCTGGTGAAGCAGCGATCAGGGATGATCGCAATCAACCTGTCATGACTGGTGGAAACCTGATTTCCACCCGCAGTCCGTGCGGATCCTTGTGGTTGCTGATCGAGAGTTCCGCGCCGTGGCGTTCGGCGATTTCGCGCACGATCGCGAGGCCGAGGCCGGTGCCTTCGTGGCCGTTGCCCATGGCGCGGAAGAACCGCTCGCCCAACCGGGGAATCAATTCCGGTGCGACGCCGGGCCCGTTGTCCTGCACGGCCATCGTGCAGCCGCCGTTTGCCGAGGGCTGCAGCTCGACCGTGATGACTGCGCCGCTGCGCGCGCCGTAGCGCGATGCGTTGTCGATCAGGTTGCCGAGCAGTTCGCGCAACAGCACGGCGTCGCCGATCACGGTGAGGCCATGCTCCGGTCCACGGTAGCCGAGGTCGATGCCCTTGGCGAGCGCGTCGGGCACCCGCGCGGCGACTTCATCACGTACCAGCCTCGCCATGTCCAGCGGCGCGGCGGCGCCCAGCGATTCATCGGGTGCCTGCGCGCGTGCCATGGCCAGCAGCTGCCCGGCCGCGCGCGCGGTGCCGGCGGACAGCCGCTCCACGTGCGCAAGCGCTTCGCGCACGGTTTCGGGGCGTGGATCGGCCAGCGCGCGTTCCGCCTGCAGGCGCAAACCGGCCAGCGGCGTGCGCAACTGGTGCGCGGCGTCGGCAATGAAGCGTTGCTGCTGGCGCAACATGCGATCGAGCCGCCCCAGCAGCGCGTCGATGGTGGCGACCAGGGGCTGCACCTCCAGCGGCGCGTCGATGGTGCGCAATGGCGACAGGTCGCCGGCTTCGCGCATGCGGATTTCATGCGCCAGCGGGTCGAGCACGCGCAGGCCTCGGTTGATGCCCAGCCACACCAGCGCCATCGCGATGCCGATCAAGAGCAGTTCGATGGGGACCGTCGAAATCAGCAATTCGCGCGCGAGCGCGCGCCGCTTGTTGATGGTTTCCGCGGTCGAGATGACCAGCACGTCGCCGGGGTCGGCCTTGTTGGCCAGGAACACCGACGCCATGCGCATGGGCTGGCCGCGATCGAGGAAATCGGTGAACACCGGACTGCCCTGGCTCGCCTTCGGACTGGGCTGCGGAAGGTCGTCGTTGCCGGCCAGCACGCCGTAGCGCAGGCTGCGCACGGCGAATTCGTTGCGTTCCTTGACCGAGAACTGCAGCAGGATGCGCGCCTGGTCGGAGAGTTCGTTGCGGCCGGCGTCGCTGTTGACGAGGTCGCCGATCGCCTGCGCGCTGTCCAGCAGCCAGCGGTCGTACACCTTGTTGGCGTAGTGCAGGCCGATCACGTAGTTGATGATGCCGCCGCATACGAGCACCGCCAGCAGCGGTATCGAAACGAACAGCAACAGGCGCCGGCGCAGGCTCGGATTACGGATCATCGTCGGCCTCGAGCAGGTAGCCGAGGCCGCGCACGGTGCGCAGGCGTACGCCGGTGTCTTCGAGCTTGCGGCGCAGGCGGTGCACCGCGATGTCCAGGCCGTTGTCGGTGAGCGCGTCGTTCCATGTGCACAGCGCTTCGATCACGTGCTCGCGCGGCGTCACACGGTTCTGGCGTGACGCCAGAACTTCCAGCAGCGCGAATTCACGCGCCGTGAGATCCAGCGGCTGGTCGCCAATCATGACGCGCCGTCCGGCCAGGTCGATCGACAACTGCCCGAGCTGCAGGATGGGCACGCCCTGGTTGCTCTGGCGGCGCAACAGGGCGCGCACGCGCGCGTCGAACTCGGCCAGGCTGAAGGGCTTCACCAGGTAATCGTCTGCGCCGAGGTCGAGGATGCGCACGCGCAGATCGACATCCTCGCGCGCCGTGATGACCAGTACCGGGACACCATCGTGCGCGGCGCGCAGGCGGCGCAGCACCTGGCCGCCTTCTTCGCCCGGCAGGCCCAGGTCCAGTACCACGAGCGCGAAGGCGTGTTCCTGCAGGGCGGTGATCGCGGCCTTGCCGTTCGCGAGATGATCCACCACGTGGCCCGCGCCCTCCAGCGATGCGCAGACCGCATTCGCGATGGCGGCATCGTCTTCGACTACCAGCATCCGCATATCGGTGCCCCGCGTGGGTGATGTGGAAAGGATATCAAGCGTACAGCTTGACCAGCACGATTTCGCCGGCGCCTTCGATCAGCGCCCGTTCCCGCGTGTCACCGGGTGTGACCAGCGCGGCATCTTGCGGGTTCAATGCCACGTCGTTGCCATCGCCGCCGCGCAGGATGGCGTGGCCGGAATCGAGATAGACCAGCCAGCGCAGGCCTGGTTCGCCGGGCAGGAACATCGCGTCGGCCAGCGTGCGCGGAAGCGCTTGGCCGCGCGCCTTCCCGCGCAGCATCAGGTTGAAGTCGCGCGTGGCGCCTTCCGGCAACAGACCGGTGGGCGCGGGCGATCCGTCGAATTGCAATGCATGGAAACGGGCACCCGTGAGTTCGCGGTCCCCACGGAAGCGGAGCACCATCGGGGCGTCCAGCGGAATCAGTGTGCGGCGCGTGCCGGGAAGTTCGGAAAAAGGCCCTTCCTGTTCCACCATCGCGACGCTCACGCGAATTCGCCAGTCCGCGTCGTCGGATTCGCGCAGGATGACCGTGGTGACACCGGCACCGTTGGCCCAGGGTTCGTCGCGCTGGACAGCGCGCGGGATGGCTTGCACGGAAGGCATCGCGCAATGATAGCGAGGCGTGCCGCGCAGTTTCAGTCGAGCAACTTGCGCAACGCGTCGAGGCCGGAACGCAAACTCGCGTCCCACGCGTAACCGACGATCGGTTGTCCCGTATGCGCGTCGCGGAATTCCTCTTCCTGTCCCGGTGCAAGCAGGTGGCGGTAGTCCACCGTCAATTCTTCTCCGGCATCCAGGTCACGCGCGGCGAAGATGAAGCCGAGCAACCACAAGCCACTTGGTTCGAAGCTGTGGTTGACGTAGCACTCGTCGGGCCAGTCGGGCGAAAGGGTGTAGCGGTCCTCGAACCAGCGCACCGATGTGTGCAACTGCGCCGCGCGTTCCGGATCGGACAGGATTTCGGCGAACGACCAGGTGCGATCGATCGCATCGGGCGCAATGGCGATTCGTCCATGCCGCAGCGGCTCTTCCAGGAACAGGCCTTTGCCCGCGCCGGGAATGGTGGACGGGGCGATGCGGTAACGGGGCAGGATCACGGTGGTGGCGCGGGCGGTGGAGGCGCGCCAGTGTAGTGCGTGTCGCGGTACGGCGGATGCCGGTGCCGGGATCGAAATCCGCGGCACCGGGATCCGTGAAGCGTCAGTGCTTGTGCGACTTCCGCGTTGGCTTCGAGGCAGCCTTCTTCGCGGAGGCGCCGCCAGTGAGGCGAATGGCGTCACGGTTTCGATCGAGCGTCTTCGCGCCCACGCCCTTGACGTTGCCGAGGTCGTCGACGCTCTTGAACGGGCCGTGCGCGTCGCGGTAGGCGACGATGGCCTGGGCCTTGCTCAAACCGACGCCGTCGAGCGACGTCGCGATGGTTTGCGCATCCGCCTTGTTGACGTTGACCGGCGTGGCGGCGAAAGCCGGCAGCGCCATGGCGAAGCAGAGCGCGAGTGCACAGAGTGTTTGCTTGAACATGTCGGGTCTCCCTGGTGAATGGATCGCACCGGCGATGCGGCGCGTGCAAACAGGATGCCGCGGTCGCGGTGCCGCCACAGTCAGGCATCGGAGCAGCCGCATGTCGGCCGATTCGGACGGCGCGTGTGGGGATCGTCCGATCGGGCGGCTGTTACACTGGGCTATTGCCTATTCGCAGGAGGTGGTCCATGGATGCCAGCAAGGCCCGCGCCTTCATCGGAAAGATCTGGGACGACGAAGTGGTACCCCGGATCACCGAGTACATCAGGATCCCCAACAAGTCGCCGATGTTCGACAAGGATTGGGCGGCGCACGGCCACATGGATGCCGCGGTCGCCTTGATGGAAAAGTGGGCGCGCGCGAAGCTGGAATCGTTGCCGGGCGCGACGCTCGAAGTGGTGCGCCTGCCGAATCGCACGCCGCTCATTTTCATCGACGTACCGGCGTCGGGCAACCACGCGCGCGCCGACGATTGCGTGCTGCTGTACGGACACCTCGACAAGCAACCGGAAATGACCGGCTGGAGC
>Ga0207667_10001228_pt1 | contig 32123 bp, 30 predicted proteins | sample KBSCornC52_FD_184301 | JGI IMG/M metagenome (GOLD analysis project Ga0207667, IMG submission 184301) | Corn rhizosphere microbial communities from Kellogg Biological Station, Michigan, USA - KBS Corn C5-2 (SPAdes) (version 2) | ecosystem: Host-associated > Plants > Roots > Rhizosphere > Soil ...
GCCGCTGCGCCCGCTCGCCGCTCAGCCACTTGCCCTGCTTGTCGATGCCAATCGGCACCACATCATACTTTTTGCGGTCGATCGCCTTCAGGATGGACGTGGCAGAGAGCAGCGAAATCTCGTGCTCGCCGGAGCGCCCGCCGAACAGAATGCCGACACGAAGCTTCTTCTTCATGGAAAACCTGGTCTTCAGACTAAGCCACCCAGCGGCCTATCTCCTGCTTCGCCCTGTGAAAGCGACCCTGACTTGCAAACATTTCATCGGCCGCGCTGCCCTTGTCCTGCTCCGCTTTGCATCACACCTGAAACGCGCATTGCAGCGCCAAGCGAGCGCACGTGGATCACTCTCTGCCCAGGTGAGCCGGATGTCCTTCAACCCTCCCGCCGCGGTTGCTGCTCTGCTCATCGCGGTCGCGGTCGCCGGCTGCGGCAGGCAACAGCCGCAAACGAAGCAGGCAGCCGCGCCTGCTCCCAAGGCACCGCCGATGAAGCCCGCGCCGCCCACGCCCATTGACGTCAAACGCGCCGAGCTCGGCGGCCCGATGTGGGACCCGGAGTGGGACAAGATCGTCGAACTCGCCATCCCGCGCGATCTGCTCACGCCCAAGATCGGTCGCGAGGTACACCGGTTCTGCCCGCGCTTCACGGTGATGTCCGAGGCGGACAAGCGTGCCTTCTGGGCCTATTTCTTCCAGGCGCTCGCCGGAGCCGAGGGCGGCCTGAAGACTACCGCGGTCGCCCACCACGCGCAGCCCGAGATGCAGGTGCGGGACTCGGTCGCCGGAACCACCGGCCGTACCCAGGGTCTGCTCCAGCTCACCTATGAGGACCAGAAGCGCTACGGCTGCGATTTCGACTTCGACGCCGACCGCCACCTTCCGGTCAAAGATCCCGACCGGACCATCCTCCGCCCGCGCAATAACCTCCAGTGCGGCGTCCGGATTCTGGAGCAGGAGCTCGTCGATCAGAAGAAGCCGCTGCTCGGCCATAACCAGTACTGGTCCACGCTTCGGCCCGGCACCGTCAGTTATCGCGTCTTTGCCAAACAGATGATTAACGTTCCCGCCGCTTGCGGCCTGCGCAGCAAGGCGCGCAACCTGCCCCAGCACCAGCAGGAGCTCGCCGATTCCATCCGCAAGGCCAAACCTTGATCGAACTCAAAGGTGGCCCCCAACACAGAAGGGCCGCGGCATAGTCTTCCGCCGCGGCTCCTGATGTCTGCGCCTGATTCAGGCTTCAGAGTTCTCGGACGCGGCCTCCGGATATCAGCCGCACCAGCACGGTCAGAATGACAGCCCCAATTACGGCAATGATGATGCTGATAATCAGGCCATGTTGCCCCGGGCCGGCCATGCCAAGGTGAGTTGCGAGAAACCCGCCGACCACAGCGCCGATCAGCCCGATGACCATATCCATCCAGAAGCCGAAGCCGGACCCCTTCATGATCTTTCCAGTCAGCCAGCCGGCGATCACGCCGATGATGATCCAAGCGATAATTCCGTGTCCTTCCATTTACCCCTCCAGGGTTGGTTTTTAGAAGCGATAGAGCAACTGCTCCGAGCAGCTCACATTACCTGGGATGCAAAGAGTCGTCGGCAGCTGGCCTTTATACCACTTTGCCCAATCCAGGGGCAGATCAAAGACGAGCCTCGGGGGATTATCTTTGGCCCGTAGATTGCGACCAGCCTGCTGCCTCAGTGCCGCTTTCCGCTGAAGCTGTGAATCAGCCTCCGGTCCCGTTTGGAGGGCCGTTTTGCCGGGGCGTAGTCCATGGCGCCCATCAGCTTCCTCTGCTCGACAGCCAGCTTCCGAGCCGCCACGCTCTCCTCGGTCTCGCTGTAGAGGGTTTGCGCCACGGCTGCCGGCCCGCGCTGCTGGCTCAGCTCCAGCACCTCCACGTCGAACTTGCCGGTCTCGTTCTCGAGGGCGATCCGGTCGCCCGCCTTCACCTCGCGTGCGGGCTTGGCGCGCACGCCGTTGGAGGTTACCCGGCCCAGCTCGCAGGCCTTCGAGGCCAGCTCCCGCGTCCGGAAGAACCGCGCCGCCCACAGCCATTTGTCGATCCGAGTCCCGGTCACGCCTCTTTCAACCCCCTCCACCGCTCCAACCCTGTCAGCATACCTCCGGCTGGCCGTGTTCACCCACCCTTCCGGCGTGCTACAACGTCCAATACGGAGGCCAGCAAGGCTCACCCATTCGAGGGCTAAAACACTGACGCACATGAAGCTTGTCCCTGCCATTCTTTTCGCATCCCTGCTGGCCTCACCTCGTCTGCTGCCGGCGCAGGCCGCGGACATCCCATCCGCCGCGCCTTCTACCGGCGGCCAGTCCGAGGCTCAGCGCGGCCGCGCCCTCATTGACAAGATGGTGGCGGCGCTCGGCGGAGACGCCTGGCTGAACCGCAAGACCGTCACCACTGAGGCCCACGGCTCCAGCTTCTTCCGCGGCAGTCCCAATCCCTACATCATCGAGTTCCGCGAGTACCACCGCTTCGCCGCTTCCGGACAGCCCGAGGCGGAGCGGATCGGCTTTCTCACCCAGCGCGGCATGATCCTGCCCGGCAAAAAGATCGACGTCGTCCAGTTCTGGAAGGACGGCAAGGGAACCGAGGTGACCTACAAGGGCAAGGCCGACCTGCCCAAGGACCAGGTGGAAGAGTACTACCGCCGCCGCGCCCACTCCATCGAAGAGGTGGTCCGCACCTGGATCAATGCCCCCGGCGTCATGATCGTCGCCGAAGGGACCTCCATGGTGGAGCGCCGCATGGCCGACAAGGTCACCGTGCTCTCCGCCAACAACGACGCGGTGACGCTCGAACTCGACGCCGAAACCCATCTGCCGCTGCGCCGCACCTTCCAGGCGCGCAACGCGCAGTTCAAGGACTTCGACGAAGACGCCGAAGACTACGCCGACTACCACACCGTCCAAGGCATTCCCACCGCCATGACCGTCACCCGCTATAAAAACGGCGACATGGTCAGCCAGCGCTTCATCACCAAAGTCACCTATAACGAGCCCCTGGACCCCAGCATCTTCGACGAGAGCTCCATCACCATCAAGGGCAAAAAGTGAGCCAGGTGTTCTCAATGCGGACTCTCAAGGCGATCGGATCTGGAGAACTGAGAACTGACAACTGAGAACCCACAACTTATACTCAGTCCTGCCATGACTGAATCCGCCCGCACCATGGACATTGCCGAGATCATGTCCATCCTGCCTCACCGGTATCCCTTCCTCCTCATCGATCGCATCCTCGAGATCGAGCCCAAAAAGCGCATCGTCGCCCTCAAGAACATCACCTTCAACGAGCCGCAGTTCACCGGCCATTTCCCCGACTACCCCATCATGCCCGGTGTCCTCATGATCGAGGCCATCGCCCAGGCCGGCGGCGCGCTCTTGCTCAACGAGATCCCCGACCGCGAGCAGAAGCTCATGGTGTTCACCGGCATCGACGACTGCAAATTCCGCAAGCCGGTCGTTCCCGGCGACCAGGTCCGCATTGAAGTCACCGTGCTCAACTGGCGCACCTCGGCGGTGCGCATGCGCGGCATCGCCACAGTCGACGGCAAGGTGGCCTGCGAGGCCACCGTGATGTGCGCCCTCACCAGCCGCGGAGGCAAGAAGCCCGCGCCTGTAGCAGCCGACTCAGAGTGAGCCCGTGGGTCCACTCGGAGTTCCGCTACGTTCCTCGTCGTCAGTAGAGGGTCGGAGGAGTCGAATGACCGGTCGAGCATTGCTATGCCTCACCGCAGCGGTTGGGACGCTTGTAGCAGGTATCGCCAGCGCACAGCAGTCGCCAAAGCCCCTGCAGTTTGAAGTTGCAGCCATCAAGCCCGGAAACACCAATCACCTCGGTGCGGTGACTTCGACGAAAGGGAAGTTGTTCCAGATGGTAAATGTGCCTCTGAAAAGTTGGGTCGAGATGGGGCTGTCTGTCCCCGATTATGCGTTGAAGGCGCCCGCCTGGCTCGACGGAACCACCTTTGATCTCGATGCAAAACTGCCCGAGCAGTTCCTGAATCAGACTGGTCCCAACCAGCCAGTCAACGAGAAGGCTATGGCCGAGAGGCAGAAAGCTATGGCTGAGATGATGAAAAACCTTCTCATTGAGCGATTCGAACTCAAGTGGCATGAAGTGTCCGGAAGCGTTTCGGGGTATGAGCTCGTCACCGACAAAAGGGTCTTGGCCCAGCCCGCTACTCTTATGGAACGGCTGCGTGGTCCAGGCGGCGCGGGTTGGGGCCGTTCCAGTGTCTCGGGCACGAATATGCCGATGTCGCGGCTTGCCGAGTTGCTCGGTATCGCGCTGGGAAAGCCCGTCGTCGACGCTACCCATCTAACCGGCGGATACGATATCAAACTCGCGTGGCGTCCGGATAACGACGCTGAGCTGGCACGGCAGAGGCAGTATGAGGATGGCGTCGATAACCTCCCCGATTCAGCGTTCACCGCCGTGCGTGAACAGCTGGGCCTCCGGCTTCAGCCCGCCAAGGTACCCGCGAAGGTCATCGTTATCGATCAGATCAATCGCCAGCCCACCGGCAACTGATGTTCTGATTAGATGGAGCAAGGGAGTAGCCGCCGGAACGGATGTCCACTCATATCCATCCCACCGCCATCGTCGCCCCGGGTGCGCAGATCGCACCCTCGGCAACGATCGGCCCGTACTGCACCATCGGCCCCAACGTCGTAGTCGGCGAGGACTGCCGCCTGCTCTCGCACGTCGTGCTGGCCGGAGACGACGCCGGCCACCTCACGCTCGGCCGCGGAACGGTCGTTTATCCCTTTGCCTGCCTCGGCATCGCTCCCCAGGACCTCAAGTACTCCGGTGAGCCCACCCGCTGCGTCATCGGCGAGAACAACACCATCCGCGAGTACGTCACCATCTCGCGCGGCACTGCAGGCGGCGGAGGCGAGACCACCGTCGGCTCCGGCTGCCTGATCATGGCCTACACGCACATCGGCCACGACTCCCATATCGGCAACGGCTGCATCCTCGCCAACTCCGCCACCCTCGCCGGCCACGTGATCGTGGAGGATTTCGCCGTCGTTGGCGCGCTTTGCCCGGTGCATCAGTTCTGCCGGATCGGGAAGTACAGCTACATCGGCGGCGGCACCACCATCACTCAGGACGTGCTGCCCTACTCGCTCACCTCCATCGAGCGCAACAACCACGCCTACGGCCTCAACAAGGTCGGCCTGGAGCGCCGCGGCTTCACCCCCGCGCAGCTGAAGGCGCTGCGCCACGCCTATCGCCTGCTGCAGGCCTCCAAACTCAACACCTCCGACGCCCTCGCCGCCATCCGCGCCACCCTCAGCGAATCCCCCGACCCCGCCACCGCCGAACACGTCCAGTACCTCGCCGACTTCATCGCCTCCAGCGAACGCGGCGTCATCAAGTAGGACAGCAAATTCTGTTTGCGAAACTCGGTCGCGAAGCTCATCCGCCAGCTTCCGATCGCACCTGCTATCCTGCCCCGCATGAAGTCTTTGCTCCTCCCACTCCAGCTTGTGACCGCCCTCTTCGCCCCAGCCCTGTTCGCCCAACAGGCAGTCACGGTGGCCGACTACGTCCCGCCCAAAGACACTTCAGTCCTCACGACCACCTACGTCGAGTGGAATGCGCTCGTCCCCCAGAGCACTGCCGCCGGCCAGCTCCGTCCCATCTTCGACAATCCCACCACCACGCTCGACAAGCTCGACTTCCACGCCACCACTCTCAATCCGGGCAAGGAGTCGCATCCTCCGCACCGCCATCCCTGGGAGGAGATGCTGCTCATCAAAGACGGTCAGTTTGACGTCAACATCAACGGCCGCTCGCAGCGTGTCGGTCCCGGCACGCTCGTCTTCTTTGCCTCCAACGACTCCCACAACGCGAAGAACGTCGGCACCACGCCCGCCACTTACTACGTCATCAACTTCGTCAGCAACCTTTCCCACGACGCCGCTGCTAAACCTGCCGCCGAGCGGGCTGTCCCCGGCAAGCTCGCCTCCGGCATCTACGATCCCGCCACCATGACGCCCAAGCCCACCAAGGCCGGTCATGCGCTCGAGCTCTTCGAATCGCCCACGCTCACCTTCCAAACGCTCGAAACCCACATCACCACCCTCAACCCCGGCCAGATCAGCGGCCCCGACACCATCGATCACAACGATGAGCTGGTCGTCTTCCAGTCCGGCCCGGTGGAGATCCGAGTCGACGGTGTCGCCGCACGCCTGAACGCCGGCTCCGTCCTCTTCTGGTCCCCCAACGTCAAGCGCACCCTCATCAACATCGGCACCAAGCCGGTCACTTACGAGGTCTTTCGCGTCACCACCGCGCGGTCTCCCCGGCAGTAGCAGGTCAGAGCTTTCCGCTCACCGCTTCAGCGCCAGCACCAGCGCAATCACCGCCACCACCAGCGCCAGGGCTGAGAGCCCGTACGGCAAAAGCTGCGAAGGCAGCTGCACCGGCAGTGACGTTTGAGCCTCCGGCTCCGGTACAGCCAGCGCCGGCGCAGGCGCTGCCGGGGCAAAGATCGACTGCTGCATCACCCGCTTGCCCGCGATCACCTCCTCGACCCCGCTCGCAAAGTGCCGTTGCGCAATCCTCTTCGCCTCGTCCGGGATCGGCTCTGCCGCCGCAGCCAACGCCGCCTTCAGCACGGCGTTCTGAATATCTCCGCCGCTCACCTCGTACTGTCGTGCCAGCGCGCGGAAGTCCACATCCGCAGCCAGCGGCGTGCGCATCGGATGCAGCTGTACCTGCCAGATCCGTTCGCGCTCCTTCTCGCCCGGCATCTCGAATAGAACATGCGTCCGTATCCGCCGCTCGAACGCCGGATCGAAGTTCGCCGCCAGATTCGTCGCGAAGATCACGACGCCTGTGTAGTGCTCCAGCTCCTGCAGCAGCACGCTCACGACGCTGTTTGATTCCCGCTGAAACCCGTGGTCCACCGCCGCCGACCGCCTGGTCGCAATCGCGTCCGCCTCGTCAAACAGCAGCACAGCCTCTTCTTTGCGTGCCGTGCGGAAGATCGCCGCTACATTCTTCGGCGTCTCTCCCATCCACATGGACTCAAGCTCCGCATAGCGGACCACCATCAGCTCACGCCCCAGCGAGTTCGCAATCGCTTCGGCGCAGATTGTCTTGCCCGTACCCGGCGGCCCGGCGAAGTTGAAGGCCAGCGCCAGCCCGGTCGTATGCCGCTCGCCCAGACCCCAGCGCCGGAAGATCAGGTCATGCTGCGTCACCTGGGCCAGCGCCTTCTCCAGAGCACTGCGCGTAGCCGGCGGCAGAATCACATCGTCGAAGGTCCGCCGCGGCAGAACCGTCTCGACCGCCCGGCGCCCGCTTGTCCCAAACAGATTGGAGAACGAAATCGGTGACACCCGCTCACCCTACAGCCTTCGCCATTCGCAAAGCAATCGCACGCCTCGGATGTCGTTGGGCATCGGGGTGAATGGGATGAACGCGGATTAATATGAACCAGGCTGCTTCCGACCTGATCAATGCGCTCATCTGATCCATCGTCGACTACGTGTCAAGTCCCTCGGCCGAAGTTATTTAATAACCGGAGCAGAATCAGCAGCTTGCATTTAGCTCCCGATGTGACACGAGTTATGGTCAAACCGGTACAATTAAATTAAGAGAGCAGAAAAGGAACCATTTCTCCGCCTAGACCCCACTGCCGGCTGAGAAGGCAACAACTCCTTTGCTTTCTCGACTTTAGCCAGAACCTAAGCGTCTTCAATACTTTACGAGGAGACCCACCCCGCAAATGGCTGAGCCCAATGTACTTGCAGCCAAGGTAGGGGGAGGGGGGGAGGGGGGTACCCCCGCCGCCAAGCTGGGCCTCATCGCCGGCAACGGCCGCTTCCCGTTCCTGCTGCTGGAGGCCGCCCGCGCCCACTCGCTCTCGGTCGTCGTCGCGGCCATTAAGGAGGAGACGGACCCGGAGATCGACGCTCGCGCCGCCGCCGATCCTGCCATTCAGGTCCACTGGCTCTCGCTCGGCGAGCTCTCCCGCCTCATCGAAACCTTCCAGGCCGAAGGCGTGACCCGCGCCGTCATGGCCGGCCAGGTCCGCCACACGCAGATCTTCTCCTCCATTCGCCCGGACTGGCGGTTGGCCAAGCTGCTGCTGAACCTGCGGACCCGCAACACGGACATGCTGCTGGGCGCAATCGCTGGCGTGCTCGCCGATGAGGGCATCGAGCTGATCTCCTCCACGCAGTATCTGGAGCCGCTGCTGGCCAAACCCGGTGTGCTCACCGCCCGCGCGCCCACAGCCGCCGAGCAGCAGGACATCGACTACGGCCGCACGATTGGCTGCGCCATCGCCGGGTACGACCTTGGCCAGGCCGTCGTCATCGCCGCCCAGGCCTGCGTTGCCGTGGAAGCGATGGAGGGCACCGACGCTACCATTGAGCGAGCCGGCGCGCTGATGCAGCGGTTGGGCGACCCGGCCTCGACCCTGAGCCGCGCGCTCACCGTCGTCAAGGTCGCTAAGCCCAACCAGGACATGCGCTTCGACGTCCCGGTGATCGGCGTCCGGACCATTGAGGCAATGCAACGCGCCGGCGCCACCTGTCTTGCACTCGAGGCCGGCCGTACCTTGCTTTTCGACGGCGAAGCCATCGTCCGCGCCGCAGACCACGCGGGCATCGCCATCGTCGCCGGCTGACATCGCCGTGACAACTTTCGTGCCGGCTCGGCCGTACTATAAGCTGTGGGGGCCTGGGCACACGGTAACCGCTCTTTGAAATCTCAGTAGTCCCAAGGAGAACACTATGGTTCGTAAAGCATTGTGCATCGCAGTCACGGCGGTCGCCACCGCCGTCGCGGGAAGCTCGGCCTACGCGGCCGACATCCTTCAGCCCGGCGCTTCCGCACCCGGTTTCAGCCTGCCCTCGCAGGAGGACACCAACGTTTCGCTCTCGCAGTACAAGGGCAAGTGGGTCGTCCTCTACTTCTATCCCAAGGACATGACCACCGGCTGCACCATTGAGGCGCACAACTTCCAGCGTGATCTGCCCAAGTACGATGCCCTCAACGCGGTCGTGCTCGGCGTTTCGCTCGATACGGTCCAAAGCCACAAGACCTTCTGCTCGAAGGACTCGCTCACCTTCAAGCTGCTGGCCGACCCGGACCACAAGGTGATCGATGCCTACGGCGTTCCGGTCGCGGCACACGGCGACATGAAATTTGCCGCTCGCGACACCTTCCTCATCTCACCCGAGGGCAAGGTGGTCAAGGTATGGACCGGCGTGAATCCGAACACTCACTCGGATGACGTGCTCGCCGAAATCCAGGCGCAGAAAAAGATGTAAGACCAGCGTCCTGCAGACGCAAAAAGGCCCGGACCTCTCGAGAGGAGTCCGGGCCCTTTTGCTTGCCTTAGGAGTGCAGGAAACTACTTCTTGGAGCTCTTCTTCGCAGCCTTCTTGGCGGCCTTCTTAGGAGCAGCCTTCTTCGCAGCCTTCTTAGGAGCAGCCTTCTTCGTTGCCTTTTTTGCAGCTTTCTTAGTTGCCAATGTATTACCTCTCGTTGGTGATTTTTTGTTTCTGTATGTGCTCTTTTTACCGGTTGCCTTTTTAGAGGCAGCCTTACCGCCGCGCTGAGCACTCTTCGCGGCAGATCTCGATGTCGTTTTCTTCGAAGCAGCTTTCTTCGCGCTCTTCTTGGCAGCTTTCTTAGGAGCTGCCTTCTTCGCCGCTTTCCTGGGAGCAGCCTTTTTCGCGGCTTTCTTGGGAGCGGCTCTTTTCGCCGCCTTTTTAGGAGCAGCCTTCTTGGCGGCTTTCTTCGGAGAAGCCTTCTTGGCTGCCTTCTTCGGAGAAGCCTTCTTGGCTGCCTTCTTCGCGGGCGCCTTCTTTGTCGCAGCCTTAATTGAGGTGCCCTGGCTGGCGGCGGTCTGGTTGCGCTCCGGCTGCCGGGAGAGCGATGTTGCCGGCGTGTAAGCGGTGCGGGTCGAAGGCAGTTGGTCGGCGATGTCGGCCTGTTCGGCGTGCGTCTCGTGCGGCATCAGATCGTCGTCGTCATCGCCGGAGTCCTCATCGTCGTCGGAATTGGTCATCACTTCGACCTCTTCCTCGTCTTCTTCGTCGTCATGAATTGAGAGCTCGAGGTCATCCGCAGCGTCATCATCCGCACCAGCCGCGTACATCTTGATGCTGTCTCCAAGTTCGCCGAAACCATCGCTGAACTTCATCGTCGCATCCTCTTCACTGCGATCGCACCATTTGGATTCCGGGTGCGTCTCGTCCGAATTTGCAATGCATAAGAAAACTCACTTTACATCGCGCACGGATTCTAGCAACAGAATGCGACTGAGCGCCAGCAATTGCAAGCACTCTTTTTGGTCAGGTAGCTGATGGAGCAGCGGCCTACTTCTTTTTGCGCGTCCGCTTCGGCGTCGCAGAATGCGCAGACGACGATCTCGATGGCACATGGGAATGTGAGGGGGACGCGGCGCTGTGCTTTGCGCCATGCGTTGCGGTATGCGTTGCCGGCGTGTGTTGCTTGTGCGTGCCGCTAGCAGCGCGACCGTGTCGCGAGCGCACCCGGGTTACAGGCGCGAGGTGCACCGGTTGGGAAACCGAGAGTGTGCGGCCCGGCCTTACTCCAACCGAAGAGAGACGGTTCCAGCGGCGCAACTCTTCCACGGTCACATCGAACCGGTCCGCAATTTTGACCAGCGTGTCGCCCGCACGCACGGTATAGCGCTGTGGATGGGCAACGGCGCTGGCCGTCGCAATCGGCACCACCAGCTCATCGCCGGCTTCGATGGAAGCATCCGCTGTGAGCTGATTAGCCGATGCAATCTCGCTTGTCCGGCTGTGATACATGCTGGCCACGCTGTCCAGCGACTCGCCGGCCTTCACCACGTGGAAGCGCCAGCTTGTGCGCTTCTCCTGCGGCACCGTCTCAATACGCTTCAGAAATAGATCCTGGGTCCCGGCGGGGATGTGCAACTCGAATTCGCTGTCCTGCGGAGTGGTCATACGCAGCAGGCTGGGATTGAGTGCGACGATCTGCTCGAGCGAGGCGTTGGTGATGTCGGCGACCAGGCGCAGATCCACCGAATAGTTCACAGTCACGGTATCGGAGATCAGCGGCGGATCTGGCGTTAGCCCTTCGAGCCCATATTGCTTTGGATTCTTCGCCATGATGGCGGCAGCGATGATGCCGGGCACGTAGTTCTTGGTTTCGTTGGGCAGCACTCCTCTGCGGTAGAGCTCCCAGAAATCGGCGTAGCCGGTCTTCATCACCGCGCGCTGCACGTAGCCGGGACCCCAGTCGTAGGCAGCGAGCGCGAGGTACCAGTCGCCAAACTGGTTGTAGAGCGACTTGATGTATTTGGCATACGCACGCGACGACTTCTCCGGATCGAACCGTTCATCCACCCAGCCGTTGCGCTCCAAGCCGTAGGCGCCGCGGAAGGGCATGAACTGCCACATGCCTGCCGCACCCGAACTGCGATTGACTGCCTGCGGCTGGAAGCCCGACTCGGCCACAGCAAGATAGATCAGGTCCTGCGGAACGCCCTCCTCACGCAGGACCCTCTGGATCATGTCCTTGTACTTGCCTGCGCGTTCGAGCGAGCGCATCAGGTGAGCGTGACCCGCGGGCGAGTTGCTGAAGTAGCTGATGAAACCGGCGACATAGTCGTTGATGACCAGCGGAAGGTCGGACTGCGTCGTCTTGAGTTCGGCTTCGACCTTGGCCTTCAGCTCAGGGTTGGCGGGGAACGTGACCTCGTCGGCGGTATCGAGCGGCGCCGCCTCGATTGGAGCGGAGAAGCCGGTGCCCTGTTTGAGCGCGGACATTTCCAGCGAGTTGATGGAGTTGAGCAGCCGGTCAAACTCATCGGAGAGCTGCGGGTCTGCCTTCAGGTCCATCCCGCTGGTCAGCATCATGTCGACGGCGCGGTCGAAGTCGGCGCGTGCCGATTCCAGACGGTTGCCGCGGTAGTTCTGCACGCCGCTGTTGTAGGCTGCCTCCGCGCGGGCAATAAGCTGCTGCACCGCTTGATCGTGTGCCGCGTCCTGCGGAGTCTGTGGTACGGCGGCAGCGACCGCGACCGGGCCTGCGGGTGCAGGCGCAACGGCAGGCTGCACGGACGGAGCAGTTGCATTTGCCGGCACTGAGTTCGCGCCGGTCTTCTGTTGTTGAGGACAGCCGGTCAGCAGAATCAGAGGAGTGCAGAGCAGTGCGACTGCTCCCCGTCTTAACGCACTCAATCTGTGCACTCGCCGCTACCCTCGATGCTCGGATTTGCTGATCCCGCAGCGCAGACCAGGAATGAAGCCGGTATGCACTGCACGGTTGATCTGCCCATTGTAAGACGTTCGGAGCGCGGCGTCGGTACGTCGTTCCGGGGACGAGCCGGGTGTGGCTCGCGCAGGTTCGCCCGGTGATAGCATCGAAGGTTGAGGCCGTCTCGATTCCGCATGGATCCAAGCCACATCCGAAACTTTGCCATCATCGCGCATATTGACCACGGCAAGTCCACGCTTTCGGACCGGCTGCTGGAACTTACCGGCAGCGTGACTGCCCGGGAGATGCACGCGCAGGTGCTTGACGCCATGGACCTGGAGCGGGAGCGCGGTATCACCATCAAAGCGCATACCGTGCGCATGATGTACAAATCCCAGGACGGAGAGACGTATCAGCTCAACCTGATCGACACGCCCGGCCACGTGGATTTTTCCTATGAAGTTTCGCGCTCGCTCGCATCGTGCGAGGGCGCGCTGCTGGTGGTGGATGCGTCGCAGGGCGTAGAGGCACAGACACTGGCCAATGCGTACCTCGCGATCAACAACGGTCTTGAGATCATTTCGGTGATCAACAAGATCGACCTTCCGTCGGCCGATGTCGAGCGCACGCGCGAGATGATCGAGAAGGCAGTCGGACTACCCGGAAGAGATGCCATTCCGGTCTCCGCCAAAACCGGGCAGGGTGTTGCCGACATTCTGGAGGCGGTGGTGCATCTGCTGCCGCAGCCGAAGGGCGATGCCGAAGCGCCGCTGCAGGCGCTGATCTTCGACTCGTGGTTCGATCCTTACCGCGGCGTTGTGGTGCTGGCGCGTATCGTGAGCGGAAGAATGCGTCAGGGCATGAAGATCAAGATCATGTCCAACGGCAAAACGTTCGACATCGAAAATATGGGCGTGATGACGCCCAAGCCGGTGCCGCTCCATGAGCTCTCCGCCGGAGAGGTGGGCTTCTTCACCGCCACGATCAAGAATGTGGCCGACACAAAGGTCGGCGACACCATTACGGAAGCAGCCCGACCGGCGTCCGAGCCGTTGCCCGGTTTTGAAGACATCAAGAGCATGGTGTTCGCGGGACTCTACACCGTGGACTCGCACGAGCATGCGCTGCTGCGCGACGCGCTCGAAAAGCTGCGGCTCAACGACTCAAGCTTCACCTTTGAGCCTGAGTCCTCGGCTGCCCTTGGCTTCGGCTTCCGGTGCGGGTTTCTCGGCCTGCTGCACCTGGAGATCATCCAGGAGCGGCTGGAGCGCGAGTACAACCTCGACCTGATCACAACGGCTCCAGGCGTGCGTTACGACATAACACTCACCGATGGCACCCGCGTGGAGGTCGACAATCCATCGCGGTGGCCCGATCCCTCGAACATCGAGACGATCGAGGAGCCGGTGATCCTGGCCAAGATCCTCACCAACGAGGAATATGTTGGCGGCATTCTGAAGCTGGCGGAAGAAAAGCGCGGCCGCCAGGTGAACTTCGAGTACGTCTCCGAGACGCGCGTCATGCTCACCTACGAGCTTCCGTTGAACGAGATCGTACTCGATTTTTACGATCGGCTGAAGTCGGTGTCGCGCGGCTACGCGTCACTCGACTATCACATGCACGGCCACTGGATCTCGCCCATGGTGAAGATGGATATCCTGATCAGCGGCGATCCGGTGGATGCGCTGTCCATCATCGTCCATCGCGACGCCGCCTACGAGCGCGGCAAGGTGCTGGTGGAAAAGATGCGCGAGCTGATTCCGCGGCAGATGTTCGAAGTCGCCATCCAGGCGGCGATTGGGTCGAAGATCATTGCGCGCTCAACCGTGGCCGCCATCCGCAAGAATGTGCTGGCCAAGTGCTACGGCGGCGACATCAGCCGCAAGCGCAAGCTGCTGGAGAAGCAGAAGGAAGGCAAGAAGCGCATGAAGCGGATCGGCAAAGTCGACATCCCTCAGGAGGCCTTTTTGGCGGTCCTGCGGGTGGGGGAAGACTCCTAAAGGGCACCCGATGCGGTGGCGTCCGAGAGGGATGCTGTGGAAAGCGCAGTATGTCAGCAAATTGTTGCGAATCGCTCATGAGATTGCACGAATTCCGGTGATCTCTCATTAGGTTGATGATAATAAAGTGGTTCCAAGCAGAATGCCCCGGCTCCGGGGCAACTTCGAGCTAGGGCTCGCCCACTCTGTGAATCTGCCGCTTCAGCGATTCCACACATTTTCCACAGAATTGGCCCGGGGTCGGTGTGGCAACTCACACAAGCAAACAGGCCCTCCGAGGAGGACCTGCTTGCTGTAAATCTGCGAGCTGGAATTACTTGCCGGCGGGTGCCTTGGGCGCAGTCGAGCCCGACGGCCGGGGGCGAGCAGCACCGGCGGCGGGTGAAGGGGCGGCCGGCGGCGGAGCGGCAACGCCGGATGAGGCGTTATAGGCATCCACAACTGCCTGGGTGATGTCTGCGTTCGGCTCAGTCGCGGCCCACATGACCGGGCTCTGTTGCCCGCCCACATCCAGCAGCAGCGTATAGCCGTTCTTCTTCACGTAGTCCTGCAGGACTATATTCACCTTCTGCATTACTTTGCTGAGAGACTCGCGGACCTCAAGATCGTAGGCGTTCTGGGCGTCCTCGCTCTCACGCTGCAGTTCCTTATCCTTGGCGTCGATTTCCTTGAGCTTGGCGGCGCGCTGCTGGTCGGTGAGGCTCTGTCCTGCCTGAAGCTGTTTCTTGAGCGCGTCGATCTCAGCTGAGAGCCCCTCGATCTTCGTCTTCTGCGGAGCGTACTTCTTTTGCGTCTCCGCGAGGGTCTTCTGGCCTTCGTTGGTGCTCAGAACTGCCTGCTCGAAGGCGATCAGGGCAATCTTGGCCGGATAGGCGGTGGGCGCAACCGGAGAAGCGGCGGCGGGGGCAGCGGGCACCCCAGGCGCAGCCGCGACCTGAGCGTGCGCGACCGCCGGAATGGCAGCGGCCAGCAGCGCGGCTAAAAGAGCAGAGGTAGATTTCATGCGGATTTCAGGCTCCTTGAAAGATTGGCTCAGTCCGTTAGACGGAAGGAGAGCGAAACGGCATGGGCCATTCCGCTCTCTGTCATCCGGGGACTATTAGGCTTTACTTGGCGGGCGTTGCCGGTTTAGGTGCGGCCGGTCGCGGACGGGAAGGCGTTGCTGCAGCGGGAGCCGACGGGGTGGGCGCGGAGATGCCAGGAGTGGTCTTGTTGTACTCGTCCACCAACGGCCTGCGAGATGTCGGCTCCGGGTGCCCAGAGCACGCTGAGGCCGCCCTGCTGCGGCGTACCGTTGTTGTCGAGCAGCATGGTGTAGCCGTTCTGCTGGACGTACTTCATCACCACTGGGCCAAGCTTCTGCGCCACTTTGCCAATCGCTTCCTGGACGTCTCCCTGATAGGCATTCTGGGCATCTTCGGCATCGCGCTGATACTGCTTCTGCTTGGTATCGATGGTACGGGCGCGGCTCGTCTTTTCATCCTCACTCATGGTGGCGGGTGCGCTCTGCAACTGCTTGGTCAGCGACTCAATCTCAGTACGGAGCTGGTCCAGCCGCGCCTTCTGCGGATCATATTTTTTCTGGACATCGGCGACGGCCTTCTGGCCTTCGTTGGTGGCCGCGGCCACTTCCTCGTACTCAATGATGGCGATCTTGGCGGGAATGGCCTGCGGTGGAACAGAGGCCGCCTGAGAGGAAGCGGCATTGGGTGCCGGGGCGGTCTGAGCCACGGCTCCCGTGGTCATCGCTGCCGCAGCCAGGGCGGATACGAATACGAGCTTGGAATTCATGTGCTGTGTGGTGCTCCTTCGAGGGGTGCTTCGAGATCGTGCTGCGTTTCTCAGCATCGTGCTGCTTTGCTCAGGGGATTCCGGTTCACCTCGGCTGGGGAAGGCCGATGGCGGATCCAACCCGCCTTTGAGTAGGCTTGCCGCTGCTGGGGCTCGGCTGCAGGTTGGATTATATATGGAGGGCCGCGCCTATGCCGATACTGAATTCTGGAGTGACGCCGGGCGATTCTCCGTTTTTTGGAGCGAAGCTCGCCAAGCCGCACCCGGAAACGCGTGGTTTTGGCCCATTTCAAACGGCGACTCTTTGGCCCCCGAATTGCTCGCTGGTATAGGCGTCAGCATTCCCCTCCAAAGCACCCTTAGGTGCGAGACAAAGACGGTGGAGGGTAATTTTGTGGCTGACACGGTTTTCAACCTTGGTTCCTGGTAAAGAGTGGCATCCAAAGTAGATGCGACGCCGGAGCAGAGGAAAGACTCCCGAGAGACGGAACCAATCCGCGGGGAGCACCTTTCAGGAGGCCTTTGACTGGCCATCTGCGGAAGCCGCCCACCGGGCGGCTTCGGCGTTTCACCCGACCGTATCCTGACTGACTTCTGCATCTGCAGGTTTGGTCGCCTTCAAATTCGCTTGCCACAGCCACGCTCCGGGCGTATCATCGGTTCTGGCTTGTGAACCGGCCATGGGTGCCGAGTGTAGTGTGATCGCTAGTTGCTGAGGCATGGGGATCACACACTGGATACACTTTTCTCCTCCAATTTCCGGATAATCTGGGCTGCTTCTTCTTGTAGCCGGACCGGGATTGCGCTGGTGGTTCGGATTCGCCGCTTGCATTCGGATCCCCCCGCTGGACAGTAGCAAGTGTCGCTTGCCGCGGGCAGGATGTTGGTGGAACAAGACGCGCTTGAGAATCAAGCAGGCGCTTGTGGAATAGGAATGCTTGCCCGGCAAGCAGAATGAGTTTGCCTTACCTTGCGTACCAGTTGACAGACCCGGATATCTGAAGAGTTCGGGTGCCTCGCGGATTCAAAGGTGGCTCTGGCGGGGCTGGAGTGACGCGCAAGAGAAAAGTGCTGACCGGCGGCCCGATAGATTGAGCCGGAAGGTATACGAATACGTTGACACCGTTTTCACCGACGCTTCAAGACCGGCCAGGTTCTCTCGCTGCAGGCTTCAGCAGTGGCGCTGTGGAGTATCGCAGCCATGCTGTCTGCTGCAGCGCGGACATGTCCGATTCCGGGCGTGGGAGAGAAGCGCAGTTCGCTAACTAGTAATCCAGGAAGTGGAAACATGAGTTCAGAGCAAAATATGCCCGAAGGCCAGATCTCCCAGGCTTCGGCAATGCCGCCGGCCCAGTCCGCCGGAGCCAATGGTCAGAGCGAAATGAACCAGCCCGGTGGAACCGGAATCCCGCACGGGATGGGGCAATCCAAGAGCAGCCGTCGCCGTAGACGGAAGCGCAAGAATAAGGGAATTGATCCCGGCCAGCCCAGCGGCGCGCAGTTCGTGGGAGAGATTCAGGGCGGCGCTCCCGTGCAGCAGCCCCAGGCCTTCCAGGCAAATGGCGGTCAGCCTCAGCCTCAGCAGCAGAATGGCCCTTCCACCAAACGCTGGAAGAAGAAGTTCCGCGATCGGCCGCGCCGCGAGGAAAACCCCGGCAATCAGGCCAGCCCCAACGGCTTTGCCAACGGCGGTAGCGTAGGCTACCGCGACCGCGATACGCATCAGCCCGGCAATACCGTAGGCGGCAAGCGCAAGAGCAAGCAGCGTGAGCGCGGCCCGCGAGGATTTGTTGGCCCGATGGATCACAGCTATCGCGCAGCCAATGGCAATTTTGCCGATGGGCCGGCCGCGACCATCGATGCCTTTGGCCGCAACGGCCGCGGAAGTTATTCGGGCGACTCGCAACCGATCGACTATTCCATCGGTCGGCCGATTCCGATCCCGGATGATGCGCCCACCAGAATCTACTTCTTCATCGAAGACCTGTTCTTCAACGCAAAGATCAACGAAACGGCGCGCAAACTGGGCGTCAAGGTCGCCTTTGTGAAAAATGAGAAGGACGCCATTACCGACCTGACCTCCCACGAAGAGGCGGAGCGGCCGGCGCTGATCGTATTCGATCTGAACAACGCGAATGCGAAACCGCTGACCCTCATCCCCAAGCTGAAGGCAAAGCTGAAGAAAAGCACGTCCATCATCGGCTTCCTGCAGCATGTGCAGGGCGACCTGAAGGCGAAGGCAGTGGAGGCAGGCTGCGACGTGGTGGTTCCGCGCGCGGCATTCTCGCAGAATCTGCCCAACCTGCTGCGCCGCTATGGGCTGCACGATGAAGAAGACGACAGCAACTTCAATCAGTAACGCCGACCTGAACCGCTATCGAAAAGCCCGCCTGCTGGCGGGCTTTTCTTTGTCTGCAAAATGCGGGCTATTCCATACGAGTCTGCGAGACCGCTTTGTGCACGGCCAGCAACTGCTCGAGCAGCGGCCTCAATCGATCGAGGCGCAGCGCATTCGCGCCGTCGGATTTCGCGCAGTCAGGATCTTCGTGTACTTCGAGGAAGACGCCGTCTACACCGGCCGCAACTGCCGCGCGTGCCAGCACGGGAATAAACTCCGGCTGACCTCCGGAGACTCCGCCCGCCGCAGAGGGTGTCTGCACAGAATGCGTGGCGTCAAAGACAACCGGAGCGAAGCCGCGCAGAATCGGCAGGGAGCGCATATCGACAACCAGATTGTTGTATCCGAAGCTGGCGCCACGCTCGGTCAGGAAGACGCGTGCGTCTGCTGAGGCACTGGACGCTTCGCGAACCTTCTCGACGGCGTGCTTCATGTCCCAAGGGGCGACGAACTGTCCCTTTTTGATATTGACCGCGCGGCCTGTCTTCGCCGCGGCAACGAGCAGGTCGGTCTGGCGGCAGAGAAAGGCGGGAATCTGCAGCACTGCCTCGGCTGTACCCACCGCGTCGGAGAGCCGTGCGCAGTCCTCGGGTGTGTGCACGTCGGTCAGCACGGGCAAGCCGTTGCTCTCTGCGATTGAGCGCAGGATGCGAGCGCCCTCCTGTAGCCCCGGGCCGCGAAAGCTGTGGATGCTGGTGCGGTTGGCCTTGTCGTAGCTTGCTTTGAAGATGTACGGAATTCCAAGATCGGCTGCGATGCGTTGGACCGCGTCGGCGAGCGAACGTGCATGCTGTTCCGACTCGATGACGCATGGACCGGCGATGAGAAAGAGCCGGTCTTCGCGGACGGCGACATTCCCGATTTGAAAGCGGTGGGAGGATGAGGGCACGAAAGCTATTCTAGCCGGGCTGCAATGTGCAGATGGCAGAATCCTGCGTGAGCCACAAGGATCGCATCATGTGGGTCAGCATTCCTCAGTGCGGAGTGTTCTCAATTTCAACCGGCTCGGACTTCGGGTCGCGGGTTTGCTCGGCAACGGAAAGCTGCGCTGCACCAGAGCGAGCGCCTCTTCGCGAGTGTGGATGCTGCGTTCCAGCTGCGCATCCTCGGCCAGCGTGAGCATGGCCTTGAACTGCGGCGAGGGAGCGTACCCGGCGTCGATCAGATCGCGGCCGGTGAGCAGCGGATGCGGGCGCAGGTCGGGTGCGGGCTCGCGCTCGTACTCGGCGCGGGCGAAATCGTAGAGGCTCAGGTCATCGTGCGATGAGGTCACGTCGAGCCGGTGGAGCGCGAGGTGCTCGTCAAAGTGCGGGAGGCGCAGGAAGCGGCGCAGCGTGGACTCGCGCATCTCGCGGATGTCGCCGAAGCGCATGTGATTTTTGACCAGCGCGAGAATCTGTGCGGCGTCTTCGTTCGAGAAGCGCAGGCGGCGCAGGATCTCCTCCGCGATGCGAACGCCGACCTCGACGTGGCCGTTGAAGCGGATGCGGTCGCCGGGGCGGTTCGGGTCGGGCGGCTGGAAGGTCGCGGGCTTGCCAATATCGTGCAGCAGCGCTCCCCAGGCGAGGGTTAGGGATGCGCCGGACGGAAGTTTTTCCAGCAGCAGCATGGTGTGGGTCCACACGTCGCCTTCGGGGTGATACTGCGGCGGCTGCTGCACCCCATGCATGCGCAGGGCCTCTGGTAGCACGTGGGCAAGCAGACCGAGCGAGTCGAGCAGTTCGAAGCCACCGCGTGCTCCGCCCTCGGTGAGGATGCGGGTCAGCTCGTCGCGGATCCGTTCCTGGCTGACCTGGTGGATCTCGGCGGCCTGGTTTCGGATCGCGGCAGCGGTGTCGCCCTCGATGCGGTAACCCAGGCGGGCGGCGAAGCGGACGGCGCGAAGCATGCGCAGCTTGTCTTCTGCGAACCGGAGCTGCGGGTGGCCGATGGCGCGAATGACGCGAGCGGCGAGATCGTCGATGCCGTGGACGAGATCGAGTGTAGCGGCGGCGAGATCGCCGGTTGTCTCATAAGCGAGCGGGTCGAGCAACATGCCGTTGATGGTGAAGTCGCGGCGGAGGACGTCTTCCTCGGGCGAGCTCGAAAACTGGACCGCGTCGGGTCTTCGGCCGTCGGAGTAGGCTCCGTCGTGGCGGAAGGTGGCGACTTCGGTGGCGATGTCAGGTGCATCCGGCTGCGGAGTGCAGACGAGAATGACTCCGAAATGCGCGCCGACGGCGAAGGTCTTCGGGAAGAGCGAGAGGACCTGATCGGGCGTGGCCGAGGTGGCAACGTCGTAGTCCTTGGGCGCGACGCCGAGGTGCAGATCGCGGACGCATCCGCCGGCAAACCACGCCTGATGGCCGGCTTCGCGCAGGTGGCGAGCAATGCTGAGTGCTGCCTGGTAGATGGCCGGGGCTGGAGGCATGGGTCCTCTCCAATATAGTAGGCCCCTCCCCCCACGGGGTATTTTGGCAGTAAGGTCGTACAGATTCAATGACCTAGCGAGACAATTATCCCCTTGACACAGAAACAGTCTTAGCTCATGATTGATGCATGAACCTGATAGACGTATCCCGCGAACTGGCGACTGACGAGCAATGCTTGGCCTTCCTTGAGAAGCAGCGTTGGCCCGATGGAATCGTGCGCTGCCCCACCTGTGGGAACGATCAAATCAGCCGCATCACGCGCAAGAGCAAGACAAAGAACCTTCGCGCTCAGGTCTACCAATGCCTAGAGAAGACCTGCAAGCAGCAGTTCTCTGCCACGAATGGCAGCATCTTCCACGACTCCCACTTGCCCCTACATAAGTGGTTCATGGCGATTGCCCTGATCGTAGACGCGAAGAAAGGCATCTCGGCAAAGCAGGTTCAAAAGCATCTCGGCATCGGCTCCTACAAAACAGCGTGGTACGTGTGCCATCGCGTCCGTAAGGCAATGGTGGACTCAAACCCTACACCAATGGCGGGCACAGTTGAAATCGACGAGACGTACCTTGGAGGCACTGCCATTCGCCGTTTCCAGAAGGAACCCAAGGTGCGTCCGCCTAAGCAGATGATCTTCGCAATCCGTGAGCGCAGCACGAAAGACACGCCGGGCCGGGTGCGATTCTTCCATGTTCCGGATGGCAAACGCGCCACGCTAGAGCCGATTATCAAGGAACACATTGCCCCTTGGGTAAATCGCATTCACACGGACAGCAGCGCAGTATATGACTTTGCAATACATGAGACGTTCAACTCTCGCCATCGCACCGTGAACCACTCTATGCAGTGGGTTGTGCCGGGTAGCAAGATTCACACGAACACTGTGGAGTCGTCATTCTCGCTGCTAAAACGCGGTCTGATAGGGAGCTTCCACCGCGTTTCGATAAAGCACCTGCACCGTTACCTGACAGAGTTTGAGTACCGTTTCAATGCCCGCCGAGATATGCACATCTTTCAGCGCACGGTGAGCGAGATGCTGAAGGCCAAGCCCATGCCAATGAAGGAACTCACCGCTTAGACGCTCAAAACGTCCAATCAATGCTCGAAGTGGGCCAAACGTGCGCCTTCTGTGTTATCAATGTGTTGTCAACATGCTATCAATTCGCTTGCAACCCCCCGGGGGCTGCGGCATCCTAGCGAAGAGGTCCGTATGAACGTCATTCTGAACAACACGATTATGTGCTCCCTTGATGACGGAAGCGGAATCACCTATGTCTCCAATACTGGCCGGATCGCGCGGATCAGTGACCGCCTCGATCTACGAAGCGGTGACCCCAAACCCTTCGAGCACCGTCCTGAAGCAGTCCAACTTGACTGCCCTGGAGTAGACCGCCAAAACGGGGGCGAAGTACATGGGCGGACCCGCTAGCGAGAGCTGAGCCGGAACCTGGTTCGCTTTTACAAGCTGCTCGGCTATCTTGAACCACTGGATGCCCTGTACCATCCCCAGAACTTTTCCGGTCTCAGGATCAAATACGGGTCCGCCGCTGTTGCCGCTTACAAACATAAAGTTCACTTCTAGCAGAGGGATGTTTTTCGCCGTTCCATTCAGGTCGCCCGAAAATCGGCCAGTGATGACGCCGCGCCCGGCGCGGTAGATAAGCCCGTCCAGCAGCAAGTTTCCTGCGCTGTCAGTCCCGAGCGTAGCGAGCGGGTATCCTACGACACCGATCTCATGACCGACCAATACATCCTGATAACAGATCGAAACAAACCTTTGGTCAGTGGATGGCTGTACCTGCAAGATAGCTAAATCCAACTCAGGGAAAAGGGCGAGTTCCTTTCCTATCGTGGGTGTTTTCACCGAATGGACTGTGGCGTCATCACCGGTAAGATTAGCAATCAAGCGATACGAATCGCCTTGCTGATGAGGGGCGGCGACTGGATTCATAACGTGATCGCAGCTCATGAACAAGTCGGGTTTGATAAAAAATCCAGTACCTAATGCAGCGGAGTCGATCGTACCTGCCGCATTAGGCCGATCACGGATAACGCTGAACACCACGCAGCGGAGATCTGAAACGACTTCATGGAACTTTCTCGACTCGGTACTCAGCATTTGGATTTCTTTCTCGACTTTCAGCCAACATGTTAGCCTATGGTTCGGAGGGCGGGAGAATTGAACTCCATTGGCAGCCACCAATCCCAGGGTATAAATCCCGGTCCTAGCACCAGCTAGACACCCTCCATAAGTAGCTCACCACGGCCCAAACCGCCTGCTCCCTCGAAAAGATCAGCGATTTGGGCCTTGCTGCGTTCGCCCGCCGTCGCGGTGAGCATAACGGCGACGGGCGATCACCCTCCTATGGCTCTGCATCTGTTCCCCCTTAGAACTGCAAGCCGATCATATTCGTATAACTGGAGCATTTATAGTGGTTTAGCTGGGACATTTAGAGGGTAGAGCGGGGGCATTCCGGTGGCGTTATAGTGGCCTTGTGGTGGCGTTACGGTGGCAATAGTCGGGTATTGATGCGTACATTGCGGGAGAGAACCTGTGTGAAGAATTTCTCATAGGCGCGGAGTTGTTTATCTCGCGGCTTAGCTTGTCCCGAAAAGTGCCGCTTTATCGACCTCACATCGAGATTCATGCCCTCTTGAATTTCCTCGAACGTCAGCCTCGACTCAGTTTTCAATGCGTGTAGTTGATTAGGTATCGATCCGAGACGGAATTTGGCTGGAAGCTTTATGAATGGAGTCGCTATCAGTCCTGAAGGAGTAGCGATTCGATTCTGCAAAGCTACTTTGTTCGGGATTTTTCTGATCTTCTGCTGAATCGCCTCTTCAATCTTTTCGATATAGAACTTCTTCTTACCAGAATCACGGAAGAAGTATTTTTGCTCCAAGCAGGTGGAAATCCGGAATGTCGCGCGAATCTTGGCTTCGGTCGCAGCCGCAACTGGATCATGCGTCTCTTTTGTGTAAACCCCGTTATAGAGGTCGAACATTTCGAGGGCAAAACTCAAAATGTATTCGAGCATTACACTCTCACGCTCCGGTCGATCAATTCGGAGTTTGAGTAAGCGCTCTATCTCTTCAGCTTGGGCAAGTTCATTACGCGAAAGCGTTGAGGAATGTTCGGACATCGCACCTTGCAACCGGCGCGAGAGGGCGTTACGATGTGGGTATCCCGACTCACACCGAAATGCCCCGGCCATGCGCCGGGCTTTCGTTTTATGTGAGCCAATTCTACGGGTTTACAATCCAGCCATGAAGGTTGATCGAAAGCAATTCGAAGCCGTCGTCGGCAACCTATTGAAGACCCCGCCGATACCGCGATCTGACGCAAAGACTGGTCAACGGAAGACGGGCAAGATAATACCCCCGGCAAAATCACGGGGGTAGAGGGTCTGCCCTGTCACGGCCTAATCAGACTGCGCCTCATGGCTAATCTGTGTCAAGGGGATAATTGTCCCTAGCGAGGTGGCGTGGCTGTAAACTATTGAATCGGGGCAACTTGCAGCTAAAATCCAGAGCATAAAGGAGTTATCGGCAGCAGGAGCGAGTTCCCCACCGGCCCTCGGAGCGAAACTGCGACCAATTCTTCCCTCTACTTTTAATTATACGAGGTTGGAGAGGGGGAATGTAACATCGAAACTCCTTTTGGTTTCAGGAAGATGAGCCGTTTTGCCACTTGACAGGAATTTGGCTGGGAGGTTTTGCACAGCAGAGGGTAGGATGCAAGGCAAGGGAGCAATGACGATGACGAAGCGGTGGCTGGCGGGATTGCTGGGTTTGGCGTTGGCGGGGGCGTGTGGGGCGCAGCAGGTGGGAACGAGTCCGGCGGCGGCAGTCCCGGGCGCTCAGGGTGCGGCGGCTCCTTCGACTGCGACGAAGGTCGAGGCGACGCCGGCGATATGGCGCGTGAAGGGCGCGAAGGGAACGGTGTACCTTTTCGGATCCGTGCACGTGATGAAGCCGGAGGTGGAGTGGGAGACGGGCAAGGTGAAATCGGCCTTCGACGGATCGGACCTGTTGTACCTGGAGATTGCAAACGTGGATGACGTGGCCGCCGCCCAGCCGCTGCTGCTGCAGTATGGGCTGGACCCGTCACACCCGCTCTCGGAGAAGCTCTCGAAGGAGGACCTGGCGACGCTGGATGCGGCGATCAAGCAGGTGGGAATGCCGGGCGAGTCCATGGTGGAGCCGATGCGGCCGTGGCTGGTGTCGATGACGCTTTCGGTGCTGCCGATGGTAAAGGCGGGATACCAGCCGAATACCGGCATCGACATGGTGCTGCTGGCGCAGGCGAAGAAGGCGAATAAGCAGGTGAAGGGGTTCGAGTCGATGGAGCAGCAGGTGCATCTGATGGCGGATGTGCCGGAGGCGGAGCAGGTGACGATGCTGCACAAGGACCTGACCGAGCTGGAGAAGTCGACTGCAGAGACGAACGAGCTGGTGGCTGCGTGGGAGAAGGGCGACGTCGAGAAGATTGGCGCGATCGATAACCAGGAGCTGGCCGAGCGGTTTCCGGTGGTGTACAAGCGGATGGTGGTGGATCGGAACCGGCGCTGGGCGGATACGCTGGATGGCGTGTTGAAGGACCCGGGCACGAAGACGGTGTTTGTGGCGGTGGGCGCGGCGCACCTGGCAGGGCCGGACTCCGTGATTGCGATGCTCGAGAAGAATGGGTGGAAGGTGGAGAGGCAGTAGAGGCGTGTTGCTAGTTGCTAGTTCTGCGTTGTCGAGGCGGCCATGAGTGGGAGGAGCGCGGCGGGTGTAAAGAGGATGCGAGAGAGCACCGGGGAAGAGGGAAACAAAGGGGCGTGTGCTTTGGCGATCCTTGTTACTTCAGAACCGTCAGATTGTCGGTGCTGAGGTCCAATGCGTAGGAAGCTCCCCTATTTGCAAGCTCAGCTCTTCCGTCAGGCATGATTTGCAGATTCGTCGTCATTCCCTGTAGATGAGTGAGTTGTTTGATTTCTGAACCGGTTACTGCGCTCATTGAATAGACGTTGTAGTCAAATGTTCCGGAGCCGTTGTCTGTTGCTGCCAGGAAGAGAATGTACATTCCCCCGTTAATGTAACGAGCTTCTCCATAAACTGGGGTCGAAGGAGCTGTTGGCTCCCGAGGGACATGTGGTTGGAAGATCGCGTCTCTCCCTGGATCTCCGACCTTCAGCTCTTCGATGAGGTCACCGATCGGATAAGCTGACGTGCTGATAAGTAATTTCGGCGCGTGGGCGGCGAAATCTTCGGCTGCGACGTCCAGAGATTTCAAATCATAGAGCGACTTGCCGGTTACTCGAATGGGAGCAGAGCTCGTGCTTCCATCGAAAGCCAGTGAGACCGAAAAAATATCCCAATCATGACGTGACGGGCGAGCCACAGGAGAGTGATTTCCCGTGTAATTCGATACCGCGAAGAACATAGTTGAATCGTCCATAGAAAAAGCCGGATGGAGCGCATCTTCATCCTTGGTGGATAGCTGGTGGGGATTGGTACCATCTATCCCTACGACCCAAACCGCCGATTTAGAATCGGGCGACGATGCAAATGAATAGGCAACCAGTTTGCCGTCATGCGAGAAGACCGCCTCTGATTCGATTCCCCGCGCCACATTAGTGAGACGCACGCTCGTTCCACTGGAGAAGTCCGTGCGATAGAGGAAAGATGACTCACCCTGCGACTTATTGACTAGTGCGAGATTTGCAATAGGAGAGCGAGCCTGCTGGCCATCTGGATCGCTGAGGTTCTGCTGCGTGCTGCGACTCTGGAAATAGAAAGTAACCCAAATTATGACTGCAGCGAGCACGATAAGACTCGCAACGCTGACAACTGACACCGCGAGGAGTCTCCCAATTCGCATGACTACTCCGTTTGTTGGATTGAGCAGCCGCAAGTATACTTCAGGGCTGCTCATCATCCCTGTGTGGGCCCGGGTGCGCGTTGGCGGGTGCTGACAAGGGGTGCGATGAGTCGAGAGGTTGGGTTGTTGTGCGCGGCGGTTGCGATGATCGGTTGGGTGGCGCTGGCGCCTGGGCAACAGCAGTCGCGCTCTGTGCAGGCGGCGCCGGCGGTGTGGCAGCCTGCCGCGGGGCACGTGCAGGTGGAGATATGGCCCGGAGCGGTGCCGGATGCTCAGCCCACGAAGGGGCCAGAGAAAGCTGAAAATGTGGGGCCCAAGGACTTTGTCGCGGGGCGGACGTGGGTGGACGTGGAGAACGTGTCGCGGCCTACGATGACGGTCTATCCGCCGAAGGGAAAGAACACAGGCGTTGCCGTGGTGGTGTTTCCCGGCGGCGGATACGAGATTCTGGCGATTGATCTGGAAGGCACGGAGGTGTGCGACTGGCTGGTGCAGAAGGGCATCACCTGCGTGCTGCTGAAGTACCGCGTGCCGGCGCCGAGGTCCAAACCGTACTGGGGCGCGTATCCGCAGTCGCCGATTGCGCTGGAGGATGCGCAACGGACGCTGGGACTGGTTCGGCTGCACGCGAAGGACTGGGGCGTGGATCCGCACAAGATTGGCGTGATGGGATTCTCAGCGGGAGGGCATCTGGTCGCGGCGATGAGCGTGCACTTCGACAAGAGGCTGTACGCGGCAGTCGACCAGGCGGACCAGGAGAGTTGCCGGCCGGATTTTGCGGTGGCGCTGTATCCGGGGGCACCTGTCGTTTGGGAAAGGAGTCTCTGCGCTGAATCCCGATATCGAGCATCACCTGACGCGTAACGCGCCGCCGACTTTCCTTTTGCAGAACGAAGACGACAATGTGGACAGCGTGTATGACTCACTGACCTACTATCTCGCGCTGAAGCGAACGGGCGTGCCGGTGGAGATGCATCTGTACGCGACCGGCGGGCATGCGTTTGGATTGCGGCGGACAGAGAAGGCGGCGACGGAGTGGCCGGCTCTGGTGGAGCGATGGCTGCGGACCATTGGGATAATAGGGAAGTAGGGCCAGCGGAGTTTTGGTCTGGGGTTCCGGGCAGCTATGGGTTGGCGGATGCTTTTTCTGCGTGGTCGATGACGAGCGTGGGGACGGGTGCCTTGGCAGGCTGCAGCTTGAGGCCGAGCTGCTCCTGGATTGCCGTGAAGATGGACGGGCCGGCAGGCGTATTGGATGACGATGGGTTATCGTCCGGTGACCAGGTCAATTCGATGTGGTACTGGCCGGACAATCCGGAGCGGTTGAGGACCGGCCGACCCAGTCTCCAGGAGAGCTCAAAGGTGAGGACGTCGAACGCGTCGCTGCCACCCTGGATGGAGATGATGCCGTGGCCGCTGCGCAGGCCCGTTGCTTTGGAGTCAGAGGGCTGGAGCTTCGACCCATTTTTGTCGAGCACGAGCAGATAGACCGGCATGGAGGTCTCCTGCGGGTGAACCGCGAGGCGGAAGCGGTTGGCGAGCAGACGAACGAGCATTTGCTGTTTGATCCGGCGGGCCTGGTCCAGCGGGAGAGATCCGAGGAGCTGATCGAGCTCCGGCCCGGACTTGGCCTGAATGTCATAACGGCTGAATTTCGTCCACTCGGCACCTCCGACGATTCGAGTCTCCGGTGTGGCATAAGCCACCTCCATAAGGTCCTGCAGGGAGACGTTGACGGCGGTGAAGCTTGACCGGCGCGGCGGGTTGGAGATGTGCGACGCCGGTGCGGTGGGCTCGGTGGGCCGGATGGAAGCGACATCAAATGCGGCTTCCTGCAGCGTGGGAGCGACAGGAGGCCTCGTTCCGGGGGCGGTGCTCTGTGCGGCGGCGAAGAGGAGGACGAGTTGCGCGAGGAACCGGAGCATCGGAGGTTTCCACATCATAGTGGAGTTGCCGGGGCTCGATTCTCAGCGTGACATGGCTTGTCGCGACGCGCAGGTTTATTGAAGCTGGAGGGCGCTGATGTAGTCGTTGAGGTGGATGGATAGGGCGGAGTCTCTGCCTGGAGCCTGCGCTGGAATTTTCGCTCCAAGAACTGGACGGGCAGCCCGGGACAGAGGTAGCCCTGCTTTCTTGAGAGGGTGAGCCGAACCGGCGTCTCTATGACAGGGTCAATCTGGGGTATGACGGAGATTTGGGATAGGTCGCCGAGTTCTGCTGACGCGGGCTCGGTTGGCGCGTCCACCGCGGTACAGGGACCCTCTTTGCGGACAGTGGATATGGCGAATGGAGGCGGATCGCGAAAGGCCGAGCGGCAGCTAATTTGGGAGTAGGCGTGGTTGAGCGCGCAGACGCCAAGATTCGGAATATTCGCACCGTCGATTGAGAGCGTGGCGAATCGGGGCGCCTGATCCTGAAACTGCACGAGCGCGAATTGGATACGCAGTGAAACCGGTTGGCCGCCCAGCCGCTGGTAGACACGGAGAGGGATGGGAGACTGCGAGTCGCCGGACCTTTCGGAGGTGAATGCCGCGGCAGGGATGATCTCTGAGACGGAGGTCCAGGGTGAGCTCCATGTGTATCCGTCGGGCGCAGTGAGCACGATTCTGTGGGCGTCTACGGAGAAGCTGGAACCGGGCTGCTGGTGCGATATGAGGAGTGGAGTGTGCAGCCAGAGGCGACTGCTGTGTTCACCGATGGTAATTCGCGGCATGGTGCGGAGCGGGTCGGTATCGAAGCGGACGGAGAGGGGCGGGTCGCCATCAACACGAGTGTAGGAGTTGGCTGCGAGGGTCGATCCGGGGATGGTGCTCTGCGCGATGCATATCAGCAGCGGCGCCAGCAGGAGGATCTGCGTGGAGCGCCGCGTGTTTCGCGTGCGGTATTGGTGAACCAAAGCGGCGCCAAGCACGATTGCAGCGGCAACCATCTCTGCCGGGATGAGCCAGCCGGGCATGAGGCCATTTACAGAGCGAGTGATGGCCACTGCAGCTACGAACGCAGAGAACATGCCAAGCAGGACCAGCATGGCCTGGTTGGTGGTACGCGTAAGGGCGGCGGGACACGACGCGGGCAGAACGATGGTCGCAGTGAGAAGAAGAAGGTTGAGCAGCAGGGGGCCCAGTGAGTGAATGATGGATAGTCCGACAGTCAAGAGCACGAAGACTTGCGACGCAACGAGGGGAAGATAGAGCAGCAGAAGAAGGAAATAACACTTCGCCAACAGCAGCTTCGGCCACTCGTAGGGGCGGGTTGTCCAGAACTGATTCAAGCCGACGAGGCGCTCGGAATGGATGAGGTTGACGATGACGACGATCCACGAGAGGCAGAACAGGATGACCATGCCGCGTGCCAGTGCGGGAAGTGAAAACAACTGTAGGGGCCCGGAGCTGCGGCTCGCGACTTCGATGCCGGTGGCGAGGAGCAAGGCGCTGCAGGGGATCAGCAGTTGCGAGCGCAGATAGTTGAAGTCCTTGCGAAGGATGTTGGCCGACTGGTTCATTGCGCGGCTCTTTCGGCGGAGAGATCGCGGAGGACTCGGCTGGTGCGCGCCTGGGTGAGAAAGATTTCGCGGAGCGAGAGCGGCTCGAAGGAGATTTCGCTCGCGTGTGGGAATGCGGCACGGATCTGAGCGATGGCCTGCTCGGGGGTGCAAAAGCTGGAATCGCGGAATTTGCAATGGGACTGCGATCGTTCTACCTCAAGCCAAGAAGGAGGCAGAGCAGAATCAGGCGCGACGGTCGAGCCCGGTCGAAATCGCACTTGCCGGAAGCGTGCGGAGAGGCTGTCGAGTTCTTCCGAGAAGAGCAGCCTGCCGGACTCCAGGTAACCGATGTGGCTGGCGAAGCTCTCGATCTCGGCGAGGTCGTGGGAGGACAGGAATATGGTGGTTTCGCCGATGCGGTCGAGGAGTCCTTGGATCAGGTCGTCGCGCATGAGAGGGTCGAGGCCGGAGAAGGGTTCGTCGAGGACAAGCAATTCGGGGCGATAACTGAGGCTGCTGACGAAGGCGGTCTTGACGCGCATTCCGCGGGAGAGCTCTCCAAGCTGGCGGTCGAGAGGGAGTGCGAATTCGCGGAGAAGCTGCTGCTCGAGGGCGTAGTCCCAGGTGGGGTAAAAGGGCCGAAGAAAATCGAGCAGTTCGGAGATGGTCATCCAGTCCGGCATCTCATGGTTCTCAGAGACATAGCCGATGCGGTTGAGTATTGCGCCATGAATGGAGCTCGCCGGGAGATCGAGGACTTGTGCAACGCCGGAGGTGGGCTGGCGGAGGTTCATGATCAGCTGAATGAGTGTGGTTTTCCCTGCTCCGTTGGGGCCAACCAGTGCATAGACCGAGCCGGTTGGCACGGCGAGGGTGACATCGGACAGAGCGGTGTGGGAGCGGTAGCTTCGGGTGAGGTGATGCACTGCGATGGCGGGTGGGATCATCGGCGAAGCTGACCTCCAGCCTTGGGATTCAGGAGATCGAACTGCCGCTGGATGTATCCGAAAAGCTCAGGCAGCGGCACGCCCAGTCTGCAGGCCTCGACGACGAGGTCCTCCACCTGAGTTGCTAGAAGCTTGGCTCGCTCCCGGGCGCTGATGGCAGGAGGCGTTGTGACCACGGTGCCGATGCCGGGATGCATCGCCAGCAGGCCTGCATCGATCAGCTCGGTGACCGCCCGGTGGGCGGTGTTGGGGTTGATGCGCAGGTCTTTTGAGAGGATGCGGACGGACGGGAACGGATCGCCTGCACGCAACTGGCCGGTGATGATGGCGCGTTTTGCGGCATGCACGATCTGGTCGGAGATGGGAGTGCCGGGCTGGATGGTTAAGGTAAACGGTGTCACAGGTGTATTACTACGATAGATACACCGGTGAGCGGCAAGGGATCCCTCCATTGTGGAGGGATTACATTGCGGAGAAGTACGGGTTTCACTGCGGCGTGATGACGGTCTTGCCGCCGTTCCCGAGGCGAGCTTTTTGCAACGCATCGTTGGCCTGGGCGAGGGGGAAGCGGTCGGTGACTTCACTCTCAAATCGCTTCTGCCAATGTGGGTTCTCGAGCAGTCTGAGTGCGGCCGCCACGTGTCTCGGCTCAAAGCCCCAGCTTCCGATCACTTGAAGCTGCTTGCGCGTGATGATATGCGGATTCATCAGCACCTCACCGGCATTCGCGTACTGGCCCAGGACAAGGTACTTGCCGCCGTCGCGGCAGAACTCCCAGCCTTCGGGCACTGCGGATGGCCGTCCTACGCATTCCACGACGACATCGGCCCCATACGGTCCGATGAGATCGAAGAGGAGCTTGCGCCGCTCTTCGGGGGTGGTTGCTTCTTCGACGGAGATTACGGCATCAGCGCCGAATTCCAGGGCGAACTGCAGGCGGCGCTCCGGCGCTCCGATGACGACCACCTTCGACGCGCCTGATTGCAAACCG